>JAEEGL017339910.1_pt1 | contig 29121 bp, 10 predicted proteins | sample 9134231 | NCBI WGS metagenome assembly JAEEGL01 (sample SAMN16246548, study PRJNA631951) | gut metagenome | biome: gut microbiome; feature: rumen; material: fiber-attached | host: Bos | place: Iran: Karaj | collected 2018-10 | reverse complement strand
GCTCCACGTTCTCCAAAGCCGACGTGCGCGGCAGGAGGTTGTAGGACTGGAACACGAAGCCGATCTTGCGGTTGCGTATCTCCGACAGCTCGTTTTTCGAGCGTTCGCGCACAGAGATGCCATCGATAAAGTATTCGCCCGACGTGGGCTGGTCGAGACAGCCGAGGATGTTGAGCAAGGTCGACTTGCCGCTGCCCGACGAGCCCATGATGCTCACGAACTCGCCTTGGCAAATCTCGAACGACACGCCCTTGAGGGCATGTACCTCCTCGCTACCGACGACGAAGGTCCGTTTGAGGTTCTCGACCTTGATGATGGATTGCCTTTCGCTCATGGTCATTTCTTGGCGTTGCCGCCCTTATTGCTGTTTCTGTTCCTTCCGGGAGGGCCGGGCATGAAGGGGTTCTCGCCCTTCTTCACGCCTTTTTCCTTGACGACATATTGTGCCGACAGCACCACCGAGTCGCCGACCTGCACGCCTTGCTCAACGATTTTGTAGGCGCCGTCGCTCATGCCCGCCTTGACGGGACGCGGCATGATATTGTCGCCGTTCTTAATCCACAACATATCGCCTGCCATGCCCTTCTCGCCCATTTGAGGACGTTCGCCTTGTGGAGGCTCGGGTCTCTGGCCTTCGGGCTTCTCGGGTTTACGCATGGCCCTCAACACCGCTTCGTCGGGCGTGAAGTTGAAGGCCTCTGCGGGCACGGCCAATCCCGTTTCCTCTTCCGTGACGATGGTCACGCTGGCCGTCATGCCAGGGAAGAGCTTTTGGTCGGGGTTTGGGGCCTCGATGATGACGGTATAGGTCACCACGTTGCTCGTGGTGGTGGGTTTCATACGGATTTGGTTCACGGTGCCCGTGAAGACTTCATCCATGTAGGCATCGACGGTGAAAGTCACCCGCTGCCCCACCTTTACCTGCCCGATGTCGGCTTCGTCGACGTCGGCTTCCACCTGCATCTTGGTGAGGTCGTTGGCAAGGGTGAACAGCGTGGGGGTGCTGAACGAGGCGGCCACGGTCTGGCCCACCTCCACGGCACGGTCGAGGACGATGCCATCGATGGGCGAGTAGATTTCGGCATAGGCCAAGTCGACACGAGCCTGGTCGTAGGCGGCTTGTGCATTGCGTTTGCTCATCTGTGCCTGCGTATAGGAGTTCTGTGCCTCTTGATAAGCAGCCAAAGTGGCGGCGTTGGCCTCATAGAGCTGCTTGGTACGCTCGTAGGTGAGTCGGGCATAGTTGAGCTGACTCTCGGCCGAAGTGAGGCTGGCCTTGGCGCGGCTGAGGCTCTGGTTGAGCGTCTGCTTGTCCAACTCTGCCATCAGCTGACCCTTTTTCACCACGTCGTTGTAGTCGACGTAAATCTTCTCCACCTTACCCGACACCTGGGTACCTACCTCGACAGTCTCCACCGGCTCGATGGTGCCCGTAGCGGTGACGGTGTTTTCAACGGTGTATTCTTCCACCACATGGGTACGGATGACCAACTCTTTGTTGGCCGACTTCGTGGCCTTGACAATCATTGCCACGACAATCGCCAAAACGACGATGCCGAGGACAATCAGCCATATTTTTCTTCTTTTCTTCATATTTATAATGTGATCTTATTTCCCATATAAAGATCCAATATCTTCCGTTTCATCAATAATGAATACTTATTCTGGATATAGTTATTGAGAACGTTCAAATAATTGTTCTGCTGCTGCAGCAGTTCCACCGTGGTGATGCTGCCGTATTGGTATTGCATGTTATACGCGTTAAAACTCTTGCTGTAGGCTTCTTCGCGCACCTGTGATACTTTGTATGCATTATAAGCCGAAACGACGTTACGGTAGGCTTGTGACACGTTCTGGCGCACTGTAAGGGCTGCCTGTTCATAATCGAGCTGGGCCTGCTGCAGGGCGATACGGCTTTTCTTCACATTGGCCTTCGTTTGTCCGCGGCTGTAGATGGGGATGCTCATCGAGATGCCGGCCGACTCCGTCGGGGTGTTATACCAGTTCTTGTTGCCGTTGCCGTCGAACGAAAGCACACCCATGCCCACATTGGCATTGGCCGTGATGGAAGGGAAGTAGTTGCCACGTGCCATGTCGACGCTCTTTTCGGCCAAGCGGATGTCGTAGTCGCTGACGCGCAGGTCGGGCATATAGTCCATGGCGAGGCTGACGGCTTCTTCCTCGGTAGGCAGGGATGCTTTCAGGCCGTCGAGGTCGTCGGTATTGGGCGATATGATGGCCAAGTCGTCGGTGGGGTCCATGGAGAGCAGCACCTTCAAGTCGAGGAGATTGTTCTCGATGTTGATGCGGGTGTCGACCACGTTATTAGAGTCGCTGTAGTATTGCGCCTCCAAAAGCAGCATGTCGCTTTCGAGGATGGTACCCACCTTGTAGCGCTGCCGGCCTTGTTTCATCTGCTCACGGCTGGTGTTGAGCACTTCGAGCTGGTAGTTCAGTAGTTCCTGGTTGCCGAGGATGGTGAGGAAGCTCTGCAGGATCTGGGTGGTGAGTTGGTTGTCATAGCGTTCGAGTTGCACCTCGTTACGTTCCACGTTGAGGCGGTTCTGCTCGATGGTGTTGTTGATGTTGCCGCCTTGGTAGATCGTCACCGAGGAGCCTACGCCCACGTTGCCCGATGTCGACCAACCGTTTTCGTTGTTCGAGATGTTTTGTCCCACCGAGGCGCTCAAGTTGGGCAGGCGTTGCTGTTTAGACTGCTGGTAAGAGGTCTCCAACGACTCACCCGTCAATTGCATCGACTTACGTTCAAGACTATTGGAGAAGGCAAAGCGAATGCAGTCTTCCAAGGTAAACTTGTAGGAAGCGCTTTCCTGGGCCGAAAGGGTGCCGAAGACCAGGAGCAACAAAGTCAATATGGTGATGTGTCTTTTCATGGCCATGTGGAAAAAAAACAGACCAGTTAATAAAATCAACTGGTCTGGAAAAAACAATTCATTAACTTCATTAACGAGGCAAAGATAAGGTCAAGTATCTTTTCCCCGAATAACATAGGGAATGAAGCGGAAAAATTAGGCCTTGAAACCCACTATAGTCCCTTTCGGGCGCTATAGGCTCAATCCTCTTTCTTCCTCTTGCCAAGCAGATAGGCACCTCCCAAGGCGGCGAACATGGCAATGCCGCTACCCACGGGTACATAGGGCTCAGCTTGGTCGAAGTCGGCTTCGTGGATGGGGATGATCAGTCCGATGTCCTCCCACTGGCCGTCGCGTTCCGAATCCAAGTCTTCCTGTGTCAAGAACACCTGCGAACGCAGGGGCATCGACAGCAGCAACATGGCTGCCATCAGCATAAATACCTTTTTCGTGTTTCTAATATTGTGTTTCATCTTTCCTATGTTTTTCGAAGTTATTTACTAATGACCATTTTTTGCACTCTGCTCTGCTTGCCTTCCGTCAGGCGCATGACGTAGACGCCGTTGGCGACGTTAGGCAGCGCCATCGTGGTCTGTACGCCGTGCAGCTCTTGTTGAGCCACCATGCGACCGTTGACGTCAAACACCTGCAGCAGGCCTTCACCCGTCACGACGAGCTCGTCGCCCATGACGAAGGCGAAGTTCTGGTTGGCTTCAACTTCTTCGGGTTCTTCGATGCCCGTGTAACCGAACACCAGCTTGAAGCGGCTCTTGTAGTCCGACTTCTTGGCGAAGAATTTGTATTCGCCAGTGCTGAGGCAGTCGATGTCGGCGCCCGTCATGTTGTCGATGAGGTGCAGGTAGCTGAACTCACCGTTGCGGGTGTTCCAACGCATCGTGTATTCAGTGTCTTTGACAGTCTCGAAGCGGATGTTGGCTTCGCTGATGCCAGGCAGGGTGTAGGCGATGGTGTAGTCTTCGTCGTTGTAGTGGCACCACATCTTACCGTTGCCGAGGCGCAGGCCCTTCATCACCTTGGCGCCGCCCTCGGTGGGACGACCCAATTCGACGGTGACCACGTCGGCGAGGCCGTTCTCCTCAATGGCGAACAGGTTGACCAACGGGTAGTTGATGTGAACGGCACCACGGAACTTGGAGGTGACGGTGTCGGTGGCGTTACGCTGATCGGGATAGAAGAATGCCGTAGCTGCATCTGCAGGTTCCTCCAGCAGGACGAAGAAGCCCTGATGCGGGTGGATGAAGCGGCCTGCACCAACGCCCTCGTTGTCGGAAGAGCCGTAGAGGTAGGTGTGGTAGAAGGTGACGCTGTCACCACCGATGGTTCTCTCATAGTCCTCGTCAAGGATGGTATAGCTGGCCTTGGTGAGGTCATCCCAGATGGCGTCGACATCTTCACTATTTGCTTCGGCGAAGAGGTCGAAGTCGAGGTATGCCTGATAGGGGTTACCCAGCAGGTTGTAGCCATGACGCGGCACGCCTTCAGTACGGGTCAAGTTATAATCGACTTCGTCGGCGTTCAGGGTACCCAAGCACTGCAGGAAGGTCTCCTCGCGAGTGGCAGCAAAGTAGCCCTTGCCAGGAATCCAATACGTCTCGTTGCCCAAAGTCACACCGTCGCCGTAGTAGTCGATCGTCTCGTGGCCAGGAGTATCGAAGTGGTGGTGGCTGTTGCTGTTACGCTTGAAGTTGATCCAGTGGTAGTTCGTCTCGTCATAGGAGTAGAAGTCCCACTCGTTAAAGTAACTACCTTCCTCTATCGTGGCATCGGAGGTGGGATATTCCTTGCCGAATCTGTGGCTCGGGAAGTAGCCGTGTCTTGCGTTGTCCTTCGGGAAGAACAGGTAGTAAGGCATGCCTGCCGGATGACCAAAGTCGAAGTCGTAGGTGCCGTTGTCGTAGTTGATGCCTATCGGGGCATCCGACAGCGGAGTGGAGACCATGTGCCAGTCGGTGGCATCGGGCCCAATGTGAAGTTCCTCGGCATAGGTCGGTTGGGCACCGCCCAGGCCGGCTGAGTTGTCGAGGGTGACACCCACATAGGCCGTCAACGCATTATCGTTGAGCAGGACCACGTCTTCGGCGATGTAGAGTGAAGCGGCGGAGGCGCTGTTGTCGCCCGTCACGTTCTCACTGCTCTTGTACATCCAAATGGCTTCGTCGGCAGCGGTATGATCGGCCATCAAGTCGTCAACCAAGCCGTAGTAGAGGTACGGGTCGCCATTCTGAGCAGCCACAGCCTCATACTCAGGCATACGCAGGATCGGGTAGTCGTCGTTCAAGGGCTTCATGTCTTCGCTCACTTGCCACGGGCGGCCCCACTTGGTGTAGGTGGCCTTGTGGGTGGCGTCCTGATTCACCCATGCGTTCAAGGCGATGAGCATCTGCTTGTCGACATCATCACCGGTGGGGACAAAGTTGTTATTGCCGCTAGCCAGCGACACCTGCGTGTCGCGGTGGCCATAGAGGTAAGGCAGGTAGGTAAGACCGAAGTTGCCATGGCCCGTCGGGGCAGCACCAGTAACCTTATAGGTGGTCTGGCCGGGATGTGCATAGCAGTAGGTCACCGTGCCATTATTGTTGTCACCGACGAGGCTACCGAAGTTGCTGGTCGGGATGGTGGGACGCAGACGTGAGTAGCAGTTCTCCACGTTGCCGCGGTTGATGGCCACGAGGCCACCAGCATATTGCGAATTGCCCGTCTTATTAAATGAGGTGTTGGCGAAGCTGTTCAGCATGTCACCCTTCACGATGGAGCCGATGAGGCCGCCCATCGTGCCACCCGTCATGTCGGCGATGGCCATGGTGGAGTGGATGGTAGGTGCGCCAGTACCCGTATTGCCAATGCGACCGATGAGACCGCCGAGAATGGCGTTGGGGTTGCTAGCCACCAAGATGCCTTGCGTCTCGCTGTTGTTGATGTTGGTAGCGCCGGCCACCTCACCAACGAGAGCACCCATCACGAGGTCGGGGTTGTTGTCGATATGGTATTCAAGGTTCTTGACAAACACGTTGTTGATGTCGGCGCCGTTGACATAGCCGAACATACCGTAAGCGAGCACGCCATCGAGGCCTTGGCCATAGACCAAGCCGCTGATGTCGGAGACGATGTGGCCGTTGCCGTTGAAGGTACCTTGGAACGGTTCGGGCGTGCTGCCGGTGACACCGAGGAAGCCAATCGGCACCCAGCCGAAGTCACCCATCGCGACGTCAGCCTCCAAGTTGACGACGAGGTCAGAAGAGGTATGAGGATCGGAGCCGTTGAGGCCGTTGACATAGCTGATCAGCCAAGCCAGACCTTCTTTGTTGCTGATGGTGATCGTGTCGCCATTCACAACGAAGCCGTTGTCGGGCACGTCGGCGAGGCTGGTGACAGCCTCAGGCCAGAAACCGTAGAGGTAGACATGGTCGGGGTCGAATTCCGAAGGCCAGGTGGTGTAGTGCACCGACTTGTAGCGTTCAGAGTCGTCGAACAGCACCAGGTTGAGGTCGTGGCCAGCACCGGTGGTGAAACGGTCGAGGTATTCCCAGCTCGTTGCGGAACGCGTGCAGAAGATCACAGGCACGTGGTTGTGAGGCACGCTAAAGCCGATATGCGACGTAGTGCTGATACCGCCTTCGATGACGGTGATCACGTCACGGTGGTTGGTTTCAGTATAGGCATGGGCCTCAGGCACGGGCAGGTAGATGTTGTTACGGGTTAATTCGGTAGGCTCGTAAGTCTCTGCCGTCTCAGTACCTTCGAGGTCATGGGCGAAGTTCTTGTCAGCCGTGACGACGCTCTGAGCCTTGGACGCCTCACCCACCACGACGGTACCTTTCAGATAGACGCCGCCGCCGTTCTTGCCTGAAGGCACATGGTTGCGGTTCAATATGGCGCTGCCCTTCAGTTTGAGCGTGCCTTCGTCGTTGACGTACATGCCGCCGCCAGCGGTGCTGGCATAGTTGAGGCTCACCGTACCGTCGACGAAGTCAACTTCACCGCGGTTGGCAAAGATACCACCGCCGTTGACAGCCGTATTATATTGCATATAGCTCAAAGTCGAACCTTCCTTGGTGATGAGGACGGTTGCTGTAGGACCGTTGCTATAGATGCCACCGCCATCAGCATCGGCAGTGTTGTAGTTGATTTTACCACCTTTGACCGTGATGGCACCACCAGCAGAGTAGATACCACCACCATTACGGGCGCTGTTGGCCCTGCCGGAGGCACCAATGGCAGCACCGCCCGAAAGCGTGCAGGAGCCGCCTTCCATGTAGACGCCACCGCCATAGCCGTTAGGAGCACCGTTGCCGCTCACGGCACCACCAGTCATCGTAGCGGTACCACCTTTCATATAGAGGCCGCCGCCGGAGCCGCCCGATTGCGTGTTGTTACCTTGGGCCACTGTGCCGCCGATGTTACCACCTGACATGGTAAAGCTACCACCTTCGACATAGACGCCACCGCCAGCGCTTTTCGCCGTATTGTTCTTGATGACGGCACTGGTGCCGCTCACCGTCATGGTACCGCTATTGACATACAAGCCACCGCCAGCACCATCGGATGCGGTAATGGCTTCGTTGTAGGAGACCTCACCGCCTTGCAGCGTCACGGTGGATGTACCGGTCACATAGAAACCGCCGCCACGACGACGTGCCTTGTTGGCGTTGGCCGCGCTGCCACCCACGGTACCTCCTTGCAGTGAGAAGGTGCCATTGCTGACGACGCCGGCGCCGCCCAGATTGGCTTGGTTCTTAATGAATGAAGAGGTACCCTTGATGGTCATGGAACCGGAAGCGAAGATGCCACCGCCTTGACCACTATCCCAGTTGGCAGTATTGCCATTGAAGGTGGCGCTGTTAATCGTCACCTGACCACTAGACAAATAGATACCGCCACCGTTGTTACCAGCCGTGTTGCTGATAATGGTACCGTTCGTAATCTTGGTTTCGACTGATGAGTTGATGAAAGCACCACCACCATTGGTCGTAGCGATGTTGTAGCCGATGGTACCACCAGTCATCTCGAAGGAGCGCAGGTCATAGACACCACCACCGTTCTTGGCCTTGTTGGGATGGCCTGAGGTGCCGATGCTACCTCCCGTCATCTTAAAGCTGTTGCCTTCTGTAGAAGTGATGTAAAGGCCTCCGCCAAGACCTGTGGCTTCATTGTCGTAGACAGAGAGGCCGCTCACGGTGACTGCACTACCGCCGGTGACATAGATGCCACCGCCGTTTTGTCCTGCCGTATTGCCCACCACCGAGCCGCTGGTCAGTGAAGTGGCTTGTGTCGTGTTAATGTAGGCACCACCGCCATGGCCCGTAGTGGCTTCGTTGTTGGCGATGGTAGCGCCGCTGCCATTCATGGTGAACTTACCGGCATCGTAGATACCACCACCGTTGGGAGCGGAGTTCTTGGCCTGTCCCACCACGCCGAGGCTGCCGCCTGTCATGTTGTAGGTGCATTGTGCCGTGAGGAAGGCGCCACCGCCGTTGCTGGATGCTGTGTTACCATAGATCTGGCCGCCCTTCATATTGAAGGTACCTTTATACAGGTAGAGACCACCACCGTTGGTTCCAGCGGTATTGGTATAAATCTTAGCCGATCCCTGAACGGTGGGGCTACCATTGGCGAGGTAGATGCCGCCGCCGTGGGTGGCTGCTGCGTTGCTGTACATCTCAGCGCTGCCCGACATGGTGAAGCTACCGCCAGCCAGATAAGCACCAGCGCCGTTCTTAGCCTTGTTGGTGTAGATCTTACCACCCGACATGGTGAAGGAGCCAGAAGCCAGGTAAAGACCGCCACCGTTGTCAGCGCTATTGTCTGCATTATTGTTATACACGTTACCGCCCGACATGGTGACGTTACCAAGGGCATTGTAGATACCACCGCCGTCATCGACGGAGTTGTTGGAATAAATACTACCACCTGAAATGACCACAGTACCAGCACCTACATAGACGCCACCGCCGCGGCCGTAACACGTTTGGGAATATGCAGTGCCACGGGCGGTTCTGTTACCGTAGATCTCACCACCCGACATCTCGAAACGAGAGCCATTGGTAGTTGCAGTACCAAACATATAAATACCGCCACCGTCGGCACCGACGGCCACGTGTTCGTTACCCTGCCAGTTGTTATAGGCAGCACCGACATAGGTGTAGTTGTTATACACTTTACCACCTTGCATATACAAGTACATGTTACCGGCCATATAGACACCGCCACCGCGAGAACCTTTGTTGTTGTAAATCAAGCAGTTTGCTTTAATATAAGCCGTGGCTCCATCGGTGACTGTACCGCCGATATACACGCCGCCTCCACCAAAGTCACCCAAGGGATTGGGTTGGTCAGAACGTTCGTAAGGATAATTATCATGGATCTTACTAGCTTGCAAGTCGACATCACCCATGTCGGCCACGCAAACACCATGTCCGCCTTGGTATGACTTGTTGGATTTGATTTCCGTATTGTCTTTAATCGTAGCCTTTGCTCTCAAGAACTCTGAGTAAACGCCACCACCAAATGATTTCTTGGCTGTGTTGCTCGAAATGGTCACACCCGAAAGGGTAAGCGTAGCAGAACCAGAAGGTGCCGTCTCCGTGATACCCATTCTATTCACAGTGTTGGCAACGCCTGCGGCACCACCACGGAAATAGGCCGTGCAACTGGAAATGGTACCACCTGTAACCGTGACGTTACCTCTGTTGAACACGCAGATGCCACCGCCTTGGTCGGAACGACAGTTTGTGATGGTGCAGTCGGTGCAAGTCACCGTACCACGGGCAAAGATAGCGCCGCCGTGAGTGTTGTTGCTACCATCGCCTTCAAGGGCCGTGGACTCTTTTTGGTAGTTGTCCTTAATGGTCACCTTTGTCAAATTAGCCGTGCTACCAGCATTGACTTGAATGGCAGAGCCGCAATTAGCTATCTTATTACCGCTGATGGTAACCACATATCCATTATATTCAACAATCTTCAACGTGGAGTTCCCATACACATAGAACATGAGTCCAGTATAGCCTGAACCACGGGTAATGGTTCTATTGGCACCACTAGCTCTAATGGTGACGGTACAACCATTTTCAATGTTGACCCTACCCGTCAGAGTAACATTACCTGTAAGGTTGACCGTAGTGTTTGAAGTGAAAGTCCTACCTGCGACGGTACCAGTCCAGTCCAAAGCCCAGGCATTTCCTACCCATCCCAACAGGGCCAGGACAAGCAGCATTCTCAAAGTGTGAAGTTTTTTCATTTTCTTCAATTCAATTTTAATATTTTAATTCTTTTATCATCAAAAATAGAGCCACACAAAGACAGGTTACCCCATCTTTGTGTAACTAATTACTTGAAAAGCAGTAATTTAAAAACAGACATCCATTAAAAACGCCCTACTACTCTTCGGGTGCAAAAGTACAAATAATCTGCAAAAATTATTATTATTAGTTGAAAAAATACAGAAAAATTCGCAATCTAATGATTGTCAATCATTTAGACTACGAATTTTATAGAAGGATTTTCGGTCTGGATTTATTCCTTTTTCCGGCGTTTGCCGAGGAGGTAGGCGCCACCCAAAGCGGCGAGCACAGCGATACCGTCGCCGACGGGTGTGTACCAGTCCACACCCAAGCCGTAGCCTTGAGGTAGGTTGATGAACACCTGCGGGTCCTCAGGCTCGCGGTAGTTCTCGTCGCCGTCCATCATGAACACCTGCGCCTGCGACGTGGAGGCCATGGCCATGAGAAGGAGAACCACAATGGTCCTAAACATGTTTTGCTTGCTTTGTGTGTTTCTTTTCATCGCCGTTCCTCCTTATTTGATTACCATTTTCTGTACCTTGGTTCCCTTGCCGTCGTTGAGGCGCAGTATGTAGACGCCGGGCGTCAATCCTGCGGTGGACAGCGTGGGCGCTTGCGAGGCGTCACTGCAGGCCACCACGCGGCCCAGCATGTCGACGACCTCCAGGCGGCCTTCCCCGTCGACGATGATCTCGTCGCCCGATTGATATGCGAAAGTCGGCCCTTCGACAAGCTCAGGGGCCTCATGTTCTTCCACGTCCTTCCAGTCGCCGATGACGATCTTGAAACGTGACTCGTACTGACTCGGGTCGGCCTCGAAGGCGTAGCTGCTCGTGGCCAGCATGTCGGTCACCCTGCCCGTGATGTTGTCGACGAGTGTGAGGCTCTCGAACTCAACGTTAGCCGTCTCCCAGCTCAGCGTGTAGGCGCCGGCCTCGTCGGCCTCGAACCACAGCGGCTGGTAGTCTTCCACCTCGCTACGGAAGAGGATGCCGTAGTTCTCGTTGCCATGGTGCAGGTAGAGCCAGCCCTTGCTGTCGTTGGCGCGAAGCTTCTCGGCGCCTTCGTCATTGTCGCGGCCCAGCTCCAGCACGGCGAAGTCGTTGACGCCTTCGTCGTCGGTCACCGTCAGGTTGATGAGCGGATAGGCGGGTTGTTCGTCGCGGAAGGTGGCGCCGTTGGCGGTGTTGCTGCGCATGGCGTTGGTGAAGGTCACCGTCGTGGCCGTCGACGTCCGCACGATGAAGCCCTGGTGCATGTTGAGCGTGCCCGTGGCGGCCTTGGCGCCGCGCGACGTGCCTTCCTTGTATTGTATGTAGCCGCCCATAGCGGCGTCGTAGACCGCATAGGTAGGCTCCGTGCCCTTCGCGGCCCACAGCTCCATGTTCTTCGAGGCGAAGCCGCTGAAGTCGAGGTAGCTCTGGTACGGGTTGCCGATGAGGTTGTAGCCCAGCAGGCCCGCCCATTCGTTGTGGGGGGTGTAGTCGAGGCCGATGCTCACGTCGCCGTTGTTGAGCGTGCCTCGGTTCTGCAGCAGCTGGTCTTGGTCGATGCTCACCAGATAGCCCTTGCCCGGCGTCAGCGTCGTCTCGTTCGGGTAGGCGATGGGGACCGTCGTGGCGTTCATGTGCCAGTGGCTGTTGCTGTTGCGCTTCAGGTTGATCCAGTGGTACTCCGGCTCGTAGAAGCAATACAGGTCCACCTTATTAATATTGGGCAGGTCGCTCGGGTAGAGCGACTGGTCGTTGTTATTGCTGATGGTGACGTTGCACGGGTTCTCATCCCAGCTGAAGGGCACCTGCGACGTCGTGCCGTAGTTGAACCCGATGCCGCTGTCGCTCAGCGACGAGCTGAGGAAGTGCCAGCCGCGCGGGCTGCCCGGCAACACTTGGCAGGTGTAGGCCGAGATGGCGTTGCTAGTGCTCTGCAGCAGGCTGATGTTCTCGTCGATGTAGACCGTCACGCCCAAGCCTGTGCCTTTCGAGGTGTTGTCGTGGGCATAGAGGTTCACCGTGGTGTTGCTCGTGTGGCGCGTCAGCATGTTGTCGAGGCTGGTGTGGTAGTCGAGCACCTTGCCGTCGGTGGAGGCCACGCATGTGGTGTTGGCGTATTTGTGCACCGGGAAGTCGCCGTTGATGTTGCCCGCGCCTGACGAATAGCCGCCCGCCGTGGTGCGTTTCCATTCGGCGCCGCTGCCCCTTTGCTGGTTCAGCAGGGCCAGCAGCGCGGTGCCGTTCACCGTATTGTCGTTCGTCCTGGTATATAGATAAGGTGCGACGGGGTTGGTGTACACGCCGTTGCTGACGCTCACCGTGGTGCCCGACGGGCCGTAGCAGTTCGTCACCGTGCCGGGCATCGTGGTGCCCGTGAAGGAGGCCGTGCCGCGCACGTAGCAGTTGTCCATCGTGCCGCCGTTGCTGCCGATGAGGCCGCCCACGGTGCCCGAGGTGGTGAGGGTGACGTTGGCGAAGCTGTTCTTCAAAGTGCCGCCAGCCAGGCGTCCCACCAGGCCGCCCATCGTGCTGCCGCCGCTCATCACAGGCATCGCGCTGCACGAGTGGATGGTGCCCGACGCCTCGCCGGCCAGACCGCCGATGTAGGTGCCGCTGCCGCCCGTCATCGTGACGGCCGCCTCGCTGTTGGTGATGGTGCCGCTTGTCATCTGTCCCACCAAGCCGCCCATGTAGCCCGACGTCGCGCAGTTGAAGTTGCCGCTCACCACGAAGGTGTTGGTGATGGTGCCGCCGTCGACGCAGCCGAACATGCCCACGCAGTCGTAGGGCAGCACGGTCTTGAGGTTGCTGATGGTATAGTATTGTCCGTCGTAGTTGCCTTTGAACGTCCGCGTCGTCGCCGCGTTGCACGCCACGTCGGAGTAGCCTATGGGCTCCCAGTAATGGGCCGACATGTCGATGTCGGCGGCCTGTTGGATGGTATAGCCGGTATAGTCCGTCCCGTTGTTCACCTGTTGGGCGATATAGGCCAGGCCCGCGGCGTTGTTGACGCTGACTGTGGTGCCGCTGATGCTGACACCGCTGGCGCTGGCGTTGTTTTTCCAGGTCTCGACGAAATAGAGGTTGGTGTTCGCATAGGGGCTGCTGCTCAGCTGGAACACGCCGTACGAGGCCTTGTCGTCGAAGAAGAAGCGGTTGTCGTAGGCGGTTTTGCAGTTCGCCGCCGTCCCGGTGACGATTCGTGTGTATTGGGCGTTGTAGCCGTCAGTGCTGGTCTGGTAGTCGTGCGTTTTGGTGACGCCTATCGACGAGGTGCAGTTGAGCGCCCCGATGTTCACATATTTCTGGGCTGCATCCAAAGGGATGAACACGTTGTTCTTGGCGCCCGACACGGTGTTGTTGTCGATGAGCACCGTTCCCTCAACCGTCATGGTGCTATACTTATAAACGCCACCACCGCTCGTCGTGGCCGTATTGCTTCGGATGTTGCCCTTGCAGGTGAACGCGCCTCCGGCCACGTAGACGCCGCCGCCATAATCTGCGCTATTGTTGTTGATGCTCTTTCCAGCGGGCAGGGTGAAATTGACTTTCGAATATACACCGCCGCCATTTGTGGTAGCCGTGTTGTAGGCTATCGTGCCTGATGTATAGGTGAATGTCGTCCCTGTGTTGGCATAGATACCACCTCCGTTTGCGGCCGAGTTGGCATTGCCCGAAGTGCCGATTGTTCCTCCGTTCAAGGTAAACCCGCCCGCATTGAGATAGACACCACCGCCGTCGCCCGTCGCAGCGTTCTTTTGCATCGTACCTGCACTCGTGAGCGCACCTCCAGCCACGTAAACGCCGGCACCATTAGTCGAAGCCGTATTGCTTAGGATGTTGCCGTTGCAGGTGAAGGTACCTGCGGCCACGTAGACGCCGCCGCCGTTTGCGGCGCCGTTGTTGTTGATGCTCTTTCCAGCGGGCAAGGTGAAATTGACATTTGAATACACGCCGCCGCCATTCGTGGAAGCCGTGTTGTATGCGACAGTGCCTGATGTATAGGTGAATGTCCCTGAGTTGGCGAAGACGCCGCCACCGTTTTTGGCGGTGTTGGCATTGCCCGAAGTGCCGATTGTTCCTCCGTTCAAGGTAAATCCGCCCGCATTGAGATAGACGCCACCGCCGTCGCCCGTCGCAGCGTTCTTTTGCATCGTACCTGCACAGGTGAACGTGCCTGCGGCAACGTAGACACCGCCGCCATTCGATGTGGCGGAATTGTTGCTGATAGAAGAACCGCTTGGCAAGCTGAAAGTGACTTTTGAATACACGCCACCGCCATTCGTGGAAGCCGTGTTGTAGGCAACGGTGCCTGAGGTGTAGGTGAATGTGCCTGAGTTGGCAAAGACGCCGCCGCCGTTTGCAGCCGAGTTGGCCTTGCCCGAAGAGCCGATTTCTCCTCCGTTCAAGGTAAAGGTGCCCGCATTGAGATAGACACCACCGCCGTTCGTTGTAGCCGCATTGCTATAGATACTGGTGCCGGTTTTTATTGTATATGTTAAAGTGCCATTAGCGTTAAAAAAGATACCGGCACCATTATTAGCCTTATTGCCGTAGATATTGACAGCACTGCTGGAGGTTGAGTTAATATTGAGATTGCCTTGAGCATAGATGCCGCCGCCATTGCCAGTGGCCACATTGCCGTTGATGGAGCCTTTGGAGATGGTGGCCGTTGCCGTACCACCTGTATTGGAGATTATATGAATGCCTGCACCGCTGGCCGCCTTATTGTTCTGGATGGTGCCACCTGACATAGTGAACGCATTGTTGTTGTTACCCGTCAAATACACCCCGCCGCCACAGTCTGCAGCTGTATTACCGTCAATAGTACCATTTGACATGCTCACTGTTCCTCCATTGATGTAAATGCCGCCACCATCCATTTCAGCAGTTGAAGTCTTGTTCCCTTTGATTAGCGTGTTGGCGCCACTGATAGTGCACGAAGTACTAGCCCCAACATAAACACCTCCGCCATGGCCTGTAGATGCATTGTTATTGGAAACCTCACCTCCACTCATGATGAATGATGCATTGGTGTTACCAGTAACTTTCTTCCATGCCATTACGCCCGCACCCGAAGCCGAAGTGTTATCATGAATCTTGCCTCCTGATTGGGTAAACCTTCCATTAGGCTCATCACTAACAGGGTTATAATCCCTATCCTTACTTTTTGAGACGAAGACGCCGCCTCCATAACACCCTTCACTACTTCTAATCTTAGTACCAGTCTTATTATGATCAATCTCTCCTCCGCTCATAGTGAAATCCTGTGCGGAACATTGCACTCCTCCTCCTGCAATTGAAGCGAAGTTATAGCAAATCCTTCCTCCAGTCATTTTGAAAGTACCCTTCCTATAATATACGCCCCCACCAAATCCAGTCGCCCTAAAATAACCCACAGCACCAGAATAATCATAATTATCTGTACGACCGAAAAGAGTGTTCAATTCGTCGTCAGTAATATAACTCACCCAGCCACTACTAAGTGAACGTGCAGCGTAAATAAAATTACCCGCAATCGTGCCACCCTGCAACTCAAATGTTCCACCAGAAACAACCACACCGCCCCCTAAAGTGCCAGCGCCACCTGTAACGATGCCACCATTTATTCTAATTGCGTTCGCAGTGCTTGAGGTATAACTTGCATCGAAATGCCAAAGAAAAGGGCAACTTCGCCAAGGATTTGTATTATTTGTACCATTATTATTAATGTTATATGCATATATTCTTGAATTTTCCGCTTTTCCATAGTGAGCTCTTGTGCCTGTGTAATTGTCTGTTATTATCAATTTTCCTCCAGTCACTTCAAAGCAAGCTCCTGCAGTATAATCATCATTATGATAGCGCTCCCAAACATAGCCGTTCAGGTCGATAGTAAGCGTCCCTTTAGTAACTTTCACCGTACCTCTCAATTTCACATTGCCTTTCAATGTGATAGTCTGGGTGGTAGTGGATTCAAATCCATTATGGTCACCTGCAGCCCAATCCACAGCCCAAGCCTTCCCTGTTCCTCCCAGCAGTGCCAGCATCAGGGTGAAAAATATGATAAAATGTTTTTGTCGGTTTATCATTTGCATTTAGTTTTATTAGTATTTTACACAGAACCAATAGTTTACAACACAAAAATTTTTAAATTGTGCAATATCCCAATTTGGGCGCAAAAATAATAAAACTTTCTTTACAATAATTTGATTTTGGGAATATTTTTTAAAGCAAATAATTGGGCATTAAGGAGTTGATTCGCCCCAAGCCTGTAAAATAAGAAGTGCTTATATTCCCTTGGCCAAACGGACCTCCCCAAATCCCCTTGTCACTCAAGAGGAACGATCCGATAGTGCGGGCATGATGCCCTAAAAAGGGGACGTTATTCCTTTTTCCGGCGTTTGCCGAGCAGGTAGGCACCACCCAGGGTGGCGAGCACGGCGATGCCGTCGCCGACGGGCGTGTACCAGTCCACGCCCAAGCCGTAGCCCTGTGGCAGGTTGATGAACACCTGCGGGTCCTCCGGCTCGCGGTAGTTCTCGTCGCCGTCCATCATGAACACCTGCGCCTTCGCCGTCATGGCCATGGCCATCATCAGGACGAGTGCCAAGGCTCTGCGTGTGTTGTGCGTGCCGTTTGTGCTATGCTTATGTCTTTTCATTGTCGCTCCTCCTTATTTGATGATGATTTTCTGGATTCTCGTTCCCTTGCCGTCGTTGAGGCGCAAGATGTACACGCCGGGCGTCATGCCTGCGGTGGACAGTCCAGGCGATTGCGACGCGTCCCTGCTCACCACCACGCGGCCCAGCATGTCGACGACCTCCAGGCGGCCTTCCCCGTCGACGATGATCTCGTCGCCCATCTGGTAGGCGAAGGTCCCTGAGCCCGTCGAAGGGCCGTCCTCGTTCTCTTCCACGTCCTTCCAGTCGCCGATGACGATCTTGAAGCGTGACTCGTACTGACTCGGGTCGGCCTCGAAGGCGTAGCTGCTCGTGGCCAGCATGTCGGTCACCCTGCCCGTGATGTTGTCGACGAGCGTGAGGCTCTCGAACTCGGCGTTGGCCGTCTCCCAGCTCAGCGTGTAGGTGCCGGCCTCGTCGGCGACGAGGTGCAGGGCTTGGCTTTCCACCGTCTCGTCGCGGAAGAGGATGGCGTATTCCTCATGGTCGAGGGAGAGGCTGATGCGTGCCTGGCAGTCGCCCACACGCAGCTTCTCGACGCCTTCGTCATTGTCGCGGCCGATTTCCAACACAACGATGTCGGCGTTGCCGGAAGCATCAGTGAGCGTCAGGTTGACCAGCGGGAAGGCAGGTTGCTCGTCGCGGAAGGGCGAGGTGCCCGTGGTGCTTCGCATACTGTTGGTGAAGGTGGCAGTGGTACTCGCCGAGCCTCCCGTCCTACGGATGAGGAATCCCTGGTGGGCGTGGATGAGACCATCGGCCGACTTGGAGCCTACCGACGAGCCTGACTTGAACTGTACATAAGCGCCATATTTCGGGTCATAGGTGGCGTAGGTGACCTCGGACTCGTATTTCGATGCGGTAAGCTGCGGGTTGCCGGCGATGAATGCGCTGAAGTCAAGGTAGCTCTGGTAGGGGTTACCAAGCACGTTGTAGCCCAGCAGGCCCGCCCAGGCGTTGGCCTCCGTATATGTGACGTCCTGCAGGACGACGTTGCCGTTGTTGAGCGTGCCCCAGTTCTGCAGCAGCTGTTCCTTGTCGATGCTCATCAGGTAGCCCTTGCCAGGGACGAGATAGGTCTCGTTGCCGTTGCCGCCAGTGCCGTTACCGTTGTAGAAGATTTGGGCGCCATGGTCGTTCATGTGCCAGTGGCTGTTGGTGTTGCGCTTCAGGTTGACCCAGTGGTATTCAGGCTCATAGAAGGCGTACAGGTCGACGCTGGCAATGTTGGCAGCGGTGAGGTCGCCAGGGAAGACGGCGGCATCGTTGGCGTTGCTGAAGGTGACGCTGCACGGGTTGGGATCCCAGCTGAAGCCGACGTTGTCGGCGCCGTACGTGAAGCCTATGGTGCTCTGCTGCAGCGACGAGCTGCAGTAGTGCCAACGCTCGCCACGCCGTGGATCGGTGTAGTCGCCGAGGGTCTGGCTGGTGAAGGCCTTGAGCACATTGCCGTCGGCTTGCTTCAAGGAGACGTCCTCGTCGATGTAGACCTTCACACCGTCGGCGTTGTTGACGTTGACCAACTCGTCGGTGTCGTCGGCGGTCTTCGGATTGGCATAGAGCCAGATGGTGCCGTTGCCCAAGGTGTTATAGTCGCTGATCATCCTGTTGAAGCTGGGCTTGTAGAGGATGAACACGGCATCGGTGGAGCCGGCGCAGCACGAGCCTGTCATCTTGTGGATGGGATAGTCGTCGTTGATGTTGCCGGCATGGACCGAGGTGGCATAGCCGCCCGCGGTGGTGCGCTTCCAGTAGGCGTAGCCGCTGCTGGTGCCTTGGGCGCTCACCCACTCGTTGAGGCGCTTGTAGAGTTCCTTGCCCGAGTCGACGAGGCGGTTGTCGTTGGGCCTATTATATAAATAAGGTGCATCGACTTTCTTGTAGTGGTCGCACTGGCCGACGCCCGTGGTGGCATTATTATATAAATAGGTGTAGCTGTGGTTGAACTGGCTGGCGCTGCCGTCGGGGGCATAGCATTGTACGGTGGAGCCGGCGCCCGTGTTGGTACCAGCCAGCATGCCGAACTTGGCGCTGCCGAGGCTCTGCGTGCGGTCGAGCCTGACGTAGCAGTTCTCCACCGTGCCTTCGTTGACGGCCACGAGGCCGCCGACGTATTCGCTGCCCGTGCCGCTGTAGGTGAACTGCGGGTTGGTGAAGCTGTTGAAGAGGTTGCCGCCGGTGTGATGTCCAACGAGGCCGCCCATTTGATAGCCCGTCATAGTAGGCACCACGTAGCAGGAATGCAGCTCGCCACCTGCCTGCAGGCCGACCAGTCCGCCCACGTATGAACCGGCGTTGCTGGCGATCAGCTCGCCTGTCACCACGCTGTTCTCCACCGTGCCGCTGTTGAACTTGCCGACCAAGGAGCCAATATAATAGGTGCCACCTGTATGACCTACATTATAGACAGCGTCCTTAATATATACATTCTTCACCGTGCCACCATTCAAATTGGAGAACAGGCCGTAGTTGGCGTCGCTATTGTTGTCATAATAATTGGTGTTGAGGCCGGTGATGACATGACCGTTGCCATCGAAGGTTCCTGTGTAGGGCTTGGTAGAACTGCCGATGCCCACCCAGCCATAAGCTTCCATGTTGAGGTCGGCGGTCAATTTGCCGTTGGCATTGTTGACGCCAGCACCGCCATGGGTGCCGTTCACATAGTTGATGAACCATGCGAACTTCTCTGGAGTGTTGATATTCATGGGGTCAAAGCCAGAGGGAGCCGAGGTGACCACATCGGGCCAGAAGCCCTCCAGATAGATATGGTTGGGGTCGAGGGTTGGGTCATCATCAACACGCACGGCAAGGTAGGAATGTGTGTCGTCGAAGACAATAGTAGAAGCCTTGTTGGCAAGCAGGTAGTCAAGGAAAGGAATGGACGTGCTATAGACCACTGGCACGAAGTTGTGAGGCACGCTGAAGCCAACTCTTGAAGTGGAAGCCATGCCCCATGGAATAACGGTGATTACATCTACATGGCGTTGGGAACTACCCACGGGATAGGCCACGGGGTTAGGTAAGTATATGTTATTCCGGTTAGCATCAGTGATGGTGGCGCCTGCAGCGTCGGCATAGTTAGTCTCACAGAGCAACCTGTCACTGGTGAGGTGGCCTTGCGAGCCGCCAGTGCTACCCACAACGACCACACCAAGTAGGTAGACACCGCCACCTTTTTTACCGGCAGGCACACGGTTTTGGGCCAAAGTAGCCGTGCCGCTCAGGTTGAGCGTGCCATTGGTATTCACAAAAATACCACCGCCAGTTTCGGAGGCCACATTGTAATTCACATTCCCATTGGAGAAATTCACCGTGCCATCGTTAGCATAGATGCCACCACCCGAAGTGGAAGCCGTATTGTAATTCACACTGCCGCCATTGACGGTGATGGTGCCACCCTGTGCATAGATGCCGCCACCATTGACGGCTTGATTGTTATAGCTAGAAGTACCAATATTACCCGCAGTAATGGAGCAAGTGCCACCTTCCATATAGATGCCGCCGCCATTGCCACTGGCATGGTTGCCTCGGATGTCAGAACCGCTATTGGTCATCTCAAAGTGGCCTGTTCCTGCCATATAAAGGCCTGCGCCATTGACAGCACTATTAAGCTGAGCACTTCCATCGTAGCCGATATAGCCACCTTGCAGGTAGCAGTTACCGCCGTTCATATAAATGCCACCGCCGTTAGCTGTAGCCTTATTGCCATTAATCCTGGCAGCAGCAGCCGTTGAGTAGTAGTTGCCACCATTCACATAAAGGCCACCGCCATCAACAGCCTGATTGGGACTCGCATATTGATTGCCTATCTGTCCAGCACTGTGATTAAAGGTGCCACCATTCATATAAACACCGCCACCATCATTGCTGGCTGTGTTGGCATGAATATAACCTGCACTGAGGTAACACGTTCCGCCACCCATGTAAAGACCAGCTCCATAGCTGGCTGTATTGCTTTGAACATTTGAGCCTGTTCCATTTTGCCTATAGATAGGTGACGTACCGCCCACATAAACGCCTCCGCCTTTGCCATTGTCGGCATGGTTGGAAGAAACATTGGAATATTTTCCAAGTATAAACTCACCGCCGCCTAGATACACGCCACCGCCATCGTTAACTTCAGCCGTATTGTTACTGACGGAAGTAAGTACTGTCGTAGATGTTCCGGTGAGGCTGACCTTACCACTCACCACATAGATGCCTCCGCCGTTATGTTTTGCTTTATTGTAGCTTACATTGAAGCTGCCGCTGAGTGCTGTGCCGTCGGCGCCTGTACTATTCACATATATGCCGCCGCCATTGCCCTTGCCACTTGCGGTTGACAGAGCTGTATTATAAGTAACAGAACCACCAGCCAAAACCAACTTGGCGCTTGTTCCTGTGATGTAAACGCCGCCACCGTTGCCATTTGAAGAATAGTTCGCATTGGCAGTGCTGCCTCCTATGGTACCTGCGTTCATCGTAAACACGCCATTGTCTACACATACCGCTCCGCCGTTGTCATCGGCATGGTTTTGAGTGAAGGAAGAGGTACCTTTAATGGTGATATTACCTTTGGTATAAATGCCGCCTCCGCTGGTTTTTGAGTAGTTAGCCGTAAATACAGTGTTCTCTACTGTCACCGAACCTTGATTAAGGAAGATACCACCACCCGCTTTAGTAGAAGTGTTGTTGTTAATTGTAGCATTTTTTACGGTAGTCGTCTCCGTAGTGTTAATGTACGCCCCCGCACCTTGATTGGAAGCTTCATTATAACCGATAGAACCTCCTGTCATTGTGAAAGTACGCAAGTCGTAGATACCGCCACCGTTTGTTGCCTTATTTGGATGTCCGCTGATGCCTATACTTCCACTTGACATAGTGAAACTATTGCCTGAATTAGAAGTGATATATATACCTCCACCATTTCCAGTAGCCTCATTGTCATAAACTGATATACCACTTGCCGTAATGGCGCTGCCTCCTGTAATATAGATTCCACCACCGTTACTCGCGGCAGTATTACCTATCACTTTGCCATTGGTCAATGATGTAGCCTGCGAAGTACTTATATAGGCGCCACCGCCATAGTCAGTTGTGGCCGAGTTATTGGCTATCGTAGCATTAGCGCCATTCATGGTGAACTTACCAAGGTCATAGATGCCTCCTCCTGTTTTAGCCGTATTCTTAGCTTGCCCCACCACGCCGATGCTGCCGCCTGTCATGTTGAAGGTGCAATTGGCAGTAAGATACACGCCACCACCGAAATTGGTGGCGATATTGCCATAAAAAGAAACACCACTCAATGTCACAGCGCTACTACCATCCACATAAATGCCACCGCCATTGGTTGTGGCGGTGTTGTTGATGATTTTACCATTGGTCAACGCTGTGGCTTTAGATGTATTGATGTAAGCGCCACCGCCCAAGTCGGTCGTGGCTTTGTTGTTGGCAATGGTAGCGTTGGCACCATTCATGGTAAACTTGCCTAGGTCATAGATGCCACCGCCTCTTTTAGCCGTATTCTGAGCTTGCCCCTCCACACCAATGCTGCCACCTGTCATGCTGAAAGTACAATCAGCGGTAAGATACACCCCGCCACCGTAATTGGAGGCGGTATTGCCGTAAAACTGGCCGCCACTCATGGTAAGCGTACCGTTTTTCAAGTAAATGCCTCCGCCGTTGGAGGAAGCTGTATTATTGCGAATGATGGCGGAACCCGAAATGGTAGCACTGCCCAAATCGTTGTATATTCCAGCCCCACTAGTAGCACTATTGCTATAGATACTACCTCCGCTAATGGCAACCGTTCCAGCATTGATATTCACACCACCGCCCACCTCGCTCGTAGCAGTATTGCTATAGATACTACCTCCCGACATGGTGAACTTGCCACTGTTGTTAGTTGCGCTACCACCAATATGCACACCGCCACCTTTGCCCTTATCAGTCATACTACCTTCATTAATAGTCGTATTGTTGTAAATTTTACCACCAGTCATTTGAAGTTCCATGTTAGAGGCCAAGCAAACGCCCGCGCCTTTAACAGCCTGGTTGTGATGGATGAGGCAGCCTTCGCCTACGATAACCTTTGCGCCATCGGCCATTGTGCCACCCACTGCAATACCACCGCCAGCAATACCTACCCTACTACTATTATAGGGAGTATTATGATGAATATCACATTCTCCAAGTGTAACCGTAGCATTGTCTGCCACGCAAATACCATTACCACCGTAATATGACTGACAATAGGAAATCACAGTACCACCATTAATAGTGACACTACCCCTTTCGTTCTTCACATATACGCCGCCGCCAAAGCCATAGCTACCCGTTGCCCTATTTCTAGTTGTAGTGCTTTCGCCTATGGTGGCTCCAGAAATAGTTAGTTTTGCCGACCCTGAAGCCACTGCCCCACCACCATCTTCTGCTGTATTAATTACACAAATAGCACCTCCTCTACTAGAAGCATCGTTATTCGTGAATTTTCCACCAGAAATAGTACCACTTCCACCACTATAGACACAAATCGCTCCGCCATAATATGCCTTGTTGGAAGTGAAAGTACAGTTTGTGCAGGTTATCTTTCCTCGGGTATAAATGGCCCCTCCAATATTACCAGAATCAGATGTATCTCTAGTGTTGTTTTTAATGGTCACACTGGTCATTTCAAGTTGACTTCCAGAATTAACTTGAATTACGGAGTAGCTATTTGCGACATTGTTGCCATCAAGCGTTATAGTTTTTCCATCATTAGTAACAATTTTACACGTCGAACTTCCGTAAACATAAATCATTCTTCCTGTAAAACTCGCTCCTCTCTTAATAGTCCTATTAGCTAGAACATTATCTGCATTCTTATAGGCTCTAATCGTCACAGTAGCTCCATTACGAATTATTATAGAACCAGTTAATGTTACTGTACCAGTAATATTAATAGTACCGTCAGACGTACAATCTTTTCCAGCTTTAGTCCCAGACCATGATTCCGTCCAAGCCCAAGCCTTCCCCGTTCCTCCCAGCATCACCGCTAGCAGGGCAAAAAATATGATAAAGTGTCTTTGTTGTTTCATCATTTGTGGTTCCTTTCAAAAATGGGGCGCTTGATGCGCCTGGTTTCTGTTCCGTTTGGGACATCCCGAGGCGCTGCTGCTCCATCTCGAAGAAGGAAAGGAAAACCATCTTGTTGATATGCAAAAAGATAGAATACCTTTGCAGGCCTTGAGAAATCCGCTGCAAAAGTAGTAATTTTTTCTTTACAGTGGAAGCGGAATTTTTGCTTTTTTTAATAAGGTGTACTCCACCGCCCTTCGCCCCCCCCTTGGAAAGTTTAGAGTTGAGAGTTGAAAGTTTAGAGGCAGTGGAGAGTTGGCAGTTGGCAGTTAAGGGTTTAGAGTTGTGAGTGGAGAGAATTGATAATTGAGAATTGATAATTGAGAATTGAGAATTGACAATTGAGAAATGCGAAGCATTAACTGCGTTGAATCTTAGATTTCGACGGAGTCAATTGAGGATGGAGAATTGAAAAGTAACTATTCTTATTATATGTTTTGAACATTTATTCATTGCCATTGAATAAAATTATATAATTTTGTTTGTTAGTATTGAATAAATTGCTATTTTTGCAGCCAAAACAAATCATCATGGCCATCCATACAAATACATTTCGCACACTGATTCGCGAAGGACAGGAGCTGCTCGAAGAAGTAAAACTATACGACCGCCCTTTTAGTTTTGAAGAACACGGACGGTATGTGCTCGTGGGCGTCCGACAAGCAGGCAAATCGTACATGCTGTACAAACGGGCGAAACAACTATTGGCAAACGGACACCAATTAGAAGAACTCGTTTATATCGACTTCGATGACGAACGTCTCTTAAACATGAAGGCAGACGATTTCGACAAAATACTCCAATCATACGGATCGGTCTATAGCCACAAACCCGTTTTTTTCTTCGACGAAATACAAAACGTGGACGGCTGGGAACATTTTGCCCGAAGGCTTGCCAACCAAAAGTACATGGTGTTTATCACGGGAAGCAATGCCAAGATGCTAAGTCGCGACATTCAAACCACACTTGGAGGAAGGTATTTGGACAGTATGGTCTTCCCGTATAGTTTCTCCGAATACCTTGAAGCACAAGGCTTGCAGATCAAACGTGAATGGCAATATGGAAAAACCAAGAACTTGGTGCAACAGCATTATTCTCAATATCTTAGGTGGGGCGGATTCCCCGAGCTTCTGCTTTACAAAAACAAACGGCATTGGCTAAACGACCTGTACGAAAAGATATTACTGGGTGACATCATGCTTCGCAATAAGGTGAAGAACGAGATGGCGTTGCGACTCGCCATCAAGCGGCTCGCCGACAACATTCTCCAACCCACTTCATACAATCGGCTCGCCAATCTTGTCAAATCGGCAGGCGTCGGCACTTCGGTAGCCTCCATCATCGACTATATCAAATACGCCAAAGACGCTTGTCTGCTTTTTACGATTGACAACTTTGCATCGAAATTCGTAGATAAAGAGACCATCAAAAAGCACTATTTCACCGACAACGGATTGCTCAGCATCTTCCTTACGGAAGACGAATCCGCCTTACTGGAAAACCTTTGTGCCATTCACCTATATAGGCAATATCGCAGTGAGATGTATTATTACAAAAAAAACATTGAGGTCGACTTTTACATACCAAAAGACGCGTTGGCAGTTCAATCGTCATACTCACTAACCGACGAAAACACACGCCGCCGCGAAGTCCAAGCCTTGAAAAAACTGAATGCCTTTCAGCACCTCAACCGCATGGTCATCGTCACCAACGACGAGGAGGAGACCATCGCCTGCGAGAACGGGCAAGTCATAGAGGTGATCCCAGCATGGAAATGGCTGCTAGAAAGTGGTAGAGAATGAAGGCTACTCGGGATAATAGAGGATAATTATTCAGGAAATTGTGGATACTCATCGCGGGCCGTGAGGAGCAAAGCGGCGAAAAAGGCGAACAGCGTGGCGCCGGCCTGCGTCTCCAAGGTGTCCTCGGGAAACATCGACAGCAGCATGATGGTGAGAAACACCATATATAAATAGGTGTGGTTTCGGCGCGAGGCGCACCAAGGATAGAGCAACACGAAGAGGAAGAAGACCAAACCCACCAAACCAAAGGCCACGGCGATGGCGAGGTATTGGTTGTGGGCACGGAAGCGGAATTCTTCCTTCAAAGGAGAATGGATCTCGTCGTAAGCCTGGCTGAAAGCCTGCGGCACGTCGCCAGTGCCCACGCCAAACCAGGGATGCTGCCCGATGAGGTGGAACGACGCCCTCGTGTACTCGATGCGCTGGGAGAGCGAGCCGCCGTTGGGGTTGTTGTAGCGACGGTAGAGGTTGTATTCGAACAAGGTCGACGACAGGCGCGCCCGCAGGCCCGGATGCTTCCAGTTGTTGTAGTTGGCGATGCCTTGTTCTATGTTGTGGACGTCCTCATCTGTGAGGGCCATCACGCCTTGGGCGTCCTTATGGAGGCCCTTGGAGGTAAGGTAACGCGCCAAAGTGGCCTCCATGGTGACGTCAAGAGGCAACGTACTGCGTAGGGACCATGACTCCTGTAGCTCCTTGCGGCAGTAGTACAGGCCCACATATTTGCCGTCTTCGACGGGGTTGTGGATGGTGTCGTGCCAGTAGTCGTTGCCTTGGGCGGTCTTCTGTTCAAGAGTGGCGAAGTCGACAGGCTCCACCTTCAGCATGGGCTTCACCTGATGCCATACGGCGAAGAAGGCGACGCCTATCATCACCAATGCCGTGGCGCCCACGGCGATGCGCCAGCCCCTACCCTGCTTCCAACGCAGGAAGGCATAGACGGCAGAGACGAGGACGACCGCAGCGAGAATCACATAGCCCGAGAGAGACTCGAAGATATAGATTTGGTAGACGAACCATAATAGCAGGAAATACTGAAGAAAACGGTTGATGGCCGTTTTTACGCCGAAGGCTGGGACTGGATGCTTTGCTTGAATCGGCCCTTCGACAGGCTCAGGGACCTGTTTTTCGCTGGTCGTTGAGCTTGTCGAAACGCCCTTATAAAGATAATACCCGACGATGGCGATGCAGAAGACGATGTTGAGGCAGAAGCGGATGTGGCTGATGAAATGCGAGATCTCGCGGACGTCGTCGTAGTCGTGGCGCCAGTAGGACACGCTGCTGAACAAGGTGGCGATGAAGACCGACAGCACATAGACGAGCATCACGAAGTCGAAGCGCTTGCGGTCCAGCGGCTCCATACTCGACAGCACGAGAGGCATGACCAAGATGGGCAGCTTGACACGGAGGTCCTTCATGGCGTAGTCGAAGTCGGAGGTCCAGAGCAGGCCTACGACGTGCATGAGGTAGAAGGCGACGAGGAGGACGGCGGGGGTGTTATGCCAGAAGCGGGAGAGCTTGGACTTGAACCCTCTATCCGTCATGGCGGACAGCGATCCGCCATCTCCCATGCGATGGGTTGTCTCCATTCGCTTAGGAGATTGCGGGTCAGGCCCGCAATGACGGGCAGGGATAAGAGCGTCAATCAACCAGACGGCGACCAGCCAGAACTGCGACATGCCCATGAGGAAGGGCGAGAGGGTGAGGCCCACCGCCACCATGAGCAGGCCCAAGAGGTAGGCTTGGTTGATATAGGGTCGTATGGTCGTCGGCCAGGTCATCACTTGCCGCTCAGGATGCTGTGGTATTCGTCCTTACCGTTGGTGTTGAGCAGAATCTCAAAGGCGCGCTTCAGGTCGGGGTCGTCGTCCAAGGCGGCGACGATGCGACCTTTCTGGTAGTAATAACGTCCCACGATCTCGGAACGCAGCAGCTCTTCGATGTCCTTGCGGTTGTTGAGGAGGTCGTTCTCCTTCTCGGCGGCGAAGTTCTTCTCCAGCTGGTCGATCTGCGGCTGTATCTTGTCGAGATAGCCTTCGTCCTTGGCGGTCTTCTTCAGCTTCTCGATAGCTTTCTCACTCTCGGTGGTGTAGCTGAAGTTCTTGTCTTTCACGAACTTCATGAAGTCCTGGTAGGTGGCTTCGTCGATTTGGAAGCGGTCGGCCGAGTCGATGCTTTTATGCTCGCTGTAATACTTGCTGGCGTAGTCGAAGATGTAGTTTTTGGCGTAGAGGTAGGCCGTCACCGTGGCGTAGGGGTCGCGTTTCACCTTCACGTCGGGCATGATGCCGTGGCCTTCGTAGACGGTGCGACCGCCGAGGGTCTGGAAGGGCTTGCCGAGGGTGTCGCTTTTCACCTGTGTGGTGTCTTTCTTATGCGAGTAGTCGATCTCTTGGATGCAACGTCCGCTGGGGATGTAATAATGCGCTATGGTGACCTTCATCTGGGTGTTGTAGCTCAGCGGCAGGATGTTCTGCACCAGTCCCTTGCCGAAGGTCCGCTGCCCGATGATGACGGCACGGTCGTAGTCCTGCAGGGCACCCGCCACAATCTCGCTGGCCGAGGCGCTGCTGCCGTCGACGAGGACGGCCAAGGGGATGTTGAGGTCGACAGGGTCGTTCATCGTCGGATGCACGCTGTTGGCGTTGGCGGCCTTGCCTTTCATCGACACGACGGCCTTGCCCTTGGGGATGAAGAGGTTGACGATGTCGACAGCCTCGTTCATCAGGCCGCCGCCGTTGCCACGTAGGTCTAGGACGAAGCCTTTCAGCTGGTGGTTGTTCTTCATCTCCAGCACCTTCTCCTTGACCTCTCGGGCGGCGTCGCGGGTGAAGCCGCTCAGCTGAAGGTAGGCGATGCCGTTGTCGAACACCTTATAATAAGGTATGTTTTCGATCTTCACCTTCTCGCGCTTCAGCGTCTTGGTCAGGGGCTTGTCTTCGCCGTAACGTCTCACCTTGATGGTCACCTCGGTGTTGGGCTGGCCTTTCAGCAGGTCGCTGACCTGTTGGGTGTTTTTCTTCTTGCAGTCGACGCCATTCACCTCAAGGATGATGTCGCCGGCGATGAGGCCCGACTTTTGTGCCGGCCAGCCGTAGTAAGGGTCGGAGATTCGGGTCCACTCACCGTCATATTGGATGAGGGCGCCGATGCCGCCGTATTCTCCCGTGGTCATGAACTTGGCGTTCTCGATGTCGGACTCGGGGATGAAGACGGTGTAGGGGTCGAGGCCGTCGAGCATGGCCTTGATGGCGGCTTCGTTGAGTTCGCCGGGGTGGATTTCGTCGACATAGTTGAGGTTGAGCTCACGGAGGAGGCTGTTGTAGATGTCGAGGCTCTTGGCGATTTCGAAGTTGTTCTGCTTCTCTTGGGCGACGAGGCCGATGGGGAGGAGCAGG
>JAEEGL015402875.1_pt1 | contig 29122 bp, 26 predicted proteins | sample 9134231 | NCBI WGS metagenome assembly JAEEGL01 (sample SAMN16246548, study PRJNA631951) | gut metagenome | biome: gut microbiome; feature: rumen; material: fiber-attached | host: Bos | place: Iran: Karaj | collected 2018-10 | reverse complement strand
TCGCCGTTGATCTTCATAAGAACTAATATAATGACAAATTGTATTAAATGTATAGAAATTTCAACTTTGTGAACTATTATCTGTACATCAACTTTGTCAATTATGTATTTGAGTTTGATATATATAATCACTTCAATATCAATAATAATAATTATTATTTAATAAATTAGTTAATAAATTACTAGGAAAACTATAAGAACTATTTGAAGAACCTCGTTTTGAATTTGAATCTACAGTCATATTATATGAAATAATATCTGTTATAAACAAATGAGACATATCAGTAACTTTTGTTGTAATAATTCTATTTGAAGCATAAGAATCTAATGCTTCAATTAAATCATTTTTATTACATGCTACATAATAATTATTTCAAGCATATTCATATTCATTTCAACAAGTAGTTTCAGATTTAGCTTTCATTGTAACTCAATTTTCATCTAAGCATAGATATTCATTACATCAATCTTCTCAAATTCATCAACTTAATCATTCAACACTAGAATTAATTTTAGTTCATAAATTTTTTGTTGTTCAAGTTGTATTATATTCATTAAGAATTAAGAATTTTCAAGTTGTTCATATTTCATAAACTTCATAATCTGAGAAATATGTATCTCTAAAATCTTTTGCTTCTTGTTCATTAGCAAATGGTCAATATCAAATAGCTGATACATTGTATCATTTTAATTCATTAGCTACAGATTTAAGATTTTGTTGTGTAATAGTATTTTCTCAATAACTTAAAGTTTTATCATTATTAAGATTTACTACATCAACATCTTCTCAATTAATTTGTGTAGCTGGATTAGCAATTAATATAGTTCTAATTTTTCATTCTTCAATATCGTCAAAACTAGAAGCTATATCAATAGTTCTTTTGTTATTAAATATTTCATCATAAGTCTCTCAAATTACATAAGATACTTTACTATCATCAATTCTATATTGTCATACAGTCTTTCATCAAGTTGTTGCTAATAATTCTTCAGCAACAGTAGAATTCTTTTTTAATTTCTCTGATTTTGACATGTTAGCAACCATAGCATTTAGATTAGCTTCATGTATCTCTGCTCATTTTTGAGAATTAGATGTTTGAACATAAGAATATGCAAGAGCTCATAATGCAATTATTCATAATAACATGTATACTCAATATTCTTTTAACTTTTCAAACATATTATTCTAATTATGCAAATAAAAATTTAAATAAAATCAAAAATTATTTCTTTCTCTCAAGTAATAATTTAATTTTATAATTTATAAAAGATAACGAAATAAAAAAGATAGTTAAATTAATAACTATCTTTTAAAATAATATATAAATATATTTTACACAGATGGTTCTAATACAATATTTTCTAATGCTTCTGGTATTTCTTCAATTGTGAAATCTCTATTGAAATAATTCATAAATATTTCTTTAAAATCAAATGTTTTATATAATACATTATCATTGAATACAATAGTACATCATTTTCAATTATTAAATGTTGATATATTTAATTCATTCTTATTAACATTTTGCATAATCTTTTTAAATGATATTTTATATTCAAATAATCATTTTAATTCATCTAATTCTTTTTGTATTTTTTGATAATCATCAAAATTATCCACTTCAATCAAAAATTGATAATCTTTACAATATAATTGTTGTACTTGTTCATCTCATAATTCTTCTAATAATTTTTCATATTCTTCTCTAAATAAATCAATGTTGTTTATATTAATTCAAAATGCTTTTTTATGTCATCATATTGAATTAACTGATTTAAATAATCATACTCAATAATCAATGAATGAAAATGAAGTTCTTCAAGAACATCATATATTTCACATATCATCATAATTTCAAATTACAGCTGGCTTTCTGTAATAATTTTGTACTTTACTTGCAATTAATCAATTAATTCATCAAATATTATATATTTCATCTTCTAGTTCAACTATTGATTTATTAGATTCTTTACAATCTGTATAATCTACAAATAAAGTGTTTTTATCATTATATCTTTTTCTTAAAATATTATATTCATCATCAAAATTTCTATCTTGTTTTATTCAAAATACTTTAACATTATATTTATCTTCTTTTAATTGTTCAATTACATATTTAGTATATTCAGCTTCTAATTCTTTTCTTCTTATATTTAATTTTTCATTTCTTTCAACTCATAATATCATTTGTTCAAATAATCAATGTGGTGTAACTAATCTTCAATAACTATTTACATAAGGTCATATTGCAAATCATAATGATGTTTTATCAAAATCTTTATTAAATGAAAGATAAAAATTTAAATAATTTAATAATTGATCTATGTATTCATTAATAATTTTATCGTTATATTCAACTTTTATATTTTGTTTTAATAATCATCTTAAATGTCATACACTTAATTTATTATCTTGAAATAATACTTTTCATAATGAATAAGAAATTTTATCTTTATTTGTTTTTATCTCAGATTCATTTGAATGTACTACATTATAAAATTTTCTTAATAAATTAAAGATTCTACTTCATAATATATAAAATAATAAATTATTCTTTGATTCTAAATTTGTTACATCAGATATAGCAGTAACACATCATCATATTAAATATACATTTTTTAATTTTAAGAATAAGTCATTAATATATCACATATCTCTTAATTTTTCAAGATAATATCATACAACACAACTTGCTAATTCTCAAGCGGAAGATTCAAAATGTATATCATATTCATCTTTTAATAAATCATCATTTAACATTCTTTCTTTATTTTGTTTGCTTATTTCATCTTTATCTTTGTTGAATCAAGAATAATAATTTCAATAATAATTAATTACAAAATTATTAACAATTAAATGTTTAGTAAATTCATTTAATTTATCTTTATTTATTGTTCATCAAAATAATTCATTCAATCTTTTTATACATAATCAAATTACTTCTTTGTTTTCTTCTAATGAATCAAAATTTCTTTTATTAAAATTATATCATGGTTTAATCATTTCAATATATTCATGAATTTCTTTTATTGAAAACAAAATATTTGTCATTGGTAAATGGTGATCAAATATTAATACTTGTTTATTCTTTATAAATTCAAATGGAAATTGAACTGAAATTCAAAGATCTGTTGTTATAATATTTTGAAAATTATCATATATATGTGAATTAAAAAATCTTTCAGATATTCAGTATCATTCATCTCTTCAAGTAGCTTTAATTTTTATAACAGAATTACTATTTAATAATCATTTTAATAATGTTAGAAAGTTATAATATATGTATCAAGAATTTAATCAATCAGAATCATAATCTGGTATAATTAAGAAAGATTCATTATTTTTAACTCAATTAAATATTACATTAAATGCTTCTTCAATGTAATGAAGATGTTTAGCATCATGAAAATATCTTATTTCATTAGAACTTTTTAATTCTTTAAAATTTTTTAAGAATCTATTTGTTTCAAATAATTTTTGAAAATCTTCATAAGAATTAATAATTTGTAATGGTTTATCAGAATATTTATAATCTTTCATATAATAACAAAATATTTAAAAGCTAATAGTTAATTAATTTATAGATTAATTTTGTATTAAAGTTTTAATTTTTTGTTCAAAATTTATAAATTATAAAATTAAGAAATTGAACTATATAAATATTGATAATTGTCTATTAAAAATTGATGTTAAGAATTATTTATATCTTAATCTTTAGATAATGACAAATAATGAAGAAAAATTATCACAAGAATTAAATAGTTGAGAGTCAGAACAAGAAAAAACAAATAGAGAGATGTGAAAGTATTTTCAAAACATGAACAATCAATTTAAATTGATGTCATGAATTTCTATTATGTGAATGTTGAAATGAATGAAATGATTAGCAACATGAACAGTAGAACAAACTAAGATTAAATGAATTAATTCAATTATTTATTTCTTAGCATTATCTTGAGTATTGAATATTATTTATTTTTTATTCTTTGAAGTTATTGAAGCATATTCTTATGCATGAATTTGTATATTATTACCAATAGCTTTAACAATTTTTATAGCATGAAATTGAAATAATTCATTATGAAGATTCTTTCAAAAAATATTTTTTAATGATAAAGAGATAACAATTATATTTATAAGTTCACTTATTGTATTTCTTATAACTTTATTTATCTAGAAAACATTATAAAATGAAAGAAATGTTAAAAGACTTTGATTATTGTTTTACAAAATTTAAAAACAATAGGTATCCTAGAACTCAAGAAGTTGACATTATTAAAAAGAAATATTGAGAAAGATATTGATTAAAGATTCATGCAGATAATAAATGAAATGTTATAATGATTTATTCTTGACTTCATCATGAAGTTATTAAATTTGTATATAATCATTATTTTATTGAAGAGTTTAAAAATAAATATACTAAAAGACAATTTGATTCTTTCAAAAGTAAATTATGAAGAGTAACAAATTATTACAGATTAAATCTTTTATTATCAGCATATTTTTATAACATTAAAGTTTGAACAAATACTAATTGAGAAAAAGTTGTATTAAATTGAAGAGATATTAAGATACGGTCTTTGAGAATTGAAATCGCTAGAAAGATGACAGAATTTTGAATTAAATGAAAGAAAGATATACAAGATATATTTTCAATGGAAGAATATTTCAGAAAATTTGATATTCAAATTTAAAAAATTAATTTATTTTAATACAAAAAGATATATCATTGAAGATATATCTTTTTTAATATATTTAAAAAAATTATTTTATTCTTCAAACATATAAGATTCATCATGAATTGATAATGGATTTGTTTCAATGAAGAATCAGTTTTCAAATGAATCAAAAGATTTTAAATAATTATTTCTTAATTCAAATATTACTAATCAAGAAATTAAAGATCAAATGAAATATGCTGATTTATTTCAACAAATTCATTGTGTATAATTATCTTCAGATTGTGAAAATATATCAATTAAAAATTTTAATTTTTCTTCATTATTTCTTAACATTGAAATCCATAAAGTATCAGTTCATGTTCAAATATTACAAATAACAGATTGATTAAAGTTTCATTCATTATGTCTTTTCATAAAATATTCTAATGTTATTTTTCTAGCTTTAGGATTATCAACACTTAAAAATATTAAATCTCAATCTAATAATATATCTCATTTAATTATATCTTCAACTCTATCTTTACATTCAATTACTAAATCAAAAGGTGATTCTAACATTAATTTATTTCTTAATGCATCAGTTTTTTTCATTCATATATTTTTATTTGTGAACATTTGATTTAGTAAATTTCATTCTTCAATTGTATCAAAATCTACTAATAGAAAATTTCTAAATCAAGTTTTCATTAAATTATATGCTAAATTTGATCAAACAAATCAACATCAAAGAATAACAATTCTTCTTGTTAATAATGTCATTGAATCAAACATTTGATTTTGTCTTGAAAAAATTTCTTTTTGATTCATGTTCTAATTATTAATTTAATAAATTAATTTTATAATTTTATTAATTTTGATGATTATCTGTTTTATTTAAATCTTGAAATTTACATAATTTTCAGAATATAGTCAATAATATAATTCCAAATATTAAGAATGTTATAATTCAAAATAATGATGTTGTTTTTCATCATTTATTTTCAATAAAGAAAAATATTGTATAAATTAAAACTAATCATAATATTCATAATCATACAAATATTAAAACACTACGTGCTGATGTTAAATTAACATGCATTAATATATCTTTTATTCATTCATATTGTTTAAATTCTGTAGATTCATTAATTGAATCATCTGGATTAACAATTCTATCAAAAGATGTATCATGTTTATACATTTCTTGATTTTCAATTAATTCTTTAGTTAAATTAAAAGTTGAATCATCTAATCAAGATAAATCTTTTTTCAATTGTAACATTTCTTCTTCATTTAATTCTTTTACTTTTTTTGTTCATGTAATTAATTCTGTAACAATTTGATATCACATACTATCTTTTGCTAGTTTACTTTGTAATGCTTTAAATCTTTGTAATTTTTTATTTCGTTTTCAACTTCAAGTTAATTCTTTTTCAACATCAACATCTTTTGAAGTATCTCATAATATTGATCAATGTGTTTCTTTTGGTTTGTTTTCTTCATCAGCAATTGCAGATGTATCATCTAAAGATTGCATTCAATTAATTATTGGTCATCATTGAATACTTTGTCAATTATCTGTATTATTAGTAAAAATATTTGTTTCATTTTTTTCATTACTTATTGTATTTCAAATTTCGTTTACTTTTTCTTGTGTTCATGTATTTTCAGATGGTTTAGCTTCAATATTAATATCAGAAATATTTGTACTTTGTTGAAGTATTGGTGAAGGTGTTTGATCTCATTGTTGTACTTGATTATTTGTAGTTGTTTCTCAAGATATATCAGTTTTATTAATTGTATTTCAATTTGTTTTAATATGTTCTTCTATATTTTTATTTTGTTGTATTGCATTTTTAGTTTCAGTATAATCAATTACTTGACTTGCATCTACATATTCTTTTTTATATATTCAATCAGTATTTATTTTATTTTCATGATCTTGATTTCTTTTTTTTACTTCTTCATGAATTGTATCTCATAATTGTGTATTAGTAATATTTTGTACAACTCATCAAGATTGTGAAGAATCTTTTCATTGAATTACAGTTGTATTATTATTTGTAATATTTGTTGGTTGTTGATTATTTTGAATAATTTCTTTTTCTTTTACTTGTGGTTTTTCAATATTTTCATTTCAATTAGTTTGTGTATTTTCATGTTTTGTTATAAAATTAGTTTCTTTTGTTGTTGTTTTTTCAATTACTTTTTCATTAAATGTTCATTGTCAATTTTTCTTTTTTAAATTTTCTTTCTCTTTATTTTCAACATTATTAATTGTATTAAAATTATTTACAGTTGTATTATTTTCTTTAACAATTGTCTTTTGAATATTTTCTTTTTTATTTAAATTTTGTACTTTAGCTTCTACATTATTTTTCTTTACTCTTGTTGTTGGTATGTGTGTTGTTCATGAAGATTTAATAGTTTTTTTAACTGTTTTATTTTCTTCATTTCATTTCAAAATTTTAGAAGTGTCTTGTTTATCTACTTCTTTAGCTAATTTTTTATCAATAGTTTTTTTATTTCATTCATCAACGATTTCTTCTTCTGTATCATCTGTTACAGAATCAATACTTTCAAAAAAATCATCTATTTGATTATTATTTTTAGTATTCACCATTGAAATAAAATAATTAATTTAAATTAATTTTATAATTTAATTAATTTACAGCATTCATAGCATTAAATGATATAATAATAATTGAACCAATCATAATAAATACCATTCATGCAACTAATATTAATGTTACTGTTGTTAATATTCATTCAAATGCATCTTGTCTATCTTTCATTTTTGCAATATAATTATCAATCTTTTTATTTACAACTGTTTCAACAGTATCAGATCATCATTCTCATATTGTTCATAATGTTACTGATACTAAAGGGTCATAAAATTTTATTCAAAATTTATCTTTAATTTTTTGATAGTTATAATTAATAATTTCTCATATTGCTTGAAGATTATTATCTTCTTTTAAAGCAAAATATTCATTTGTAATTTCAAAAGTTTTTTGTCTAAACTTTGTTGAATATGTATAGTTAAATGAATATGTCATAAGAAGTTTTAATGTATTTCAATATTGTAATATTTCATTAATCATTGGTATTTTATAAATGATTTGATAGAATCTTTCTTTATTTATAGCATATAATAATAAAGCAAATGCTGCAACTCATAATAATCAAAAAATTAATTTTTCAAATATTCAAAGCATAAATAAAGAATCTCACAACATTGTATCTCTATCAAATCAAAATCATGTAACAAGTTTTTCTTCAATTACAGGAAACAATAATAATTTAATTCATAATAAGATAATTGTTAATGCTGCCATATATCATCATATTTTCATTCATTGTTTTTTAAATACTCATTTAATTCAATCTTGTACTTCTTTAAAGTATAAGATTTTTTCAATCTTTTTATATTTTGTTAATTCATTATCAGATGAATTTAAAATTTCTGTAATTTCAGATTTAAATGGAAATTCAACTAAATCAATAATACTTCTAACATTAGATCATGACTCTAATAATGCAACAAATATTGGATTATAACTAATTTCATCTTTAGTTGCAAGAATTGTTTTCTTTACAACATCATATCATTGTCATGCTGCTAAAGAATCATATACAACATCTAATACAACTTGTACATCTTTAGGTTGAATATTATTTACTCATTTAATTCTTTTTTCTTGATCTTTTGTTAAGTTTAATTCCATAAAGTTTTCTCATCTCTCTCTTGCTTTAGAAAGATCTCTATTTTTCTTTTGTTGTCATCTTTCATCTACTCAATAAGATCTTAATACTACATCAGTTGAAACTCATCAAAAGAAACTTTTATTTTTCTTAAAGATTAAAACATAATTCTTTAAATTTCTTACAGAATTTCAATCTTTTCAAAATGCCATGACTTAAAAATGGTTGATAATAAAATTATTAATTATTTAATAGATGAAGTATTATTTTAATGTCTTTTTAAATTCTTCAATTCAATCATCTCATTCATATATTTTCAATCATAATTGAATTGCTTTTTCTTTTTTAGATCAAGCTTTATCTCATATAAACATTACAGAACATTCTTTATTTGGTTTATCATGAAATATACATCATAATCATTCTAATTCTTCTACAATTTGTGGTCTACTTCTTGAAAATGTTCATGTAATAGAAAAATGTATTCAATTTCAATCAGAAACAGCTTGTGCTTTTGCTCTTCAAAAATTATTAAAGTTAATTCATTTTTGTTCTAGTGAAATTATATATTGTTGATTTTTTTCATCATTAAAATAATTTTTTATTCAATTAATAATTATAGGTCAGAATCAATCTAAAGAATTATAATTATTTTCATTTAAGAACCATTCAATTATCAATTTAGCATTTAATCATTCTTTATATGTTTTATAAATTTCTTTTTGTAATATTTTAGCATTATTTTTTCAAATATTAGGTATTTGAAATCATGTTATTATTCTGTATAATTCATTATTTTTAGATTTATTTAAAGATTCTTGTATCTTATCTAATTTTTTATCTCACATTCATTCAAAATTAGTAAATTGATATCTTTTATTTTCATCTAATAAATCATAAAGTTCAGGTATTGAATTAATTAAATTAGCATGTACTAAATCAGTTAAATATGCAATTCATAATCAATCAATATTCATAACGTCTTTTGAAACAAAGAATTCTAATGAATATAAAAGTTTTCATCTACAATTTACATTAGAACATTTATATGTTAAATTATTATTTCAGCTTATTGATTCTTCAATATGTGTATCTCAACATACTGGACATTTATCTGGTTTTCAAATTTCAATTACATCTTTTCATCTTTTTTCTAAGTTAACTCATAATATATAAGGAATAACTTCTCAAGATCTTTGAATATAAACATAATCATTTATATGAATATCTTTTTCTTTTATACAATCAATATTATGTAAAGAACATCTACTTACTACTGCTCAATTTATATCTACTGGTTGTACAATTCATACTGGTGTTAATATTCATGTTCTTCAAATTTGCCATTCAATATTTAATAATTTAGTTTCAAATATTTCAGACTGATATTTATATGCAAATGCAGATCTTGGATGGTGTCAAGTCATTCATAATTTTTTTCTTAAACTTAAATCATTTAATTTTACAACAAATCAATCCATATCACAATCATCATTTTTAATTATTCATAACATTTTATCTTCATTCATTAATGCTTCAGTAATTTGTTTTTCACTTAATAAATAATGAAAATCATGAATTTTGAATCATAATTTTTGTAAAGTTAATAATATATTTTCTTGTGTTTTAAAATATTCTTCAACTTGATTATTTATATTATCTCATTCAATTATATTTCAAAAATAAGTAATATCATAAGCAAAACAAGTTAATTTTCTTTGTGCTGTTATTGAAGTATCTAATTGTTTTAAACTTCATGAAGCAGCATTTCTTGTATTTGATAGTTCTTCTCAATTTTTAATTAATTGTTCAAATACTGATTTAAGCATTACTACTTCTCATCTTATTCTTAATTCTTTTCAATCAAAATTTCAATTTAATTTTTTAGGTAAACTTGGATTATTAATAGCTAAAGCATTTTGAAAAATGTTATCTCATACTAATCAATCTCAACGTGTTGATGCTTCAACTAATTCTCAATTTTTATATACTAATTCAATTGTTAATCAATCAAATTTAGGTTCTATTTCAAATTTTAAATCAGTTAATCAAGATAAATTATGTATTTGATTAAATGCTTTAATTATATCATCTTTTGAAGTACATTTATTTAATGATAATAATGGTACAATATGATTTGCTTTTTTAAATCAATCTTGAACTACTCATCATCATACTTTTTCTTCAATCTTTTTTCATAATCTTTTTTCTACTTCTTCTTTAATTACTTGTAATTTATCATATATTGAATCAAAAGTTAAGTCATCAATTAAAGTAATTGATTTATCATAATATAATACTTGGTGTATTTGTACACATTGATTAAAATCTTTTAATAATTCATATATTTTAATATTATTCAAATCAGCAACGTTAGTATTCAAATTTGATAAACATTTGTTTGTCAATATTAAGATGTCTTCTTTTTTCATTATTAATAAATTATTAAATTAAAGTTTTTTATGAGTTTTTAATCTAATTGAAATTACTAATACAATAATAATTAAAAATCATCATGCATAAAATAAATATCAAAATCATAGATTTGTTAATTGTTTTCATTCAATTTGAAATGTTTCATAAAAATCTACAAATTCATTAGTTCATCATTCTACTTTTTTAGTATTATGAGTTGTATATTTTAAAGAATCATCATATTTTTGATTTATTATATTATGGTTATCTCTAATTACTAATGTATTATTTATTACAGGTTCTTGTCTAACTTGATTATATAATTCAAGACTCTCTTGTAAAAATCAAGAAAAATCTTCTTCTTTTGTTGTAAATACTCAAATTTCTTCTCATTCTGTATTATCTCAACTTCATTCTTCAATCATATTTTCATCATCATTAATTTCAATATATTCTTCTTCATTAATTAAGCAATCAATACATTCTTGTTCATTTGTTAAAGAAGTTAAATCATCTTGAGTTATTGTTAATCTATTTATTACTTCTTCTTCTGTTTCTTTTGTTCTTTTTATTACAGAATCTTCTGGTTTAGTTGTTATATCTACTAAATAATCTTTTTCTTGTGCAAAAGATATATTACTGATAAAAAATAATCATAATATAATTAAACAAATTTTTTTCATTAAAAATAATTAAGTATAAATTAATTAAATTATAGATTTTAATGTTAACTTATTTATGATTTTTATTAAAGAGAATTAAATTAAAAATTCTATATATAAAAAGAATTTTATTTTGATATTTTATTAATAATGGCTTGAAGAACTAATAAACAAGGTATTGCAAAAAAGAAAGCTCAACAAGCAAAACAAGCTTCTAGATTGAAGTGAGCAAAAAGATTTGATTATCCTAAAAGATCATTAGATTTAAAAACATGAATGGAAATATGAGCAATTCATGAAGTAACAAATCCAGCTTGAAATACTTGGCATTGGTTTTTTAGATGAAGAAAAGTATGTTTTGAAACAAGATTAAGAACAGATCCAGATTGATACAGATATATTAGAACACCTAATTGATGAATGAATGTTGTATCTGCACCACAAACTTGATATGTTAGAAGAAAGATGTCAAAGAGAAGAAATCTTTGATAATTTTATTTTATAAAATATATACAAATGAATCAAAATCAAGAAGAATTAATAAAATTACAAAAAGAAGTAAAAAAAGATTTAAGATTACATTTAATATATTTAATATTAGAAGTATTACTTTGAGTAGCTTTTGTTTGATATATATTTTATATAATGTGAAATGAAAATTTAATATATTACAAATGTTGATTTAATCAACAAGAAATTAATATATTAAAAGAACAAGAAGAAACAACAAATTTAGAAGTATTAAAAAATGTATATAAAACTTGTTGAGATGAACATATAAAATTTGAAACAAATGAATTAAAAAATAATTTAATGAAAAAATTACAATCTATTTGAATTAATTTATATCTTTAAGATAATCTATTATTAATTTAAAATATTTTTATTTTTTCAATTAAATATTATGTGAAATTTTCTTACTTGACTAATATTCTACTTTGTATTTCCAGCAATTGTTTTATTAATGTTAATGTTTATTTTTTCTTATGATTTTAGAAAAAATAATAAGAAAGAAGAAGAAAAAGTTAATACTATTATTAGAATTGTTTCATCTATAGTTTGTTGATTATTAATTTGTTCATTTTGGGCAACATGATGTAATATAATTGAACATAATACTCAAGTTAAAAACATTTTAAAAGTATGTGAAGTATCAAAGCATCAAGCAGAAAGAATGGTAAATGAATTAGATAAAGATTTTCAATTTGAAGTTATTGAAAAATGTAAACAAGCTAAAACAGAAAAAAAGAATATGGATAAGTTATTAAATATTATTAGTGATGTTGAATAGTTGTAAAATATAATCAAAGAAAGATAGCTATTAATTTAGCTATCTTTTTTTAAATCTATAAATAAAATGAGAATGATAATAAAAAGTCAAACTTAAATTCAAAACTCTATGAACAAATTTGGTTTAAAACGTATGTGGGTAAACAAAGTAGAGTTATTAAAAAAACTTTACTTTAAGTGGTGTGACATTAGAGAATGTATTACTCCAATTGTTTACGGATTTTTGGTCTATCTGTTTCTAGATAGCTTCTATGCTAATGTATTCACATTTTTGGAATTATTATTTGTATTAGTATCAATAGCAATAACTTTATTCTTTGCTTATGAATACTTTACAAAGTATATTGATAAGATGATTGAATACATTCTTCTTGGTATTTTGTTTTTGATAGTGTATCTTTTGTTTATCTCTTTAATTGTAATATTGTATCCAATATTAATTGCTGATTACTTGTTACGTTTTCTTCCTTTAAAGAAGATATTTAAACGTGATAAGTATAAAAATAAGCAACATTTAATTGAAGAGTTCTATACAATGAAGCCTATGTAAATTCAAAATATAAAAAAAGACCTAACTGTTTGTAGTTAGATCTTTTTTATTTTATATTTGTTATTTATTTAAATAATTTAAGAATGCTGTTAAATTACTAGTATAACTATTTATTCATGCAACACTTCAAGTTTCATTTACAGATCACTTAATCCAAGTATTATTAAATTTTAAATTATGAAAATCTTCAAATAATTTAACAGATTCATCTTTAGTTCTATATCATGGATTAATTCAAACTGCTCAAGTGTTTTTAATTGTTTCAATATCTTTTCAAATTATATCTGTATGATTTTTTGTCATATTTTTAGAATAATATTTTTGTCAATTTGAAGACATATTTCATAGAGCTTTTTGTATTCATCAAGCATATTTACTTGAATGAATTGAAAATATATCTAACAATTCTTTATATTTTTCAGATAATAAAGAATTACATTCTCATCATTGATGTTCAAATTCTTGTTGTTGTTGATAAAAATTATTATAAGTTTTTGAATACATGGAAATAATAGCATTTTTTCAATTATTTTTTCATTCATAAGCATTTTCAATTGTTTTAAATCATTCAGTTATTTTTTGAAATTCTTCATCATTTACAAGAATATATCAAGTTGAATATTTAGCATTTTCAGAAATTCAATCACAATTATTATTTCTTAATGTATTAATATCTTCTTGATTTGTAACAACATCTTTTAATGTTTGAGTTTTTGATGATGTTTTATTTACTATTGGTTCAAGAATATCTTTAACAGTTTTAGCAGAAGTTCATGTTGTTGAGTTATTTGTTGTACTAGTATTTGTTTTGTTTGTAGTAGTTGATGTTGATTTTAAATAATCTCATAATAAAGAATTTAAATTATTTGTTGTATTTACATTTGTTCATACAGTAGATCAAGCTCAATAACTATTTCAATTAACTTTAGACATATCTACATAATCAGTTCATTTGTTATTTCATTGTACTGTTGACATATTTACAACATCAGTCTTTTTTGTAGAAGATGATGAAGAAGCTGAAGTATTATTTTTATTTGTATTATTATTTCAACTAACTTTAGACATATCTACATAATCATAATTCAAACTATAATTTAATCAAAAATTATTTGATTTATTTGATGATGTAATTCATAAATCTTCTAAAGTATAAGCATTAACATTTAATCATCATAATATTCAAATTCATATTATTCAATATATAAAAATATTTTTCTTTTTCATATTTTTAAATACTTAAAAATTAAATAATTATATTTATAATTTTTGAAATCTTTTTTAATTTAATAAATCAGTTCATAATTTCTTTTTCATCTTTGATTGTTTCATTTGCTGTTCAATAATATATGTTTTTTCTTCTTCATCTTTTCTTAATTTATTTTTAGCAAATTTTTTTCATAATGATAATTTTGTCTTTTTTCGTTCTTCTTCATCATTTCATTTTATATTAATATCTTGTCAATTATTTATTGCTTTCCATTTTTCTTCATCAGATTTAGACCGTTCTACATCATTTCAAGATAGATCAAAAATATATCAAGTTCATTTAATATTATCATTTTCTTTGAATCATTTTTTTCAATTTTTATTAAGAATAGATTTAATCAAATCAATTATTCATAAGAAATTTTCTTCATCAATATCTTTTCATGAAATTTTTTGTTCTAATTGTTTTTTTACCAGTAACAATTTTTCTCTTTGATCTTCATTAAGATCATTTCTTTCTAATGCTTGATTTACTAATTCTAAGTTTTTTTGATATTGATTCATTTCTTAATAAAAATTAAAGATATAAAATTATTGTTTTATTCATGCACGATCTAATTCGTTTTCAACTGCTTTTACATTTTGAATATTTTTAGCAGTTTGTTCTTTTTCTGTAAATTGAGATGATAAATGATTAAATAATATTGCTAATAATCATCATAACATTAACAAAATAATCATATATGTTCAATAATATAAGAATATAAATGTGAACCATAAAACTGGTCAAATAATTGAAAATAATCAGTTAATAACATTTTGTCAAGTTCATATATCTTTTTTTTCAGATTGTGGAAAATAAATTTTTTTTAATCAATAGAAATCTCTATTATCTCATTTTTGAATTCAAGCTACATATATTCATGCAGTATTCCAATCTATGGCAATTCATAGTGCTGGTATTTCATAATTAACTGTTGATATTTTATTATAAGTGATATTTTCTTCACTATCAGTTCATAAAAATTTTCAAATTAATGAATTATCAACATTTCATCATTTCATATTAATAATTGAATTACAATTTATTGAATCATATTTTATATATTGTTGATTTGTATTATTTTTCATTACACATTCTCAATTTCAATTTCTTATTTCATTTTCTGAATTTAACATTATTGTTAATACATTATTGAATGAATTCCAAAGTCTAGTTGTTAAATCTTTTGTTAATGAATAATTTAAAATTGATATTGTTTTTATATCTACATTATTTATTTCAAATGATTGTCAATTTTCTTCTTGATTGTTTTCTGTAATCATTATTTGGTCATAATTTGTATTATTTTTTTTATTATCTTCAGTATTTGATTTATTTATTTGTCTTATATTAAATAATTCTATTGAATTTCAACTCCATAAATTACTTAAACTTTCATCTTCTAATACTCATTTAAATACATCTTCATAAAAATATGTTTTCTTTAATCATTTTAAAAATTCTCATTCTTTATTATTTTTAGTAACATAAAATATATTTGTTATATTTTTTTTATTTAAAAATGATATAAATATATTATATGTCTCTGTAAATTGTCAATTTTCTTTAAATTTTTTAATATATAATTTTTGTCAACTTTTTCAATTAATTGATATATCTAAATCTTTATTATTAATTTCTATTGGAAATGAAATATTAATATCATTTTGTTCTAATAAAAATTCTTTTAATGCAACATAATATCAAATTCAAGAACAAATTCAAGATTCATTAATTGTTCGAGTATCTCAATTTTTCATTAAACAACTAATTCTTGTATATGTAGTTCAATTATTTTGTAAAATATCTTTAAATACATTTCATGAAATATTTCATGTACTATCTGAAATATCTGTTTTTGAATTTTGAAATATATAATTATTAAAAGCATTTCAAAATAAATTATATTTAGTTCTTATTTTTTTAACATTTGTTATAAGTTCAGTATTTGTATCTCATATTTGATCAAAATTTAATTTGTTATTATTATAATTATTTATATTTTTTTTAACAAGATCTGATAATAATTCTCAATTTGCAACTCTTTCATCGTTTCAATTTCAACTAACTCATCAATAAAAATTATTTAAATAATCATAAGTAAATACTGATCAAAAATTAAGTAATTGTTTAATAATTATTGTATTATCTTCTACATTATCATATCAAAATTTTTCTTCAGCTTCTTCTGTGGTATAAAATTTTATTTCATATATTGAATTATATAATGCTTTATTTAATTCTCAAAAAATAGATCAAATTAAAGTAATTAATAAGAAAGAAATTGCAATAATTGAAACAATTATCTTTGTATTTAAAAAATTTGTAAAGACTTTAATTTTGTCTTTAGATTGATTATAAGTGTTCTTTAATCATTGTCAAAATTCATCAAATATTTTAATCGCCATTGCTTGTTAATTTAATAAATTTTAAAAGAAGAACAATAAATACTCAAGGTAAAATATATAAAAATAAAGAGAATATAATATTTTTATATATATTTATCCATTTTATAATTCAAGAAATTCATCTTATTCTATGCTTGTATTCATTTGCACTATTAAATTCTGGTTTGATATCATTATCATTAGTTTTTAATTGATATGCATCATCTCAAACATAATTTCAATAATTTTGATATCAACTATGTTTTCAAGATATTTCATTATTTGAATCTTTTGAATCATCAATTTGATTAATTATTTTTTTATAAGATTGAACTCATAATCTATCAATATCGTTTTCTACATAATCATATACCCATCAAAAATTCTTTCAACATCAAGATTTTAATATTTGTACTAAATCATACATTCAATTTGATTTTAAATCAGATTCTATTTTTGAATTAAATATATAATGATAACAAATTCAATAATTTATTAATTTATCTCAATTTTCAATATCAATAATAAAAGGTCTTGTTAATTGAATATATTCTGTTGATTTTAAATCTCTATCAATCATTGATTCTATATTTTGTCAAATAGCTCATTCTCATCATAAAGCTTGTAGAATAAATAAGAATTTATTATCATCTTTAGTGATTTCTTTATTATTTTCTTCTGTAAATCTTTCTAAAAATAATAAATACTTTTTAAGATGTTTTAATATTTTTTCAATGTGTTCAATATTTGTATTATCTTCTACATTATTATTATCACTTTGTGTTAATTGAATATATCAAGATTCGTTTTGATTTTCTATACAAATTAGATTTTCTACTATACTTTTATATTGATTTTCTGAGTTCATTAAATCTTCTAAACTATTTGAAGAAGTAACAATATAATTATTTTTTATATTTGAATATATATCTGTTAAATCTCTTATTGAATCTTGAACAAATATACTTTCTCTAATTTCTTGAGCAATTTTTGGATGATTATTAATTAACATTGAATATACATCTTGTCAATAATTTGTTATGTTATCTAATTTTCAATAACAATTACTTTCTGTTTTTTCTTTTGCTTTTTTAGGTATTGTTACTCAAGTTAAATTTCAAACTCAACTTCTCAAAAAATCTTGTACATAAAACATATTTATTTTTCATCTATTTGTTTCTAATATATTTCAATTTAATTTAGCCATTGAATAATTGATTGTTGTCTTTCAAGAAGATCTAGAATATTCTGGTGAAAAATTAATTTTAGTGTGTTTTAAAGAAATTTCTCTAAATACATAATTATAATCACTCGATGTTTGATCAAACATTCAACTATCTAAATTTATATCATTTAAGAATCATCAAGTCATTTTCATCTTTTTATCTAACTCTTCTCATGATTCATTTTCAAATCATTCTTCTTTTGCATTTAATACAAATCATTGTTCTTTAATTCATTGAACATTAATTACAATTTTTCATAAAGTATCACTAATTGCAAAATAACTAAATAAAAATATTATAACAAATCAAATTCATTTTATACTTAATGATAAAGTCGAAGTATTCTTATTATTTCAAATCCATTCTTTAATTATATCGTTATCTCAAAATAAGTGACTTAATATTAATGCAGCAATTCAAATTACAAAAAATATTAAAAATAAATTTGAAAATAATGAAATAAATTCATAATTTCAAGATACTGAAAATATTCATAATAACCAGTCAAATAACATTCTTATATATTGCCATATTTTTTCTAGAAACATTCAAAAATGTTTGAAAATCAATGTTCAATAACTAATAATTAATTGCATTTATTAATAAATATGAATTAAATAACAATTATTTTATTTATAATTTTTAATTTTATCATTAAATTTTAATAGATGAAAATTATTCTTTATTTGCAAAAAATCTAAGTATCTTTCAACTTAGATTTTTATATTAAATATTAATATTTTTAATTTTTAAAACATCTAAGAGATCTTCATAAAGTAATACTATTTGTATTTGTTGTTTTAATATCTCAATTTGAATCAACATTTACTTGATATGCTTTTCATCAAATAATATAACTTGATGTCCAAAATCTTGCAAACCATTTATCTTGATCTCATTGTCAACTTATTGTTCAATCTTTGTCAATGTTTCATACAAATGGTATTAATAATTTATCTTGAGTATAATTTCTCCAAGTATTTCACATTATTCATTTAAATGTTTGAAATAAATTATCAGCCTCTGTTTGTGTTGGTATATGATATCATACTGGACAAGGTCATCTTCTTGCTTCTAATGTATTAGTAGTATCTCACCATAAATCAGAATTTGTTCAAGTTGCCCATCTATTTTGATTTTTAATAAATGTTGAATTAATATAATATCAATTAGTTGTTCATGGTCAATAATCTGTTCATGTAAAATCAACAGAACTTTCAGAAAAATCTACTGGTCATGAACTTGGAAATCAATAATTATTTCACCATTGGTAGAAGAATCAATATGTTTCTTCTAATTCTGCTCATTCTTCTCGAAAATATTTAGTTGCTCATAAATTTCTATCAGAAATTTCAAAGTATTGTTGTAAATTTGAATTTGTTCAAGTATATGTAATTTCTATTGTTTTATTTCTAAAATTATGTACTATTGTTCAATTTGAATTTTGTACTAATGGTTCTGGATCTGGAAATACTTCTTCTGGTATAATTAATTCTTCTGTAATATTTAATGTTATTGGTATTATTTGATTATTTGAATTTTGATTTACTGTATTATAATCATTTAATATAACATATTTTCAACTAGTTCAAACTTGATAAATTACATAATTATTAAAATAAGTATCTCTAAAATTTTTAGCAGACTGTTCATTTTCAAACATTCAAAATCATATAGCACTAATATTGTATCATTTTAAATAATCATTTACTTGATTTAATTGAGATTTAATAATAATATCTTCTCAAACAATTATTGAATCATCTCTATTTAAATATACTACTTTAACATCTTCTTTTCATTGAATTGTTAAAGCTGGTTTAGATATTAATGTTATTCTTAATACATCATCTCAAGTTTCAAGATTATCAGCAATATCAATTAATTGTTTATTGTCAACAATGTCTTCATAAGTTTCTCAAATAACATAATTTATTCTTTGAGTATCAATTAGATATCATCAAATTCTTTTTCATCAATTTAATGATAAAATTTCTTGTGCAATTGTTGAATTGTTTTTAATTTTTTCAGATCTATTAATTGATTTTGTAATAGCATTTGTATTATTTAATTCAATATCAGATCAAGATTTGTTATTAACTATACTTAAATACACAAATCACAAAGATCATAATGCAATTAATCCTAAAATTACATACAATCAGTATTCTTTCATTTTTTCAAACATTTTATTATTCTCACCACTTAATAAAAAATATTTTATATAATTATTTGTTTATAATCTAATTTAAAATAGAAAAAATAATTAGAATATTATAATTTTTTTAAAATTATAAAAATGATTTATTTAATATTAAATAATATAATGAAAAAAAATTTAATATGTGTATGTTTGAATGAAAATGTTATTGAAAATTATGCAGAAGATGAATATTGATTAGTTGATTGAGTATCTAATAAGATTGTTAATATTAATTATGACTTATATAAAGAAGATTGATTAAAATTATTAAAATCTTGTAAAGATTATTTGTATTTATATGATAATATGTGAAAAGATTTATCATTATGTTTTAATACAATCTTATGATGAGAATGAAAATGAATATATATGACAGATGATATTGAAGCAATGACTGAATATGATAATTATGAAACTTACTTAGATTATATTAAAGATACATTTGAATATAAACATTGATTTTTTGAATGATTAATTAATTCTAAAATTGATGAAGATAAAATTATTTCATTATGACAATTTTGTTTAGAACAATCAGTATCAAATATTAATACTTATCATTGATTAGCAATTAGAACCGAAAAAGATAGAGATCAAACAAAATCAATTGTATATGATACTTTAAATGAAATGGATTTATATGATTATAGCTTTATATTTGAATTACCTTTAGATTTAATGAAATATCTTAAAGAAAAATTTTGAGATGATAATAAACAAGAATTTATTTTAATTTGATGAGATGAAACAAGATTAAAAGAAATTGAATTATTATTAAAATTAATTTGATACAAAAATATTAAAGTTGAATCAAAATTTTGTTATTAATTCTAAATTATAAATATAATTATTTTATTTTTCACCACAAATATAATGGCTTTATCTAAATTATCAAATACAACAAGAAAATTTATTTTTTATTGATGAATTGCTGTAATTTGTTGATTAGTTGTTTGATCTATTGTTTCATGTGCATCATGATGAAGTGATCAATTAACTGTTTGATTATTTTGAACTTGAATTTGATTAGCAATGTGATGATTTTGACCATTATTATATTTTGCACCAGATGAAAAACCTTGATCTTATAAAAAATGTCAAAGAATTACGAAAAGATGACGTAAAAAATAATAAAATATTTGATAAAACAAAAAATCTAGAATTTCAACTAAATAATAATTCTAGATTTTTTAAATTAATTTAACGTTTTATCAAATATTCTAAAATTGAATTTTTCTGGTACAATATTAAATACTCTTTTTACTCATTCATATTCTTGTATTGATACAAATCAATTATTAATTAAAACAACTGGTTGTAATCAAGAATTTTTAATAAATCTATAAGTCTTTAAATCAAAATTAGTTTTTTCATACTTCTTTGATGACAGTTTTAATTTAACGTAATTAATTTCAAAGTCATTTACATTAAATGCTATAAGTTGTATATTTTTCATCTTTTAATAAATAACAAATAAAGAAAAAAGAAATATTTTAAATAATATTTTTTGTTTTTTATTTGTTTTAATTTATTTTTGTATTGATAGTATATATATTTTTTGCTAAACGTCAATATTTTTTGAGTTTTTCTTTATTTTTATATTTACATTTTCTTGAAAATACTATAACTAATTGCAGTTAAACGTTAAATTTTTTCTATATTTAAAGTAATATTTTTATTTAATTTAAGATGAAATATGATTTATAACATTATGGTTATAATAATTATCTGAGCTTATTTTTATTGGACTTATTTTTTTAAAGATAAAGAACTATTATGACTAAAATTATATGTATTTAAACAATTTTCAAAGAAGAAAGAGAAAAAATATAAGAAAATATTTTGAGATAGTATTACTGAATATGATAAAAAAATGCATAAATTTAATCATCAAATTAAATTAACAACTTTTGTAATTGTTTGATTATTTGTATCAGTTTATCTTGTACAACATCAAAATGTTGAAAAACTATTTACTAATCAAGAACAATGATTATCTGTATCTTCAATCTCGAAAGATTTTGTATATACTGAAACTCTAGAAGATTGAACAACACAAGAAAATTATCATAATGTAATATATTTTAATAATAATAATACTTTTTATTGAATTAATTGAGATTTATTATTTGAAAATTGAATTATTAAATCAAATAAATTAATAGTTGAAGAAAAAGAATTTGAAAATTTAGAAGAAATTACAAAAGAAACTAATAAAGAACAAGAAATTGAAGAAGCTACAGACACAAATGTCCTTACCAATGAAGAAGAAAATGTTGAATTAGAAACAGATGAAGAATGAAATGAAATAGCAATTGTTAAATGAAATAATGTTGAAACTTATGAAGAAGAAATTCAAAAAACTTATGAAGAAGTAATATTTGATGAAGAAATTGTTGTTATTAAAGATTTTGAAACATTTAAAAGATATAATTCATATAATGCTAATTTCTTATTTGATGTTAATAAAATAAGAAAATTATTAAGAGAATGAACATTAAAATTTTATTTTACACCATTTGAAGAAATTAAAGGTTATCCTTGAGAAACATTCTATTTTCAACCATTAAAAAGAATATCTGAAATTACATTTTGACAATCAGTAAATGAATTCTTTTATGATAAAGCAGCTACTAAATCAACAGATATTTGAACAATCTTTACTGTAATAATTGATTTAGTATTTATATATTTCTTATTCACAATATTTAGTTCATTTTGATCTTCATTTAATATTAAACTTGATAAAGATAGTATTCAAACAAATGAAGATTTATGAGAACTTGTTGATATGTGATGAAATGAATGATTAAAGAAAACGATTGATGAAATTGTTAAATTAAATAAAGTATGAAATAAGATTGATTCAATTAAATGAATATTATTATACTGACCTCCAGGTACATGAAAAACATTATTTTGAAAACATATTGCTAAAAAATTACAAATTCCTTTCAAATATGTATCTGCTTGATCTTTTGCAAATAAGTATTATTGATGAACAAAAGATATTATTCAAAATCTATTTAAAGATATTAGAGAAGAACTTAAAAGAAATAAACAATGAAATATGATTTTATTTATTGATGAACTAGATTCAATTTGAAAGAAAAGAAATTCAGAATATTGAACATTAAATCAAGATTGATTAAATCAAATGCTTACTGAAATTGACTGATTTAATTCAGAAGATTGAATCATAATCATTTGAGCTACAAATATGTTAGACCAATTAGATGAAGCATTATTATCAAGATTTAATCTTAAAATATATGTTTGATTACCTAATAAAGATGAAAGAAAAGAAATTATTAAGAATCAATTAAAATATGTTTATGAAAAAGTTACAAATAATTGAGAAATTATTTTAAAAACTAAATAAATATAAATGAAAAAATTCAATTACTTATTCTCTTTATATTATCTAATTAGTAGATATTTTAAGAAAAGTGTTGAACTAAATTATTTAATAAAAGTATTAATTAATTTTAAACTATTTCAATTTAAAAATTGAATAATTTGAAATTTAATTGATGTGCCAGAATGTAATAAATGATTAACTTGAAATTTATTAGTATTTAATTCTTTAAGAAATAGCAATTTGTTTTGTCAAATTTTTGAAATTAAAGAATGAAAAAAGAATAAAGTTTATATTTCTACAAAGATTGATGATTTATGAATTTTTAATATGATACTAGCAATATTTAATATGTGAAAAGAAAAGAGTGAAGATTATCTTGAAGAATTAATAAAAACTAATATATTAGATTTTGAAACATTTGTTAGAAAAATGTATGATGGTGATGAATTAGATTTGAATTTAAAGAAAAAAGAATATGTTTGATTAACATATTCTAAAATGTTTGAAAATATAGATGAAAATATAATTAGAAATGAAGTTAAATTGATTTCAGAAATTGATTTCTAAATTGTAATAAATTATTTAAATACTCTTCATTATTTTCAATTGATGTACAAATAAATTCATAAAGTTTATTTAAATTATCAGTTGTATTGAAAGAATACTCTTTGAAGTATTCTTTTTTAAATGAAGCAATAAATTGATCTTTTATGTGTTTGTCATTAATTAAAGAATTTCATTTAGCATTCTTATATTCTTTTTTCATTTTATTTATTTGAGATCTAACATTTTTCCAAAAAGAATAATAATAAGTTTTAATTTTTACATGATGTCATTCTTCATCATTTAATACAAATCATTCTAAATTAGAAGAATATAATTCATTTAATTTTTTATCTGTCAAATATTTAATAGATCTTAGTTCTCAATATTTTTCTTTTACATAACATCAAATCTTTTTTCATATTTTTAATAATTCATCATAAGAAGTTGTTTGTTGTTCAAATGTATTTTCAAATATATCTAATAAATATGCTCAATTTTTTCAATCATAATCAATTATATGTGGATCTTCATCATTATCAACAATTTCAAATACAAATGATTTTCATTTCTTTAAATATGGTAACATTTTCTTTTCAAATTGTTTACAATATTTTTCTACTAATGTTGGAAATGTTCATTCAATATTTGATTTAGAGCAATACAATACTTTTTTATCTTCTTTGTCATATCATACAATTCATAAAAATCAATTTTCTTTAACATATATATCAATTTTTCATTTAAATGTTTCTTTGATATTATTTAAAGAAGATTCTGGTAATTCTCATAAATTAAAAAATTTATTATAACTTCTTGCTACAATTTCATTCTTATTTATATCAACAAATAATCATCTTGCTTTTGTATTTTCAATATTCCATAATTTATTAAAGAAAGCTTCTCTTGTAAAATTAAATGATACAATATGGTCATTTAATATTTTCATATTTATTAATGGGTCTTTTTTTAATTTATTAATAGTTATAGCATTTTTATAATCATCAAATAATTCATAAGTTCGTCAAACTGGATATTTCTTTAAGAATAAATAATCAATATCTTTTTCATCAACTCATCAATAAATAAAATGATATTTTTCAACCATATTATCAAAATCAATTTTATTTTCTTTTTCTAATTTCTTTTCTGTAATTCATAAATCAGAAAGTTCATTAAATTTAACAACATTTGGTAAAGAAAAGAAAGAAGATTGTAATATTATCTGTAAACTATCATACATCTTTTTAATAACATCTTCTGGTACTTTTTGTTTTGGATTTCTTGTATTATTTCTTTCATATAATGTGTCTAATGTTTCATCAAATGTTTTTATTGCTAATGTATATCAATATCTTTGTGCTAATTCATAATATCACATTAAATTCTTTATATTAGTTTGTGTTGCATCAATAACTGTAAAATATCAATATTTTAATCTTGTTCTTAATTCTTGATTTATAAAAGACCATATCTTAACATTATCAGATTGATCAATTACTTCATTTCAATCTTTATCAATTTTATATCCAGAAATTGCAATTCTATATCTATCTGCATTAAAACAAAAATCAGTGAGATTATTATTCTCACACCAAGTTGATTTTCAAGATCATGGAGCTCATTGTGTTAAGATTAGAATCTTTTTCTTTTTCATTGTTCTAAATAACGTTATTTAAACAATTTGTTAATCTTTGATATAATGAATCATAGATATTTTCAAGTTTTGTTATTGTTTCAATTTGCTTTTCATATATATTGTATATAGATTTGTCTATATATTTAAATTTGATTTTTGATTTTTCAATATCTTCATGAAATTCTTTATTTTCAATTTTTGAAGATTCTAAGATTCATTTTTTAATTAATCAAATATGTTTTAAACATAATTTTTCAAATTTGTTTTTAATTCAAACAGAATTTAATTCTTCAAATAAAGATTCTACTGTATATAAATTTAAATATGCTTTAATAATATTATTTTGATAAAAATAATTTTCATAATATTTATAAAAATATCTTTCTAAATCTAAATGATTATTAATTTGTGTATATAAATCTAAATGTGGGTGTTCTTGATATCTCCAAGAAGAAATATTTCTAAATTCAGTAGTTAAATACCATCATAAATCTTGAAATCTAAAATTCTTATTTAATAAATATTTTTTATCAATCAAATCTCAATATCTTATTAGCATTTCATCTAATTTAACAAGTTTTCAAATATTATGTTCAAAATAACTACTTTTAATTTTTATAGCATGTTTTAATATAAATCTCATATTTAATTTATTAAATACATTTTTATCTGATTTAGTATCTAATAATTTATCAATTTCATTAATTACTGTTTTATCTTTATTGAAAGTGTCAATATATTCTTCTACATATTTTTCATACCAGAAGAATTTTTGTATTATTCATTTAAAGAAATCTTTGAAATATTTTTCATTATCAGTTACAAATTTTATTTGTTCTTCAAATGAAATACTTTTTGAAAAGAAGAAATTCTTTATATCATAAGTATTATCAAAACAAAAGTAATGAAAGAATATTCAATTTAATATTTGTGCAAATGTTTTATTAAATTTTTGTCAATTATCAAATTCATATATTCATTGTTGTCTTGTGTTTTGATAAACAGCATAAATATAATTTGTAAAATAATCTTTTCTAAATTTAAGATTCATTTGAGAATTATCTGTAATCAAAATTTCATTCAATATATCAAAATAGAATTTTAATTGCTCTAATGAATATATTTTAAATTGTGGGTCATAATCATTAACATCTAATATTTCTTTAACAAATATGTCATTTATATATTTCATTAATCAGTATACATTTCTTGCTTCTGCATATTTTTGAGAAAATCTAGAATCAAATGATAAGAAAAACTTTTTCTTTATTTTTTCTTTATTTTCTTGATTTAATAATTTATTTGAAAAATTTCATTTATATTCTTTTTCTAATTTTGAATAATCATATTTCATTGAATTAAATTTATATTCAAATATCTTTTCATAATTTAATTTATTTCATTTATAATCAAAATCTTTTAATATCTTTTCATATATTTCTTTAGTTGTATCAAATATTCATCAATCATAATCATGCTTTTTAATTTTTCAATATATTCATAAAAATTCTTTAGCATATAAATATATGAATAATCAATAATCTTGTATAAATCTTTTATAAATTTCTTGATATTTATTTTTTAAAGTATCTAATCATAATGCAAATCATACAAATACTTGTAAACTATGTTGTGAAACAATAATTTCATGTTCATATTTAACAATATCTGTGTATAATATATTTTTATGTGGTTTATTTTTATCAAATATTAATGCATGATAATATCTTCATCATGTTGTATTAAAAGATAATTTTGGTGAAGTTGTTACTAAATCATTATCTTTTATGAAATCTTTTAATGCACATTTAACAATTGAATTAAATGCAATTGAATTAAAATTATATAAACAATCATTTAATTCAAATCAATATTCAAAAGATCATTTAAATAATCAAGATTTAATATCTCATTGAAATAATTCATCAACAAAATTTCAAAGATCTAAAGAACAAGCTCAAGGTTGTTCATATATAAAATGCATTTCTCTTGAATCATTATCTCTTATTTGAAATTTAGCACAATTGAAGAAAAATGTTGTAAATAAATAATCATAATAATCTTGCTCAGTTTTTACTTTAGAATTACAATATTTTATAAATTCTTTTTCTCTAACAAAACATTCTTTTACTCTTAAGTAAATATAATTTTTAAAAGCTCTTTTAATGTTTTGAATGTCTTGAAACATTTTATTAATATCTATTTCATTGTAAAACTTGTTTTTGATATTCTGAAGCATAAATATCTACACAATCATTTCATTTAGTACTTTTATATATTTGAGATACATAAAATTGATTGACTAAAATATTTAACAAACATCTTCAACTTGTTGTATTTGTAAAATATCATGGTCTACATGCAACTGTAAACATTCAATTATTTTTAAATGATTCATGATAAATTACTCATACTAAATTTTGATCTATTCATTGATTAGTTCAAAATCAAGTATAAATAGATCATTGCATATTTCAAGCATTAAATAACATTTGTTTTTGTTTTTTATTGTATACTTGAATTATTTCATCTCTGTATAAATATCATTTATTGAATCTCTTCTTTGTTCATAAAAAGAATACATTATTTATTCAATCTCTAACCTTCTTTTCTTGTAGTTCTAAATCAGATATTCAATGTCAATTTTTAGCAGTAAAGATTTTCATTTTGAAATTAAACATTTAATTAAAAATTAATTCAACCAGTTGTTTAATTTATAATCAGAAACAGAAACAAAATTTTTTCAATAAGTATAAAAAGAATTTCAGTCTCATACATAAACTGAAGTTCTTCTTTTTATTACAACGTTAGTGTTATATAATCTTTTTAATATTTTTTTAACTTTTTTTGTTAGTTGTTTATGGTCTTTAATTATATATTCTCAATTTTTTAATATATATTCTTCTTCAAATAAATCAATTAATCTTTTATCTAATAAAAAATCTATGTTCAAATCATTATAACTTCAATATTGTTTTAATAAAGCAATAATTAAATTCTCTTCAATAATGTTTTGTTCAATCTTGTCAATATTATTCATTTTTTATTGATAAGAAGTTAAAATATCTCTTGTATTATATATATTTTCTATTAAATTGAAACATAAAAAAGTATAATATAACAATATTATACTTTTTATATTGATTATTTTAGAAATATCAATTGAATTAAGCTATTTTAAGTACTTTTCAAATTCAGTATTCAACAAATTTATCAATTACT
>JAEEGL011285464.1_pt1 | contig 29122 bp, 23 predicted proteins | sample 9134231 | NCBI WGS metagenome assembly JAEEGL01 (sample SAMN16246548, study PRJNA631951) | gut metagenome | biome: gut microbiome; feature: rumen; material: fiber-attached | host: Bos | place: Iran: Karaj | collected 2018-10 | reverse complement strand
TCGAGTTTCATCTTCGGGTTGAGATTCATTTCCTCAATCTCAACGCCTCTGTATTTCTTTATGTTGTGTCCCTTCTGCGTGCCGCAGCCCATTACATTGGTAACGGTCATACCGGTAACGCCGATGTCGTTCATCGCATCCTTGACCGCCTCAAACCTTGCGGGATTGAAGACCATAACAATTTTGGTAAGCTGCGGTTTGTTTCTCGCAATGTAGGATTCAACCGGCACCGCCGCCTCAACAGGCTGAACGGGAGTAAGAGGAGTGACCTCTTTTGCGTCGGGAAGAATCGCCTTCATTGAGGATGAAGTTGCAACTGCCATAGCAGGCATAAAGTCGGCATAGGCGGAGGGGAGATTGTGCTCGGTGGCGTCAAGGCCTTTGATTTCCTCCTCCTCGCTTACGCGAAGACCGTGGAACTTCTTGATAAGATTGAAGACAATCAGCATTGTGACCGCTGTCCACGAAGCGATACAGACAAAGCCGAGCGCCTGTATGCCGAGCTGATGAAAACCGCCGCCGTAAAACAGGCCTTTGCCCACTCCGTTATATCCTGCCGAAAACAGACCTACGGCGAAGGTGCCCCAGATGCCGTTTGCAAGGTGTACCGCGCAGGCGCCGACCGGGTCGTCAATGTGGAGTTTCTTGTCAATGAACTCAACGGCGAGCACAACAAGTATGCCCGAAACGGCGCCTATGATGATTGAGCCGAGAGCGTCGGTGCAGTCGCAGGACGCGGTAACTGCCACAAGGCCCGCGAGTGAGGCGTTAAGGCTCATCGAAACATCGGGCTTGCCGTCTTTAATCCAGGTGAATATCATCGTGACAACCGTTGCCACAGAGGGAGCGAGAGTGGTGGTGACAAAAATCGAAGCGAGCATATCGGTGCTTGTCGCGGCGGCTCCGTTGAAACCGTACCACGCAAACCAGAGGATGAAAACTCCGAGCGCGCCGACGGTGAGGTTGTGGCCGGGTATCGCCTTTGCAACCTTTTTGCCCGTCGCCTTGTCGATTTTGTATTTGCCTATACGGGGGCCGAGTATCGCCGCGCCGATGAAAGCGGCAATTCCGCCGACCATATGAATTGCGGTTGAGCCTGCGAAATCGTGAAATCCGAGTTTCACGAGCCAGCCGTCCGGGTTCCATACCCAGCCCGCCTCAACGGGGTAGATGAAGGCGGAGATTACGGCAGAGTAAATACAGTAAGACGAAAACTTTGTTCTTTCGGCCATGGCGCCGGAAACGATTGTTGCGGCGGTGGCGCAGAATACGAGGTTAAAAACGAAGTTCGACCAGTCAAAATGAGCGTAATCGGAGAATACGCCGAGTGTCGGCATTCCAATAAAGCCGCCCAGGCACTCCTCGCCCATCATAAGACCGAAGCCGAGCAAAACAAACACAATAGCGCCTATGCAGAAATCCATCAGGTTTTTCATTATGATGTTTCCCGCGTTTTTCGCTCTTGTGAATCCGCTTTCAACCATGGCGAAACCGCACTGCATAAAGAAGACGAGCGCGGCGCCGATTAAAAACCAGACCGAAAAAACACTTTCCGTCACTACGGAAATTATTGAACTGTTCATTGTATATAAATCTCTTTCCTGTTATGCGCTCTCTTTTTCAGAGTGCCGGGAATGCCCTTTTATGCGGCAAAGAGCATTCCCGCTGAAAAGGAGTAAAAACGCAAGAGTTTTTACTTGAAACAAATCAGTAGTTAATCATATATTTGTCGATCTCCCACTGGCTGACCTTTGTTCTGTAATCATCCCATTCGGCTTTCTTGCCTTTGATGTAGTTGTCAAACGCCTGCTCGCCGATAACCTGCTTGATGAAGGGATCCTTCTCCGCTTCTTCAATTGCCTCTTCGAGAGTGCCGGGCAGGCAATCAATGCCCTCTTTTGCAAGTTCTTCGTCGGAGAGAACGAACACGTTCTTATCGTAAGCGGGCTTGGGTACAAGGCCCCTCTTTATGCCGTCAAGACCTGCAGCAAGGCAGAGTGCCATTTCAAGATAGGGGTTGCAGGTCGGGTCGGGGCAGCGAAGTTCAACTCTGGTGCCCTTGCCTCTGCTCGCGGGGATTCTGACAAGGCAGGAGCGGTTTGAGGTGCTCCATACAAGGTAGCTCGGGGCCTCATAGCCGGGCACAAGACGTTTGTAGGAGTTGACGGTCGGGTTTGAAAATACCGCCATACCTTTGATGTGGTCCATAATGCCGGCGATAAATGAATAAGCCTCTTTTGAAAGACCGAGTTCGCCGTCGGGATCGTCGAATATGTTTTTGCCTGTCTTGATATCGTAAAGGCTCATGTTGGTATGCATGCCGCTGCCGTTGATGCCGTAAATGGGCTTGGGCATAAAGGTCGCGTGAAGACCGTGCTTTGTGGCGTAAGTCTTGACAACGTGCTTGAAGGTCATAACTCTGTCCGCCGTGGTAAGACCGTCGCCGAACTGGAAGTCGATTTCGTGCTGACCTTCGGCAACCTCGTGGTGAGACGCCTCGATGGTGTAGCCCATTTTTTCAAGGGCAAGGCAGATATCTCTGCGGCAGTTTTCACCGTGATCGATCGGGTTCAGGTCAAAGTAACCCGCTTCGTCGCCGGTCTGAAGGGTGGGCTTGCCGCTCTCATCGAGTTTGAAAAGGAAAAATTCGCACTCGGGGCCTACGTTGAAGCCGTAGCCCTGAGCCGCCGCGTCTTCAATAACCTTTTTGAAGATGTTTCTCGGGTCGCCGTCAAAGGGCGTTTTGTTATCCGCTTTGTACGCCGAGCAGATAAGTCTGCCGGTCTGAATTTCGTTATGCTTTCTCCAGGGGACTATTGCCCAGGAGTCGAGGTCGGGGTGAAGGTACATATCGCTCTCGTCAATTCTCGCGAAGCCGTCGATTGAGGAGCCGTCAAACATGCAGTCGTTATCAAGCGCTTTTTCAAGCTGTGATACAGTAACGGCAATGTTTTTCATAATGCCGAAAAGGTCTGTAAACTGAAGGCGGATAAATTCAACATTGTTTTCTTTTGCGCTTTTAAGGATTTCTTCTTTTGTGATTTTACTCATTGTTTTTTCCTCCGTAATTCATTTTAATCTGTGCGGGGTGTGCGATGCCGAAGCGGTAATGCCTGACGAACTTCCGTTACCGCAGGAAAGGTTATTTTCCATTGTATCAGCCCCCTTGAAATCAAAAAGAGGCGCTCTTCCCCGAAGGGAAAAGCGCCCTTGCTTTTCGTGATGAAATAAAAATGAAAAGGCGTCAATGAGCCGTAACTCAAAGACGCCTTTGCCTTCATTACCTGTATTTTACGCCCCGATTATTCCGTTGTCAATCGGTTTTTGCCGATAAGCGAAAAATCGGAACATATGTCTATTCTCACTCAAAATGATGAATAACTTTTGTGCAGGATGATAAGAGAATGCCCTTATTCCCACTCAACAGTGGCGGGCGGTTTGGCGGTGACATCGTAGACAACCCTGCTCACGGCGCGCACTTCGTTTGTGATTCGACCCGACGCTTTTGCGAGAATATCAAACGGAATTCTTGCGAAATCCGCCGTCATAAAGTCGTCGGTAGTCACGGCGCGAAGGGCAACCGTATAGCCGTAAGTGCGGGCGTCGCCCATAACGCCTACGGTGCGGCAGTCCGTAATCACGGCAAAATACTGATTTGCCTGACCGCGGAAAGAGGAATTGTCAAGCTCTTCTCTGAAAATTGCGTCCGCCTCGCGCAGTATTTCGAGTTTCTCACGCGTTATTTCTCCGATTACCCTTATCGCAAGTCCGGGCCCCGGGAAGGGCTGACGGCTGACAAGATATCCGGGAATGCCGAGCTGCCTGCCGACCGCTCTGACTTCGTCCTTGAAAAGGTCTCTGAGCGGCTCAACTATTTCTTCAAATTCTATGATATCGGGCAGACCGCCTACATTGTGATGGCTCTTTATCACAGCGGCGTCGCCTTTGCCGCTCTCGATAACGTCGGGGTAAATCGTGCCCTGCACGAGCACATCAACCTTGCCTATATCCTTGGCGACATCCTCAAACACGCGAATAAACTCTTCGCCGATTATCTTTCTCTTTTTCTCTGGCTCGGTTACGCCCGCGAGTTTATTGAGAAATCTCTCCTGCGCGTTTACTCTTATGAGGTTAAGGCCCATCTCGTTTTTCATAACGCGCTCGACCATATCGCCCTCATCCTTGCGCAGAAGGCCGTGGTCGACGAAAACGCAGATGAGGTTTTCGCCTATCGCCTTGTGCAGAAGCACGGCGGCAACGGACGAATCAACTCCGCCCGAGAGAGCGCAGAGCACTTTTTTGCCCGCGAGTTTCTCCCTGTATTTTGCAATTGATGATTCGGCGAAATTGCTCATGGTCCAGTCGCCCGGGCACCCGCAGATGTTTTTGACGAAATTCGAGAGGATAAGTCCGCCGTATTCGGTGTGTGTTACCTCCGGGTGAAACTGCACGCCGTAGATTTTTCTGCCGCTGTCGGCAAGCGCGGCGCAGGGGCAGCTGCCCGTGACCGCGGTGATTTCAAAACCTGCGGGCGGAGTTTTCACATAGTCCGTGTGGCTCATCCAGCATACGCTGTTTCCGGGCACACCTTCGAAAAGGGGGCTCTGACGGACAGTTAAATCCGTTTTGCCGTATTCGCTTATGCTCTGAGCCTGACAGATTTCACCGCCGCCCATATAGGCGATTAACTGACAGCCGTAGCATATGCCGAGCACGGGTATGCCCGCGTCGAGCACGGCAGGGTCGAAGTGAGGCGAGTTTTCATCGTAAACGCTGTTGGGCCCTCCGGTGAAGATTATGCCGCTGTATTCTCTGTTTTTTATTTCGTCAACGGTTATTCCGCTGTAGGGAATAATCTCCGCATATACATTAAGTTCACGCACGCGGCGGGCAATCAGCTGATTATACTGTCCGCCGAAATCAAGCACAAGAATCTTTTCCATAACCGCTCCTTATTTGCGCACAAAATCAATCGGCTCCACAAGAAATGTCTGCTCTTCGAGCACATCGAGGAAAACGCGCACCGTATCAAGCGAGGTGAACATTGTGATGCCGTTTTCAATCGCGGTACTTCTTATTGCCTCGCCGTCTTCATAGTGGACGCCCGAGAGCACCGCTCTGGTGTTGATAACATAACTCACATTTCCTCTGCGGATGGCCTCGAGTATTTCGTTACTGCCCTCGCTGAGTTTCTTCCTCACTCTCGTGCGTATGCCCGCGCGTTTTAGATATTCGGCGGTAAGGGAGGTTGCCTCTATGCTGAAGCCCATATCGTAAAATCTTTTCACAAGGGGTATGCCCTCGATTTTATCCTCGTCGGCGAGCGAAACTATTACGGTGCCGTGATTGAGCAGTTTGATGCCCGAAGACAGAAACGCCTTGTACATGGCTCTGTGTATCTTTTCGTCAAAGCCGATTGCCTCGCCCGTCGATTTCATTTCGGGTGAGAGGTATGAGTCCATACCGTGCAGTTTGGAGAATGAAAACGCGGGAACTTTGACATAGTATTTCGCGGACTTGTCGGAGAATACACCCGTGAGACCCTGCTCCTCGAGCGATTTGCCCATCATCACGAGGAGGGCGATGTCCGCAATCGGTTTGCCCGTCGCCTTTGAAAGGAAGGGGACTGTTCTTGACGAGCGGGGATTTACCTCGATGATATATACATTTTCATCCGCGTCCACAATAAACTGGATGTTGAAAAGGCCTATTATGCCTATGCCTTTGCCCAGACGCTCCGTATAGTCAACGATGGTGTTTCTCACCTTTTCGGAAACGCTGTAGGTGGGATAGACGCTTATCGAGTCGCCCGAATGCACGCCCGTTCTTTCAACGAGTTCCATAATGCCGGGTATGAAGACATCCTTGCCGTCGCATACGGCGTCAACCTCGAGTTCCTTGCCCTTGATGTATTTATCGACGAGCACGGGCTTGTCCTCATCAATGTGAACGGCAGTTTCAAGATAATGCCTGAGGTCTTTTTCTTTTGAAACAATCTGCATGGCCCTGCCGCCGAGCACAAATGACGGACGCACGAGCACGGGGTAGCCGATTTCTTCGGCGGCTTTAACGCCTGCCTCAATGTTTGTGACCGCCGTGCCTTTCGGGCGGGGAATATCAAGTTCGGTCAGGAGCCTGTCAAAAGCGTCGCGGTTTTCCGCCTTGTCTATCGCTTCGCAGTCCGTGCCGATTATCTTCACGCCGTATTCATCGAGCGGCTCGGCAAGGTTGATTGCCGTCTGACCGCCGAGAGTCACGATTACTCCGAGCGGCTGCTCGAATTCGATTATGTTGAGCGTTTCCTCAACCGTGAGCGGCTCAAAATAGAGCTTGTCGGAGGTGGTGTAATCGGTGGAAACGGTTTCGGGGTTGTTGTTTATGATGATTGCCTCGTAGCCGTTTTCCTTGATTGTTTTTACCGCGTGCACGGTGGAGTAGTCAAACTCGATGCCCTGACCGATTCTGATCGGGCCCGAGCCGAGCACGATGATTTTTTCCTTATCCGATTTTATCGATTCGTTTTCGTATTCGTAGGTCGAATAGAAATAGGGCACATAACTCTCAAACTCGGAGGCGCAGGTGTCAATCATCTTATAGACGGGCACTATGCCGTATTTCTTTCTTTCTTCACGCACGGCGGCTTCGGTTATGCCCCATACGCGGGCAATCTCCCTGTCGGAAAAGCCCATTCTCTTTGCCTTGTAGAGTTCTTTTTCGTTTCTGTTTTCCGCAATCCGTTTTTCCTCTTCGGTGATATTCGCAATCTTTGTAAGGAAAAACATATCGATTTTTGTTCTCGCGGCAACCTCTTTGGGCTTTACATTTCTTCTGAAAAGTTCCGCTATGGCGTAAATTCTGTCGTCCGTTCCCTTCCTGATATATTCAAGCAGGGCGTCCGTTTCCTCATCGTCGAATTTCGCGAGGCGCAGATGCTGTGTGCCCGTTTCGAGCGAGCGCACCGCTTTGAGCAGGCTTTCCTCAAAGGTTCTGCCGATGCTCATCGTTTCGCCGGTCGCTTTCATCTGAGTGCTCAGGCGGTTATCCGCCGAGGTGAATTTGTCAAAGGGGAATCTCGGCATCTTTGTTACCACATAATCGAGCGCGGGCTCAAAGGAGGCGAGGGTGTTTGCCAGGTGAATTTCATCAAGACGCATACCCACGCTGATTTTTGCCGAAACTCTCGCAATGGGGTAGCCGCTCGCTTTTGACGCGAGAGCGGATGAGCGGGAAACCCTGGGGTTTACCTCTATCACATAATATGTAAACGACTCGGGGTCGAGCGCAAACTGAACGTTGCATCCGCCCTCAATTTCGAGAGCGCGGATGATTTTAAGGGCGCTGTCCCTGAGCATATGATATTCTTTGTTGGTAAGTGTCTGCGAAGGGCACACGACAATTGAATCGCCCGTGTGTATGCCGACGGGATCGAGGTTTTCCATGTTACACACGGTGATTGCCGTGTCCGCGGAATCCCTGATAACCTCATATTCGATTTCCTTGAAGCCCTTTACGCTCTTTTCTATAAGCACCTGATGAACGGGCGAAAGTTTGAACGCGTTTTTCGCTATTTCCTCAAGTTCCTGTCTGTTGTCGGCAAAGCCGCCGCCCGTGCCGCCGAGCGTGAAAGCGGGGCGAAGCACCACGGGGTAGCCGATTTCGTCTGCGGCCGCGACCGCCTCTTCAATGCCGTAGGTTATCTTGGAGGGGATTACGGGCTCGCCGATTTCCATGCAGAGTTCCTTGAAAAGTTCACGGTCCTCCGCTTTTTCGATACTCCGGCTTTTTGTGCCGAGAAGTTCTGTTTCGCACTCCTCGAATACGCCGTCTTTTTCAAGCGCAACCGCGAGGTTGAGACCTGTCTGCCCGCCGATACCGGGCAAAACGGCATCCGGCCTCTCTTTTCTTATGATTCTCGCGACAAAATCCGCGGTGAGAGGCTCCATATATATTCTGTCCGCAATAACGGAGTCGGTCATTATCGTGGCGGGGTTTGAGTTGCAGAGTATAACCTCATAGCCTTCTTCCCTGAGAGCAAGGCAGGCCTGTGTGCCCGCATAGTCAAACTCAGCCGCCTGGCCGATTACTATCGGACCCGAGCCGATAACGAGTATTCTTTTTATGTCAGTTCTTTTGGGCATATATTCCGCCGCCTTCAATCATATTTATAAAGCAGTCAAACAGATATCCGCTGTCCTGAGGGCCGGGTGCGCTCTCGGGGTGATACTGCACGCCGAAAACTCTGTCGCTCTCACACATCACGCCCTCAACGGTGTTATCGAGCAGATTTATGTGAGTAACGGTGAGCGGAGTGCCCGCGACGCTGTCGGGGTTTACCGCATAGGAGTGATTCTGCGAGGTGATTTCCGTCCTGCCGGTGATTATATTCTTAACCGGGTGATTTCCTCCGCGGTGGCCGAATTTGAGCTTGTAGGTGCGCGCGCCGTAAGCGAGCGAAAGAATCTGATGACCGAGGCATATACCGAAAACGGGGTAGTTGCCCGCAATCTTTTTCACGGTCTGAATAAGTTCCGCCACATCCTCCGGGTCGCCGGGTCCGTTTGAAAGGAAAACTCCGTCGGGGTTCATTGCCTTTACCTCGTCAAAGCCCGTGTTCCACGGCACGCTTGTAACGCTGCAGCCCAGGGAGTTGAGCGAGCGGATGATATTCTGCTTAATGCCGCAGTCAAAGGCGACGATATGAAGGCGGTGATTATCCGCGGTAAACTCTCTGAATCCTTTGTGCGACACTCTGCTCACGGAATCGTGCGGCAGAGGGATGCCCGCGAGTTTTGCGGCGCACTCGCTTTCGGGAGTGTCTGCCGCGGTGAGAAGCACCTTGCTGCTGCCCTTGTCGCGGATTATGCGGGTGATTGCTCTCGTGTCCACTCCGCTTATGCCCGCGATATCATATTTCTTCATTATCTCGCCGAGCGTATGCTCGCTGCGGAAGTTTGACGGGATATCATTATATTCCCTCACGATAAGCGCGCCGATTGTGGGCACGTCGGTTTCGTAGTCGTCCGCCGCCATACCGTAGTTGCCGATGAGCGGATAGGTCATACATACCGCCTGGTCGGTGTAGGACGGGTCACTCAGGATTTCCTGATAACCCACGGGCGAGGTGTTGAAGACTATTTCAAGTATTTTTTCGGTTTCGGAGCCGAAGGAATATCCGTAAAACACGGTGCCGTCTTCAAAAACAAGTTTTTTGTTTTCGTCTGTAAGCATAAGAACTGCCCTTTCGGGAAAACCCGCAGAACTTAATCCTGCGGGTTTTCTGAGTTTGTATAGATTTAATAATCAGCAAACGCCCTGAGCCATCATGGCGTTGAGAACTTTTTCAAAGCCGGCAATGTTTGCACCGGCAACATAGTTTTTCTCCATGCCGTATTTCTTTGCGGCATCGTCCATGTTGTGGAAAATGTTGATCATGATGTTCTTGAGTTTGGAGTCAACTTCTTCGAATGTCCAGTTGAGTCTCTCGGAGTTCTGTGACATTTCGAGAGCGGAGGTGGCAACGCCGCCTGCGTTTGCCGCTTTTGCGGGAGCAAGAAGGATGTCATGATCCTGAAGATACTTGACAGCGTCGGCGGTGGTGGGCATGTTTGCGCCTTCGGCAACAGCTATGCAGCCGTTTGCAACAAGCATTTCGGCATCTTCAAGGCGAAGTTCGTTCTGAGTTGCGCAGGGAAGAGCGATGTCAACTTTAACGCTCCATACGCCTCTGCCCTCGTGATACTCTGAATCGGGACGGTACTTTTTGTACTCGGTAAGTCTCTGACGGTTTTTCTCTTTGATTTCTTTAAGTGCTGCAAGGTCGATGCCTTCGGGATCGTAAACCCAGCCGTTTGAATCGGAGCAGGTAACAACCTTTGCGCCGAGCTGCTGTGCTTTTTCTATTGCATAAGTCGCAACGTTACCCGAGCCGGAAACAGCGACGGTTTTGCCTGCGATATCAATGCCGTTGCACTTGAGCATTTCTTCGGTGAGGTAAAGAAGGCCGTAGCCGGTTGCCTCTGTTCTTGCGAGGGAGCCGCCATATTCAAGGCCCTTGCCGGTGAGCACGCCTTCATGAAGACGGCTGATGCGCTTGTATGCGCCGAACATATAGCCGATTTCTCTTGCGCCCGTGCCGATGTCGCCTGCGGGAACGTCGGTGTCAGCGCCGATGTATTTGTAGAGTTCAAGCATGAAATTCTTGCAGAAGGACATAATCTCTCTGTCGGTCTTGCCCTTGGGGTCAAAGTCCGAGCCGCCCTTTGCGCCGCCGATGGGCAGGCCTGTAAGGGAGTTTTTGAAAATCTGCTCGAAGCCGAGGAACTTGATGATGCTGATGTTTACGGAAGGATGAAGTCTCAGACCGCCTTTGTAGGGGCCGATTGCGTTGTTGAACTGAACGCGGTAGCCGGTGTTGACGTGCGCGTCGCCGTTTCTGTCAATCCAGGGCACTCTGAAGATAATCTGTCTGTCGGGCTCAACGAGTCTTTCGAGAACGGCATCTTTCTTGTAAACCGCTTCGTTCTTTTCGATTACGGGGCGAAGTGAATCAAGCACTTCTGTGGTGGCCTGAAGGAATTCCGGCTGGTTTTCGTACTTCTGACCGAGTTTTTCGATGATTTCGTCAACGTAGTTTTTGCTCATGGTTATACTCCTTTTTCTGTCGGGTTTCTCCGAAATGAAATATAAAAAGGTTTCCGCCCCGAAGGGCAGTGCGCCTTTGCGTACGGGTGTCAGTTGCTGTCTATTATATCCTGTGCGATTTCTTTTCTCGTGCGCCGTGAGTCCATCGCCTCTTTTTCAATGTAGCGGTGCGCCTCCGGCTCGGTGAGTTTCATCTTTTCCATCAGGATGAATTTCGCCCTGCTCACGAGTTTTATTTCGTCAAGTTTATCCTGCAGTTTGCGCGCTTTCTTCTGCTCGTTGAGAAGGCGTGCGCTTGTGGCGGCTATCAGCCTGAGAGCAGCCTGGAAGTTTTTCTGCGGCACCGGCTTTGCCAGGGTGAGTATGCCGGCGTTTTCAACTTTGGCGCAGGTTGATTCGTAAAGTTCGCTTCTCACCGTCATCATTATGCCGGCGCGGGTTGTGGCTGTTGCGTCAAGGGCGAAGTCACAGCCGAATTCATCCGGAAGCGGCGGATCTATAATCAGAATATCGTACGGGCTTATCAGCAGTTTCCGCTTTGCCTCGCTTGCGCTCAGCGCCGAGTCAACCGGTCTGTAATCCGGGGAGTCAATCATAGCCGAAAGCAGAGAAGCGTTTTGCTTTTTGCCCGATACGATAAGCACGCTGAAGCATCTTTTTTCAGGCGGCATACGTTTTCTCCTTTTCTGCGGCTCGGATTGTCAATTATCAGAGAGTGTAGATATCAATTACTCTCCCGGGCAAAATCGATTTTACGAATTCGCTTTCTCTTGCGAATCTGTTTGCCTCTTCAAGGGTTCCGGGCAGCGTTTCTATGCCGCTGAGTTTTTCTTCGGGTGTGCTGTAAAGGTTTAAGTCCGTGGGGGAGGGGGCGCTTAAGTTTTTGTCTATGCCCTCAATGCCCGCGTAAATGAGAAGGGTAAGTGCGATATAGGGATTTGCGAGTGAGTCGGGAGATCTGAGTTCCATTCTCCGTTGCTCGGGGCTTCCTGCGGGGATTCTTATCAGCTGCGAGCGGTTTTCTTTTGACCAGGTGATATATTTCGGCGCCTTGTTTCTGCCCAGGCGCTTGTAGGAATCTTCGGAGGGATTGAGGAATGCCGTTATCTCCTTTATCCTGCCGAGCACTCCCGCCATAAAACTTTCGAGGCAGTCCTTTGAATCGGCGGAATGCACGGAGATATTGATATGCACTCCGTTTCCGCTTTCGCCGGGCAGGGGCTTCGGAGAAAAGTCCGCGTACAGACCGTACTGCTCCGCGATGGTTGAAACAACCGATTTGAAAGTGATTGAGTTATCGGCCGCCGAAAGGGCGTCGCTGTATTTGAAATCAATCTCGTGCTGACCGGGCCCTTCCTCGTGATGCGAGCTTTCGGGCAGAATGCCCATCTCGCTGAGCGTGAGGCAGATTTCTCTGCGCACATTCACGCCTCTGTCTTCGGGGGCTATATCCATATAGCCGGCTCTGTCGTGAACCTGCTTTGTGGGGTAGCCGTCCTCATCCGTTTTGAAAAGGTAGAACTCGTGCTCGGGGCCGAAATTGATTGTGAGCCCTTTTGACTCGGCGTAATCAACCGCGTCCTTGAGCATCCTTCTGCAGTCTATATCAAAGGGACTTCCGTCGGGATACTTTATATCGCAGTACATTCTCACAACGCTGCCCTGCGAAGGTCTCCAGGGAAGCACGGAAAGCGTTGAAGCATCGGGGAAGAGGAAAACATCGCTCTTTTCTTCGCTGCCGAAACCTTTGACGGCTGAGGCGTCAATCGCAATCCCGTGTTCGAACGCACGGTCGAGTTCGGTGGTCATTATTGATATGTTTTTCTGCTTTCCGAACACATCGCAGAAAGCAAGTCTTACAAATGTTACGTCTTCCTGCTCAATGTAGTCCTTCACATCCTGAATCGTGAGTTTCATATAATCCGGCTCCTTAAAAGTCAAAAAGGGCACTCATTGACAGAGAAATCCCGTAATCAATGAACGCCTTTGTTCAAGCAAGATTATATTCTGTTTTATATATTAAGTCAACTGTTTTTTATAAGGAGAGCCGATTTCTTTATTTTGCACAAAACAATCTCACATTATGCATGACCTGATTGTAAAAATTGCAAAAACAGTACAAAATACAGGCAAGTGACTCTTGACAATGAAATATACAGGTGATAGAATTGCATACAAGTTTAAGGCAAAGGCGCCCTTTACGGGTGCCTTTGCCTCTTTTTTTTATTTTCTGCCGAAAGAGGTGAAACAGCATGTGCTCTGTTGTAGGATTGCTTTCATACCCCGAAGACTATGCAAAATTTGAAACGGCGTTTCAGAAAACCAAATCGAGAGGACCCGACGACACCAGAGTGATAAAAGCGGGCGACGGCCTTCTGGGCTTCCACCGCCTTGCGATAATGGACCTTGAGTCAACCGGCATGCAGCCCTTTGAACTCGGGGGCAATAAACTCGTATGCAACGGCGAAATATACGGTTTCCGTAAAATAAAGAAAGAACTTGAAAAGGAATATGAATTCACAAGCGATTCCGACTGCGAGATTCTTCTGCCGATGTATGAAAAATACGGCTTTGATATGTTCCGCATGCTTGACGCCGAGTATGCGCTCGTCATATATGACGGCGAAAAGAAATGCCTCATAGCCGCGAGAGACCCGATAGGCATAAGGCCTCTTTTCTACGCTTATGACAAAAACGGAAGCATTATGTTTGCGAGCGAAGCGAAAAACCTGGTGGGCCTGAGCGATAAAGTTATGCCCTTCCCGCCCGGACACTATTACGACGGCGAAAAATTCGTCTGCTACCGCGATATAGCAGATGTGAGCGAATACACCGACGGCAGCCTTGAAGAAATCTGCGGCAACATCCACGACAAACTCGTTGCCGGCATCGAAAAGCGCCTTGACGCCGATGCTCCCGTAGGTTTCCTGCTCAGCGGCGGACTTGACAGTTCACTTGTCTGCGCCGTTTCGGCAAAACTGCTCAAAAAGCCCATAAGGACTTTCGCCATCGGTATGAGCGAAGACGCCATAGACCTCAAATACGCAAAGGAAGTTGCCGAGTATATCGGCAGCGACCACAGGGAAATAATCATTACGTCATCAGATGTTATCGGCTCGCTTGAGGAAGTTATCGCCGCGCTCGGCACCTTTGATATCACCACGGTGCGCGCGAGTATGGGTATGTATCTCATCTGCAAGGCAATTCACGAAAACACCGATGTCAGAGTGCTGCTCACGGGCGAAATCTCCGACGAACTTTTCGGCTACAAATACACCGATTTCGCGCCCGACGCCGGGGCGTTTCAGAAAGAGGCGCAGAAGAGAATCCGCGAACTGTATATGTACGATGTTCTTCGCGCGGACAGATGTATTTCCGTTCATTCAATGGAGGCGAGAGTGCCTTTCGGCGACCTCGACTTTGTAGAATATGTTATGTCGATTAACCCCGAAAAGAAGATGAATATCTATAACAAAGGTAAGTATCTTCTCAGGCACGCCTTTGAGGGCGACTATCTGCCCGAGAGCATTCTTATGCGCGAGAAAGCCGCGTTTTCGGATGCCGTGGGACATTCGATGGTCGACTACCTCAAGGAGTTTGCCGAAAAGAAATACAGCGACGAAGAATTTGAAGTGAAATCCGCGAAATACACACACGCAAAGCCCTTCACAAAGGAATCGCTCCTTTACAGAGAAATATTTGAGAAATACTATCCCGGTCAGGGCGGGATGATCAAAGATTTCTGGATGCCCAACAAGGAGTGGGAGGGCTGCGACGTAAACGACCCGTCGGCAAGGGTACTTTCAAACTACGGCGACAGCGGCAAATAATAAAGGCAGACAGTGAGTGAAAACGAGAGAGGTGTGAATATGACAAAGTATATTTTCGTAACAGGCGGTGTTGTTTCGGGCCTTGGCAAAGGCATCACGGCGGCATCCCTCGGCAGGCTGCTCAAAGCCAGAGGGCTTAAAGTCGCCGCGCAGAAACTTGACCCTTATATCAACGTTGACCCCGGCACGATGAGCCCCTATCAGCACGGTGAAGTGTACGTGACCGAAGACGGAGCGGAAACCGACCTCGACCTCGGGCACTATGAGAGATTCATTGACGAGGACCTGAACAAATATTCAAACCTCACAACCGGTAAAGTTTACTGGAATGTGCTTAACAAAGAGCGCCGCGGCGAGTATCTCGGCTCGACGGTGCAGGTAATCCCTCACATCACAAACGAAATCAAAAACTTTGTCTACAATGTCGGTAAGCACAGCGACGCCGATGTGGTTATCACGGAAATCGGCGGCACAATCGGCGATATCGAAAGCCAGCCCTTCATTGAGGCGGTGCGCCAGATTTCACTCGAAGTGGGCAAAGAAAACAGCCTGTTTATTCACGTTTGTCTCGTGCCTTACCTCAGAGGCTCCGACGAGCACAAATCAAAGCCCACACAGCACTCCGTAAAAGAACTGCAGGGTATGGGTGTAAACCCCGATATAATAGTCCTGCGCTGCGATGAGCCGCTTGAGGACTCCATATTCAACAAAATCGCCCTTTTCTGCAATGTGCCTAAGGAATGCGTCATAGAAAACATCACGCTTTCCTGCCTTTACGAAGCGCCGCTCATGCTTGAAAAATCGGACTTTTCGTCCGTTGTATGCAGGCGGCTCGGCATAAACGCCCCCGCGCCCGACCTTAAGGAATGGGAAGAACTTGTTGAGAGAATCAAAAACGAAAAAGTCAGCGTAACCATAGGGCTTGTGGGCAAATATGTACAGCTGCACGACGCCTATCTTTCGGTGGCGGAAGCCCTGCGCCACGCGGGCTATTATCATAACGCCGAAATAAAAATCAAATGGATTGACTCCGAAACAATCACCGAAGACAACGGCGATGAAATCTTTGAAGATGTAAGCGGAATAATCGTGCCCGGCGGCTTCGGCGACAGGGGCATTGAGGGTATGATTCTCGCCGCGAAATACGCGAGAGAAAAGAATATTCCCTATTTCGGAATCTGCCTCGGAATGCAGATTGCCGTGATAGAATACGCCCGCGATGCGGCAGGCATTACCGACGCAAACTCAGGCGAATTTGACGAAATCTGCAAAAACAAAGTTATAGACTTTATGCCCGGCCAGAGCGATGAAATAGATAAGGGCGGCACGCTTCGTCTCGGAGCATACCCCTGCATAATCGGCGAAGGCACGACTATGGAAAGATGCTACGGCGCGAAAGAGATAAGCGAGAGGCACCGCCACCGCTACGAATTCAACAACGATTACCGCGAAAAACTTTCCGCCTGCGGCCTGACCTTAAGCGGCATTTCGCCCGACGGCACCCTTGTGGAAACGGTTGAACTCAGCGACAGACCGTTTTTCGTCGGCGTGCAGTACCATCCCGAATTCAAATCAAGGCCCAACAAGCCCCACCCGCTGTTCAAGGGATTCATTGAAGCGTCACTCAAAAAATAAAGTCAAAACAAAAAGCACCATCGAGCAGATGGTGCTTTTATTATGCTCTTTTCTTATCAATAAAACTGAATTCCGCCGATGGTAAATTCGGCAATCTCATAATTATCATCAAGTCGGATTACGAGCGAGTAATAATCGTTGAATTCTCTTGTCGCAAAGCCCGCGAAGTTTTCAAATTCATCAGAGAATTTAAGGGTGATATCTTTAATCAGAAGTTCGGGTGTTTCGCCGTCATCGCCGTAACCGGGCTCGGTTGTTTTGTGTGTAAGGGCGAATTTCTCCGCATCTTCCATAGTGTCAAACTGTACGATTATGTCAAAGGTCATATACCACTCGCGCTTTCCCGCATTTTCGGTATATGCGAGTTTATGCTTACCCGCGCAGAAGGTGAAAGGAATAATGCCGTATAATTCGCTTACGTCCGTTGTTTCGATTGAATCTGCTCTTTCGTATTTATCTTCAAACCATTCTTCGGTTTCGCCGTCGATATTTTCCCAGCTGCTGAAATTCACATATTTATCTTCGGTGAAATAACCCGCCGCCTCGATATTCCACACGGAATTCTCCTCATCGCAGGTGACAAAGGTCATACGGTCAACGGGGTCATATATATCGCAGTAGTAACTCAGGCGCCCGTCATCCTCGTGGTAGATGTTCATATAATACTCGTCGCAGTCTACCCTGATGCCGGTTACTTCACCGTTTTCATCCGTATAATAGGCGGCGGTGATTTCGTTGCCGTTTTTGTCCTTTGTGAAGTAATCAAAGCGGTCCTCGCCGCTTTCGCGGTAAAGGGCGTAAACTTTATTGCCCTTTTTATTGTAATAACTGTCAATGTAACCGCTGTCGGGAGCATCTTCGGTCTTTTTTGTCAGACCTTTCAGGTCGGGCTTCAGATTATAATCAATGCCGAGCGAGTCAACGATATCGCCGGGATATCTGAAATCCGCAAAAACCTTTTTTATCTCTTCATTTCCTACTGTATCTGCAAAAGTCTTTTTCGGGGCGCACCCGGTAAGCAGGAGGGAAACGAGAGAGGCAAAGGCGAGCAGAAGCGCCGTAAATTTTCTTGTTTTATTCATAAAAACCTCGTCAGTTTCAAATCGGGTTTATTTGACGGAAAAGCGGGCAAAAAACAGATTCAGGTAATAGCGCAGATCGCGGAAAAACCATCTGATTTGCTGACGGAAAGTGCCGGAAGGCTTTTCCTGCGTGAGCGAGTTGGTTGTGATTGCGTTTATGCCGAGATTGTAAAGACGCTCCGCGAGCGGAATATCGTCAACCGTCCACACAAACACATCAAGGCCCGAAGCGACCACCTCGCTTATATATTCATCGGGCAGATAGCAGTGAATATCCATACCGTCAAGATTGTTTTCAAGCGCAAAGTCAATATCCTCGCGCGACACGCCCTCGTTGCTTATCAGATAGTAAACGGGGGTTTGCGGCATCAGTTCTTTTATGCGCACGCAGAGGTCGCGGCTGAAGCAGATGATGTAAAACATATCCCTTTCTTCGCGCGCGAGCAGAAGAGCGGCAAGTTCTTCCATCGTGTCAATATCCGCTTCGGGTTTAAGTTCAATCACGGGATGCAGACCGTATTCCTTACACACATCCAGATACTCCGTGAGCGTGGCGATTTTTGTGCCGGGATACTGCTCGAGATTGTTGCCTTTGTCAATCGTAAGCTGACTTATTTCGGCATAGGTCATCTCCGAAACTTTTCCCGTGCCGTCTGTCATATCGTCCACATTTTCGTTATGTATCAGAATCCATACGCCGTCTTTGGTGCGGCGGATATCGCACTCCGCGCCCCAGAAATCGGATTTGCCTGCGGCGATGTAGGCGGGCAGGGTGTTGCCGGGCGCAACCGCCGAATAGCCCGTATGCGCAATCATACGCATTGTGCCCGAAGGGATGAGATCGGATGAGTAAACGGACATTGTTTCTCCTCCCTGTGCAAACGCCCATACCGCACTTGTTAATGCAAGAATAAGAGCCAGGATAAATGAGAGTGATTTTTTCATTAGATTTACCTCCGTATCAGCCGTCTTCCGGCCCGGTTGAATGCCCGGTCTTCAGCAGAATATCACCTGTGTCGGTGGTAACCTTGCATTTGCCGCCCGTTACGCTTTCGGGCACATCAATTCTGCCCGTATCACTGCGCACAATAAATATTTTATCGGAGAGCAGGGTGCCGGTGACATCGCCCGTATCCGTTATTACGGATATTTCCTCTGCGTCACTGAGTTCAAATGTCACATCGCCTGTGCTTCTCGTTACGGATATAAGACCGGAGGCAAACAGCCTTTCCATTATTATACGGCCCGTGCTTCCGCCGGTGGTAAAGTTTTTGCATGTCACATCGCTCAGCAGAGCCCTGCCTGTGCTCACGGTCAGGTTAATGTCACCCGCGCAGGTGACAGAGCGCACATCAACACTGCCTGTTGTTACCGTGAGATCAAGGCTGCCGGTGCTCAGGTTTTCTGTGATAACGGAGCCGGTGCTTGTGCTGATTTTCAGTTTGCCTTCGGCACACGCACCGCAGTTCACATCACCCGTGCTCACGCCTATATCAATATTGCCGAATGAAAAGCCGTCGGGTATCTCAACATCTCCCGTGCTCTCATTTATCGTAAGCGTATCATAAGTATGGCGCGGCAGATAAACAGTAACACGGGGTGTGCCGGATGAGAAAAAATTAAACGGTATTTTCTTTTCGGCAGGCTCGATAAAGAGAGTGCCGCCGCTGACATAAGCCCTGTGAGGCTCAAGCGCGCGCTCGTAAAACACTACCCGGCATCCGCCGTTTTCGTCATAAGAAAAATCAATGTCTTCGGTGTCTGTGTCAATCATAACCGAGCTGAAATCTTCTTTTACACTCACGGTGTTTGTTTCAAATTTATCACTGAACATTTCTTTTATATCAATGTGATACCACAGAGCAAACGCCGCAAGTGTGCCGGCCGCCGCGAGCACAAGACAAACAACGATAATCAGAAATGTTTTTATCACTCTGCCCATTATATTTCCTCCTGCCGGAATTATTTTGAAAAGCTGAAAGTCCTGATATAGTCTTTAAGCGTTACGCCGTCTTCCATATACCTGAGCAGTATTTCCGCGCAGGCGCGGCTGTCGCTTGACGCGAGGTGATGCTGCAGGCGGATGCCGTAGTAGCGGCACATATCATTGAGTTTATGGCTCATGCCGGGCAGAACGCCCCTGCCTATCTTCGCCGTGCACAGATATCTCGTGTAGGGCTTCCACTCAATCCCGTAATGCGAAAGGCATTTGCCGAGCACGCCCAGGTCAAAGACCGCGTTGTGGGCCACAATCATTGTGCCCGAGAAATAGGGCTCGATTTCTTCCCACAGTTCGGGAAAAGTCGGGGCATCGCTCACCATAGACGGAGTTATGCCCGTGAGTTCTGTATTGAAGGCGTCAAAGCCGCACTCGGGGTTTACGAGCGAAGAGTATTCGTCGGTTATTTCCCCGTCTTCAATAACCGTGATTCCTATCGAACTCATACGGTTGTTTCGCATATTCGGCGTTTCAACATCAAACACCGTGAATCTTGACATAAGGTATTCTCCTTGGTTTACAGTTTGTATGAGGCAATGTAGAAGGTGTCCGCCGGGCACGAAATGCCGGGGTTTTCAATAAAGAATGAAACGGGCAGTCCGCACTCGCGGGCGGTGAGTTCAAAATGGCAAAGGGCTATGCCCATATCTATTTTCTGAATATCCCACTCGCCTTCGGCCTTTGATTTATTGCACTTTTCATAAAAATGCACCGTATCTCCGTTCACAACAGCACGCCAGGGCTGTTTGTTTACGGCTGAGGGAGCAAGACGGACCGCCTCAAGGGGAGTCTGCCATTTGCCCGCGTTTCCGGGCGTCAGCGGCCTTTCAAAAGAGCCGCTGAAAAACAAATCGGTAAAGGCGAAACGGCTGTCCGCCTTAATGCCCTTGCGCATTACCGTTTCGCGCACGGACATTTTCTTTGCGGGGTAGCCCAGGGGACTTACGCAGGGCATCACTTCGCCCTCGCCGAGCGAAACCGCCTTTTCAAATAAAGAGCGATCCATAGTGCCGGCAATCCATGTGGTGCCCACGCCTGCCGACTGAGCAAACAGCACTATTCTTTCAAACGAATAGCCGAAGGCCTCCTCTGCGTGCGGCACACGTGCCGTTTTGCCGGCGATGTATTTATCTTCGCCCACAATCACCGGGCTTGAAAGCCCGGCGTCCTTCGCACCGAAAAACAGCCACTCAATCTCAAGGCCGTAAGGGTTGTCTGCTTCCTTTGCGAATGCCGCAATCCTTTCGAAGTCTTCTTCTTTCAGCGCTTCGCCGCTGAATGTGCGCACACTCCTGCGCGCGCGGATAAGATCCATAGTATTCATTTTCTCTTTCCTCTTTCATTTTGTGCCGCAGGCACGGTTTAATCGTCATCCCAGATTGCGTCGAGCAGCTCCGCCTCTTCTGCCCAGGATGCGTCATATTTCACCTTTGAAATTACTGTTCCGCAGTTGGGGCATGTTTTTTTTGCGGACTTTGCTTTGTATCCGCAGGCGGAGCAGATGAATTCATCCGCCTTGAGCAGGTGGGTTTTCTGAATCCAGTAAGGGTTGTTTTTCTTGTTAGAAAACAGTGACATATAATCACCCCGCAGTAAATTTAACGAGCAGTTTGTTGCCGGTATCGTATATATCGTCGTCTATTACGGCAAATACAATGTCGATGCAGGCGTCTTTGTTCTTTTTAATGAAATCCCTGCAAGCCGAGAGAGCAGCTTCCCACGCCTTATCGACGGGATAGCCGAAAATCCCGGAGGAGATAAGCGGAAAGCCGATTGACTTACAGCCGTTTTCCAGGGCGAGTTCAAGAGATTTGCAATATGCGCCGTAAAGCAGGGCGGGCTCGTTTGCTTTGCCGCCTCTCCACACGGGGCCAACCGCGTGAACAACATATTTCGCTTTGAGATTAAAGCCGGGAGTAATGACCGCAGAGCCAGTGTCGCAGTGTCCGATTTTGTTGCAGGCGTCCTGCAGTTCATCGTGCCCTGCCGCGCGGAATATCGCTCCGCAGACGCCTCCGCCCGCCCAAAGGCCCTCGTTGGCGGCGTTTACGATTGCGTCTGTATCAAGACCGGTGATACCGGTTTTTCTTATTTCGATTGAACTCATAACAACAGTCCTTTGCCTTTAATAAATCAATTATAAATCACGCGTGCGGAGTTTTCAATAAACAAAGAGTTAATTTTTCATCCCGCAGGTTAACTGCAAATATAATCTTACGGCAGATAAAGTCCCGAAATCTTCTCTCAATCTATACAAAAACGCCGTCGGCAATCGCCGGCGGCGTTGATTCTGTTATGCGAGAGATTTTTTCTTTTTGCCCGATGCGGTTACCGCAAGGGCGGCAGCGAGCGCTCCGACCGCGAGGCCGGCTACACTTTTTTTCATAAAATATTTCCTCCGAAGACAATAATTTTTTCTTCCGCCGATATAATAACATTAAAAGGGTGACAAAAAGGTGACATACGCTTTTACCGCTTTCAGAGCAAAAATTAAAAGCCATCCCGAAGGATGGCCTTTAAGAGAATAATAAAGGATTATTCGGCTGCGGGAACCTCGAATGTTGCGGGGTCTGCTCCGCTTACAGCCTCAAAAGTATAAACGACGGTCTTGTCGGCATATTCGAATGTGCCTTTATTGTCACCGGTGCTGAACTTCGCGTTGGTAACATCATCGGCAGAGCCGAAGTGGAAGACAGCGGTAAGGCCGTTCTGCTCGCAGGTGAAGGGAACTCCGCCTGTGCCGTCGGCTCTCTCGGTGCGGCCGTTTGCTTCGTCATCAAAGATGAAGTAGGTGTCAACTTTGCCGTCAACACTTGCGGACCATACGCCCTTTGAGAAGAGTTTGCCGGGGGTTACGTCTTCTTCATCGGCATAGTCGATGGTAAGGGTTGCGTCGGAAGCGGCGTCGGCGGAAAATGCGCTTTCGCTGCAGAGGATGTAGATGTATTTATCTGCATCGATTGCAAGGGAGCCGTTGCCTTCAAGGGCAGGCTGCTTTGCCTGGGAGAGATATCTTGCGCCGTCTTCGAATCTTTCGTCGAGCACATATACTTTCCAGGTAGTGTCTTCATCGCTTGCGGTGAATGAATAGGTGGCGGGAGCGTCGCAGAGAAGCTCGGTAACGCCTGCGTTGTCAAAGCCGTCTTTTGCGGTGATAACTACGGGCTCGCTGTTGATTATCATGCGGCGTACATCGGAGGGAGCTTCGCCTTTGCCTTCGCCTTCGCCTACATATTTAACGATATCGGTTACGCCGGTATCTGCCCATGCGATGCTTGCGTTTTCTTCATCGGTGAAAATAACGTTTGCAGAGGAATTGTCGTCGGCAGAACCCATGTGGAAGATGTAATCCTGACCTTCAATCCGGTAATCGAAGGGGATAGCGGTGATGCCGTTGTCAAAAGAGCACTCGGTCATGCTGTCGGTGAAAGTATAGGTTTTGCCTGTTTCTTCACCGTTTTCGATTACTGCCCATACGCCTGCTTTGAAGGGAACGGCGGCGGGCTGAGTGCCGGATTCATCTTTTTTGCCGCATGCGCTGAAGGCTGCAAGGGCGGAGCCTGCAAGAATGAGGCAGAGAACTACTGCGATAATTTTTTTCATAACTGTTTCTCCTTTTTATTGATTTGGCTTTATACTAAGTCTTTACAAACCGTTTGTCAACCGTTGATTTGCGCTCAGGCGGCAGACGGTGTTTTTTTCTTTTTGCCTGCCGCTTTCATAACGGCGGCGGTGAGGACTGCTCCGAGGCCGAGGCCCGCTACACCTTTTTTCATAAAATATTTCCTCCGAAGACAATAATTTTTTCTTCCGCCGATATAATTACATTAAAAGGGTGACAAAAAGGTGACAATTTCCCCTTGTCGCATTATGCAAAAAAAGACTCCCGTCTGATGACAGGAGCCTTCAGCATTTATCTGTCAAATACCAGAGTTTTTGTTTCGCCGGCGGCAAACGAAACTTCACGGCTTTCGCCGCCGTAAACGCCTACATTAATCGTCTGCGCTTCGTCGCTTGTTACCGTGACGGTAACGGACTCAGCATTCCACCCGAGCGAAACCTCCGCGTTTGTCCTTGCCCTCAGACCGCTTATGCTGCCTTCACTCCACTCGGAGGGAAGGGCGGGCAGCGCTTCAATGACGCCTGCGTTTGAATAGAGCAGGGTTTCGTCAATTATGCCGACGGTGCCGATTGAGGTGTCCGTGCAGAATACTCCCCAGCCGCCGTGAGTATAGTGGTCCGTCATAAGAGAGGTGTAGTAAAGATTGTCCGCCATGAGCATATAAAGCGAATGATAAACCGAAGCGGCGTTTTTGAGCCTTGCGGCAACAAGGGCCTTGTGCACCCAGCCGTGAGAGGCGGTGTCGTCCTCGCCCTCATTCTCTCTGTTGCGGTTTTCAATCGCCTGATTGCAGGCGGCGGCGAGTTTTTCATCCGTCTGCGTTTCAAAGGCGGGCCAGGCGGCGTAAAGATGGCTGATATGGCGGTGCTTGTTGTTTTCGCTGTATTCGTTCATCGCCCACTCGCAGAGTGCTCCGCTCTCGTCAAACTTATAGTCGGGCAGCAGGCTCATAAGGTTTTCCCACTTGGCAACTCTTTCTTCCCAACCCTGCGATTTCACGGCCTTTTCGATTTCGATTGTCATGCGCAGGCCGTCTTTCGCGGCGGAGATATCCATAGTTGCATTGGCGGTAATCGGCGAATTGTAGCCGAGCGGCGCGTTTTCGGGGGAGTAGGAGGGGATAATCAGATATTTTTCGCCCTCTTCAAGCGCGGTCTTGCCTTGTTCATACCTCGCGTTGCCGTCTGCGTCGGTGAAGTATTCGGGAGTGCATATCTGCTCCCAGAAATTCGCCTGCTTTGTGAGCAGAGGCAGGAGAATATCCTTTTCGAGGTCGAGGTTTTCGCCGTTGTACTCTATGGTGCGGTTGCCGTAGCAGGCGCGGAATTCATATATCGGCAGGAGCATCCAGCTCGCGCCCGCGTTCCAGTACTGGAACGGATACCACTGATTGTATTCAACCATCATCGCGCGGTCGCCATCGGTGTTGACGGGCACCTGAATCGCGTCTGTCATGCCGTAGGTTTTGGCGGCATTTTCCTCCCAGTCGGGAATCTGCTTGAGCACGAATCTTATGTAACTTTCGCCCGCGTCATACATATTGCCCGTGTTCATACCGGATGACTGCAGGTTGACGTTTGCGTCCATTGTGTAGATTCCGCGCCAGCCGGGATTCCACTCGCCCGTCCACATTCCGTAAAGGCGCGGGAAGGAAGTGCCCGCGCAGCATATCTGAACATATCTGCCCTGATTGTAAGCGCGCTCAACAAGCGCGGGAATCAGGGTTTCGCTCTTTTGCTGAAGGCGGATAAGATATTCGTTCGCGATTTTTTCGTGCTCTTCATCGCCCAGGTCGATTTTTACCGCGTTAAACAGGGCGGACTGTTTTCCGGCGTGAGGAGCAAGAGCGGCGTCATAATCAAACTTTCCGCCGGAAGTATATTTTCCGGCAACGCCGTTTGTATATTCCTTGAGTTCATTGAGCAGAGCGTAATCATCCGCCGCCGCGAAATTCTCAAACCTGCCCATATCAAAGGTGCGGTCCGATTTTGTTATCAGATAAACGGCGTCGGCATCCTCAATCTTTATTGTGGGATTCTGCTCTGCGGCTACATTTTCCGAATCGTTGGTGGAATCGAGCACAACTCTTTCTTTTTTGCCGCCCTCAACGATAACTTTCGTAAAGCCGCAGTATCCGCCGTTTTTGAGTTCGCTGTTTTCATAGGACGGATAGTGAGCAATCTGCGCGATATAGTCAGCGCCGGAGTCAACGAGCTTTTTATAGCGCATATTCTTTTCATCGCCGCCGCCGAAACCGCGCAGCGACCAGCAGTCGTCAAGCGAAAGGGTCATATTGATTTTTGCGCCGAGGCTCGATTTTGAGATTTTTGTGATTGTCACATTATCCTCGCGCGAGGAAAAAGTCGTCCTCTCCCAGGTGCCGCGGATATCTGCGTATCTCACGCCGACCTCAGCCGTCTCAAAATCGGTATAGCGGATGTAGCCGCTGTAAAGATGCTTCTGCATATTCATCCTGAGCACGTGACCGGGATGAAAAGCGTAAAAATATGAGGCGTTTCTGCCGTGAATATTCCAGGTGTCATCATAGTTGATAACCGCCTGCCTCGCCTCCTCAAGCTGAGCGGTCACCTCGTCGGGGGTGTAACGCGGGTCGTTTGAGGGCATAATGAAATTGATATTCTGATAAATCAGCGTGTCGCCGTAAGGGGAGCCGGCGATTACCGCGCCGTTTTCACCGTTGCCGGTTACCATACCCTCCTGCCAGCTCAGGCGGTCCTTATCGTTACTTGCATAAGCAACAAGTTCGGTGTATTCGGTTGCAAATGACTTTGCGTGATCGTTATTTATCATATCAACACAGCCCGCTTTCAACAGATTTCCCATGCCGGCAAAAAAACTGCCGCCCGTGAATATACACATCAGTATGCTGATGAATATTCTGATTTTGCTTATCAAAGCGCTTCCCCTCTTTCCGCGCAAATACTGCTTTAATTATATAACGCAGAAAAGAAAATAACAACAGAAATAGATTTTATTTGAATAAACAATATTTGTGTGATAGAATCAAAATATAACATTTTTAGGCAAAAGTATATAGCAGAAAGGATGTATTAAATGAGAATATTTGTAATTCATTCCGGATCAGATACAGAACAAGTCGAGGAAATGACTGACATAGTAAAAAAGGAAATAAAACATGTAGAAATACTTGTTCTTAAGGAATACAAAAATAATATATTTTGGAAAAAAGATGCTGGAAAGAAAATCAAAAAATCAGAAGTTGTATTATTCTGTGTTGGAAAAAAATCATGCAAAAGTAAAAATATAGATTGGGAAATAGAAAAGGCTTTAAAACTCGGAAAAGAAATACATGTAATTAGATTGAATAAAAGCAACAAATATAATGAAACACTATATGCAGAAAATGATTTTACAGGAGAAACAAAGTTAAAAGATACTATTAAGGAAGAAAACAGCATCCAGGATTTCATTGAGAAACTCGGCAAAAATAAAGTTGAAGAATATGCTCTTTTTAATCAAAACGGCGAAGAAAACAATTTGAATGTGTTGTTTGAACAGTATAAAATCTTTTTGCAGACTTCGGAGGATTTGGTTACCAGAAGACAAAATGTGAGCAGCTTTTATATCACGGTGAATTCTGGACTTGTTGCGGCATTCAGTTTGATTGCAGGTTTTGGCAATAAAATGACCACATTGATTGGTGGCGGTATTTTGCTTTCTATTGTCGGCCTATTATTATGTATATCATGGGGCAGGATCATAAAATCTTATGGAGAGCTTAATGCAGGAAAAATGACAATTATACATATGATTGAAGAACAACTGCCGGCAAATCTTTACAATGCAGAATGGAAAGCTTTGTGTGATACGCGCAATAATAAACCATATGTTTCATTCACGCGCTCTGAAATCAGAGTCCCAAAAATATTTGCATTTGTATATATAGCAATTTTCACTCTTTCATTAGCTATGTTGATAGTAAATATTCTCTTTATAAATGGAATAATAAGTCAAAACTGGTTTTCAAACCTTATATAAAACGGCAGCGTCCCGGATGGATTCATCCGGGGCGCTGTCACATTAGAAAGGAGGTTGCTATGAAAGTGAGGTAAACAATTATGAAAAGAGGTAATCAAAATGAAAGGGTGGTGATTATGTGAAATGGTTGTGACTGTTGTGAAAGGGTGGTGACTGAATGGAATGGAGGACTGTTGTAAACGGAGGTTTTCGCGGGCAGGGGAAGGGCTGTGAAAACGCGGGGCAGGGAGTTGACAAAGCAGGGGGGGGGGTAAAAGCAAGGAGTTAAAGCAGGAAACAAAGCGGCGGGGTAACAAAACAATTCGGAAACCGAAACAGGGAGATAATCAAAATGAAAAGGAGGTATCAAAATGAAAAGAGGTTTAAAACTATGAAAGGAAGGTAAACAATAAAAGAGAGAGTGAAAACTATGAAAGTGAGGTATGCAGTTATGAAAGGAAGGTAAACAAAAATAAAACAAAGAGAGGTAAACAAAGGAGGAGTGTTGCAGTTTGCGGCAGGTCAGACGACCACGCCGTACTGCTCAAAAACGGGTTTCCATTTTTTCAGCATCTCGCCGCTTAAGGAGTGCTTTTCGGGATGCAGGCGGCAGAGAGTGCCGCCCTCGTGTGATTCCTGCTTTGCTGTTTCGGCCTTGCTTTTTTCGCCCTGCTCCGCATTTACACAGAAGCCGTGAAAATCCGGGGAATATACAAATGTTACCTTGTTGCTGTCGGGGAATGCGCTGTTTTTATCCACCAGGGCGGGGTGCGTTACGCAGGCTTTATATACCGCCGAGGCGCGGAGTTCATCGCTGTCACACGCGGCAAAGAAATTCATCCAGTAGGCGTAGCCCACTTTTGTGCGGCAGCGTGAATCGCAGGTATATTTCACCTCAAAGGTGATTACATCGGGGTTGCTTTTTGAAATGCGGCAGGTGTCAAGGGAGCAGAATTCGGGGGTAAACACGCTGTCGCTGTAAATCTCCTCGCCGGTGTCGGAGTATCCGCGCGCGGCTGTTTTGGGTGCTATGACCGCTTTGCCGTTTTTATTCAGGCGGATTTCGTCAACCGTGATTTCGGGGAACAGCAGGGGAGATCTCATATTGCTTATGTACTGCTTGAGCATCTGAACCGCGAGAGCGGTTTTTTCGCAGGTGTTTCTGATTTCAAGATATTCGTGAACAACATATTCAGCCATCGTTTTTTCTCCTTTTTTCTTCTTCTGAATTCATTATACCGTGTATTATGTCCCAAAATACGGACTTATTCTGTTATTTCAGCAGAATTTCATCCGATTCTGCCGAGGCGTAATTCCAGAAGAAGCGCGCGTCAAACGCCGTGAAGTCTGTTTTGCCTTCAAGTTCGGGGCGCCCGAGCAGCATACGCAGGGTGATGAGCACGGCAATCTCGTGCTTGCAAAGGCAGTCGTCATTGAAGGGGCAGGTGCAGTAAAGTTCGGACAGAGTCTCGCCGTCAAACTCAAACTCGGTTTTGTAGAGGCTTTTGCCTCTGATGAAGGCAGTGCCTTTACCGCCTGTGAGCGAGAGGTAAAGCACTTTGCCTCCTGTGCAGTAATCGAGGCCGGGCTGAAGTTTTGAGGGGTTGACGTTTTCGCTCTCCTCAAAGTCCGCGAGGTCAATGCTCCAGCCTTCGCCGCAGATGATTTCTTCATCCTGCGGGTCGCTTTCGGGGTCGGCGGGCGGAAACATTACAGAGGCAAATCTGTCCGCGTCAAAGTTTGTGTCAAAACTTACCATCTTGTCGTTGACGGGGATGAATGAGCCGGTGATGTGCAGGTCGGGCTTCGCGATAACCTTTTTATACTTTGACTTATCAATCCTGAAATGCGTGGTTACGCTTTCAACCGTGCCGGTTTCGCCGTAGTGTGCGCCGGAGACGAAAACCTTGTCGCCCGGTTCGAGGTAAAACTCATCGTTGTAGTAATCGAGCGCCATGCCCTTGCCGCCGAAGCGGATTTTTGCTATGCAGCAAAAGGGCTCGCGTGTTTCTGCGGGGGCGGAGGGAGCGGCTGTGGTGACGGTGGTGTTTTCTTCATCGATGTCTGTGAAGCCTATTACGTTTTTCATCAAAATCATCCTTTCGTGTCGGGTAAACGGATATCGCTGTCTTTTCGTTACAACCATATTATACCGCCTTATGAGTCCAAAAATACGGACTTTTAAAATTGCCGCAAAAATAAATCCGCACCGGGAAAGGGCGGAGGGTCATAAAACAGTAATGCCTCAAAGAGCGACCTTTGCACATCTTATGCAGGGTTTCCTCCTCGGAATACAGCCAAGTATTCCTCGTCG
>JAEEGL015766147.1_pt1 | contig 29124 bp, 24 predicted proteins | sample 9134231 | NCBI WGS metagenome assembly JAEEGL01 (sample SAMN16246548, study PRJNA631951) | gut metagenome | biome: gut microbiome; feature: rumen; material: fiber-attached | host: Bos | place: Iran: Karaj | collected 2018-10 | reverse complement strand
TTTACTATGGGCTATGCCCGCATGTCATAATGCTGAAAAACAGGTTGTTCCAACGGAAAAGACGGCAACAGATTCGGTGGTTGGCACCACGACTTACGATACAATTAATATCGACCCCAACATGGTCGTCAAGGAAAACGGTTTCATTGTTATCTCGAAACCAGAATACTTGCTTTATGTCTGCGAAGCCGTCGACGGTGATACGGTTTGTCGCGCGTATTATCCTATTTGTGTCGGCAAGAATATAGGCCAAAAGCAGAAAAAAGGTGACATGCGCACCCCCGAGAGCACTTTCGAGAAACCTTTCACCATCACCCAGATTACCGATGCCTCAAATTGGACGCACGATTTCGGTGATGGTAGGGGAGAGATTCTTGCCTACGGCAACTGGTTCATGCGCCTCGCCACGCCAGGTTTCTCTGGCATCGGCATCCACGGTAGCACCAACAATGAAAGCTCTGTTCCAGGTCGGGGCAGCGAGGGTTGCATCCGCCTCCGCAACGCCGACCTTGACCAATTGAAAGCTCGTTATGCCTTCGTAGGCATGAAGGTCGTTATCCTTCCTGATGAAATACAAACAACTGAAAATCAATAATAACCATGAAAAGAATTACATTTTTCATTGCGGTTTTACTCATCGGTATGATGAGCCTGCAAGCCAAGCCTGTTGAGAAAATTCTTGCCCAAACTGCGGCGCAGAAGTTTGCCACGGCGCAACTTGCCCTCGAAAGAAGTACGCCCGAACTCGTTTATACAGGCCAAAATGAAGCGTTCTTTGTCTTCAATCTCGACAACCATAGCTTCGTCATCATCGCTGGTGACGATGCTTATCGTCCCGTTATCGGTTACTCTGACGAGTCGGCTTTTGATGCTGTTGATATTCCGCCGGCGTTGCAGGATTATCTTGATGGCATTGCTGGACGTATAGGTCGTCTGCGTAGCAGGGGCAACGCTATTGCCACGCCTTTGGTGGCAGCGGAATGGGCTTCGGTGCTTTCATATGGGCGGCTCATCTCGCGCAATGGCGGCAAAGAAAGGACTTATTTCTGCCAGACCAAATGGAACCAGGACTATCCTTACAATTACTGTTGCCCCGACGACCCCGCCGGATCGGGTGGCCACGCCATTGTGGGCTGCCTCGCCACGGCCATGTCTCAGTTGATGCGTTTCTGGGCCTATCCCGCCCAAGGCATAGGTAGTCACTGCTATTATCACAGTGACTATGGCGAGATTTGCGCCGACTTCGGCAATACAACCTACGACTGGGACAACATGCCCAATGTGCTGAACAACAACTCGACAGATGCTGAAAAACTAGCTACAGGCACTTTGTGTTTCCATTGCGGCGTGACCATCGACATGGGTTATGGTCCAGATGGCAGTGGCGGTGCGTCTAGTCCCATTCCTGGGGTGATGCACACCTATTTCAACTATTGCGATGCCATCGTGCAACTTTCGCGCAACGATTTTGAAACCGAAACTTGGAAGACCATGGTGCGCGAGCAGTTCGACATGGGTTGGCCAATGTATTACGGCGGCTGTCAGGATGGCGGCTGCCACGCTTTCGTATGCGACGGTTACGACGACAACGACTATTTCCATTTCAACTTGGGCTGGGGTGGCAGTAGCGATGGATGGTATCTTATTGACGATGCACCTTATACAAGCCCTGCTGACGCCATGTTCAATTTCGTGCCAGAACCAGTGTATAACAGTACCCCTTCGGCTCCTGCCGACCTCACGGCGACACCCGTTTCCGACACCGAACTCAAGGTCAGCTTGAGCTGGACGAATCCAACGACTACCTTGGATGGAACGAATCTGACTGACATTGAGGAAGTTGTTGTACTTCGCGACAACCAAATTATCCAAACCTTGTCCAATGTGGCTCCTGGCCAAACGATTGAGATTATAGATACTGACGTGCCACGCTATGATGTGTACCACTACGCCGTGTATGCCCTGGCCAATGGTCGCATCGGCAAACACGCCAACGTTATGCAGGTGCAAGTCGGACCTTCTTGCAACTGGCAAATCCTTATGACTACTACCTCGTTCCAAGGCTGGCGTGGAGGCCACATCTCTGTTTACAACAACACGGGCCATGAAATCGCGCAATTCACCATGACCTCTTCCGCTGGCATCATGGTTGAGCCCGAGTTGCCTTTAGGCGGCATTACATTCGGATGGACTGCTCCCACTGAACCCGTCAATCAGATGGGTTTTGTCATCAAGAATGCCGAGGGAAACACGGTTTATAGTTTTTCTGGTTCGTCCAACGACTTGAACGAAGGCGTTTTCTTCGCCACCAACAACACCTGCGGAGGCGACCTCTCGTGCGGTACGCCCGAAAACCTTATGGCAACAGATACTGACGAAGGCATCTTGCTTACTTGGGATGCTGTAGAGAATGAAGGTTATGGCTACAACCTCTACCGTGATGACTTGCTCTATCGCCTCATTCCCGCTGGAACCGTGACCACTTTTTTAGACGAGAATGTCGGCTTGGGCGGCCATTGCTACCGTGTCGGCGTACTTTGCGATGGAGGTGAAAGTGGAGAATACTCCAACGAATCATGTGCCTCAATGAGGCCTTGCTATCCGCCCAAAGATCTTGACTTTACTTACACCAACAACTATAAGCCCAAACTGCAATGGGAGACACCGGAACCTCACGATGGACTTTCAGGTTACTATCTTTTCCGCAAGATGGGCGAGGATGGTGAATACGAGCGCGTCAAGTTGCTGGGTGCGACGGCAACGACCTATACTGATAACTCTGTAAATCAAGAGGGTGACTACTATTACCGACTTTATGCCTACTATGGCGAATGGGATTGTATTTCATCACCCGCCAACCGTCATTACTATCCCAATGTGTTTGAGTTGCATGTCTACTATTCGCCTACAGGCATCGATGAAAATGAGATGCAGGTGAAAGTCTATCCCAACCCGACCAACGGCTTTTTAAGTATTGAGGCCGAAAGCATGACACAAATTTCAGTCTATAACACTTTAGGACAATGTGTCTTGCAAAAAGAAGTGGTTGAAAACCAAACTATTATTGACTTGCATGATGCCACTTCGGGTTTGTATCTGCTACGCGTTGAGACACAAAATGGCGTTGTGTTGAGGCGGATAGCCTTAAATCGGTGATAGCAGTAAAATATCCGATTAAAAAGTGATTGGTTGGGAAGAATAATGTCTCAACCGACAGGCCATATTTTTCACCACATTGCCCCCGAAGAGCCATGAGTCGGCGAAGTGGAGGTTGCCTTTCGGGAACATTTGCTCGTACGCAGGAATGAAGACCATCTCGGGGTCGAGGTCGGGACAAACGGTGGTGTGGTGATAAAGGTAAGTCCTTGTTGGACAGGGTACTATCAAAACACTGTCACGGGCATCGTTATACTTGGCCATGCCCAAATGAAATTCTGCAGTAATGGTGTCGGTTGCCATTGTCCAAGTGGTGGGATTGACGCCAACCCTATCATTGCGCGACACCAAACAGATAGCCGTCGTGTCGGTCACCGAATTGAAAATGACCAATTTTCCAGTCTCTGTGCTGTCTGATGCGGGACACAGCCGCTCTGGATATTGCGTTAATTCCTCTGCAGTAATTTGATACCCAATGCAATAGGCGGCTACCAATAGTTGGCGTTGTTCCTCGGTCATACCGTTTTTCAGCAGTTCGATGAGCATTTGCGAGCCTTGGCTGTGGCCCATCAGGAAGAAAGGACGACCGTGGTTGAAGTGGGCCATATAATATTGAAAGGCATCGTTGACATCTTTTGCCGCGATGTTGGCCAACGAGTCCAATAGTGGTGCAGGTTGACTATAGGCCTCGAAAATCATCTGTCGGTAATAGGGTGCGTAAAAGTTGTACTCGCCGTAAAGCATCTTGTTGAACCGTTGGTTACCGTTAGCCTCCTCGCGCACCTCGGGCAGGCTGATGTCGGCGAACCACGACGAATCATTGTCAGAATAGGAAATTGTCGACACGGTAGGGTAGACATAAAACACGTCTGCGGCATGGCTTTCATCACCCAAGCTGTACCAATAAGTGGTATCGGCATAGTCGATGGGTGAGATTTCGACAGATTTCGATTTGTTTGAGCATGAAAGGAAGACGAGAGCTAATGAAGCAATGAAGAATAATGAAAAATGTGAAGTTTTCATTTTTTACGATGTTGGAATTTGTTCACAAAAATAGGAAAAAAATACGCTTTCTGCCATATTATTTCCTAAATTTGCGCCAACAATTCAACAGTTCAACCAATCAATAATTCAACAATACAACTATGGACATCACCAACATCTTGGGTGCTTTGACGGGCAACGATGCCATCGGCACCATCTCAAAAAACCTCAACATTGACTCGAACCAAGTTTCGTCAGTCATCACCAACGCATTGCCATCCATTATGGGTGCCATGCAGAAAAACGCCTCCACTGAAAGTGGTGCGGCAGCTTTGGCCAAGGCTCTTGGCGACCATGCCGGCACAGCGGGCGACCTCATCAGCAACCTGAAGGGTGTTGACCTCACCGACGGCTCCAAAATCTTGAGCCACATCTTCGGCGGCAACTTGTCGTCAATTCTCAGCGGCATCTCGCAAAAGACGGGAGTGGCCACCGGCAAAGTGAGCGACATCCTCGCCTCCATCGCGCCGAGTCTGCTCTCCATCCTCGGCAAGAACCATCAAAGCAGCGGCGGCAACGTGGGTAACCTCGCGGGTATGCTCGGCACCATCCTAGGTGGCGCATCAAGCGGCAACAGTAGTGGTGGTTTGGGCAGCATCCTGGGTGGCTTGGGCAATATCTTCGGAAAATAGTCCGAAAGACAATCTTCCATGACAAACCGTCATAGTGGGCTTTACTATTATCATTCAATCATGAAAAGAGATTATTCACTATGCAAAAAAGCAGCATTTGCTGTCTTCACTCTTTTTGTCCTGGGAGTTATGGGACGGACACGCCTGTATGCACAAAGTTATTTTCCCATAGGAGATTTCTATTATCAAATCAATGATGACGGCGTTTCTGCAACACTGATAGGTCACATTGACGGCGCAGGAGCGTCTGGTGAAATAAGCATTCCGGCAACCATCAATTATAATGGAAACGACTATGCCGTGACCAGGATTGGGAAAAACGCTTTTATTTCATGTGGTGGATTGACCGGTCACTTGACCATACCCAATTCTGTGACCTATATAGGTGATAACGCTTTCTTGGCTTGCAGTGGATTGACCACATTAGACCTTGGCAAATCCATGGACACCATTGGCCCCGCAGCATTCTATGGTTGCAAAGGTCTTACCGGTTCGCTAACCATTCCCAATTCCGTGAAGGCAATCAGTCTTGGTGCATTTTATGGCTGTAGTGGTTTTACCGACACATTGACTATCGGCAACTCTTTGACTTGCATTGAAAGTGGGGCGTTTTATAAGTGTTCCGGTTTTTCCACTCTGACTATCGGCAGTTCTGTAAAAACCATTGGTACTTCCGCGTTTTGGGGTTGCACCGGTTTTTCTGGTTCTTTGACCATCCCCAATTCCGTGACGGCAATCAAGCCCAATGCATTCCGCAATTGCAGCGGATTTACCGGCACATTGACCCTCGGCAACGCCTTGGACAGTATTGGCGGGGAGGCTTTCTGTCATTGCAGCGGTTTTACTGAAGTCATTTCTTTGGCCACAGTGCCTCCAGTGTTTTCATTTGAGGATGTGTTTGAGGGATTCAGCTGTACAACGCTTACTGTTCCTTGCGGTTGCATCGCTGCATATCAAAACTCGGATTGGAATGAATATTTCGCCACCATCATCGATGATTGTAACAAGGTAGCAGAGCTTGATGAGAAAATGGCTATCGTTTATCCTAATCCGACCTATGGAACACTTAACATTGAGGCTGAAAACATGGAAAACATCAGTATCTACAATGTGTTGGGAGAAAAGTTGTTTGAAACTTCAACAAGTGGAAACCGCTTTGAATATGATTTCAGTCCGCATGAAGTCGGGATTTATCTCGTCAGGATCCAAACGGAAAAAGGGATAGTGACGAAACGGGTTATGGTACAAAACCAATGAAAAAGGCGGTAACACCGCCTTTTTTCATTCATTCTACAATCGTCATTTCATTAATCAAGTGCCCTGCTCCGGCGAATTTGTCGATGATGAAGAGCACATAACGAATATCGACGCTGATGTTACGGCAGATGTTGGGGTCATATATGAGGTCGCTCATGGTACCCTCCCAGCAGCGGTCGAAATTGAGGCCGAGCAACTGACCGTCGGCGTTCAGAATCGGGCTGCCAGAGTTGCCGCCTGTGGTGTGGACGCTCGCGGTGAAAGCCACATGCATCGTGCCGTCCTTGTCGGCGTAGCGGCCATAGTCCTTCTTGTTGTAAAGTTCCTTCAGGCGCGGTTCCACCACATAATCGTAGATGTCGGGGTTTTCCTTCTGCATAATGCCCTCAAGCGTGGTGAAGTGGCGGTAGGTTTTGCCGTCCTGCGGCTTAAAGCCCTCCACTTTGCCATAGGTGACACGCAGCGTGAAGTTGGCGTCGGGGAAGAGACGCTTGCCAGTCTGCATGTCCATCTGGCCCTTCATGTAAATACGACGCAAACGGTCGTTGTCCTTGGTGATACTTGAGATGTGGTCATACACCTTGTCGCGATAGAAGCCAATCAAACTCTGGTAAACCTTCATCGCAGGGTCGTTGGTCAGTTTCTTGGCGTCTTTCACCTTGAAATTGTCCAGAAATGCTTCCACTTTGGTTTGGTCAGTGAACATTGACTTGTCGAAGAGCTTATCCACAAATTCGTTCACATCCTTGATGTCGTTCAAGAAAACTGGACGGAAGTCGGCGGGTTGGGCTTTCAGGTATTCGTTGAGAGCCATGACGGCCACTTCACGGTCAATGGGTTCGTAATAATCCTTGAAGAAGGAGGTAGCAGTTCCTTTCAATTGGTTCAACAAGCGGTCGATGTCTTCCTGTGGCGTGTCTTTGGTCACCTCGGAGAGTCGAGCAAAACGTCCTGCAAAGCTGACCAATTCGATACGGAGACCAGCCTCAGCCATATAGGTATAGGCTAGTTGGTAAGGCTCCAGTTCCTTATAGTTTTTGTCGAATTGGTTCAGCAGGTCGATGTACATGTAGCGGTTGCGTGCGCCCAAGGCCCACTCTTGGAAGTCTTTCTCAAAGGCTTGTTTCTTTTCCACGCCGTGGAAGTGGTTGATGCCCTCGGTCACGCCCATCCATTTCTTCCAGCCGTTGCCGAGACCGGCATGTTTCGAGGCGTATTGGATGCGCACCTTGGGGTCTTGTTCCTGGTATTTGTTGTAGATGTCCAACACCTTGCCGCGCAGGTCAACGGTGATGGGGTCGATGAGGTTGGCCTCTTGGTCGACGGCCACAGCGGGCAAGTATTCATTGGTGCGAGCGGGATAGCCGAACACAAAGGCGAAGTCGCCTTCCTCGGCACCTTTCAGGGAAATGTCCAAATGTTTGGCAGGCTTGTAAGGCACATTATCCTTGTGATAAGCAGAGGGATGACCGTCCTTGTCGGCATAGACACGGAAAATGCTGAAGTCGCCCGTGTGGCGGGGCCAGACCCAGTTGTCGGTGTCGCCGCCAAATTTACCGATGTTACTCGGCGGGCAACCCACGAGGCGCACGTCGGTGTAGACTTCGTTGAGCAGCAGATAGTACTCATTGCCCAAGAAGAACGGCTTGATGCTGACTTTATAGTTGGTCTCCTTCTCAACGGTGGCCACGATTTTCTTGATGTTCTCGTCAATTTTGGCTTGGCGTTCTGCTTCGGGCATGTCCACATCGATGCCGGAGAGTACCTTTTCGGTCACATCGCGCATCTCGCGCAGGAAGATGACGCTGAGGCCGGGGCAGGGCAATTCCTCGCCCATGTTCATGGCCCAGAAGCCCATGGTGAGGTAATCGTGTTCCACCGAGCTGTGCTTTTGGATGTAGTCGTAGCCGCAGTGGTGGTTGGTGAGCAACAGGCCGTAGTCGCTGACGATTTCGCCCGTGCAGCCGCCGCCAAAGAGCACGATGGCATCCTTTAAGCTGCTGTGGTTGATGCTGTAGATGTCTTCGGCAGTGATTCTCATGCCCATTTCCTGCATTTCTTTCTCGTTGTATTGCAGCAACATGGGAATCCACATGCCTTCGCCGGCTTTGGCGATACCGAAGCACAATGCCAGCAATAAGGTGATTAAGAAGCGTAATTGTCTCATAGTAACTTATTTTAATCTTTAATTTCTTTCGTCGACAGCAACCCGCAGGCGGCATCGATGTCTTGTCCGCGTGAGGCGCGTATGGTTGCGATGATGCCCTTGTCGTTCAAGGTGTCACGGAACCATGTCATTGTGGCGTCGTCGGGACTCTTCAGCGGAATGTTCGGCACGGCATGATACCTTATTAGATTGACGCGACAGCGGGTACTGCCTAACAGCCGAGCGATTTCCTTAATGTGGTCCTTGGAAGCATTGAGGTCCTTGAAGACGATGTATTCAAACGACAGCCGCCGTTGTCCGTGCCAGTCGTGTTGTCGTACCGCATGGATGACCTCCTTGATGGGGTAGGTTTTCTCGACGGGCATCAGTTTGAGCCTTTCGTCGTGGAAGGGGCTGTGCATCGAGATGGCAAGGTTGCATTTCGACTCGTCGAGAAAACGCTTCAGGTTGGGGATGAGGCCGCAGGTCGAGACGGTGATGCGTGTCGGGCTCCAGCCCAAGCCCCATTCCTCGGTCAGCACGGCCAAGGCTCCCATCAGGTTATCATAGTTGGCCAAAGGTTCGCCCATACCCATCACGACGATGTTAGTCAGTGTGTCAAATTCGGGCAGACTGAGTGCTTGGTTGAGGATTTCGGCCACGGAAAGATTCTTCTCGAAGCCTTGTTTGCCAGTGGCGCAGAAAAGGCAGTCCATCTGGCATCCCACTTGCGTGGAGAGACATAGTGTGGCGCGTTCCTTGTCGGGGATGTAGGCCGCTTCCACGAAACGCTCACCAGCAGGAAAGAGGTATTTTTTTGTGCCGTCTTTCGACAATTGTTCCTTCAGAGGGGCATGTAGACCTGTCTCAAAATGCTCTTCCAATAAGGCTCTTGTACTTTTGCTGAGGTTGGTCATGTCGTCGAATGAGGCACAGCGTTTCTGGTAGAGCCAGTCGACGAGCTGCTTGGCGGTGAACTTTGGGAGGCCCAACTCAACTACAATGTCCTGCAATTCGGCAGGTGTTTTGCCTAATAGTATCTGTTTTTCCATTTAGAAATCTGTTTTAATGCGTCAATATCTCCAATCCCGTCTCCGTCATTAAAAACGTGTGTTCCCATTGAGCAGAGGGCAGTTCGTCCTCGGTGATGACCGTCCAGCCGTCAGCACTGTCAATGAAGACTTTCCATGTACCCATGTTGATCATCGGCTCGATGGTGAACACCATGCCAGGCACAAGCAACATCCCCGTGCCTTTCTTGCCGTAGTGCAACACTTCAGGGTCATCGTGGAACTTGAGTCCTACACCGTGTCCACAGAGGTCGCGCACAACGCTGAAGCCGTTTTTGTGGGCATGTAACTGGATGGCATTGCCGATGTCGCCCACGAAGCCATAAGGTTTAGCCGCCTCCATGCCGATGTAAAGGCACTCTTTGGCAACGTCGACAAGTTTCTGCTTGCGCGTCGAGGTCTTGCCGATGACGTACATGCGAGAGGCATCGGAATAGAAGCCATTCAAGATGGTTGTGACATCCACATTGATGATGTCGCCCTCCTTGAGGATTTCCTTGGCCGAGGGAATGCCATGGCAAACCACTTCATTAATAGAGGTGCAAACGCTTTTTGGGAAGCCTTCGTAGCCCAACGGAGCAGGAATAGCCCCATGCTCTATTGTGTAGTTGTGAACCAACTCGTTGATTTCCAGTGTGCTCATCCCTGCATGGATTTTTTCTTCAACCAAGTCCAAGATGGCCGTGGTGATGAGGCCACTTTGCTTGATGCCTTCGATTTCTTCTGGGGTACGAATAAGCTTACGTTTGGGTACGAGTGCGCCCTTGCTTTCCATAGCCATGACCCTTCGGTCCAATTCGGTGGGTTGTTGCCCAGGTGGAACACGCCAACGTCTACGTCTTTCGAATATCATTTTCCAAAATTTTGCGCAAAAGTACGAAAAAATCCAGCCCATATTACCTTTTCCCCTATCTTTGCATCCCGTATTCAAATTTTCATGCACTATGCAATACGGGTTCGACAACGAAAAATATCTCAAGATTCAATCGGAACATATCAAGGAACGTATCGCGAAATTCGGCGACAAACTTTACCTCGAATTTGGCGGAAAACTCTTCGATGACTACCATGCCAGCCGTGTGCTGCCTGGCTTTGAGCCTGACAGCAAGTTGAAAATGCTTTCGCAGCTGGTCGACGAGGCCGAAATTATCATCGTCATTAGTGCCGTTGACATTGAGAAAAACAAGGTGCGTGGCGACCTCGGTATTACATACGATGTGGACGTGCTGCGCCTTCGCGACGCCTTCATGAGCCGAGGATTTATGGTCAGCTCCGTAGTCATCACCCATTACAACGGCCAAGCTAGCGCAGATGCCTATCGTCATCGCCTTGAGCGCATGGGAATTAGAGTTTACTTTCACCGCATCATCGAAGGCTATCCCAACAATGTAGCTCTCATCGACTCCGATGAAGGCTTCGGGCGTAACGATTATGTGGAAACGACGCGGCCATTGGTAGTGGTTACTGCTCCTGGTCCGGGCAGCGGCAAGATGGCGGTCTGTTTGAGTCAACTTTATCAGGAGAACAAAAGAGGCATCAAGGCGGGCTATGCCAAGTTTGAAACCTTTCCCATTTGGAACCTGCCTTTGAAGCATCCCGTCAATGTGGCTTACGAAGCCGCCACCGCTGATCTCAACGATGTCAATATGATAGACCCATTCCACCTTGAGGCTTACGGCAAGACGGCAGTCAACTACAACCGCGATATTGAAATCTTCCCCGTCCTGAACGCCATCTTTGAAAGCATCTATGGCGAGAACCCCTACAAGTCGCCGACCGACATGGGTGTCAACATGGTGGGTCATTGCTTGTGCGATGATGAAGTTTGTTGCGAAGCCTCCAAGCAGGAAATCATAAGGCGTTATTACACAGCGCTTTGTGGTCTTGCCACGGGCAAGGCCAATGAAAGCGAGGTCAATAAGATTGGCCTTTTGATGAAGCAGGCCCGTATCAGTACCGCCGACCGCAAGACGACCCTTGCCGCCAAACGCCGTAAGGAGGAAACGGGTACCGATAGTGCTGCCATCGAGCTGTCCGATGGTTCCATCATCACTTCCAAATCGACACCATTGCTTGGCCCTAGCGCGGCCTTGCTGCTCAATGCCACCAAGCATTTGGCGGGCATTGCCCATGAGGTGAAGCTCATCCCGCAGGCTATGATTGAGCCGATACAAGAAACCAAGGTCAACATCCTGCACGGCAAGAACCCTCGCCTGCATACCGATGAAGTCTTGGTGGCACTCTCCATGCTCAGCCTTTGGGACGAGAACTGCAAGAAAGCTTTGGAGTGCTTGCCCCTATTGGAAGGTTGTCAGGTGCATTGCACGGTGATGCTCAGCGAAGTCGACCACAAGATCTTCAAGAAACTCGGCATCGGCCTTACCTGCGACCCTGTGGCGAAGAAGTGATTTTTCAGAAATTCCTTACCGCACGAACGTAATAGGTTTCCGTTTTCAACGCTTCTCCGATGACAAGGCTGTCGCGGCGCATCTCGCCAAAAGCTGCACTACGGGTACCTAATTCCGTACTTGACCAATACGCTTTATCCTCCAATGTGGGACAACTTCTACTTTCCAAAGTCGCACTCACGGCCTCGTGGTTGAGCAATAGGTAGCGTAACTCGTTGCGGGAAGGTACATACCATTGGTTCGCCTTGATGTTGTGGTGGGGATAATACACTTGTCCCCATGTGTTGCGCAGGTAACTCCATTCGATGACGGGATAGTGCGTCAGGTCGTAGTTGGCGTTGAGGATATTGGTGTTGTTCCAGCCTTCGTAAGGGTTGCTAGCACCCGTCTCCTCATTGATATAAGTGTTTATGCACCAAGATAATAGCGTCTCTTCAAGGCTCACCATCAGTCCATGAGACCCTCCTGATGTGGTAAAGAAGACCACACCTTCAAGGGTGTCGTTGCGGAAATAGTCACCGATTTTGTAGATGGGCTGTGGAGGTAACGAGGGGTTGCTGCCTCCACCGCTTGATGGTGTTTCGGGTTTTTGGCATGAGGTGAGCGTCATTCCCAATAAAACCAAAAACAGGCAAGTCTTGCGCATGATGAAATCTTTTTCGGCAAAAGTAGGGATAATTTCAATACCTTTGCCCACAAATTTGAAGCTATGAAAAAACGCAAAGTACCGCATACCTTTGTCATTGTGTTCGCTATCATCGTCGTTGCAGCGGTGCTCACTTGGATCATCCCTCCTGGAAAATATGTATCGGAGCAAGTAGATGGCGAAACGGTGATGAGATTCTATTATGCTGACCAATTGCAGGAGTCACAAGCTGCCGACTTTCATGCCGAACCGCAGACTTGGCAGGTGTTTTCGGCGTTTTACAAGGGCTTTGTTAAGCAGAGCAATATCATTGTGTTCATATTAATCATAGGTGGCGCGTTTTGGATTATGAACAAGAGTCGCGCCATCGACATGGGCATCCATTCTTTTTTGAGGTTCACCAAACGCCTGGAACACAATCGGTTGATTCGGAAAATCGGGGTCAACAACATCGTTATTATTTTGGTGATGCTGCTGTTCAGTTTGTTCGGGAGCGTGTTCGGCATGAGTGAGGAAACCATAGCTTTCGCTTTGATTATCATCCCATTGGCCATTTCGATGGGCTACGATAGTATTGTTGGTCTGTGCATGGTGTATGTGGCGGCGCACATCGGTTTCTCGGGGGCGATGCTTAACCCGTTCACCATTGGCATTGCACAAGGCATTGCGGAGATTCCGCTGTTTACGGGGCTCGGCTACCGTGCCGTTTGTTGGGCTATTCTGACCGTTGTGGGCATTGTGTTTGTATTGTGGTACGCCAACAAAGTGAAGAAAAATCCGCAGTCGTCCATTATGTATGAAGACGATGCCTATTGGAGAACATCGGATTCACAACTGTCAACTGTCAACTCTCAACTCTCAACTCCAAAAAAGGCTTGGTGGGTGTTCGGTCTCCTGACCGCAGTACTCATTGTATTTTCAGTCCTTTATCCCATGACGACTCTAAAAATTGGTAATGTTGAGCGCACTCTTCCTTTGCTGCCCATTGGCACGGCAGTATTCATCCTTTTGAGTGTTTTCACTTTGCGCAAGACGGTACATTATTTTGTCTTGACCTTGCTCTTCGTGACGGTCTACTTCTTGATTGTCAGCGTTTTAGGCTATGATTGGTACATTATGGAAATTGCCTCGTTGTTTCTGGTTTTGGGCATTGCCAGCGGTTTGGCGGTCGACAAGAGTGCGAGCGATATTGCAAGGCTCTTTTTGGAGGGTATGGGCGACATCCTTTCAGCAGCGGTTGTTGTCGGCTTGGCGGGTGGCATCGTCATTGTGCTTCAAGACGGCGGCATCATCGACACGATTCTCTACGGTCTTTCGAAGTCGATGAGCGACATGGGGCAGATAGCCTCTGCCGAAATCATGTATGGCATCCAGACTTTGATTAACATTGTCATTCCGAGCGGCTCCGCCAAGGCCGCTATTACCATGCCCATCATGGCACCATTCAGCGACTTGATTGGCATTTCGCGTCAGGCCACCGTGATGGCGTTCCAGTTTGGCGACGGTTTCACCAACATGATTACGCCCACTTCTGGCGTCTTGATGGCCGCCCTTGGTGTGGCTCGCATCCCGTGGGACAAGTGGGTGCGTTTCATTTGGAAATTCATTGTCGTTTTAGTCGTTATCGGTGCTTTGCTACTGATTCCGACGGTGACGATGAATTTGGCGGGATTCTGATTATTTGACCACTAAACGTTTTGTTGACGCTCCACGTCTTGTTATAATGTTTACCACATAAATCCCTGAAGCACAATTACTTGTGTTGAGCGTAAACCGACCATTTCCGTCCAAGGTGATGTTTTCGATTTGTTGCCCAAAAAGGTTGCAAACCACGATGCGTTGCAGTCCGTCATCGGCAACAATATTCACCGCATCTTGGGCTGGATTGGGGTAGAGGGCTACCTTTGTCGTTTCATTTTCAGGCACATCGTAATTATTGATGCCCGCCAAGGTCGCCACAAGGCCAAGATTGAGTTGGCTGAAACGCCGTGACTGCTCCAAGTTATTGACACTCAATCCCAAGACATCGTTGCGCGTATGAATGTAAGGTGAGCTTGCATGGACATCCTCGAAAGGATGCACGGCAGGATAACCGTTCCGGTTGAAAGAGGAATAGTCGCTGTCGGCGTTGACGAGCCAGTTTTGGCTGATGGGCATATCGGGGAAATAGACGTGACTAAAATTGTAGACATAGTTGGCAAGGGTAGAGTCTTGCGAGGTGTACATCAGGTGGATGTGAATGTCGGAGCCTTCTTCAAGATAGCCCGTCATGTCGAGGTTGAAATAGCCCACGATGTCCATGCCCGCTTCAGCACATTCCTTAGCATAGGCAGCACTGCCTTTTAGGCCACATTCTTCAGCACACCAACTAGCGTAAATGATGCTACGGTCGAATTTGTAGGGACTCAGCAGGCGAGCGGTTTCCCAAATGCCAGCCACGCCTGAAGCATTGTCGTCGGCACCGGGTGAGCGGATGGTATCAGGGTCATAGCCGTCCCAGGCAAACGAGTCGTAATGTGCTCCGCAGACGACGAATTCCTCTGGCGTAACAGTTCCCCATTGTATGGCGATGATGTTGTCGCCCGTCTCGGTAATGCTCAAGTTGTGCAATTTGAAATCATGTTTGATTACCGTGTCTATGGGCAATGTAACATAGCGGTCGTAGAGCCAGTCTTGTACATCATAGATGAAACGGCTGTCGTAACGTCTTGTATGATAGGAGCTTAAATGCTCTATGGTGGCAGTGATACTGTCGATGCTGACGGCTTCCATTAAAGAGCGGATGCAGGGATTCTCTTCAGTAATCACCGGATAATCATGTTCATAGATATGCGGTGCTTGGGCTAAAGCCATGAGACCTCCCACCAAAAACAATGCAATTAGTACAGTTTTCTTCATAACTCTTAACTTTCAACTCTCAATTTTCAACTTTCAACTGACTCTAAACCAATCCTTTCACATGCGGTTTTCCCGCAATAAAATCCTTCAGATAAAATGGTTCGAAATAAGCCACGTCAACGAAGCGTTGCTCGCGCAAAGCCTTGTCAGCCAAGGGCAGCATGAACGCCGCCGAGGGTTTGAAACCATCGATGATGGTGATATTAGGTTGGTTCTCGAAAAGTTGTTTCAGTTTCGGTGCGCCGTCGCCGAAAAGCCAAAGATGATGGTCTTTCCGTAAGTCGGCAAATGAGTTTTCATCTATGATGAGCGCAGCCGTGTCTTCGATTTTTTGCAAATTGGCATCGAAGACTGAGGCATAGACTTCCATGCGACGAGCGTCAATCATGGGGATAAGTAAATCGTTTTCAGTAACTTGATTGCCGAATTTGGCTTTCATGCCGTAGGCCATGGCCTCCAAGGTATCGATGGCCATCAGTGGTAAGTCAGCGGCATAACAGATGCCTTTGGCGGTACTCACACCGATGCGCAGGCCTGTGTAGGAGCCAGGACCTTGACTTACGGCCACTGCATCGAGTTGATGGTAACCGATGCTCGCCGTTTCCATCACCTCACGGATAAAGTTCGTAATCTTCTCGGAATGAGCGTTTTGTTTATCGCTCTCACGTAAGGCGATGGTACAGCAGCTCTCGTTGAGGGCTACCGAGCAGACGGGTGTGGCTGTTTCCAAACAAAGTATCATGGGCATTTGAAATTTGGGCAAAAGTAGGAATTTTTTTAGTTCAAAAATGAAAGGAATTCCGAAACCAATTCTTAAATTTCCTACTTTTGCAAGATTAATGCTTTGCCATTTCTTTGGTAAAAATTTATAATACTCTGATTTTTAGTTCCTTAAATGGTTTTAATGGGACTTAGGAGGCGAAGCTGTATTATGACCAAACCAACGGATTTAATATCGGAAGCCACACGACGCAATTGGGACAAGTTGAAAAACAACAAAAGTGATCGCTTGACCCGACGAGCCAATAAGAGCCGCTCTCAGAAGGTCATCACGCCTGAAGGCTATGTTGTAGCAGGCAGTCTGCCTCGTTTCGTGGATGAACTGAAAATGGCCCAATGTCCCATCAACGAGCTGATTTTCAGTCTCTGTGCAATGTTTGTTGAGACCAACAAGGTGAGTGAAGCCAACCGTAAGCGTTTCTTTGAGGAGTATTCGAATTATCAACGGCTTGATATTTCCGTGCCGCGACAAATCTTAAAAAACCGGCAAGACGATTGGATTGGTTACGTGTATCAGTCGTTGACTTCAGAGGGAAGTCGCATCACTACAGGACTTTACTATACCAAGCCGGTGATTGTCAGCGAGATGCTATCGGATATCCGTATTTTGGATGGCGAGAAGATTTTGGATCCCTGCTGTGGCAGCGGTATTTTCTTGTTGAGAGTTGACCCTGTTAAGATGGAACAGCTTTATGGCATCGACAATGATCCGCTTGCTGTGATGATAGCTAAAGCCAATTTGATGGTAAAATTCAGTGATTCAATTGTTTACCCTCAAATCTACCAGTTTGACTTTTTGAATCATGCGGATAGGGCTTTAGGTGGCATGAAGTTCGACTACATCGTCACCAACCCCCCGTGGGGTATTGAAAGGGGCAAGCGCCATGAATCGGATATCATCGCATCGCACGAAAAATCCGTATTGTTCTTCACAGAGGCATTCAAGCTGTTGAATAAGAATGGAATACAACATTTTCTCTTGCCTTCGTCCATCTTGAAAATCAAGGTTCATGCTAACTTTCGCCGCTTCGTTACGCACGAGACTCGCATGGAGAGTATCCGACAATATCATGAACGATTCAAAGGGGTCTTCACCGACTTTATCAGCCTGAAAGTCAGTAGAAAACCCGTTTTTGAAAAGCAAAGTTATACCGTCAAGACGACGGAAAACGAGGTGACGCGCAAGGAACTCACGCCCAGTGATGATGGTTTCTGCGCAATTCCAATGCGTAGCGATGGTGAGGAAGCCATTCTCGCCAAGGCCGAGCGGTTACATTACGACGACTTGTCGCACAGCCAATGGGCCTTGGGCATCATCACGGGAAATAATGCAAAGAAACTGAAAACACGCCCTGCACAAGGCTTGGAGAAGATTTATACTGGCAAGGATATTGGCAAGTACAGCTTGAAGAAGGCGAGCCATTACATAAAATATCAACGCACTGATTTTCAGCAATGTGCAAAGGATGAGTTCTATCGTGCCAAAGAAAAACTGGTTTACAAATTCGTCTCGAATAGCCTTTGTTTCACTTACGATGACACCCAGAGCCTCTTCCTCAACAGTGCGAACATCTTGATACCCAAAGTCAAAGGCATGGGCATCAAAACGGTGCTGGCGTTTTTGAATTCATCGTTGTTCAACTTCATCTACACCCACAGATTCGGTGACTTGAAGATCCTGAAGGGCAATCTCGCGGCGTTACCGTTTATAAAGATTACGCCCGATCAAGACCGACAACTTACGGCTCTCGCTGATAGTGCTTTGAAGGGTAATCTTGAAGCCTGCAAGGAAATCGATGCATTGGTTTTTGATTTGTATCAGCTTGAAAAAGAAGAAATTGAAATAATCTTGAAATAAATGAATATATTAGTCACAGGCGGTGCCGGTTTCATCGGCTCGCATACTTTAGTAGAACTTAACGCGGCAGGACATTCGACCGTCGTCATTGATAACTTGTGCAACTCCAATAGAAAATCGCTTGAGCGCGTGGCAGAACTGACCGGAAAGGAAATTCCCTTCTATGAAGTAGACATTCGCGACCGCGAGGGCCTTAATCGCGTGATGATGACCCATCATTTTGACGCATGCATCCACTTCGCCGGATTGAAAGCCGTGGGCGAGAGTGTGGAGAAACCTTGGGAATATTACGAAAACAACATTGGCGGCACACTGACCCTTCTTGACGTGATGCGCCAGCACGGCTGCAAGAACATCATTTTCTCGTCGTCAGCCACCGTTTACGGAGATCCGGCCATTATTCCGATCACTGAAGAATGTCCAAAAGGGCATTGCACCAACCCCTACGGCCAGACCAAGAGTATGTTGGAGGAAATCATGATGGACATGCAGAAAGCCGACAAGGAATGGAACATTGTATTGTTGCGTTACTTTAACCCGATAGGTGCCCATTCGAGTGGCAGGATAGGGGAGAACCCCAACGGCATCCCGAACAATTTGATGCCTTACGTCACACAAGTGGCTGTAGGCAAGCGTCCCGAATTGGGCGTTTTTGGCAACGATTACCCGACACCCGACGGCACAGGCGTCCGCGACTACATTCATGTGGTGGATCTGGCGCGAGGTCATGTGGCGGCACTTCAAGCCATTGAGAGGAACTGCGGCTGCGCCATTTACAATCTTGGTACGGGACAAGGCTATTCAGTATTGGATGTGGTGAAGACCTTCGAAAAAGTGAACGGCATAAAAATTCCGTACAGTATCAAGCCGCGCCGCGCGGGCGATATCGCCACCTGTTACTCCGACCCGGCCAAAGCGGAACGCGAACTGGGTTGGAAGGCACAGTACGGTCTCGATGAAATGTGCCGCGACTCATGGAATTGGCAACGGAACAATCCAAACGGATATTAAGAACACAACATAATGAAAGGCATAGTATTAGCTGGAGGTTCAGGTACAAGGTTATATCCAATAACAAAGGGGGTGAGCAAGCAATTGCTCCCCATCTACGACAAGCCGATGGTGTATTATCCCATTTCGGTTCTCATGCTTGCGGGCATTAGGGAAATTCTCATCATCAGCACTCCGTATGACCTGCCGGGTTTCAAGCGTCTATTGGGAGACGGGAGCGATTACGGTGTGCGTTTCGAGTATGCCGAGCAACCCTCGCCCGATGGTCTGGCACAGGCATTCATCATTGGCGAAAAGTTTATCGGTGAGGACTGCGCCTGTCTTGTGTTGGGAGACAACATTTTTTACGGCAATGGTTTTACACGAATGTTAAAGGAGGCCGTTCGTACTGCCGAGGAAGAACAAAAAGCCACAGTCTTTGGTTATTGGGTTGCCGACCCGGAGCGTTACGGTGTGGCCGAATTCGATAAAAACGGCAACTGCCTCAGTATTGAGGAAAAGCCAAAAACCCCAAAAAGCAACTATGCAGTAGTGGGACTCTATTTTTACCCCAACAAGGTTGTTGATGTGGCCAAGCATATCAAACCTTCGGCACGTGGTGAGCTTGAAATCACAACGGTCAACCAAGAGTTTCTGAAGGATGATAAGTTAATGGTGCAGACCCTTGGTCGTGGTTTTGCGTGGTTAGACACGGGTACCCACGACTCTTTGAGTGAGGCCTCTACCTTCGTGGAAGTCATCGAGAAACGCACAGGCTTGAAAGTAGGTTGCTTGGAGGGCATTGCTTATCGTCAAGGTTGGATTACCGAGGAACGGATGAGACAAAACGCACAGCCAATGATTAAAAACGAATATGGACAATATTTGTTAAAAGTCATCGATGAACTGAAATCTTGAAAACTATGAAACGCACTATTATCATCACCGGCGGCGCAGGTTTCATCGGCAACCATGTTGTGCGCTTGTTCGTGAACAAATATCCCGATTACAAAATTATCAATCTCGACAAGCTGACGTATGCTGGCAACCTCGCCAACCTGAAGGACGTTGAGGACAAACCGAATTACAAGTTCGTCAAAGCTGATATATGCGATTTTGAGACGATTTACCAACTCATGCAGGATGAGAATGTTGACGGCATTATCCATCTCGCAGCCGAGAGTCATGTGGACCGCAGCATCAAGGACCCGTTCACCTTTGCGCAAACCAATGTGATGGGAACGTTGAGCTTGTTGCAGGCTGCCAAGTTATATTGGGAAAGCCTTCCCGAGAAATGGGAAGGCAAACGATTCTACCACATCTCCACCGATGAGGTTTACGGCGCTCTCGAACTTACTGACCCAGAGGGTATTATGCCACCATTTACCACAAAGGCCAGTAGTGGCAAGCACCACTTGGCGTACGGTAGCAAGTTTTTCACTGAAGACTTGAAATACCAACCCCACAGCCCTTATAGCGCGGCCAAGGCCAGTAGCGACCATTTCGTACGTGCTTTCCACGACACCTATGGTCTGCCAACAGTGGTAACCAACTGCTCGAACAACTACGGCCCGTACCAGTTCCCTGAAAAATTGATACCTTTATTTATTAATAACATCCGCCATCGCAAGCCATTGCCCGTCTATGGCAAGGGCGAGAATGTGCGTGACTGGCTCTTTGTAGAAGATCACGCGAGGGCCATTGACCTCATTTTCCACAAGGGTGAGATTGCCGAAACCTATAACATCGGTGGCTTCAACGAGTGGAAAAACATCGACTTGATTAAGGTGCTCATCAATACGGTTGACCGTTTGCTGGGCCGTCCCGAAGGTGCTGATATGGACCTGATTACTTACGTTACCGACCGTGCTGGCCACGACCTGCGCTATGCCATCGACTCTACCAAGCTTCAGAAAGAGCTGGGCTGGGAGCCGTCATTGCAGTTTGAGGAAGGCATTGAGAAAACCGTCCGCTGGTATTTAGATAACCAAGACTGGATGGACAACGTCACATCGGGCGACTACCAGAAGTATTACGACGATATGTACAAGGGACGATAATCCTAATTTGAATAAAAATGCGCGTAATAAGTTTCGTTTTTATCAAGAAAAGCGGCATCCGTTACGGCAAAGTCGTAAAGCCGTTTCCGTAACCACAGACTGAGGCGACGGGCATAACCCGAACTCAGTCGCAATGATTGAATTCTAGATAACTAATTGATAACTAAACGAATACTTATATACATAAATGGATAAAGTAACTATAATAGACTACGACCACATCTACAAGAACTTCATCGAAGAGAAGTACCTGCATGATGGTCACGACGAATACTACTACCGTAACCAACAGGTGAAAAAGCCCGAAAACGGCTGGCGTCACTTGCGTTCTGATGAGATAGAACGCCTTGTAAAGAACAGTAATTCAGCCACCAATTGGGACGACATTTGGGTGACTGACGAGTTTGACACCAATATGATTCGTAACAATCACTTCTTTGGTATGGTGCGCATAGGAAGGGTGTGCAACAAAGTGTTGCAATACCACGACCTGCGTGTGCCTATTGGCATTACCGATAGCAGCATCATCTCATGCGACATTGGCAATGACGTGGCCATCCATGATGTACACTATATGGCCAACTACATTATCGGTGACCGTTGCATCTTGTTCAACATCCAAGAAATGTCGACCACCGATCACTCCAAGTTCGGTAATGGTACTATCAAGGAGGGCGAGCCAGAGGATGTGCGTGTATGGCTTGAGGTGATGAACGAAATCGGCACCCGCAAGATTATGCCTTTCGACGGCATGATTACCGCCGATGCCTATTTGTGGGCCAAATACACGGATGACACCAAATTGCAGGAGCGTCTGAAGGAAATCACACAAGCCAGTGTTGATTTCCATCGTGGCTACTACGGCACTGTCGGAGAAAGCTGTGTCATCAAGAACTGCTGGATCCTGAAGGATGCCAAAATAGGGCCACACTGCTACATTAAAGGTGCAAGCAAGCTAAAGAATATCACCATCAACTCGTCGGAGGAAGAGCCTTCACAGATTGGTGAGGGTGTCATCCTTGTCAATGGTGTGACGGGCTATGGTTGCCGCATTTTCTACTCGGTGGTGGCCACGCGCTTCGTTTTAGGTGACAACTGCAACCTGAAATATGGTGCACGACTCATCCATTCCGTTTTGGGTGACAACTCGACCATTTCGTGCTGCGAGGTGTTGAACAACATCATCTTCCCCTCGCATGAACAGCACCATAACAACTCGTTCCTCATTTCAGCCTGCGTTATGGGACAGAGCAACATGGCCGCGGGTGCCACCATCGGCTCTAACCACAATAGTCGCGCCACTGACGGCGAGATTGTGGCCTCACGTGGTTTCTGGCCTGGCCTCTGCTCCAGCGTGAAGCACTCATCGAGGTTTGCCTCGTTCACCCTATTGAGCAAAGCCGACTATCCGAATGAACTGAACATCATGCTGCCGTTCTGCCTGGTCAATAACAATGTAGCCAAGAACGAACTGGAACTGATGCCTGCCTACTGGTGGATGTACAACATGTACGCTATCGCACGCAACACTTCGAAATATTTGAAACGCGACAAGCGCAAGCGCAAAATCCAAAACATCGAGTTTGAAACCCTCGCCCCCGATACCATCGAAGAGACTATTGAAGGACGTAAGCTTTTAGAAGTATGGGTGGCCAAAGCCTACCTCCGCTCGAAGGGTGAAGACCCCGACAAATGCGAATACTACGCCCTGCGCGATTGCGGAAAACACCTGCTTTGCAATGACCCAGAGACGGTGGAAAAACTGGAAGTTTTTGGCGAACATGTCGAAAAAGGGAAACGTAAAGTTCGTATCCTCAAGCCTTTGCAAGCCTATCACGCCTATGGAGACATGATTATATACTACGCCATAACGACCATCCTGCATTACCTTGAGGCCCATCCTAATGAGAGCATCGAGAGTGTTGTGGCTCACATGAAAGGCAAGCGCCTCCGCAAATGGATTAATCTCGGTGGCCAGACCATGCCCGAGGAATATGCCGACCAATTGCGGGCTGACATCCGCGACGGCGTACTCAACACTTGGGACGAGATCCACCATCGTTACGACGAGTTGTGGAAGGACTACCAGCACGAGAAACTGCACCACGCCTATTTTGCGCTGATGTTCCTCTACAAGGACGATGCCGACACCCTCACCGAGGAGATGTGGCAGGAGAACTTGGACAAGGCCGCACATATCCAACAATACATTTGCGACCAGGTCTACATCAGCCGCAAAAAAGACTACGACAACGAAATCCGCAGCACCACCTTCCGCAATGAAGAAGAGAAAATTGCCGTGGTGGGTCGTATCGACGATGTCAGCTTCGTCCAGCAAATTCGCAAGGAGACGGAGGAATTTGTGGCATTGGTCCAAAAATACAAATAGTTTCCCCTGCGGGGAATGGAAAACGTGTTTCCTTTTGAAACGTATTCCCTTCTCTGAAAAAGAACCCATTTAACTTAACAACTGAATAACTGAACAATTAATAACTAACAAAATGAGAGTAATTATCGAACAAAACTACGACGCCATGTCGCGTTGGGCAGCTAATCACATCGTGGAACGCATCAATGCCTTCAAGCCGACTGCCGAAAAACCTTTCATCCTCGGATTACCTACGGGCTCAACTCCCATTGGAACCTATCGTGAACTTGTCCGTCTCCATAAGGAAGGCAAGGTCTCATTCCAGAACGTGGTGACCTTCAATATGGACGAATATGTCAAGATTCCGGAGAACCACCCGGAGAGCTATCACAGCTTCATGTGGAACAACTTTTTCAGCCACATCGACATCAAGAAGGAGAACGTCAACATCCTGAATGGTAATGCCGAAGACTTGGAAGCCGAGTGCGCACGCTACGAAGCCAAGATCAAGAGTTATGGTGGCATCGACCTGTTCATGGGAGGCATTGGCCCTGATGGTCACATCGCCTTCAACGAGCCTGGCAGCAGCCTGACTTCGCGTACCCGTGTAAAGACCCTCACTACCGACACCATCATCGCTAACTCACGCTTCTTCGAGAACGACATCAACAAGGTGCCGAAAACCGCCCTCACCGTGGGCGTGGGCACCGTGATGGACAGCCGTGAGGTGATGATTTTGGCCAACGGTCACGGCAAGGCTCGCGCTTTGGCTCACGCCATTGAAGGTGCCGTCAGCCAAATGTGGACTGTCAGTGTGCTGCAGATGCACCCCAAGGGCATCATCGTTTGCGACGACGCGGCCTGCGACGAGATGACTTATGGCACGGTCAAATATTTTAAGGATATAGAGAAGAATAATCTGTAATCGAAACAAGGCCCTTGGCAGCCATGGCTGCCAAGGGCCAATAATACCATGAAGAATTTCGCCATCATCGGCGTGGGTGGCTATATCGCTCCGCGCCACCTCAAAGCCATCAAGGACACGGGCAACGACCTCGTTTCCGCTTATGACAAGAGCGACAGCGTCGGCATCATGGACAGCTACTTCCCCAAAGCTGCCTTTTTTACCGAACAGGAGCTTTTTGACCGTCACAATACCAAACTGCGCGACAGCGGCACCAACATCGATTACGTCAGCATTTGTACGCCTAACTACTTGCACGACGCCCACATGCGCTACGGCCTACGTCTTGGTGCCGATGTCATCTGTGAGAAGCCCCTGGTGCTCAATCCATGGAACATCGATGCGTTGAAAAAGGTGGAAGCACGTCAAGGCCACAAGGCTTACACCATCCTTCAATTGCGCCTACACGACAAAATTAAGGCGCTGAAAAAGAAGATTGAGGAAGGCCCAAAGGACAAGATTTATGATATCGACTTAACATACATCACTTCGCGCGGTAATTGGTATTATGCTTCATGGAAAGGTGACATTAACAAGAGTGGCGGCATCGCCACCAACATCGGCGTACATTTCTATGACATGTTGAGTTGGATTTTCGGTGACGTGAAGAAGAACATCGTTCATGTGGCTTCTCACGACCGCGTGGCGGGTTATCTTGAACTGGAGCGAGCCCGTGTGCGTTACTTCCTCAGCATTAGCGCGGATACTTTACCCGATAATGCCGTGGAAGGCGAGAAGCGTACCTACCGCACCATCATGATTGACGGCGAGGAGTTTGAGTTTAGCCAAGGCTTCACCGAACTGCACACCAAGAGCTATGAGGAAATCCTCGCCGGTCGTGGCTTTGGCATCGAAGAGTCCCGACGCTGTATCAACATTGTCTATGAAATTCGTAATGCTAAACCTATTGGCCTCATCGGTGACTATCATCCCATGGCCAAGTTGCCGTTAAGCGGACATCCGTTTGGTTGGAAATAGGGTATAGCCTTAATAAACGACTATGGAATTCCTTGCCGCCCATTGGCTCGACATTACCACGACAGCTCTTGGTTTGGCTTACATCCTCTTGGAGTACAAGGCTAGCGTGTGGATGTGGGTTGTGGGTTTCGTGATGCAGTCGTTGGGCATCGTATTGTACTATCAGAAAGGCCTTTACGCTGACTGTGGCATGGAGTTCTATTACTTGGCCATGACCGTCTATGGCTTCGTCGCATGGATGCGTCACTCGGCCAAGAAAGAAAGCCTGCCTATCCGCCACATGCCCAAAAAGATGGCTATGGTCTGGATGGGCTTGATGCTTGTCATCTGGGCGACCATCTATTTCATTTTGAGCCGTTTCACCAACTCCAATGTCCCCGTGGCCGATGCTTTCACTACCGCTTTGAGCATTGTGGGCATCTGGGCTTTGGCGCGGAAATACTTGGAACAGTGGTTCGTGTGGATTGTCGTGGATGTGGTCACCAGCGCGTTGTATTTTTACAAAGACATTCCGTTTAAGGCAAGCCTTTATGCCTTGTATGTTGTCATTGCGGTGTTTGGCTATTTCAAGTGGCGAAAGATGATGACAGCAGATTGAGAAACAATGATTTGTCAATAAAAACAGAAGGGCGACCGAAAGGCCGCCCTTCTTCGTTTTATCACAATCACTCTTTGTCTTTGGTCATTGGGAACAAGTCGGTGATCCAAATCTCGGTAACAGAGTGTCGTTGGCCCTTGTCGTCGGTCCATTCGTTGTTGCGCAAGCTACCGCTAATGGCAACCTGTTTTCCTTTTTGTACGATTTTCATCACGCGGTCGGCCACATTGCCCCATGCGACGATAGGGAACCACTGGGTGTTTTCAACCCACTCGCCGTTAGCGTTCTTGCGGCGCTCGTTTACTGCGATGTTAAAACGCGCTTTTTTGTTGCTGTTGAAGGTTTTCAGTTCAGGTTCTGCACCCGGGCGGCCAATCAACATGACCGAATTTCTCATTGTACTCATAGTTGTGTGTTTTTTAAGTGGTTAGTATTAAGTTGTTTAGTCGTTTTGTTCTTTTCCCCAGTCTAGGAGGATGAAGTTGTTCAGACGAATCTCCGTCGACTGATGGCGTTGGCCGTTATTGTCAATCCATTCGTTGTTGCGCAAGGCACCATCGATGGCGATGCGTTTTCCTTTTTTCACCACCTGTGCGACGCGTTCGGCGGTCTTGTCCCAAGCCACCACAGTGAACCACTGCGTGTCTTTCACTTGTTCGTTCTTTGCGTTGCGGCGCGTGTCATTCACTGCGAGGTTGAATCTCGTGACGATACGGTTGTCGTTGAAGGTTCTCGTTTCAGGTTCTGCACCCGGGCGGCCAATCAGCATGACCGAATTTCTCATTGTACTCATGATTGTGTGTGTTTAGTAATTAATGAATAAGTTGTTTTTAAGTTGTGTCGTTAACCGATTGGTGAGCTTGTCGAACCATCGGTTTGACGATGCAAAGTAACAACACTTGTCAAGAGTAAGCCGTTGAACAAACGTTTGTAGTCGACTGTAGTCGTTTGTTGTCGTTTGCTGTCGGATATATTATTTATTGTCAACTGATTAAGATTTTCACAATTTTCAACAACTTTTTATTATTTTTGCATCAAAATCGAAAAACAACGAAAAATGGCAAAGGATTTGAAGCCTCATATCGGTATTTTCGGTCGCAGAAACTGCGGCAAAAGCAGCCTCATTAATCTTCTTACGGGACAAAATATCGCCATCGTGAGTGACACGGCGGGCACTACAACCGATCCTGTCAAGAAAAGTATTGAAATTTTCGGCATCGGACCTTGCGTGCTCATCGACACGGCAGGCATTGATGATATTGGTGAATTGGGACAGCAGCGTGTGGAAAAAACAATGAAGGTACTCGAGGAAATCGACTGCGCCATCTTGGTCATCACAGAGAACAACTTCGGTGACCCCGAGAAGCAACTCATCGCCCGTATGAAAGAAAGGGCAGTGCCGTTTTTTGTCGTCCACAACAAATCCGACCAAGAGTCGCTCCTTGCCGTTGTGAAGGCGATGATTGAAAAAAACTACGACACCAAAGTTCTGAACTATAGCATCATAAAAGACAAAGATATCTCCCCGCTGATTGAAATGCTCAAAAACACCATTCCAGAGAGTGCCTATCAGAGGGTTTCTTTGTTGGGTGGTATCATCAAACCCAATGAAGTGGTCGTTTTGGTCTGCCCCGTCGACTCCGAGGCCCCAGAAGGCCGATTGATTTTACCCCAAGTTATGGCTATTCGTGATGTGCTCGACAACGAATGCATCTGCGTCGTGCTGAAGGAGACCCATTTACAACAATATCTCGACACCATGTCCAAGCCTGCTTTGATTGTCACGGACAGCCAAGTATTTGGTTTTGTGAGTAAGATTGTCCCTCATGACATTCCTTTGACCAGTTTCAGTATCGTCATGGCACGCCTGCGTGGCGACTTTGACAACTATGTGAAGGGCACGCCATATCTTTCACAACTGAAAGACGGCGACACGGTCTTGTTACTTGAATCCTGCACCCACCACAGCACCTGCGAGGACATCGGCCGGGTGAAATTGCCTAGAATGATTCTGAAGTTCACTGGAAAAGACATCAAGTTCGAGTATGTGGCTGGCCTCTCCCCCATCGCCAATCCCGAAAAATATGCCATGGCCATCCAATGTGGTGGCTGCATGAGCACACGCAAGCAACTGCTCAACCGAACGAATCTCTTCGTTAATCAAGGCATCCCGATCAGTAATTATGGTATGGCATTGGCCTACATGAACGGCATCTTTGGGCGGGTGATGGAGCCGTTTGCCACCACCCTTTAGAGACACCTATTTATGCGTCTCAAGGTGTTCCAACAGCCCTTTGCATCCTTCCAACACATCCACCCAAGTGGCCTCAAAATCACCTGTGTACCAAGGGTCGGCGACCTCGCCCGGCCGATGTGTGTAGTCCATCAAGAGGCTGATTTTGTGCTTGGTATCTTTGCCAAACAACCATTTTAGGCCAAGCAGGTTTTCGTGATCCATAGCTATGATGTGATCATAATAATCGTATTGGTCCTTGGTAATCACCCTCGCCCTTTTGCCCTCACAACCAATGCCGTGTTCGGCTAACTTGCGTCGCGCCGGCGGATAAACAGGATTGCCGATTTCCTCGGTTGATGTGGCGGCCGAGGCGATTTCAAATTGGTCGCTCAAGCCTGCTTCCTCAACGAGATGTTTCATTACAAACTCGGCCATAGGACTGCGGCAGATGTTGCCGTGACAGATAAATAGAAGTTTTATCATGCTGAAGTGTTTTTTGACGCGGGACTTCGGGACACGGGACACGGGACGTCTCGTGTCTCTCAGTCTCGCGTCTCGTGTCTTATTTGTTTAGGAACTCATTAATCACCACCGAGGCACAAAAGAGACCGAAGGTGGCAGGCATGTAAGAGATGGTGCCTACGTTGGAGACTTTGTTTTGCTCGTTCACATCATCGGTGGTGACGGCGGAGGCATCTACAGGCTCAGGCGAATAGACCGCCGTGATGCCATCAAAGACACCCAGTCGATGCAGCCGCTTGCGGATATAGAACGCCAGACGGCAGTGGTTCGACTTGGAGATGTCACAGATCTCCACCCGCTCAGGATGGAACTTGCCGCCAGCTCCCATGCTACTCACAATGCGCTGGTTGTTTTGCTTGGCGTAATAGAGCAGAAACACCTTTGGGGCCACCGTATCAATGGCATCCACCACATAGTCAAAAGGCTGGGCCATCAGGTCAATGATGGCTTGGTCTTTCAGGTATTGGTTAAGGACGGTCAGCTCAATCTCAGGGTTGATGTCGCGCAGACGCT
>JAEEGL014032029.1_pt1 | contig 29125 bp, 28 predicted proteins | sample 9134231 | NCBI WGS metagenome assembly JAEEGL01 (sample SAMN16246548, study PRJNA631951) | gut metagenome | biome: gut microbiome; feature: rumen; material: fiber-attached | host: Bos | place: Iran: Karaj | collected 2018-10 | reverse complement strand
ACACGGACATATGCGGATACAGAGCGTAGTTCTGGAAGACCATGGCGATGTCACGATCCTTGGGCTCGACATCGTTCACGACCTTATCACCGATCTTCAGCTCACCGGAAGAGATATCCTCCAGACCTGCGATCATACGAAGGGTGGTGGACTTACCACATCCGGAAGGACCTACGAAGATGATGAACTCCTGATCCTTGATCTCCAGGTTGAAATCCTTAACAGCTTCGAAGCCGTTGGGATAAACCTTGGTTACGTTCTTTAAAGACAAACTTGCCATTTTTTCTACTCCTTTCAAAAGTAGCTAATACAACCTACGTTGTTTAGTATACTGGCAGGGCGTTTTTCCCGCTATGCCATTATTCCACAAAGATTCCCGGCGCTTTTGTGTGAATTGCCCTTTTCAAAGATTCTTTTCACACGATTATGACAAAATGCCGAAAACCCATCGATGGCTTTCGGCATTTTGACAAGTTGCTTTTCATTTACTTTTGTTTCTCGGTCTTTTCGATCTTGGCCTTGGTCTCCGCCATTTCCTTCTCATCATAGAAGACCAGACGGTTCTTTCCGCCCCTCTTGGCGATGTACACCGCAGTGTCCGCACTCTTGTAGAGGGACTCGAAGGTGTCTCCGTTGGCGGGGAAGACTGCAGCGCCGAGGCTGGCGGTGACGGAATACTTCACGTATTCGCCCACCTCAAATCCCTGGAAGAAGGTCCAGAGTTTCCGGCTCTCCCGGGCGATCACTTCTTCATCGTTGATATCCTTCAGGAAGACCACGAACTCGTCGCCGCCGATGCGGCCCACGATATCCGATACACGGTACAGGGACCGGAGCCGGATACCCAGCTGACGCAGCACATCGTCGCCGAAGGCATGTCCCATGGTGTCGTTGATCTTCTTGAAATTGTCCACGTCCACCAGGATCATGACACCCTTGTGGCCGTTGCTTCTCGCAATGTAATCCCGGATCTGGCTTTCCGTGGCGATCTTGTTGGTCAGCCCGGTGAGCTGATCCGTGTCGGCTTTGCCCTCCAGCTCTTTCGCGCGCTTCTCGGAATCCTTCTTCATGACAACGCACACGCAGGCAAACACGCCCACAAAACCCACAAATATCAGGATCAGGAATCGTTTCAGGGCCTGCAGAGGCTGCGTGATCACCACTTCCTCTTCCTCGAAGTACGCCCGATCGATGGCAGTGAGCACCCAGAGAGTACTGGTACCGATCTGCCGCGCATAGACCAGCACTTCGGAATCCGACAGCTCGCACTCCAGTTCTGCGGAATATCCGCTGCGGATCTTCTGAGCGAAAATGGACCACTTGGCATCGCTGACGGCGCTGTCCTTCATATTATCCCAGAGCTTCATGTCCATCAGAAGAGAGTGATTCCGCAGGGTGCCCCCCGCATAGATCACTTCGTAATCCGTACCATTCAAAAGTGCATAGAAGGAATTTCCTCTGAAGGAAGCCTTGTTCATCTGGTCGAATGCAGCATCCGCCTTGATGAAGACCAGGATCTTGCCTCCCACTCCGTCCTCCACTTTCTGGATACGGATGAAGGCATTTTTCCAGATCATCTCATCGCTCTCGACAAATATGACACCCCCGTCGCTTTCCACAATGCGATCATAATAGGGCTTCTCGGTCATATCCACCCGCTCGTTCTTGTTGTTGTAGCCGACACCGTCCTCCGGCAGATAGATGGCAAGATAGCCGTCCGTGGACTCCGTCAGCACTTTCATCCGGGCGTAGATCTCCGATTCCGTCACGGAATCCCAGTCCAGCTCCGCCACCAGGCGCTCTGCAGTCTCCACGTGGGAAAGTTTCGAATCCACCGAAAAAAGAGTAGCCTCCAGCTCTGCATCCACGCCTTTGCTGACGTAAGGAAGCAGAGTGGCACTACTCTTCTCTATTTGCTTATAAGTGATCAACCCCGCAAGGATCGCAAGGACAGCGATGCAGATACTCCCATAAATGACTGCACGCTTTCGATTATTCTTCCCCATAGAAAAATCGAACCTGAACCTTTCATGTGTCGTCCAAAGACACGATATAGACACTATAATTTTATCATAACGTCATGGGTTTGCAATATGATCTACTTAAAAACTTAACGCTTTTCAGAGTCGTCGGACTCAGGAAAAATGGGCTTGTCGGAGAAGATTTTCTCCTCATCGTCCGTCTCTTCCGTCTCCACCGGATGCTCCTCCAGATAACGGTCCTCAAGGACCTTGAACTTCTTGTTATACAGCAGTGCCGCACAGAAAGCGGGCACAGACATTCCGAAGACAAAGATCAGGGGGAAGATCTGAGGGAACATATATCCCAGCACCAGAGGCAACGCATAGATCACCAGCATCAGCAGCGTCTTGGGGACCTGGATGATGGCGATGGCAAAGGCCGTCTTAAAGGTTCCGGGAATGGTGTTCACGAACCGGGCCTGCACCGGGAATACCATCAGTGCACCCAGCAGTACAAACATGGCGATGGCCGCAATGATCATCTGGACAACCGTGGGCAGTGCTACCGCTCCGGTGTAGAACAGATAAAAATCGCCCGCAAATATGAAGATGCACACCAGCATGATCAGCCACTCCAGAGTGGACTGGACGAAGTTCTCCTTGAAGGATTTGAAGAAGGACTTGGTGATGTAGCACTCTTCATCCCGAACGATCTTCAGGCAGACATAATGCATGGCAGTCAGAGCAGCTCCGGCGGTGAAGATGGGGAGGCACAGCAGCAGACACAGGATGTTGACCCACATCAGATCCGCAGCCTTTCCCAGGAACTGCATAAAGGGGCTGTCAATGTTCAGAAATTTCATAATACAGGTTTCTCCAATCGAAAGTTAAGTGAGGAACTTCTCCATTCCCGTCACCAGGATCCCGTGGATACTGCGTTCCGGTTCCACGGTGTAAAAGCCGAGACGGCGATAAAAGTCCACCGCGTATGGTGCAGCCTTTACCGTCATGTACTCCTCCCCTTTTTCCTCTCTCAGGAAACGGCCCAGACGATCCAAAAGCTCCCGTCCGATCCCCTGTCTGTGATACTCCGCGTCCACAAAGAGCAGGGAAAGGCGGTTACTCCCCCGGAGTGTCCCCATTCCCACGATCCGGTCCCTGTCATAGGCCACCAGCATGGGATAACTCCCGGCGAGAAACGCCTTATGGATATCGTCGTCCGTAATGAATTCAAAGAAGTGGCGGATGCCCTCCTGGGTATAGTCCTGCGCCTCAAACTCCATGAATGTTTTCCAGGCCAGGAGCATGCCGCGCTTCCAGTCATCGGGAGTAGCCCATCGATATTCTATGGGGCTTTGTTCCGTCAGACTTTGCTCATGATCCATTGATAAATATCCTCTTTGACCTGATCCCGATCATCCTCGTTGAGGATCTCATGGCGATCCCCGGGGTACAGCTTCAAAGTGACATCCGTGAGGCCTGCATCCTTCAGATCCTTCATAGCGGCACGGACGCCTGCTCCGTAATTGCCCACGGGATCCTCTTCGCCGGACACAAAGAATACCGGCAGATTCTTGGGCACCTTCGCCAGATTATCCTTATCCAGCTGGCGATCCAGCAGTTCAAACAGGGTCTGAAAACCGTTCACGGTGAAGATCCCTCCGCAGAGAGGATCTGCGATGTAACGGTCCACATTCTCACGGTTCCGGCTGAGCCAGTCATAGTCCGTCCGCTTTTCGGTGCGGTCGTTATAAGAACCGAAGCCCATTTTGGTCATCATCTTGGCAGGATGCTTGGCACCACAGAAGGTCTTCGTGATACCTGCCATGAACTTGCTGAAACGCACCAGTCCCATGGGGGTCTGGCCGGTTCCCATGATGATGGAAGCCTGAATGCCGGTTCCGTAACGGAACAGATAGTTACGCATGATGAAGGAACCCATGCTGTGACCCATGATCACATAGGGCAGATCCGGATACAGTTCCTGGGTCATCTTCTTCAGACGGTGCACATCACGCACCACCACGGTGGCGGGATCTCTGTCGCAGAAGTAGCCCATGGTGCCGCCCTCCGGGACGGTCTTGCCGTGACCAAGGTGATCCTCACCGGTCACAACCCAGCCCTTGCCCGTCAGGAACTCCGCAAGGTCTTCATAGCGCTCCACGTATTCCTGCATTCCATGAATGATCTGGAACACGCCCACCGGGGCGGTGGAGTCAGGAGTCCAGCGCACTGCGTGGATCTGACTTTCTCCGTCCCTGGAATCAAAATAAAATTCTTCTTTCTTCATACCCTCTCCCATTGTATCGAAACAACCGATTTAGCAGATCTCTGCGCCTGCGGGCATATTCTTCTCGGGGGTCAGCAGTGCAAGATTGCCTTCTGCATCCTCTGCGCAAAGCAGCATGCCCTCGCTGAGCACACCTGCAAGGGTGGCAGGCTTCAGGTTCACCAGAACCATCACCTTCTTGCCAACCATCTCTTCCGCACTGTAGTGCTGCTTGATGCCGGACACGATCTGCTTCACTTCGCTGCCGATCTGTACCTGGCTGCACAGAAGCTTCTTGGACTTCGGCACTTCCTCGCAGCGGATGATCTGTCCCACCTGGAACTGCAGCTTTGCGAAATCATCATAAGTGATCTCGGGCTTCTTCTCGATATCGATGACTGCCTCGGAAGCCTCTGCTGCGGAGCCGTTCTCGGCTGCATCCAGAGCCTTTGCTTCCTCTTCGGACATTCTGCCGGCCTTCACCAGATTTGCTCTTGCCTTCTTCTGATGAGCCAGGAATTCCTCGCGCTGACGCTCCTGGATCTCCTGTGCCTTCTTCAGAGTCTCCTCACGATCCAGTCTTGCGAAGAGGATCTCGGGAGCATCCGTCACCTTGTTGCCGTTGGGATACTTGCCAAACTCGTGGAGCGTATCGAAGTCTCTGAGTTGAGTGTTCAGCTGCTTTACGATACGGTCTCCGGTATCCGGCAGGAAGGGTGCCAGCAGGGACGCGCCCATGGTGATGCCTTCCACCAGGTTATAGAGAACGGTAGCGAGGCGATCCTTCTTTGCCTCATCCTTGGCAAGAGCCCAGGGCTCCGTCTCGTCGATATACTTGTTCAGACGCTTGAACACGGCGAAGATCTCGCTGAGAGCATCCGCAACGCGAAGCTCGTCCATGTGCTTCTCCACCTTGTCATAAGCAGCGGTGACCACTGCCTTCAGGTCATCGTCCACGCTCTCGGCGGCGCCGCGGTTCTCCACCACACCGTCGAAGTACTTGTTGGACATGGAGATGGTACGGTTCACCAGGTTGCCCAGTACGTTTGCCAGGTCGGAGTTGATACGCTCCACCAGCAGTTCCCAGGTGATGACACCGTCATTTTCGTAAGGCATCTCGTGAACCACGAAGTAACGGGTTGCATCCACGCCGAAGAGATTAACCAGATCGTCGGCATAGATCACGTTGCCCTTGCTCTTACTCATCTTCTCACCGCCCTGCAGCAGCCAGGGATGACCGAATACCTGCTTGGGAAGGGGCTCGCCCAGTGCCATCAGGAAGATAGGCCAGTAGATGGTATGGAAGCGGATGATGTCCTTACCGATGAGGTGCAGGTCAGCGGGCCAGTACTTTTTGTACAGGTCGCTGTGGTTGCCGTCCGCATCGTAGCCGATGCCGGTGATGTAGTTAGCCAGTGCATCCAACCACACGTAGACTACATGATTGGGATCAAAGTCCACGGGAATACCCCACTTGAAGGAGGTACGGGATACACACAGATCCTGCAGACCGGGCAGCAGGAAGTTATTCATCATCTCGTTCTTGCGGGAGACGGGCTGAATGAACTCGGGGTGAGTGTTAATGTGCTCGATGAGGCGGTCCGCATACTTCTTCATCTTGAAGAAATAAGCCTCCTCCTTCTCCGGGTGCACATTGCCGCCGCAGACAGGGCACTTGCCCTCAGCAGTCAGCTGGGAGTTGGTGTAGAATGCCTCGCACTCGGTGCAGTACATTCCCTCGTAAGCTCCCTTGTAAATGTCTCCCTGTTCATAGAATTTCCTGAACATCTTCTGGATCTGCTTCTCGTGATCCGCATCGGTGGTGCGGATGAAGCGATCGTAAGAGGTGTTCATCATATCCCAGAGGTGCTTGATGGTGCCGGCAGTCTCGTCCACGAACTGCTTGGGAGTCTCTCCCTCCTCGATGGCACGGGTCTCGATCTTCTGGCCGTGCTCGTCACTTCCGGTCTGGAAGTGCACATCGTAACCATCCGCTCTCTTATATCTGGCGATACAGTCCGCCAGCACGATCTCATAACTGTTGCCGATATGGGGCTTGCCGGAAGTATAGGCAATGGCCGTAGTCAGATAATAGGGTCCTTTATTCTGCATAGTTTTCACTCCTTATTTCACTTGATAACATTCTATTTATTATAACGATTAAACCGCTAATAGTCAAAATCCCGCCATCAATTCATTGTATTCCCGGTTCACCGCTTCGAAGATCTCCGTGGAACCGTTTCCGCTGTCCGGATGGTACACCTTGCAGAGTTCCCGATAGCGTCTGCGGATCGAAGCTTCATCCCTGCAATCCCGGAAAAAGCTGATCTCAGGGATCTGCTTCCTGTTTCCGGCAGGGATCTTCTCCTCCCGGCGGGTGTCCTCTTCATATCCTTCGTCGTAATCTTCGTCGTCATCCTCTTCCTCGTCGTACTCATCGTACTCGAGTTCCTTGCGACGCTCGTGATCCATCCGGCGATTCTCCCGGACCGCCCTCCGGTAGCCCCGGTCGAAGCCGCGGTCATAACCGTCTCCGTAGGCATCCTCCACATCATCGTCGTGGGCATTGATCACCTGCTGGCGCAGATGCACGTACCGCATGAGTCGCAGCACATCCACCAGCACTCCCGCGAACACGTAGATCCAGAGCAGGTAAGGAAGGTACTCCGGCGCATAAGCGGACAACACTTCGTAGATCAGAAACGCCACACCGGCACCTGCGATGAGGCCGATGATCCAGCTGTGGAACATTCGCATGAAGAAGTATAAGTAGGACACCAGTCCGTAGATCACCAGAAGCAAATATAAAACGTGCATTGGATCCTTGATGATCATGGCTTCCATCCGGTGAACCCAGGTGCCGTCCTGCACCAGAGTCGCCATCTCCGAGGCCTCATTCAGCTCGTGGGTCAGGATGCCCAGGAGGATCAGCAGGCTCAACAGAAGTCTTGCAGGGATCGTGGCCAGCTTGGCCCGCAGATCCGAAACTTTTAAAATCTTGAATTCATTCATGTTCAATCCTTTTCGATGAGGACCCCGCGCAGTGCGCGCTCGCCGATCCCCGCCAGTAAAAACATCGTGATCATCTGGGTGGTCTGCTGGAAGCTGGGAATATTATTCGCGGTGTAGAACACCAGCATCAGCCCCGCGGCAAAAGCCACCTTCGAAGCCACCGTATCTCCGTCGGACTTCAGCATCCGCCGGATTCCGGTAAAGATGAAGCCCCCGAAGGTCACCACACCCAGGATCCCGTAATTCACCAAAATGTTCAGGTACTCGCAATGAGCATTGGTCAGTCGTCTACCGGGAAAAATGGTATCCACATAGTTCGCCAGCTCTCCGCCCTTCACCATATAGGCTTCATAGAAGCAGTCGCCTCCCACACCGAACAGTTTGTGGAGAAGATTCTGCTCCCGGAAGATCCCCACTGCAGTATACCAGGTAGCTCCCCGCATGGAGCCCCACATGGCGTTGAACACCAGGAAATTGTCTTCCTCCAGTCCCAGTTTTTCCGTCAGGACTCCGGTGGAAGTATTATACAACGCCAGCACAAACCAGATCACCACTGCGCCCACAGCCACCAAAGGGATGACGCGGGTTATGATCCGGAAATTCCGGTCAACCGTCTCATTGCCCATGAGATACCGGGACAGAATGTAGGGGATCAGGATGGACACCAGCAGAAGGGGCAGCACCGGTTTGCCCGTCAGCAGCTCGATCAGGGGATCCGTCATGTTCAGATCAAACCCTCTCCAGACGAGAAGGCGGGTAATCTCCGCTCCGAAGATCAGCAGAACCAGCAGCTCACACACCAGCCGCACTCCCGCAAGATCCTTCCCAATCATCCAGATCAGCACCAGCATGCCTGCTGCCAGCGCCAGTAATCCACTGGCACTCTGCTGAGTCAGAAGGGTGGCAAAGCAGATGACCAGATAAAGTGCCATACCCACAGAGCCGATCACGGTAAAACGGTTTCTCCGGGTCCGTAATATGAGATACAGACCGATGCCGAAGCCCAGCCACAGCACCAGATACCCGCAATACCAGTTGATGTTTCCGATAAAAGAGATCCGCAAGGTGTCAGAGGATTCCGCCACCTTCAGGAGGTCGAAGCGATTCCAGTATCCCACGAAAAAGATTCCCGCAGAAGCAGGGATTCCCAGCAATACCCAGCGGAAAGCGTCGGAGCTGATGCGGTTCACCGCAAAGTACGCTCCCACCGCCAGAAGCTGAGGCAGGAAGCCCATGTACCATCCGTTGGTACCCTTCCAGGCAGTGTCCGGGAATTCGGAAACCAGGGTGGACACAAGCATCACAACCACATATCCCGCCAGCAGCCATTCTGAAACGGAAATGCTCCGGAGGAATTGCTTCACAGGTTCCGCAGACCGGTCCCGGATCATCCCATAGATCCGGAAGACCAGATAAATGGCCAGGAGAATCCCCATGCCTCTCCAGAAGAAGATACTCCAGGTCTCGAAGAACGAAGCCTTGTTGTTTCCAAGGCGGGTATATCCCTCCGGCATGTAATAGGGAAGAATGCACAGCATCGCCATTACATAGCCCCCGATGGCAATGTCCATCAGCATCCGGACATAGCCTGCCAGTACTTTACTTGTGGGAGGCAAGTTCTTTGAAGTTTTGGAAGATGGATTCTTCCGGGTCGATGCCATGAGTGATCTCCTTTTTCGTAACGGGATGCCGGAACCGGATGCGGTCAGCGCAGAGCGACACCGTCCGTACTCCCAGCTTCCCGGATAATGCAATGCTCTCCGGGGTTCCGTACCTGCGGTCCCCCAAAAGCGGATGTCCTGCGTGGGCAAACTGTGCCCGGATCTGATGAAACCGTCCGGTGTCAATGTGTACCCGCACCAGGCTGACTTCTGTCCCCTCGAGGCTCACGGTCTCCAGCACACGATAGGTGAGACAGGCTTCCTTTCCTTCCAGATCTGACGCATCTGTCACTTCTGCGTTCTGGCCTTCCTTTTTCAGGAAGTCCTCCAACGCGCCCTCCGTCTCCTTCGGGCACCCCTGCACCACAGCAAGGTATTCCTTGTTCAGGCTTCCCCGCTCCAGCTGTGCCGTCAGGCCTGCTGCCGCCTGCTTCGTCTTTGCCACCGCCAGCAGCCCCTCAACCGGCTGATCCAGACGGTGAACCAGATAGACCGCTCCGCCTTTTAGATAGTTTTTCAATTCGCTGACCAGGTCCGCCTCAAAGCTTTTAGCGCTCTGGGTTGCCAGCCCCGCAGGCTTGTACACCACCAGGACGTCCCGGTCTTCAAACAGGATTCTGCTTCTCAATTCTTCCGCAGTCCTTTCGGATAGTGATTCTTTAGCACGCCTCCCGCCAGTTTTCCCCAGCCAAGGGAAAATCCGCTGACGCAAAGCAGCTGCCATCCCTTCTCGCCCTCAGCGTTCAGGGTCTGGCCCGACAGATACCGCTGTGCATCCTCTTTGGAAAGAAGCTGCACATTCTTTGCCTCCCGGGGATCCAAAGCCAGAGCCAGCGCGTGAGCCGGCTCAAACCGGTTCTTCCGGAAGGTACCCAGCTGCAGTCCCGGCCGGAGCACCTTCAGTCCCTTGAGAAGGGGTGTCTCCTCCGGCATGCGGTACAGGTTTTCTCCGAAGAGCAGGAACCGCTTCCCGTTCTTTCCTTCCCGGGCCAGTTCGGAATCGGGATCCATGCTCTCCTGCAGGAATGCAAAGTAATCATCCAGACCCTTCACGGGGATCCCGGGCTCAAAACCTCCCACCGGGGATGCCTTCACCGCATCAGTGGAAGGCGTCTCCTCTCCCTTGGAAAGTCTGGCGGCGAAGTGTCCCTCGCCCTTTACATACATGGGCCACAGCCGCAGGGTCTTCTCCAGATCGGCGCGGCAGCTTTCCGGCAGGGGCTCTCCCTCCGGCGATACTGCCCACTCGGGATGACCGTCGCAGCGGCCCGCAGGCATTTTCTCTTTCAAAAATCCGGTGTCCGTGATAACGAATTCCGGGTGACGCAACCGGAACGCGGCAATGCTTCCCTCATCCTCCGCCGGTGCGAAGGTACAGGTGGAGTACACCAGCACGCCTCCCTGCCGGAGCATCCGGGCCGCGCAGTCCAAGATCCCCTCCTGGCGCTCCGCACAGAGCTTCACATTATCTTCGGACCACATATCCAGCGCATCGTTCTCCCGCCGGAACATTCCCTCGCCGGAGCAGGGGGCATCCACCAGGATCCGGTCGAAGAATCCCGGGAAGCGCTCCGCCAGCTTTTCCGGCGTCTCATTCGTCACGATGGCATTCTTAACTCCCAGACGCTCCAGATTCTCGGAAAGGATCTTCGCCCGGGCGGGATGGATCTCATTAGCCACCAGCAGTCCCTCTCCCAGCATAAGGCCGGCGATCTGTGTGGTCTTTCCGCCGGGGGCCGCGCACAGATCCAGCACCCGCTCTCCGGGCTGCGGTGCAAGAAGCCGCACCGGCGCCATGGCACTGGGCTCCTGAATATAGTAGATTCCCGCTTCATGGAAAGGGTGCTTGCCGGGGGTATCCTCCGCCCCATAGGCAAACCCGTTGGGTTCCCAGGGCACAGGCTCAAGGGTCCATCCGTCGGAAGGCCGGACCTCCGCGGCAGTCCGCCCCTCACTGTCCCTTTTCAGGGGATTGTAGCGGAGGGCATGAACCTCGGGAGACTCAAAGGCCTCCAGATAATCGCCGAAAGCATCTCCCAACATATTCTTCATTCGGTTTTCAAAGCGTTCCGGCAAAAAACTCATACTGCTCCATTCTCCCGGGACCTCCCAAAGTCCCTTTGCGCATATCATCTCAACATTTCATTCTACAGTATTTTCCGGAAATATGCACCCATAAAGCATCCTTTTATGATAGACTGAATGACATGGAAACCATGACACATCTCATTCTGAACTTCACAGATACCTATACAGAGGTGCAGGAAACCATTCTGGAAGAGACCTGGGGCGGGAGTTTGAAGGCCAATCCCCCGAAGGATCCGGTGAAGGATTTGGACCGGGTGGGGGCCGGGATTTCTGCGGAAAATCCGGCACCGATGGCTTCCCCGGATCAGGTCGTGGTTCGGCTGAACCTGCGGGACATCACCGGCACGGATCTCTACTGTGATGACACCGGTCGGAGTGAGATCCTGGCACGGCTGTCGGAATATCCCCTGAAGGGAGTTCACTTCCTGGATTCCGGCAACTACCACTACCTGACCCACCTTTTCACCTCCGGGCTGGACCGGGATTACGCCCTCCTTTTCTATGACCACCACACGGACATGCAGCCCGCCTCCTTTGACCTCTTAAGCTGCGGCTCCTGGGCCAAGGAAAGCCTGGAGCGGGATCCCCATCTGAAGAGACTTGTCTGCGTGGGTCCTCCGGAGGAGCGTCTGCTGCAGATCCCGGAAGAACTGCAAAAAGATCCCCGGCTAGTCTGCATTTCGGAGGAGGAATTCCTGGCAGGGCCGGAGGCGGTGGCGAAGGCTTTGGGAGAAGATCTGCCGGTCTACCTGTCCATCGACAAGGACATCCTGCGCCGGGAGGACTGCGCCACAAACTGGGACCAGGGGAAGGTGCCTCTGGACTTTCTCTGCAGGCATCTGTCGGAACTTCTGCCGGGACTGGAGCTCCTGGGCTGCGACATCTGTGGCCTGCTGCCGGAATCGGATCCCGCATTCCGGGGTGGAAGCAGGGAATTGCAGGAACTGTCAGATCGGGAATTGCTGAAGGCTATTGCGATATAGAATGGATCGGCCTTTGGCCGGGAAAGGAGCCTTATGAAAGTTGGTATCATCGGAGCAGGCGGCATCGCTGCCACCCAGGCGGAGACCATCCGCCGCACACCCGAAGTGGAGGGTTATGCCATCGGGTCCAGATCATTGGAGAAAGCACATGCCTTTGCAGAAAAGCACGGAATCTCCAAAGCATATGGAAGCTATGAAGAGCTTCTCTCCGATCCGGAGGTGGATCTTGTGTATGTAGCCACGCCTCACTCAGAGCACGCCGCCGTCATGAAGGCCGCCATCCTCCACGGCAAGGCGGTGCTCTGCGAGAAGGCCTTCACGGTAAACGCAAAGCAGGCAAGGGAGATCGCGGATCTGGCCCGGGAGAAAGGTGTCTTCGTCACGGAAGCCATCTGGCCCCGCTACATGCCCTCCCGGAAGATCATCAACGATGTCATCGCCTCCGGGCGCATCGGCAGGATCTTTGCCCTCACGGCAAATCTCTGCTACAAGATCGACCAGGTTCCCCGTCTGGTGCAGCCGGAGCTGGCAGGGGGCGCCCTGCTGGATGTGGGGGTCTACGGTATCAACTTCGCTCTCATGCACTTCGGGGATGACATCGAGAAAATGGAATCCTCTGTGAAGATGACGGACACCGGCGTGGACGGCATGGAAAACATCACCATCCACTACCGGGACGGGCGGATAGCCACTGTCATCGGCGGTATGTACGGCCGGTCGGACCGCAAGGGCATCTTCTACGGGGAGCGGGGCTATATCATCGTAGAGAACATCAACAATCCCCAGTCCGTCTCCATCTTCGACGACGGTGACAACCTTCTGGAGACCATCCCCGTCCCGCCCCAGATCACCGGTTACGAGTACCAGCTTCTGGAGTGCAAGCGGATGCTGGAAGAAGGCCGGACCCAGTCCGAATCCATGCCTCTGGAGGATACCATCCGGATGATGGAAGTGATGGACCGGCTCCGGGCCTCCTGGGGACTGAAGTATCCCATGGAGTGAGGGGACTTGGCCCCTTTTCGCGGAAATATGAAAAAGTATCTTGAGCAGCGCAGTTTGTTGTTCAAGATACTTTTTTATTGGGTGAATTTGAGGATTTGTATCTTGAAGCCTCCAGCTCACATCGTAAGATACAATTCTCTTCTTTCCGCCTCCCCCCTCATCGAATTCTCACTTTTTACACAAGTCCTTCGCAATTTGAACACAATTACCCTGTAAAGTGACAGCATAAGATCCAAACAACACACCACCGAACAGGAGGACACATTCATGGGAGAGCAAATGATCTTCAAACGATATGAAATCAAATATCGCATCACCCGCTCACAGATGGCTGCCCTGCTTCAAGGGATGGACCCGTATATGAAGGCCGATGAACACGGCCGCAGCACCATCCAGAGTCTTTACTTTGACACCCCGACCTTCCAGCTCATCCGCCGCAGCCTGGAGAAGCCCGCTTACAAAGAAAAGCTTCGTCTTCGCAGCTACGGTGTTGCAGGAGCGGACACCAAGGTGTTCATCGAGCTGAAAAAGAAATATGACTCCATCGTTTACAAACGCCGCATCGGCATGAGCCTTACGGAAGCAGACAAGTATCTGCTGCAGGGGCAGGGCGCTCCGAAGCAGACCCAGATCACGGATGAGATCGACTACTTCCTTTCCTTTTACCGGGACGTCAGACCGGCCGTCCTTCTCTCCTATGAGAGAGAGGCCTTCTACGCAAAGGATGATCACGAATTCCGCATCACCTTCGATGACAACATCCTCTGGCGGACCGAAGACCTCTGGCTGGACAAAGGCATCTACGGTCGAAAGCTCATCGATGATGACACCATCATGATGGAAGTCAAAGTCGGAGAAGGCATCCCGCTCTGGTTTGCGTCCCTTCTCTCACAGCAGAAGATCTACCAGACCAGCTTCAGCAAATACGGAACAGCATATCAGACACTGTTCCGGGAAAACTACCAGTCACCGATCCTGGCCACCGCTCCCGCGGCAGCGCCGAAGACACATCCGGCTTACGATTGTGAGCTGTTTCACACCTTGAAAGGGGGAATCAAATATGCTTAGTTCCGTATTTTCCGGAATCTTTACTTCCACATCCACCACTTCTATTGAAGTGTATCAATTCGTACTCTGCATGGCTGTCGCTCTGATCCTGGGAACCTTCCTGGCATTCATCTACGGCCGCAGCAATGAAAGCTCCAGAAGCTTTCTCACCACCGTCGCCATCCTGCCCGCTATCGTCTGCGTGGTCATCATGCTGGTGAACGGCAATATCGGCGCCGGAGTCGCCGTGGCAGGCGCTTTCAGTCTGGTCCGCTTCCGCTCCGCACCCGGCAACGGCAAAGAGATCAGCACCATCTTCCTGGCAATGGGCGCAGGCCTTATCTGCGGCATGGGCTACCTGGGATACGCCATCCTCTTTACCCTCATCCTGGCAGCAGTGATGATGCTTTTGAGCAAATGCTCCTTCGGCATGAAGGACCCCACTCTTTACAAGGATCTTCGGATCACCGTACCCGAGGATCTGAACTATACCGAACTGTTTGACGATCTGATGCAGCAGTACACCGATTCCTGTCATCTGAATTCCGTGAAGACCTCCAACATGGGCAGCCTCTTCAAGCTCCGCTACCGCATCGCTCTGAAGGATGCAAAGAAGGAGAAGGAATTTATGGATGCTCTTCGCACCCGGAACGGAAACCTGGAGATCGTCATGTCTCAGCCCGAAGGCCAACTGGCAGGAGGTGATCAGTTATGAAGAAAAAACTCGCATATATTGTAAGCTTAGCTCTGGCAGCGGCTGCTCTGGGAGCATGCGGAGCCCATGTATTAAATCAGCAGAATGAAACCGCCGTGGAGAGCACGGCGGAAAGCAATACCGAAAGTACCGGCATCACAGAGAGCAGTACCGTCCTGAACGGTTCTGCATCCGCATCCGACACTGCAGTCACTTCCCTGAGTTCTGCTTCCATCACCTATAGCTTCGCCGACACCAGCGAAGCTATTGCTTCATATAACAGCGGCGTCAGCGCCCTGAGCGCAGCCGGCGCCTCCTCCGATCTTTCCGCCACCTTTCTGAATGCGGAAGATCTGTTCAGTGACCGTGACCTTTCGGGAGAATATGACGAGAGCGAAGCCGTGACCATCACCTTGAACGGCACCTCCGCTTCTTCCGATTCCTCTTCCGTCAGCATCGACGGAACCACGGTCACCATCACCGATGAGGGAACCTACATCCTCAGCGGTACCCTTACCGAAGGACGCATCGTAGTGGCAGCAGAGGATTCCGACAAAGTTCAGCTGGTGCTGGACGGCGTCACCATCACCAATTCCTCTTCCGCCTGCATCTACGTTAACGGCTCTGACAAGACCTTCATCACCCTTGCTCAGGGTAGCGTCAACTCCCTTTCCGTCACCGGTTCCTTTAGTGACAGCCTGGATTCTTCCGTAGACGGCGTGATCTTCTCCAGAGACGATCTGGTGCTGAACGGCACCGGCACTCTGAATATCGATTCTTCTGATCACGGCGTTGTCTGCAAGGACGATCTGAAGGTCACCGGTGGCGTTTACAACATTGACGCAGCAGGTCACGGCCTGCAGGCCAACGACAGCATCCGCATCTGCGGCGGTATCTTTACCATCAATGCAGGAACCGACGGCATCCACGCAGCCAATGACGAGGACGAGACCGCAGGCTACATTTACATCTGCGGCGGCGCCTTCGACATCACCAGCACCACCGATGCCATCGATGGCTCCGGAAATGTGCAGATCGACGGCGGTTCCTTCACCATTAACGCAGGGGACGATGCATTCCACTCCGACAACATCCTGCTCATCAATGGCGGCACGATCGATATCGAAAAATCCTATGAGGCTCTGGAAGGCAACGCTATCATCGTAAACGGCGGCACCATTAACGCTGTGGCATCCGACGACGGCATGAACGCGGCCGGCGGCAATGATTCCAGCGGCTACGGCGGATTTGGAGAGATGTTCTCCTCCAACGGCTCCAGCTTTGTTATGATCAACGGCGGCACGATCTATATGAATGCCAGCGGCGACGGACTGGATGCCAACGGCAACCTCTATGTCACCGGCGGCGAGACCTATGTCAGCGGCCCCACCAACGCAGGCAACGGCGCTCTGGACTATGATTCCCAGGGCATCATCACCGGAGGTATTGTTGTGGCAGCAGGTGCCAGTGGCATGGAGATGAACTTCAGCTCCTCCTCCACTCAGGGCAGTATCCTGGTCACCCTCTCCGGAAACACAGGTGATACCATCACTCTGAAGGATGAGAGCGGAAATGTTCTCGTATCCTACACTGCGGAGAAGGCCTTCGGCAGCGTTATCATCAGCGCACCCGGCGTCTCTTCCTCCGGCACCTACACTGTGGCCGCAGGTTCCAACAGCACTTCCGTCACCATGGACGGCATCATCTACGGCTCCGGTACCGGATTCGGTATGGGCGGCTTCGGCGGCGGTATGGGTGGCCCCGGCGGCATGGGCGGGCAGGCTCCCGGCGGCGATTTCGGCGGACAGCGGCCGGATCGTACCCAGAATAATTAAGATTTCCTTAAGTTAATTTAAGTACCACTTGACTACGCTAAAGTCAGGTGGTACTTTTATGTTGCGAGTGTATTAGATGTCTTAATACACTTATTCAAAAGAAAGGAAACGGGACTATGATCGTACTGGATTATCGTGACAAACGCCCCTTATATGAGCAGGTCTGTGAGAAACTGACACACCTGATCGTCAACGGGGTCCTGCAGCCGGACGAAAAGCTTCCATCCGTTCGGAATCTGGCCATGGAGCTGTCCATTAACCCCAACACCATCCAACGGGCATACGCCATGCTGGAACAGGACGGCTACATCTATGTCATCACCGGGCGCGGCAATTTTGTCGCCCAGCCTTCCGCCTGGCAAAACGGACACCTGACCACTGCCCGCCGGGAACTGGAAGACGCGATCACCCAGGCGCAGAGCGCCGGCCTCGGCCGGAGCGATGTACTGGATATCGTGGAACGCATTTATGAAAAAGGGAGGGACAACTCGAATGATTGAAATTCAGAATGTCCGTAAACAATTTGGAAAGATCACGGCCCTTGGCGGGATCAACACCACCATCGCCGAGAAGCAGGTCTTCGGCCTTGTGGGAACCAACGGCGCCGGAAAAAGTACCCTGCTCCGCACCCTCTGCGGCATCTACCGCCCGGACGAGGGCCAGGTCCTCATCGACGGGGAACCGGTTTTTGAGAACCCTGCGGTAAAAAGCAAAGTCTTCTACATCTCTGATGATCAGTTCTACTTCGGAGGCAGCACTCCTCTGGACATGGTGCACTATTACGAGACCATGTACCCCAATTTCTCCAGAGAGCGCTTTATGACCCTGATGAACGCGCTGCAGCTGGATCCCAAGCGGCGCCTCAACACCTTCTCCAAGGGTATGAAAAAGCAGGTCTCCGTGCTGCTGGGCGTCTGCGCCGGCACCAAATACCTGCTGTGTGACGAGACCTTCGACGGTCTGGATCCCGTGATCCGTCAGGCCATCAAGCGCCTCTTCATCCAGGAGATGGAGGATCATCAGATGACTCCCATCATCGCTTCCCACAACCTGCGGGAACTGGAGGACATCTGCGAACATGTGGGTCTGCTCCACAAGGGCGGCATCCTGCTGAGCGAGGATCTGGAAAGCATGAAGCTTGGCATGTACAAGCTGCAGATCGTGTTCCAGAAGAGCGAAGATCTGGACGCACTGCTGGGTTCCTTCCCTCTGGTGAGCAAGGAGCAGCGCGGTTCCCTGTACACCCTGACCCTGCGCGGTCAGCGGGCTCAGATCGAATCCGCCATCGGCGTGCTGAACCCTGTGTTCTTTGAAATCCTTCCTCTGACCCTGGAGGAAATCTTTATCAGTGAAACGGAGGTGCTTGGATATGACTTCAAAGATCTCACTAAATAAACTGATTCGCGAAGATCTGCGCCACCGTTCCTGGCAGATCGTGCTCTCCTGCCTGGTCCAGGTTATCCTGGGACCCATGGCACTGATGCTTGCCCTTACCACCTACCGGCTGAACACCTCCGATGATATGGAGTATCATCTGCGCCGGGCAGTCGCAAGCTTCTTCAGCTCCTATTACAGCTACATCGTCGTCATCATCGCTCTGGTGGGCGCTCTGATCGTGGCGCTGGCGGGCTATCACTACCTGTTCAACCGCCGGATGACGGACCTGTATCACAGCATCCCCGTCTCCCGTACCAGACTCTTCTTCTCCAAGTACCTGACGGGCCTGCTGGTCTGGGCACTCCCTGCACTGGGCGGCTTCCTTCTGACCCTGCTGCTGGCGGTTGCGCAGATCGGCATCGCAGGTCCAAAGGGTGAAAACTATGAGATCTGGGCCAACGCTTTCCGGTGCCTGTACACCGAGTCCTTCGCATTTTTCGCAGCCTACCATCTGATCCTGTTGTGCATCACCCTCAGCGGCACCATCTTCAACACCCTGGTAAACATTGTGCTCCTGGGCTTTGATGCAGCCATCACCTACGGTGTGCTGTACGTACTCTGCGATTCCTATCTGGACACCTTTGTGGATCTGAGCTTCAGCTTCCGGAATATCTGCTGGCTGTCCCAGCCCATCGCCATCTTTGCCATGGCGGATACCGATCTCTTCGGTATGGGGCCCCTGTTTGTCATCGGCTCTTACGCTGTGATGATCCTGAATCTGGTATTTGCTGTGCTTCTCAACAAAGCAAGAGCCAGCGAGCAGGCCGAGACCGGTGTAGAGCTGAAGCCCCTGGCAGCATTCCTGCGGATCCTCAACACCGTCCTTGCAGGTATCATGGGCGGCGGCGTACTGGCATTCCTGACGGAGAACAACGTGATCTGGACCCTGGTCGGTATCATCCTGGCCGGTGTGCTGGCTTACGGCATCATCGACATCATCCACCAGAGAGCCTTCCGCGCCTTCTTCTCCCACAAGGTGCTCATGGCAGTCTCCGTGGCCGCTTCCTGCCTGATCTTCCTGGCAATCCGGGGCGACTGGATCGGATATGACACCTATCTGCCCATGCGGAGCAACATTTCCTCCGCAACCCTGTACCTGAATAATTATGGGGAGAATTCCACTCTCCACTTCGCTGAGGATGGCTATCCGGACAGTTACAACTATCGGTATAATGACGAGGAAAGTTCCGACTTCACGATCTCCGATGGCGATCTGATCTACCAGCTTCTGGAATCCGGCGTTGCATACGAAAACATCCGGGAAAACATGTTTTCCGAATCCGATTACGTCACAAACATGAGCATTACCGTAAACCGGAGACTCCGCTGCAGTTACCAGCGCAAATATGAACTGCAGGGCGATGCCATTCCCGCTCTGAAGAAGCTGGTGGAGACGGAAGAGTATCGGAACAAGTACTATCCCGGTGCCTCCGGACTGTACCCCACTCCCAGCAGCATCAACATCTCCGATGTGGCATACGGAAACGAATCCCTGACCGGCACGGATCGGGATCTGGTCCTCAGCACTTACTACCGCGAGTTCAAGGAGCAGTATTCCCTGGAGCTGATCTCTGCATATGTACAGGTGGGAAGCATCGAACTGGTTTATGAAGTTCCCCGGACAGCATCCAGATACCGCACCACCTACAGTATTGACCTGCCTATCTACTCCACCTTCACCGACACCATCGCCCTCATCAAGAAGAACTGCCCGAAGCTTCAGATGTCCATGGACGGGCTGGATCTGAACGAGCTGGTGATGGATGTACGGATTCCTTATTCCGCAGAGATGGGAGATCCCCGGGATGTGATCGCTTCCTATTACGGTATGTCCGGCTACCCGAGGTACGAAGCACCCTATGAATACGATCAGAACATCTATGTCACCCTGAAGAGTGACGCGGATCTCCGGTCCATCTATCCCCACCTTGCCACCGGCTGGTTGAACAACAGTGGCAGTCACTATGGCTGCACCTTCGTCTACCTGGGCTATATCGATATGGACGCAGGCAACAGCAGGGGATATTCCTATAATTACAGCATTTACGTGCCCTCCAGTGCCCTCACGGAGGACTGGCTGAATCAGCTGGTATACACCGTGGACGATGCGGATGACAATTACGTCAATCTGTACTACAGCCCCTATGACGAGATCTCCAGCTATATTTACTAACACAAAAACCCTCCCGCAGGATTCCTGCGAGAGGGTCTTTGTGGCTTGATGATACACTGGATTGCTTCGTTGCAAAGCAACTCTCGCAATCCTACCAACATTCGCAATCCGCTAATTTCCGTGCTTCGCAGGAAATTGCTACTTGCTCATGTTTGTGCGGGCCACTAAGACAAAAATACTCGTTCATGCAAGCATGACTCTCATTTTTGTCTTGTGACCCTGGTATCATCATATCTTAAAACGGTAACCAACTCCCCAGATGGTCTCGATGTACTGGGGACTGGAGTTGTCCTCCTCGATTTTCTCACGGATCTTCTTGATGTGCACCGTGACGGTGGCGATGTCGCCGATGGACTCCATGCCCCAGATCTCCCGGAACAGTTCATCCTTGGTAAAGACGCGGTTGGGATTCTCCGCAAGGAAGGTCAGCAGATCGAACTCCTTTGTGGTAAAGGTACGCTCCTCGCCATTGACGAAGACTCTACGGGCCGTCTTATCGATGCGGATGCCCCGGATCTCCACCACATCGTTCTGCTGCTTGTGTGCTCCGGATCCCACCAGTCTCTCATACCGTGCCAGATGGGCCTTTACTCTTGCCACCAGCTCGCTGGGGCTGAAGGGCTTTGTCATGTAATCATCCGCGCCCAGTCCAAGGCCCCGGATTTTGTCAATATCGTCCTTCTTGGCAGATACCATGAGGACGGGGATATCCTTCTCCTCCCGGATCCGCTTGCAGACTTCAAATCCATCGATACCGGGAAGCATCAGATCCAGCACCACCAGATTGTACTCTCCGGACAGGGCCTCTGCCAGACCGTCGGTTCCGTTATTCTTTACGGTCACTTCGAAATCGCTGAGTTCCAGATAATCCTTCTCCAGATCAGCGATAGCCTCTTCATCTTCCACGATCAGAATCTTGCTCATGTTGTAACTCTCCTCTCTGCGCCTGCGCTCAGTTCTGCGCCGCCCCGTTCAATTCAATGTACTTGCGAAGCACGAAATGCATGCAGGTGCTCTCGCCTTCACGGCTGGTGGCCCAGATGTAGCCGCCGTGGTCCTCTATGATCTTCTTTACAATGGAAAGCCCGATGCCGCTGCCTCCCTGGGCGGAATTCCGGGATGCGTCCGTCCGGTAGAACCGCTCGAAGATCTTCTGCAGATCCGCCTGGGCGATTCCCTTGCCGTTGTCCTCGATCTCCACCCGGATGGAATCCACTTCATCCAGGATCCGCATATCGATGACCCCATGGGGCTTGTCCATATATTTCACACTGTTGCTGATGATGTTGTTGATGACCTTCTTCATCTGCTCGGGATCCGCGATGACCATGGTGCCGGGATCCACAAGATTGGTGTAGTTGAAGGCGATTCCCTTGGACTCCAGATCCAGTCCCACTTCCTCCACGCAGTCTCCGAAGTAATCCGCCACATTGATCCGCAGGAACTTGTAGGGGATCCGGTCGTTGTCCACGCTGGAATAGGTGGTAAGCTCGTTGATGAGACGATCCATATCCGAAGCCTTGTTGTAGATGGTCCGAATGTACTTGTCCATCTTCTCCGGTGTGTCCGCCACGCCGTCCATAATGCCCTCCACGTAGCCCTTGATGGCTGTGATGGGAGTCTTCAGGTCGTGGGAGATGTTGCTGACCAGCTCTTTGTTCTTCTGCTCCAGCCGGTCACGCTCCTCGTAATATTCCTTCAGCGTCATCCGCATGTCTTCGTAGTTGCGGAACATCTCGCCGATCTCATCATCCGCATCACTATGCAGCACATAGGTCAGATCGCCGTCCTTGATCTTGCTCATGCCCTTGTTCAGCTCATTGATCTTGCTGAACACGGTCCGGGAGATCCACTGGGTGAGGAACATAGCCGTCAGTGCCAGAATGATCAGGATGGCCACGATCATATCCCGCATCAGCCGGGGTTCCATCATGGAGGGCGCATTGTTCAGCGTATTTCCAAAGTACAGGATCAATCCGCAAAATGACAATACTGTCAACAGCAAAGGTACCGTGATGATACCGATAAATGTGCATGCGAGTCTGGTCTGTAATTTCATGATGACCTCCTTCTCCCCACTACGAAAAAAAGTATAGCACGCAGCACGCCCTATACTCCATTAAAAAAATATAAAAAATCGTGAAAATAAAGGGAATTTTCAGTAATTGAGAATTGTTTTTGGCTAAAGGAAAACCGCCACCGGGCTAACCCGATGGCGGTGTGATTTTCCTTATGGTTCTTCGGCTTATCCGAAATATCTCTTCAGCAGGCCTTCGAAGCCCTTGCCGTGTCTTGCCTCGTCGCGGGCAATTTCATGCACGGTGTCATGGATAGCGTCCAGATTCAGCTCCTTCGCACGCTTTGCGATGTCAACTCTGCCCTGGGTAGCGCCGTACTCAGCCTCAGCGCGAAGCTCCAGATTCTTCTTGGTGGAATCCGTCACGACCTCGCCCAACAGCTCAGCAAACTTTGCAGCGTGATCTGCTTCCTCGAAAGCAGCGGTGCGATAGAACTCACCGATCTCAGGATAACCTTCACGGATTGCCTGACGGCTCATTGCCAAATACATACCAACCTCAGCGCACTCGCCGTTGTAGCAGTCACGCAGACCCTGGATGATATCCTCGGGAGCACCCTTTGCGACGCCTACCACATGCTCGGCAGCCCAGGTCTTACCGGAATCCTGTGCCTTGAACTTGTCAGCACCTGCATGGCAGATGGGGCACTCGGCGGGAGGAGCGTCTCCCTCATAGACATAACCACAAACAGTACATACATACTTCATACCAAACCCTCACTTTCGCAAAAAAATTATCCCATAAGGGATACCCTTATGAGATAACTTTAATGAGTTAGTTGTGTAATTGTCAATCAATTTGTTGCAAAAAGGGTCAAAATTCAAAAAATCGAGTCATGCTTGCATGAAATTCATCATCAGCCGTGGATTCCTCTGGACTGGCGATCCATGTCCTCCACCACGATATCGTAGATCTCGCCGAGGCTGCGGCAGTACTCCAGTACCAGCCAGGGCTCATTGGTGTGGAAGTGCAGCTTTACGGTAGCCTTCTCACCGAAATCATCCTCACCGGTATCCCCGGCTACAACCAGGCTGTCACCGGAGAAGGTGTCGATGATGTGGTCGCGGATCTCATCTACCAGATCGTCGCACTCATCATCATCCAAACCGTACTTATCCAGCAGAAGCTGTGTATCATAACGAAATTCAATAGTCTGTTCAGGCATGGGCATAATCGTTTCCTCCATTTGTCCGAATGTCAGTGTTTGTAACACCTGTACCAATATATCAAAGATGGGGGAAAAGTACAAGGATGCCTGTTGATAAGAATTGTGCTATTATAAGGGAAACACGGGAAACCGGTCACGGCCGGCACCCCTATCACAAGCACACAAGGATCAACCGGGAGAAAACTATGAGTAAAATCGGCATTATCGGCGCAATGGAACTGGAAGTGGAAACCCTGAAGAAGACCATGAACGTCACCCGCAAAGTGGTACAGGCGGACATGGAGTTCAATGAGGGCACCCTGAACGGAGCAAATGTTGTGGTGGTCCGCAGCGGCGTGGGCAAGGTCAATGCCGCACTCTGCGTACAGATCCTGGTGGATCTTTTCCAGGTAACACACATCATCAACACCGGCGTGGCAGGCTCCCTCAACGCAAAGCTGGACATCGGCGACATCCTGATCTCCGAGATTGCCCTGCATCATGATATGGACGCCACCAACTTCGGATATGAGATCGGCCAGGTTCCTCAGATGAACATCAAGGAATTCCCTGCGGATCCCCAGCTCATCGCCATGGCTGAGGAGACCATCGCAAAAGAACTTCCCGATACCAAGTGCCTGGTGGGCCGGGTGGTCAGCGGTGACCAGTTCATCGCGGAAAAGGCCGTCAAGGAGCGTCTCATCAACGTCTTCCACGGAGACTGCTGTGAGATGGAGGGTGCTTCCATCGCCCACGGCGCATACCTGAACCATGTGCCCTTTGTGATCCTTCGGGCCATCTCCGACAAAGCAGATGATTCCGCTCAAATGGATTATCCCACCTTCGAGCGCTCTGCAGCAGAACATTGCGCAAAGCTGGTGACTTCCCTGGTGGCAAAGATCTGAGAAGCGGCTTTCCAAAACTACACAACGGCATAGAAAAACCTCAGCCAGCGGGCTGAGGTTTTTTGTGTATTGCGGGTTATACCAGGCTTCCGACGCCCACCAGCACCACGCCCAGGATGATGATGCACATTCCCAGGACCTTGCGGCCGGTGATCTTCTCTTTCAGAAGCCATCTGGACACGAAGAGAGTCCAGACATAAGTGATGGAGCCGAGGGGCAGTACAATTGCATAGGGGAGCTTCTGCAGCAGGTAAATTCCACCCAATGCAGACAGCACATACAGAATACCGCCCAGATAGAACCAGGGACTGATCAGAATGGCCAGCTTGTTCTCGGCACCGCCGGACTTTTTCAGGAAATAGCTGGCGAAGGATGCGGACAGCGTCTCCACCAAAAGCACGATCACGACTAACATCATTTGCTGCTACCTCCTATCGTAATGACTCCCGCAATGATGACGAAGATACCGATCACCGTCACCCAGGAGATGTGCTCCGTCAGGAACAGAGCGGACAGGATGAGCGCAAAGACATAGCTCATGGAGTTGATGGGTTGCAGCACGGAAAGTTCTCCGTAGCCCAGAGCGATGGTCATCACCAGCGCGCCAAGGGCGTAGATGATGAAACCGGGCAGCAGCGCCAGGAAGATCTTCACCAGACTTCCGAAGCCGTTAATCTCTGCCACCAGAGTGGAAACATTGGCGAGCTTCCACAGGAGCTGTCCCACGGATAGACTCAGCGCGGAGATCAGCATCAAGATGATGCCCTTCGCGTTTTTCTTTAACGATTCGATCATTTTCGTTCTCCTAATTCTGTCTTACGGGTTCACCACATGAATGGGGCTGCCCGCCTGAAATGCCTTGATATTGTCGTAGACGCCCTGCACGCAGCGAGTGCGGGCCTCCACGCTTCCCCATGCCAGATGGGGCGTAATGATAAGACGGTTGGAATCCTTGAACTTGCTCAGGGGATTGCTGAGCTGCAGCGGCTCCTTCTCCAGCACGTCCAGACCGGCGCCGGCGATCTCCCCGGCTTCCAGTGCCTCATACAGATCCGGGTTATTCACCACAGGACCTCTTGCCACATTGATGAGATATGCGGACTTCTTCATCTTCTTCAGCGCAGCTGCATCGATGAGATTTCTCGTCAGATCGCTGAGTGGACAATGCAGGGACAGGAAATCGCTCTCTGCAAGCAGAGTATCGAAATCCACCTGCTCGTACTCCGTCACCTTGCTCTTGCCCGTGACGGAATGGAAGATGACGCGGCAGCCGAAAGCACTTGCGATCTTCGCCACCCGCTGTCCGATATTGCCCATGCCGATAATGCCCCAGGTCTTGCCGTCCAGCTCATAGAAGGCTTCGTCAAAGTTGGAAAAGCGGTCCTGCGCGCTGTATGCACCGGACTTGACATAGTTGTCATAATGAGGGAGCTTCTGACTCAGAGCCAGTGCCAGCGCGAAGGTGTGCTGCGCCACCATGGCGGTGCTGTAGTTTACCACATTGCAAACCGGGATCCCACGGGACTTTGCATAAGCGATGTCCACATTGTCATAGCCCGTGGCAAACTCGCAGATCAGCTTGACGTTGGGAGCATCCTTCAGGCTCTCCTCATTCATGGGGGACTTGTTGGCCACAACGATATCTGCGTCCGCGACACGCTCCCGCACCTGGTCCACGCCCACAGTGTTGGGATACAGTACGACTTCTCCCAACTCCTCAAAAATATCCACCGGAATGTCCGGTCCTACACTGTTGCGCTCCAAAACCACGATCTTCATACACATTCTCCTTGTCCGTGTAATGTTCCGCTGCAGCCTAACCTAAGGTGTCCACTTGTTCCTTATTTCCGTGAAAAGAAGGGCCGGATGGTTTCCCCTCCGGCCCCGGTTACCAATTCCGTCTTATTTTAATCTCTTGAGAAGTTCTTCTCTCTGAGCCTCGTATCCGGGCTTGCCAAGCAGAGCGAACATGTTCTTCTTGTAGCTCTCAACGCCGGGCTGGTTGAAGGGATTTACACCCAACAGATAGCCGCTGACGCCGCATGCGAACTCGAAGAAGTAGAACAGCTGTCCAAGGTAGAACTCGCTGACCTCGGGAACCACAACCTTCAGGTTGGGAACCTGTCCGTCGGTGTGAGCCAGGATGGTACCGTTCATAGCGCTCTTGTTGACGAAGTCTACAGTCTGGCCTGCCAGATAGTTCAGTCCGTCAAGATCCACGGGCTCCTTGCCAATGATCAGCTCCTCGCGGGACTTGTCCACTTCGATAACGGTCTCGAACATGATGCGAGCGCCGTCCTGAATGAACTGACCCATGGAGTGCAGATCGGTGGTCAGATCTACGCTTGCAGGGAACAGACCCTTCTGATCCTTGCCTTCGGACTCGCCGTACAGCTGCTTCCACCACTCGGAAACATAGTGAACAGCAGGCTCGTAGTTTGCCAGGATCTCTACCTGCTTGCCCTTGCGGAGCAGGATGTTACGGATGGCTGCATACTGCAGTGCATCGTTGCTCTCGAAATCATTCTCCAGAGCCAGCTTTCTGCCGGAAGCTGCGCCCTCCATCAGCTTGTCGATGTCAGCGCCGCTGACTGCGATGGGAAGCAGACCAACTGCGGTAAGAACGGAGAAACGTCCTCCTACATCATCGGGAACCACAAAGGTCTCATAACCTTCCTCGTTTGCAAGGTTCTTCAGGCTTCCCTTTGCCTTGTCGGTGGTGGCGTAAATTCTCTTGGCAGCGCCCTCCTTGCCGTACTTCTTCTCAAGGATCTCCTTGAAGATACGGAATGCGATGGCGGGCTCGGTGGTGGTACCGGACTTGGAGATCATGTTGATGGAGAAATCTCTGTCTCCCACCACATCCATCAGGTGCTTCAGATAAGTGGAGCTGATGGAGTTGCCGCAGAAGTAGATCTCAGGAGTCTTTCTCACTTCCTTGGGCAGGTTGTTGTAGAAGCTGTGGCCCAGGAACTCAATGGCAGCGCGTGCTCCGAGATAGGAACCGCCGATACCGATGACCAGCAGCACTTCGGAATCGCTCTGGATCTTCTTTGCTGCAGCCTTAATGCGGGCGAACTCTTCTTTATCATAGTCTACGGGAAGATCGATCCAGCCGAGGAAGTCATTTCCTGCGCCCTTGCGGGACACCAGGAGCTCCTTGGCATCCAGGGTCAGCTTCTTCATGTAGCCGACTTCTTCCTGTGTGATAAAAGGACTTGTCTTGGAATAATCAAACGTAACCTGTTTACTCATTTTCCAACCTCCTATTGTTCAAATGACAGGGTTCAAATTCGTTGCAGAATTCGTGAATAGTATAACAATGATATATGGTAAATTCAAGAAAATTGTAGTAGTATGTGGGAAAAGGAGCGTGACAGAAATGACTTACAAAACACATGGAACCTGTTCCACTGCCATCCGGGTGGAACTGAAGGATGGAATCATAGAAGAAGTAGAATTCACCAACGGATGCAACGGTAATACCCAGGGCGTAGCCGCTCTGGTCAAGGGAATGAAGGCTGAGGACGCCATCGCTCGAATCAAGGGCATTAAGTGCGGCTCCCGTTCCACTTCCTGCCCGGACCAGTTAGCTCTGGCGCTGGAGGAGGCCCTCCGCTCATGAAAAAGATCGTACTCACCGGCGGCGGAACCGCCGGACATGTTACACCGAATATCGCTTTGATCCCCGCCCTGCAGGAAGCCGGCTATGAAGTGGCCTATGTGGGCTCCTACGAGGGCATGGAGCGGAAGCTGATCGAAGACATCGGGATCCCCTACACCGGCGTTGCCACCGGCAAATTCCGCCGTTACTTCGATCCCAAGAACTTCAGCGATCCTTTCCGCGTTCTGAAGGGCTACCGCGAAGCAAAAGCTTATCTGAAAAAGTACCGCCCGGATGCAGTCTTCTCCAAGGGCGGTTTCGTCAGCGTGCCCGTAGTGCGCGCCGCAGCCAGTCTGAAGATCCCCTGCGTGATCCATGAGTCCGATGTGACCCCGGGTCTTGCCAACAAGCTGTGCATCCCCGTAGCTTCCAAGGTCTGCTGCAACTTCCCCGAGACCATGTCCATGATCCCCGGGGACAAGGCTGTCCTCACGGGAACCCCTATCCGCCGGGAGCTGGCGGAAGGCGACGCTGCCAGAGGCCGTGAGTTCTGCGGATTCAACAACAGCAAGCCTGTTCTGATGATCATCGGCGGCAGCCAGGGTGCATCCGCCGTGAACCAGGCAGTCCGGGACGCTCTGCCCCGCCTGTTGGAGCGGTTCCAGGTGGTACATCTCTGCGGCAAGGACAAGATGGACAATCTGCTTCTGACCGTGGAGGGCTACAAGCAGTTCGAGTACATCACCACGGAGCTGAAGGATATCTTCGCCGCCGCTGATATTGTCATCTCCCGCGCCGGCGCCAATGCCATCTGCGAGCTCCTGAGTCTGAAGAAGCCCAACATCCTCGTGCCCCTTCCCACCGGCCGCGGCGACCAGATTCTCAACGCCAAGTCCTTCCAGGAGCAGGGCTTCTCCGTTGTAATCGACCAGGAGGACCTGACCACCAACTTCCTTTTGGAGCAGGTCAACGCCCTCTACGACAACCGCCAGCGCTACATCGATGCCATGTCCGCCAGCAACCAGACGGACTCCATCGCCGAAATTGTAAAAATTATTGAATCTCTGACAAAGAATGCTTGACAAGGCGAAAGAGTTTCGATAGAATAGCCTTTGTTGTAAGGAAAGCACTTCGGTGTTTTCCAAGACGCGGGTGTAGTTCAATGGTAGAACACCAGCCTTCCAAGCTGGACACGTGGGTTCGATTCCCATCACCCGCTCTTTTTTATT
>JAEEGL011161737.1_pt1 | contig 29125 bp, 15 predicted proteins | sample 9134231 | NCBI WGS metagenome assembly JAEEGL01 (sample SAMN16246548, study PRJNA631951) | gut metagenome | biome: gut microbiome; feature: rumen; material: fiber-attached | host: Bos | place: Iran: Karaj | collected 2018-10 | reverse complement strand
GGGGAGCGAGGCCTGACGACACATCCTTGAGCACCTCGACGAAGATGCCGCCCAGACCACAGAGCACCACGTGGCCGAAGCGCTCCTCATACTTGGCGCCGATAAAGAGTTCGGTGCCCTTGAGCATCTTCTGCACCATCACGCCAGTAGCGTCCTTGATCTGCATCATACGGTCGAACTCGAGGGCCAGATGCTCGGGGGTGCGGATGTTGAGGGTGACACCGCCCACATCGCTCTTATGGACGGGGCCTACCACCTTGGCGACGACGGGATAGCCCACCTTCGACGCAAAGGCCGACAACTCCTCCTTCGAGGTGGATACCATCTCGGGTACGAGGGGGATGCCTGCACAGGAAAGGATGTCGCGCACGGTCTGAGGCGGCACATAGCCGTTCTCCTGAAGACCGAAGATAATCTTGTTGAGACGGGGGATGTCGATGCCGTAAAGCTGTACCTCGGGCGGAGCCGGCTTGGGTGTGCGCATGATCTGCGAGAGGGCTGTGGCCAGCGTTACCTCGTCGCTGAAGTTGACGTGCCCCTTTTTCAGGAACTCCTCGACCTCAGGTCCCGCCGTGTGGAGACTGGGGAGCACAGGGAAGACGGGCTTCTTGCACTCGCGGATCTTACGGTCGAGCACATCGTAGGCCTCATAGAGTTGGGTGAGACCAGGAGTGCCGTAGATGACGGCGATGGCATCGATATCGTCGAACTTGTTCTCGCAATAGTCGATCACCGTCCCCAACTGTTCAGGTGTACCAGTGGCGAGGAAGTCGATGGGGTTGGCCACAGAGGAGCCAGGGAAGAGTTTTGTCTTCAGTTCCTCTGCCAGCGGTCCCTCGATTCTCGGAACGTTCAGTCCGCCCTTGGAGAGCGCATCGGTCAGCATGACGCCAGGACCGCCCGCATGGGTGACGATGGCAAAATTCTTGCCTTTCAGTTCGGGCAACGTAAAGATACAGCCCACGGTGGTCAGTTCCTCGCGCGAGAAGCAACGCACGATGCCCGCCTTGCGGAAGAGAGCCTCGACAGCGGAATCGGAAGAGGCGATGGCACCCGTATGCGACGAGGCTGCACGGCTGCCGCTCTCGGACGAGCCCGCCTTGATGGCTGCGATACGACAGCCCTTGCGAATCAGGGAAGAGGCGTGGAAGAGCAGTTTGTCGGGGTTGGAGATATTCTCGATATAAAGGAGTTTGACCTTCGAATCGGTTTCAGCGTTGAAGTGATCGTCCATATACTGCAGCACGTCTTCGATACCTATCTGCTTGCCGTTGCCGATGCTCCAGACACTGTTGAACTGGAGACCCTTGATGACGGCACTCTCGAGGATGAAGACAGCCGTAGCTCCAGAGCCGCTGATGAAATCGACGCCCTGCGCATTCAGATGAGGTATCGGCAGGGTGAACACACTGTGGTGGTTACGGTTCAGCAGGCCGATGCAGTTAGGCCCGATGAGGGCTGCACCATAGGTCTCGCAAGTGTCGAGGATACGCTGTTCGAGTGCAGCGCCTGCCTTGGTCTCCTCGCCAAATCCGGCAGAGATGATGACAAAAGCCCTGACGCCCTTCTCGGCACAGAGATAATCGACATAGTCGGGACAGAACTTAGCGGCAACCACCAGCACAGCCAGTTCTGTCTGGGGGATATCTTTCACATCGTGGAAAGCCTTGATGCCCTGTACTTCGTCTTCCTTGGGGTTGACGATATGGAGCTCGCCACTGAAACCACCGTTCTTGATATTACGCACGATAGAGCCACCAGGCTTATGCACGTTATTGGAGCCGCCGATGACGACGATGCTCCGCGGGTTGAGGAGTTGCTTGTTAATCATAGGTGCAAAGATACGAATAAGCGCATAAAAAACAAAGAAAGATATTATAATAATTCATAATTTCCAAGGGAAATTCAAATTTTATGATTACCTTTGCATTATAAACCAATTTAACTTGGACCATTATGAAGAGAAGTTTCATCCTGTTAATTACATTGAGCATGTCGTTTTTCGTATTTGGACAATCTTATAGTTCCCTTTGGAAGAAAGTGGCCGAAGCGCAGGAGAAAGACCTGCCAAAATCAGAATATGCTGCGCTGCAGCAGATTGTGAAGAAGGCCACCAAAGACAAGGCTTACGGTCAGCTGCTGAAAGCCGAACTGCAAGGTGCGCAGGCGATGGCCAGTGTGGCTCCCGATTCGCTGCAGCCAGAACTGAGCCGTATCAAGCAGCGCGGTGAGGCTGCCACAGACGAGGTGCTGAAGGTCGTCTATCAGACGATTCTCCATAAGGTGAGCAATGAGAATTACGACTTGCGCTTAGGGTACGAGAAGCCCGATCTGACGCCTGAACTCTGTGACAAACTGGCGAAGGTGAAGGACGATAACTACAGTCCGATGGTTATCAAAGGCATCGATGCAGACATCTTCAACCACGACCTGTTGCACGTCGTGGGCTATGAGTTGGGCGAATACGATGACCTCTATCACTATTATCAGCAGGCGGGTAACCGTCGTGCGGCCTGTGTGGTGGCTGCCCAGAATTTCCGCTATGAGAAGAAAGAGAAACTCGAGGAACTGATCAGTCAGTATGCCGATCTGCCTGAAGTGGGCGAACTGGTGATTCTTCGTTATAAGTCGATCCCCTATGGTAAGGAATATACCGACGACCGTTACGACTATATCCAGAAGGTGCTGCCCAAGTGGGACCGTTGGCCGCGGATGGCCTATCTGCGCAACGAACTGGCAGAGATCACCAATCCGCAGATACGCATGGAGTACGACCGTCAGGTGGTGCGCCCGGGGCAGACGCAGACAGTAAAACTTGGGGAGATGCGCCATGTGGATCGCGTCACGATGACCATCTACAAGGTCGATGCCAATGGCAGCATCGGCACCTCGCCCGTCTATGACAGTTTCTATAAAAAGGTGAAGCCGCTGCTGCGCGAGGTGGCGTTCCAGAAGGAGCGCGTCTATACAGACAAGAAGCCCTATGAGTTTTTCGAGGACACACTGACCATCGGAGAACTGCCAATAGGTGTGTATATGGTAGAAATGAAGACGGAGCCAGCTACCGAGGTGGTGCGCCGTATGTATTTCGTCAGCGATGTCTATATCATGGCCGAGGCCCAGCCTGCTGGCGATGGCGTCAGATACGTGGTCGTGAATGCGACGACAGGACAGCCCATCAGCGGTGCCCGTCTGCGCATCAGGGAGAAGGTGAACTATTCAGACTGGAAACAGACGGAAGCCACCACCGACGAGAAAGGTGAGTACATCTTCAAACCTACTAGCGCAGGAAACGAAAGAGAGGTGTTTGCCTATACGGCTACGGATAAGGCCTCGCCGTGCCTGAGCGGGAGGAACCGCTATGAGTATTATGGCAACCGCAAGGAGGAGACACACACCAATATCTATACCGATCGTTCGATTTATCGTCCAGGGCAGACCATGCACGTAGCAGCATTGGTCTATAAGGTGAAAGAGGGCATGAACCATGAAGTGAGTGGAGAGGTGCCCGTGAAGTTCGCCCTGCGCGACCCGAATTACAAGATAGTGGAAGAGAAGAATGTGCTGACAGATGCCTACGGCGTGTGCAGTGCCGACTTCGTGCTGCCATCATCGGGCATCACAGGCAGATACACCATCATTGCCGACGATGAGCGACTGGACATCCGCGTGGAGGAGTACAAGCGTCCGACGTTCCATGTGGACTTCCCAGAGGTGAAGGAAGCCTATGCCGCAGGCGACACGCTGAAAGTGAAAGGAACAGCGATGAGTTATGCCGGCGTACCTGTGCAGGGAGCAAAGGTAACCTATAAGGTGGAGCGCAGCACAGCCTTCTGGTGGTGGTCGTACAGCCGCTACTGGAGCACCTTGACGGTGAGTCACAGTCGCGCTGGCGACGAGGTGTTTACAGGTGAGGTCACCACGGGCGATGATGGCAGTTTCGACGTACAGATGCCCCTGACGATGCCAGAGACCGACTACCCGATGTTCTATACGTTTAAAGTGACTGCCGACGTGACAGATGCTGCAGGAGAAACCCACAGCGGACAAATGGCGCTGCCTCTCGGCAACCGCAAGCAGACCTTCCAGGTAAATATGCCTGAGAAATCGCTGTTGGAAGAGAAGCCCAAGGCCGTGTTCCATCTGTTGAACGCCTCTGGGCGCGATATCGAGGGACAGGTGCGCTATCAGATTGATGGCGGACAGTGGCTCACCGTGAAGACCAATCAGCCTGTAGAACTGAACAAGAACCTGAAGAGTGGTGCCCATACGTTGGAAGCCGTCTGTCAGGGTGACACGCTGAAGCGTCGTTTCGTGCTGTTCTCTCTCGACGACGAGGCCCCAGCAGAAACTACCGATGACTGGTTCTATCAGTCGTCTTCGCAATTCGCCAATGACGGATCGCCCGTTACCATCCAGGTGGGTTCTTCCGACGAGAACGTTCATATCGTGTATAGCATCTTTGCAGGAGACCAGGTTATCGAGCGCGGCGCCGTTGACAGAAGCAACCGACTCTTTAAAGTCAAGGCCACCTACGAAGAGACTTACGGAAACGGTCTGCTCATGACCTTTGCCTGGGTGAAGAACGGACAGTGCTATCAGCATTCGGCCGTGATACAGCGCCCCTTGCCCAATAAGCGCCTGAAACTGAAGTGGACCACCTTCCGCGACAAGCTTACCCCTGGCCAGAAGGAGGAGTGGACACTCAGCATTCTTGATCCGGAAGGTAAGCCTGCCGATGCCCAATTGATGGCTACACTCTATGACAAGAGTCTCGATCAGTTGAAGAAACATCAGTGGGGGCTCGTGCCTTACGTCTTCCTGCCGCTTCCCAACACCAGGTGGGTGTCGCCTTCAGTGAATAGTCAGTATGCGATGAGTCATATGGAATGGCGTGCTGCCAAGGTAGAAGACCTGCAACTGAGCCGTTTCGACGAAGAGGTATTCCCCTCATACTATCGCAGTCGTTTCAGACGGTTCTCGCGTGGGGCTGCTGCAGACGCCAAGATGGTTTATGATGAAATGGTACCTATGCCCGAGCCTGTTGTCGCCTTCGGCATGAAGGAGAAAAAAGTCATGAACGAGACGGCATCCGAGGCTGAGGCGCAGGAGGAGACAGAAGATGTTCAGGTGCGTGAGAATCTGAACGAGACCGCCTTCTTCTATCCACAACTGACGACAGACGAGACAGGCCATGTGGCCTTGAAGTTCACGCTGCCAGAGAGTCTGACCACCTGGCGCTTCATGGGTATCGCCCACACGAAGGATATGTTCTACGGCGATATCGACGATGAGGCCATCGCCCAGAAGGAAGTGATGATACAGCCCAACGTGCCACGCTTCTTGCGCGACGGTGATCAGGCTTCCATCACAGCCCGCGTGTTCAACACCAGTGAGAAAGCCCTTACGGGTAAGGCTGTGCTGAAACTTCTTGATCCGGAGACAGAAGCCGTCGTTGCAGAACTGTCGCAGCCTGTGACGCTGAAGGCAGGTGGTACAGCAGCCGTTACCTTCAACTATACCCCCGATGCCACCCACTCACTGCTTATCTGCAAGATGACCGTCAGCGGTAAGGGATTCGCGGATGGTGAGCAGCACTATCTGCCTGTGCTGCCCAGTACGGAGCGCGTCACAGTAACCGTTCCCATCACCCAGCATCACGCAGGACAGGCAGCCGTCGATCTCGCCAGTCTGATTCCTGCTACGGGCAAGAACGGCAAACTGACCTTCGAATATACCAACAACCCTGCCTGGCTGATGATACAGGCGCTGCCAGTGATGGGCAATCCCTCTGACGATGATGCCATCTCACAGGCTGCCTCTTATTACGCCAATAGTCTCGGACGCTATATCCTCTCACAGAACCCACAGGCAAAGACAGCCTTCGGCCTCTGGAAACAAGAGGCAGAAAAGACCTCGCTGACGAGTGCGCTCGAGAAGAATCAGGAACTGAAGGATATCGTGCTTAATGAGACACCGTGGGTAATGGATGCTGAACGGGAGACAGAACAGAAGCAGCGTCTTGGCGACTTCTTCGATGAGAACCTGATGCAGAACCGTCTGGGTTCGGCTGTCGGGAAACTGAAGAAACTGCAGCGTGCCGACGGTTCGTGGTCGTGGTGGCCTGATATGCCTGGCTCATTCTATATGACTGTTGCCATCAGCGAGATGCTGGTGCGTCTTAACGAGATGACGGAAGTACAAAGCGAGACCAAGCAGATGCTCTCAAGTGCCTTTGAGTTTATGGGTCAGGAGATGATAGAGGAAGTGAAGGAACTGAAGAAATGGAAGAAAGAAGGCCATGAGATATCGTTCCCCAGTTTCAAGGCACTCGAGTGGCTCTATCTCTGTACCCTCGACGGACGAGAGTTGCCCGCTGACGTGAAAGCCGCCAATAAGTACTTGCTCGCCCTGATGAAGAAAGATATCAAGTCGCAGACCATTTACGAGAAGGCCCTTGCGGCCATCATCCTCTCTAAGCCAGAACCCAAGCGCGCCTTGGAGTATGCACAGTCGCTGAAGGAATATACCGTATTCCGCGAGGAACTGGGCCGTTACTATGACACCCCGCGTGCAGGCTACTCCTGGTATGACTATAAGATCCCGACACAGACCGTAGCCATCGAGGCCTTGCAGCGCCTCACACCCGACGACCGTCAGACGGTAGAGGAGATGCAGCGCTGGCTCCTGCAGGAGAAACGTACCCAGGCATGGGACACCCCCATCAACAGTGTGAATGCCGTCTATGCTTTCCTGAAAGGCGGCAGTCTGAAACTGGGTGAGACCAATGCCGTCGTGAAGGTTGACGCCCAGCCGCTCGAGATGCCCAAGGCTACTGCTGCCATCGGTTATGTGAAGACCTCAGTGCCTACAGGTAGCAAGCGCCTGACGATAGACAAATCGACAGAGGGAACCTCTTGGGGTGCTGTCTATGCGCAGTTCACGCAGCCTACGAAGCATATTGCCGATGCAGGCAGTGGGCTCTCCATCAAGCGTGAACTCCTGACAACAAAGGGCGAGAAACCCACCAACCTGAAGGTGGGAGACCGCATCGTTATCCGTCTGACCATCACTGCCGACCGTGACTATGATTTCGTACAGGTGCTTGACAAACGTGCTGCCTGCATGGAGCCTGTCCGTCAGATGAGCGGCTGGCACAGCGGTTCGTATTGCACACCTCGCGACTACTCCACGAACTATTACTTCGACTGTCTGTCGAAAGGAACACACGTCATAGAGAACGAGTATTTCATCGACCGCCAAGGTACTTACGAGACAGGCACTTGCACGGTGGGCTGCGCCTACGCACCAGAGTTCCGTGCTACCACTCATTCAGAAACATTAAAGATTATCAAATAAATGAAACGACTGATTACAATCCCTCTTTTTGCGCTGGCCCTGTTGCCGGCATCTGCTCAGAAACTCATCATTGAGAAAACGACTGTCGAGTGCGGACGTACAGGTTATCTTCAGCCTGTCACCGCCACCTTTGAACTGAAGAACAAAGGAAGGCGCAGACTGATTATAGAAAGTGTGAAACCCGATTGTGGCTGTACCGCTGTAGAGTTCCCTAAAGAAGTGGGAGCTGGTAGTGATTTCACCATTAAGATGACCTATGACGCCCGACAATTAGGACATTTCCACAAGATGGCTGCCATCAAGAGCAATGGTTCTAAGACCCCAGTGTATCTGACGATGCGCGGTATCGTGCTCACAGAGATGCAGGACTTCAGAGGCGAGTATCCACTCTCGATGGGAGAACTGATGCTCGACAAGAAAGAACTGGAATTCGACGATGTGAACAAGGGAGATGTCCCCGTTCAGGAGATACATATCTTTAATAACGGTCTCGATCCGATGACGCCCAACCTGATGCACCTGCCACCATACCTCTCGGCAGAAACGACCCCTGAGACACTGGTGCCTGGTCATGGTGGTGTGATCAAAGTGATGCTCAATTCAGAGAAACTCCGTGACTACGGTCTCACGCAGACCACAGTCTATTTAGGAAAGACACTGGGCGAGAAGGTCAGTCCGGAGAATGCTATCGCTGTATCTTCCATCCTGTTGCCCGACTTGAAGAATTTTGAAGGGAACAAGGCTCAGGCGCCCCAACTGCAGATCTCATCAACGGATATCGACTTTACCAACTTTGAAGGAAAATCGAAAAAGACGACTGAGGTGACCCTCTTTAATGCAGGAAAATCGCTGTTGAAGATATCATCATTGCAACTTTTCACAACAGGCTTGAAGGTCACACTTGATAACCGTGAGATTGCTCCTGGTGAGTCAACACAACTGAAGATTACAGGCTATGCTGCCGACCTTCTGGAAAAGCATACGCGCCATCGTATCCTGATGATTACCAATGATCCCGATCATGCCAAAGTGGTCATCAATATCCGTCATCAATAGTCATTAATTATTTAGACCATGGATCATCCCGAAAACAGTTCTGAATATGCAGGCCTTCAGGTGAACAGCGGTGTGGAACAACCCGCCATCATCAATCCCTATCTGAAGCGAGGCCGTTTCCGTCGTCGTGAACTCACAGCCGCAGAGATGGTGGAGGGCATTCTGAAGGGAGATGTAACGGTTCTCTCTCAGGCCGTTACACTTATCGAAAGTGTCAATCCCGACCATCAGGCGAAGGCACAGGAAGTTATCAACAAATGTCTGCCCTATAGCGGCAACTCTGTCCGTGTGGGTATCAGTGGTGTGCCTGGAGCCGGCAAGAGTACCTCTATCGATGAATTCGGTGTACACGTGCTCCGCGAGAAAGGCGGACGGTTGGCAGTACTCGCCATCGATCCCTCCAGTGAGCGTACGAAAGGTTCTATCCTCGGCGATAAGACGCGTATGGAGAAACTATCCCAGCATCCGGATTCTTTCATCCGTCCTAGTCCATCGGCAGGCTCCCTTGGTGGTGTAGCCCGTAAGACCCGTGAGACCATCATCCTTTGTGAGGCTGCAGGCTTTGATAAGATCTTCGTTGAGACCGTTGGCGTAGGCCAGAGCGAGACGGCTTGTCACTCTATGGTCGATTTCTTCCTGCTCATTCAGGTAGCCGGCACAGGCGATGAATTGCAAGGTATCAAGCGTGGCATCATGGAAATCAGCGATGGCATCGTCATTAACAAGTGTGATGGTGATAATGTGGATCGCTGTCAGATGGCAGCCACGAATTTCCGCAATGCCCTCCATTTCTTCCCTATGCCAGAGAGTGGATGGACACCTAAGGTACTTTGCTACTCAGGCTTCTATGGTACTGGCGTGAAAGAGGTATGGGATATGATCTATGAGTATATCGACTTCGTAAAGGCTAATGGCTATTTTGACTATCGGCGTAATGAGCAGTCGAAATACTGGATGTATGAGAGTATTAACGAGCATCTGCGGCTCAATTTCTATAATAATCCACTCGTGAAGGCTCAGTTGCAGACAGCTGAACAGACGGTGTTGGCAGGACAGAAGACCTCGTTTGTCGCTGCTCAGGACCTTCTCGATCTCTATTTCGAAGAACTAAGGAAATGATACAGATTGAAATCGATAGCGGCAGTGGCTTCTGTTTCGGAGTGACCACAGCCATCAAGAAAGCCGAAGAGGAACTGGCACAGGGTAAAACGCTCTACTGCCTTGGTGATATTGTGCACAATGGTATGGAGTGTGAACGCTTGCGCGAGATGGGACTTATCACCATTAACCATGAAGAAATGCGAGAACTCCACGATGTGAAAGTGCTGCTGCGTGCTCATGGTGAGCCTCCTGAGACCTACGAACTCGCTCGTAGGAATAACATTGAAATCATCGATGCGACCTGTCCTGTGGTGCTCCAACTTCAGAAGCGTATTAAAAAACAGTATGAGGCAGGCGGAGGACAAATAGTCATCTTTGGCAAGAAAGGTCATGCTGAGGTGCTTGGTCTCGTTGGACAGACGCAGTCGAGTGCCATTGTGATAGAGAACTTCGACGAGGTGACTCGACTAGACTTTTCGCGTGATATTTATCTCTATTCGCAGACTACAAAATCACTTGACGAGTTTCATCGTATCATCGACTATATCCAGTCGCACATCGCCCCAGGCGCTACTTTTAAGAGTTTCGATACCATCTGTCGTTCTGTGGCTAACCGTATGCCTAACATTTCACAGTTTGCCACAAAACATGATTTGGTACTATTTGTCTGTGGACGTAAGAGTTCCAATGGTAAAGTGCTATATAACGAATGTAAGCGCGTGAATCCCAACACCCATCTGATTGAAGGACCAGAGGAAATCGACGCTCAGTGGCTCACAGACATTAACACCATAGGAATCTGTGGTGCTACCAGTACGCCAAAGTGGCTGATGGAGCAGTGTCGCGATGCCATTCTTAAGATGCAGTAAACGTTACGTGGGGCATGACATCATTTTTGTGTCAGCCCCACGTACATGTCCGATATAGGCCTAGAAAACTAAACCTAATGAGTTTACTTCTTATTTCTGCTTCAGCAGTTTCAGTTCCTGTTGGGGAGCAAGGGCATTGCTGGTCTTCTCTGTGTACTCAGCAATCTTCAGCGTGGCTGTAGCCTCAATGTTTCGGCTGTTGTTGCCAATGCGGAAAGTGTAGGTTCCAGCCTCAGTGAGCCACTGACTGCTAGCCTCGTCGAACGATGCAAGGTCGCGCACGGGGATTATCATCGTGAGTATCTGACTCTCACCAGGCTGCAATTCACGCGTCTTGGCGAAGGCCTTCAGTTCCTGTGCGGGTTTCTCCAGACGTCCCTTGGGTGCTTGAACATATACTTGGGCAACTTCCTTGCCAGCGGTGGCGCCTGTGTTCTTAACAGTGATGCTGACCTCGACAGCATCCTTACCCTTGGCTTTTACGACGGGCTTGGAGAAACTGAACGTGGTATAACTAAGACCAAAGCCGAAGGGGTAGGCGACATTCTTCTGGAACGTGTCGAAATAGCGGTAACCCACATAAATATCTTCTTCGTGGTTAGTGTAGGCGTGGCCAGGAATTGGCTTCTTGGCGCCCACCATATCCTTGAACGTATAATAATCGATCTGACCAGGGAAATTCTTGGTGGATTCATGGTCAGTGGCTGCAATGGGCCAAGTCATTGTGAGCTTGCCAGAAGGGTTGACCTTACCCAAGAGCAGGTCAGCGATAGAGTTGCCGCCTTCCATACCGGGCTGCCAGGCGCAGAGGATCGCATCTGGGTAACTGCTCCATGATGCGGTCTCAATAACACTTCCAGAGTTGATGATAACAATGACGGGCTTGCCTGCTGCGTGGAATGCGTTGCAGACGTCGAGTATCAGTGAGTGCTCCTCAGGCACCAGATTGAACTCTGTTGCGATGTCACGATCGACACCTTCACCTGCCTGACGGGCAATCGTGATGATGGCTGCATCGGCTGCATTGACTTCTTTGTTGATAGCGATGGGCGAGATGGCTATCTCAGGATACTTCTGCTGGCCGAAATACTCTAATTGGTACCACTTAGCAGGATGGCGCTCAGCCTGGAACTTAGTCTTGGCAAACTCGATGTACTTGCGATAGATGTCTGTGAGTGTGGCTGACGACTGAATGCCGGCATTCTTCAGACCTTCGAGCATATCGACCACATAAGGTGGATGTACACAGCCAGAACCAGTACCTCCAGAGAGGAAATCATATGACTTCTCGCCAAAGAGGGCAACGGTCTTAATCGCTCCTTGCTTCCAAGGAAGAATTCCATTGTTCTTGAGAAGCACGATACCCTCTGCAGCAGTCTGACGTGTGATAGCAGCATGGGCCTTGAAGTCGGGAGCGTTAGAGGCTGGATATTTGTGGAAACTGGGGGTCTTAACGATATACTCGAGCATACGGCGTACGTTGCGGTCAACATCAGCCATATCGAGTTTTCCCTCTTTCACACCTTTGATAATCTCATTAACCTGTGCGGGCTGTCCAGGCTCCAGAAGATCGTTGCCTGCATGTACCTCGCTGATGGTGGGAAGTCCCTCGCGGATACCGATCCAGTCGGTCATCACTATACCTTTATATCCCCAGTCGTCGCGCAGAATCTTTGTGAGCAAGTCATGATTACCCATAGAGTACTGACCATTCACTTGATTATAGGATGCCATGATGGTCCAAGGGTTGCTCTCGCGAACGGCTATCTCGAAACCACGCAGATAGAGTTCACGGGCGGCGCGCTGGGATACGCGTTCATCAACACTGGTACGATCAGTCTCCTGAGAGTTGACAGCAAAGTGCTTGGCAGAAACACCTGCCCCCTGACTCTGTACGCCTTGTATATAGGCAGCTGCGATCTTACCTGTGAGCAAGGGATCCTCAGAATAATACTCGAAGTTTCGTCCGCAGAGAGGATTACGGTGCAAGTTCATACCAGGACCGAGGATGACATCGCAGCGATATTCCTTAGTCTCGTTTCCGATGGCTTCACCCACTTTGCTCACAAGATCAGTGTTCCATGTAGAAGCAAGGCACGAGCCGATGGGGAAAGCAGTAGCATAATAGGTCTTGTCAGTACCCTTACGCGTGGGGTCGATGCGCACACCTGCAGGACCGTCAGTAAGAACGGTAGCAGGGATTCCAAGACGAGGAATGGCAGGAGAGGTTCCTGCGGCTCCTGCTACAAGGTCGGCCTCACCGCCTACGACGGCTTGGTCGCCAAAGAAATTGTTAGCACCACCAACGAGGAGTTTTGCTTTTTCCTCGAGAGTCATGGCTTGGAGCACCTCGTCGATATTGTCGGCGCGGAGCTGGGGCTGGGCATTTGTTGTCATAGCGAATGATGTTGCTAATAAACAGGTAGAAAGAAATTTAATCATGTGATATTGTTTTGGGGTTTTAGTCAGTGTTAGTAAGTGGTAAGATTGAGTTAACGCGGTTGGTCGAATACTTTGAACTCGTAACCTTGGTCACGAAGCCATTGGAGAGACTCTGGAAGCGCGGTGTGCAACTTGTCGATACTTTTCAATGAGTCATGAAATGTAATGATAGATCCATTTCGCGCGTACCTTTTAATATTATTGACCACATCTTCGGCAGTAAGCAACTTGGAATAGTCGCGTGTGACGAGGTCCCACATGACAATCTTGTATTTACGGCTAAGCCAGGCATATTGCGATAAACGCATCCAACCATGAGGCGGACGTACGAGACGTGAGTGGATGTAAGCGTTGGCCTTCTCGACATTATAACTGTACTCCTTAATGGAGTGGGTGATGCCTTGGATATGATTATGCGTGTGGTTGCCTACTTGGTGACCTTCGTCCAGAATGCGCTTATAGAGTTCAGGGTATTTGCGCACGTTGTCGCCAACCATGAAGAAAGTAGCCTTTGCATCGAATTTCTTGAGGGTCTCGAGGATAAAAGGAGTAGCCTCTGGGATGGGGCCGTCATCGAAAGTCAGATAGACTGATCGATCGTGACGGTCCATTCTCCAATAGGCTTTCGGATAGAGCCAGCGGAGATAAATTGCTGGTTGCTCAATAATCATATCCTATTCAAATCTTCCTCCCTTTGACTGATAGAGACGCATATAGGCATCGAACTGTTTCTCCATTTCTGTGGCTTTTTTCTCATCGATGAGACTCTCTACGTCGAGAATCTGTTGCATGATATAGACCTGGATCATACAGTCTTGCTCGGAGTTGACAAACCAAGTGCTGTTGAGCGAGCAGTACCACTGCAGATACTGGCCAGCCTTTTTCCACAGAAGGCCAAGCAGTTGCTGGGCTTTCTGAGGCTGTTCGGTAAGTGCATAGACACGTGCCAGGTCAAGAGAACCACTTTGGAAATCGTGAGGTACGTTTGATGCGGGCAACACCTGTTCGCATTTAGCCAATACCTGCTTGGCCTTGTCGATTTTCTCCTCCTTGATGAGGTTCATAGCCAACTGAGCAAACAGACGGCGATGGGTATAGCACATGCGGAGAACTGTTTCGTCAAGATAGATGCCAGGCTGATCGACACCACCGAACTTAAACTTGTTCATCACGTTATCAAAGGTCTTCTCTGTGTCGAAGTTCTTCGCACCAGCCTTGTTGGTGGTAAATGGTGTGATGCGGTTTGCAAGACCTTCCTGCACGAAATTGTCACCAAGGTTCATGTAATTTTCAGACCCCACAGTGAGCGCAACGTAGATAGGACGTTCCCAGTTAGCGTTCGCAATCATCTCAAGCATCATGAGGTCACCCTTGTATAGGGCACTCTTGCCTTTAAGAGAGATGACCATACGATCAGGGATGGTGTCTGCAGCCATCATCATACCACTGCGCTTGACAGCCTCCTTGTCAATAGTGACATATACGGTATCTGTGGGAATCACGTGGAAGTCCTGATGCTTGGAACGTACCCAGTTCTTCAGGATGTTCTTCAATTCGAAGGGCTCATCGCCAAATTGCTTGCGGGCTTCCTCGGGTTCTGTCTGATAGAGTTCGAGTACCTGTGCTTTGAGAGAAGGATCAACCTGTACGTATTCATTAGTGCCGGCACAGTATTCCAAACGGCTCCAAGTGATAGGTACGCTTGGAGAATCGTAAGCAGGACGGCGCATCTGGTCAATATACCAGTCAGTCTGCAGATACGAGAGGTTACATACGCGAGCATCAGTACGCACACTTTCCGTATCCTGATTGTACCAAAGGGGGAAGGTATCGTTATCACCATTGGTGAAGATGATGGGGTTACCCTTCTCCTGAAGCGTCATCAGATAGTTCTGTCCGAAGTCACGGCAAGTATAGCGTCCTGAGCGGTCGTGATCGTCCCATGTCTGTGAAGCCATTTGTACAGGGACAGCAAGACATACTAAAGAGATCACGCTTGCGATGACTAAATTCTCTTTCTTCAACTTGCGCTGGAGCCAGTCGATAATGGCTGCCACACCCATACCGCACCAGATAGCAAAAGCATAGAACGAGCCAGCGTAAGCATAATCGCGCTCACGAGGCTGCATGGGAGTCTGGTTCAGGTAGATGACGATAGCCAGACCTGTCATGAAGAAGAGGAAGAATACAACCCAGAATTGGCGAATGCCAATGGGATCGTCGATAGTCTTCTCTGAGCCATTGACGATGACTTTACGCTTACGCGTGTACCAAGCCTGCCAGAAGAGACCAAGGAGTCCGAGTAAAAGCGGCAGACAGTAGAATACGTTATGTCCCTTGTTCTGCTTCAGATCATCGGGCAGGAAATCCTGGTCGCCAAGACGGGCATTGTCAATGAAAGGAATACCAGTAAGCCAGTTGCCGTGCTCAAGTTCTCCATTACCTTGAATGTCGTTCTGACGGCCAGCGAAGTTCCACATAAAGTAACGCCAATACATGAAGTTACACTGGTAGGAAAGGAAGAACCGGATATTCTCCAGTTGGTTAGGCATCTTGACAGTCATGGGTTCGCCACAACGGTCGTAAGGCACCTCATAGCCGTCAACACCTCCCATCCACGATTCGTAAGCTGCCGTATGGGCAGAACTGTACATGCGTGGGAACAGCATGTTCTGGGCATATTTGTATTCATCCTTTGTTCGGACGATGAAATAAGAGTCCTTCTCATCGGCAGATGCTTTCTCCTTGCGCTGATAGACAGGCTTGCCTTTCGACATGACTGGACGACAATATTGACCGTCACTTTCTAATGCGACCTGTGAAGTGTATGCCTGTCCGTAGAGCAGGGGGCGATAGCCATACTGGTCGCGGCCAAGGTAGTCGCCCAAGGTGAAGATATCTTCAGGTGAGTTCTGATCCATGGGCGGATTAGCCGATGAACGAATCACGATGAGTGCATAGCTGGAGTAGCCGATCATCAGCATAAGCATGCAAAGAAGCATGGTGTTCTTGACACGGGCTGTAATGAGCAACTGTTTCTCTTTCTTGAGGTTCAACACGAACCAAAGTACTGCAAGAACGATGATGCCAATGATGAAGGCTGGCCATCCCCATCCGTAGAACGGAATGCCGAGCATGCCGAAAGCAATGAGGAAAGCAATGTTCTGACAGTTTGCATTGTGACGCTGTGTCTGGGTCTCGTAAACAGCCCAGATAACGCAGGCGATGAGCAGAATAATATAGATAATCTCACCCGTGTTGAAAGGCATCCCCAATGTATTGACGAAGAAGAGTTCAAACCAGCCGCCTACAGTGATGATGCCGGGAACAACGCCATATAGCACGGCTGCCAGGATAATCAGTGAGACAGCCAGCGCGATGAGTGAACCTTTGAGGTTGGCATTCGGGAAACGACGGTAGTAATAGACCAGACCAATGGCGGGCACACAGAGTAAGTTCAGCAGGTGGACGCCGATAGAGAGACCTGTCATATACATAATGAGCACAAGCCAACGGTCGCTGTGGGGCTCGTCTGCATGGTCCTCCCATTTCAGAATAAGCCAGAATACAACGGCTGTGAAGGCTGAAGAATAAGCATAGACCTCACCTTCGACTGCTGAGTACCAGAACGTGTCGCTGAAGGTATAGATCAGTGCTCCCACAAGTCCGGAACCCTCGATGGCCACCAGTTTTGCTGGCGTCAGTTCTTCCCATTTATCAATGAGCAATCGACGGGTAAGATGCGTGATGGTCCAAAAAAGAAAAAGGATACATGTAGCAGACAGTAAGGCACTCATCATGTTCACCATGCGAGCCACTTGTGTCGGATCACTGGTGAACTGTGAGAAAAGATTGGCGGTGAGCATAAAGAACGGTGCCCCAGGGGGGTGTCCGATTTCCAGTTTGTAACCAGTTGTGATAAACTCCGGACAATCCCAGAAGCTGGCAGTGGGTTCAATTGTTGAGCAATAGACAAAGGCTGCAATGAAGAACGTGAGCCAACCAAGGATGTTGTCAACCTTCACGTATCCTGCTCTGCTACTTTGTCCAGCAAGTAATTGTTTCATCGAAAAAAAAATATATTTTAACGTTAAAATTCGAATATTGGCTACAAAGTTACGAAAAATCTGTCTATATAAACAGCCCCGCTCCGTAAATTAAGATAATATAACGGAAAATCTTACCAAGAGTGATGGCAATAAAGGTTATAATAATGTTCGCGCGCATGAGTCCGAGGGCAATGGTAATGGCACTTCCTAAGATGGGTACGAAGGCAAAGAACCCCATCCAGGCACCATGTCCCGCCATAAAACGGTGGGCCTTGTCAAGGTCTTCTTTCTTGACATGCAAGTATTTCTCAATCCACTCCATCTTTCCCATACGTCCAAGACCATAGTTCACCACACTACCCATTACATTACCGATGGTGCCATATATCATCAGTGTCCAGGGGTTGAGTCCTGTCGCCATGAGACCTATTAGAACCGCCTCGCTGGAAAACGGGAAGAAACTGCCAGCCAGAAAAGCTGCCAAGAGCATACCCCAATAGCCGTATTGCGTTAGGAAACTGATGATGAAGTCCATAAGTTGAAAATGGTCAAAGCCAGGACGGCGGTTGTGATGACGAAGAATGCAATGTTGGTAATCTTTGTATGGGTTAGTGACAGGAAATGGCCTATCAATGGACTTACACAGATGATCAACATGCGTATGAGCATGTCGTAATGCTGTGGTAGTAAGAATATCATGCCGATAGTAGAGGCGCCCATGACGATGAAGCCGTAGTATATCTGTTGAACCCGAATCTTGTCGTTGTAGTATTGACGCAGGAAGTGGATAGTGCCTATAAGTCCAAATACCGTGAGTACCCCTAGCAGCAATAGTTGTTGCAAAGAGAACGTATAGTCAGACACGAAGAATGATAGTTCTGAGAAACGACTGATGACCTCATCAAACATCTTTTCCTGATATTCCCACAACATCCAGCAGGCCAGAAACCAATACGGGGTGATGACTCCGAATAGAGAGGCAAAGAACGTACGCCAACTACCCGCATAGACAAAGAAAAACATGAGAATCCAGAATAGGGGCAGATAGCAGAGTACGAAACTATCGGCAATACTGGCCAGACTGATGCACATGAAAGAATAGAATACCCAACCTGTTCCACTGCGATCCTGATAAGCCTTGAAGAGCGTAAGGAATGATGTTGCAAAACAAAGTTGGATAAATGCGCCAGAAAGCGATGGGAACAGAAAGACTCCAGAACAAGACAGCATCATGAACGATGCAGAGACGCTACGGCTGTAAATGCGAATCAGCAGATTGACATTGTTGATCAGCATAACTATCAAGGCTGTAGCGAGGAACAATCCAAACTGCAACCACCATCCTTGCGTCAGCAAGCCTGCCAACATCCATACGACAACACTGTATGCTATGGTTGATGGCAGGAGCTTGCGACTTTCAATGATCTGATTCTGAATATATTTCATCGATTACAGGTCGGCACCGATGTCACGACGGAAATACTTATCGGTGAACTGTATTTTCTGGGCTTCCTCAAACGACTTCTGTAGGGCCTCGGCCTTATCCTTTCCATACGAGGATACAGCGATGACACGACCACCATTGGTAACGACGTCGCCGTCCTTCATACAAGTTCCTGCATGGAACACGATGGAACCCTCCACTTGGTCGATGCCTGTGATGGGGTAACCTTTCTTGTATGCTTGGGGATAGCCGCCGCTGACAAGCATCACACAGACGGCTGCACGTTCATCGAATACGATGTCGCGTTGGTCGAGATTGCCTTCGGCTACACCTTCAAACAGATCGACAATGTCACTCTTCAAGCGGAGCATCACACTCTCAGTCTCGGGATCGCCCATGCGGCAGTTGTATTCAATGACCATCGGTTCTCCCTTCACATTGATGAGGCCGAAGAAGATGAATCCCTTATAATCGATGCCCTCAGCAGCAAGTCCCTCGACGGTAGGGCGAATGATGTGGTCTTCTACCTTCTGCATCCAGTCTTTAGTGGCAAATGGTACAGGAGTGACTGATCCCATTCCGCCTGTGTTCAGACCCGTATCGTGTTCGCCGATGCGCTTATAATCCTTGGCCTCAGGCAGAATCTTATAGTTCTTGCCGTCAGTTAAGACAAAGACAGAACACTCGATGCCACAGAGGAATTCCTCAATGACCACTTGTGAAGAGGCATTGCCGAACATGCCGCCCAACATCTCCTTTAATTCTTTTTTCGCCTCGTCGAGCGTAGGGAGAATCAATACACCCTTACCAGCACAGAGCCCATCGGCCTTTAATACATAAGGTGCCTCGAGCGTCTCCAGGAATTTCAGTCCTTCCTCCAGATGCTCACCATCAAATGTCTGATAGCGGGCTGTGGGAATATGGTGACGCTGCATGAAGCCTTTGGCAAAATCCTTCGAACCTTCGAGCACGGCTCCTGCCTTTGAAGGGCCGATGACTGGTACATCCTTGGTGCGCACATCTGCTTTCAAGTCGTCGTAGATACCCTTTACCAAAGGATCCTCTGGCCCTACCACAACCATATTGATGCCCTTCTCAACGACGAAAGCCTTGATGGCCTCGAAGTCATCGGCCTTCATGGCTACATTTTCGCCACAATTACTGGTTCCGGCGTTTCCTGGAGCGATGAACAGTTTCTCGCATTTCCCACTTTGAGCAATCTTCCAGGCGAGGGCGTGCTCACGACCGCCACTGCCTAATAATAATATCTTCATATCTTCAATTTTTACATTCTTACTTTTTACTTCAGGTAATCTTCGAAATAGCGGGTTATTCTCTCATGCAGATGTACGCTGGCATGTCCTCGCATATTATGCTCTTCACCAGGATAGGCGAAGAAGTCTGGCTGGGTTCCTGCTTTCACACAGGCATCGAGGAACGACAGACAGTGCTGTGGCACGACTGTCGCATCATTGTAGCCCGTGATAATCTGCAGGCGACCTTTCAGATTCTTGGCTTTGTCGATGAGGCTTGTCTTGGCATAACCGTCAGGATTGTTCTGTGGGGTACCCATGTAGCGCTCACCGTACATCACCTCATACCATTTCCAGTCGATGACGGGGCCTCCTGCCACTCCAACCTTGAATACATCTGGGTAGTTGGTCATCAGCGAGATGGTCATGAATCCGCCAAAACTCCAGCCATGAACACCCAGTCGGTTCATGTCGATATAGGGAAGTGTCTTGAGGTATTCCACCCCTTTCATCTGATCATGCATCTCTATTTGTCCTAATTGGTGGAAGGTGGCTTGCTCGAAGTCGCGGCCACGATACTGGCTGCCGCGATTGTCGAGGATGAAGACAATATAGCCTTTCTGTGCCATATAGGTCTCCCAAGAACGGGATGCCCAATGCCATGATGCCTGAATATTATTGGCATGAGGGCCACCATAGACATAGACCACCGTCGGGTATTTCTTTGCAGGGTCGAAGTCTGCAGGTTTCACCATTCGGTAATAGAGGTCTGTCACGCCGTCTGCAGCCTTGATGCTTCCGCATTCAAAGATGGGATGTTTGTAGCCTGCCCAGGGATCGTCAGCCTCTAAGAGTGTCGTATGTCGTGGGGTATTCTGTGTGATATCGACCACATCGATGACTCTTGGTCTTGTTGGTGTCGAGAATCTGTCGATCAGATAGTTACCCGATGGAGATAAGATGGCGTTATGAACACCATCTACTGTTTCGAGTTGTTTGATCTCACCCTTCATGCTGACACTATAGAGACGGTGATGCAGGGGATGTTCCTTATTGGCCTTGAATATGATGGTCTTTTGTTTCTGATTGAATCCCAGCATCTCCATGACGACCCACTGCCCTTTGGTGAGTTGCTTGATTTCTTCACCCTTCGTGTTGAAGAGGTAGAGGTGGTTATAGCCGTCTTTCTGACTCTGCATCACAAATTGGTTGTCGTCCCAAGGCAGAAACTGGATAGGGTTCAGAGGTTCTACGTATTTGTCGCTGGTCTCGCGATACAACTCAGCCATTTTCTGGCCTGTGACAGCATCGTATGATACCAGCTGACAGTCGTTCTGGGCTCTGTTCAACTCAAACATGTAGATTGTCTTGTTGTCGGGTCCCCATGCGATATTGGTGAAATAACGGTCTGTGGGATCGCCTGCCTGCAGATAGATGGTCTTTCCGTTCTGCAAGTCATAGACACCTACAGTCACCTGATGGCTGGTCATTCCTGCCATCGGATATTTGTCTGGTTCATAAGCGGCACTGCGGGCAGCGACATCTACCTGTGGGTAGTCGGTTACCATACTCTGGTCCATTCGATAGAAGGCCAGACGTTTGCCGTCGTGACTCCAGAATGTGCCTTTCTCGATGCCGAACTCATTGCGATGCACGCTCTGTCCATAGATAATCTCGCGGCTGCCATCTGTTGTCAGTTGGTGCTTCTTGCCCTGTTGATCAACGATATACAACTGGTCACCTTCTATATAAGCCGTAGCCTTAGAGACACTGTTCCAGTCGTTGGCTGTCTGCCCTGAGATGCTGTCTTGCCATACCACATTGTGCTTTTTGAAATCGATAAGTAAGACTGCGTGGCGGTTGCCGACAGATACGATAGGCTGGTCAGGGTAGGGGAAGGTGGCGTTCATCAGATGACGGACATACCGTTCCTGATGGTCGCTCTCCGCCCATTCGTTAATCTGGTCGAGGGTAAACAACAGTGATTTCTTCCCCGTCTTGGCATCGATGGTGTAACACTCTTCTACATCAGTCTGTATGAGTTGGTCGCCCCACCACGTCAGCCACATGTTCTTGGGCTGCATGTTGTGGTAGTTCTTACCACCGAAGTTGAGGTCTTCGAGGGTGAAGAGCTTATCTTGTGCACACATCGTCATGGGTAATGCCATCAGTGCCAAAGCCGCTAAGGTCGTTTTAATCGTCGTCATCATTAAACCTCCTTTTCTTCCCGAAGTCTTTCCCTTTCCCGAAGTCTTTCCCTTTCCCGAAGTCTTTTCCTTTGCCAAAATCTTTTCCCTTGCCGAAGGAGCGGCCCTTCCCACTGCGGTCGAAACGCTCATGTCCTCCACTGCGGTCGGAACGTTCACGTCCTTCGCTGCGGTCGAAGCGCTCGTGCCCTCCACGGTTTTTCTTGAGGTCATGACGGTGGAAAGTGAACGAACGGATGTCTGCCTCTTCGTTCTGTTCTGTCTCTTCAAGGCGCTGCTTGAAATCACGATTCTTCTTGAAACGGTGCTTATCAGCCATCTGACGTTTTTCGTCCTCTGTCTTGACGACACCGCCCTCAGAACGGAAATCCTTCAGTTTGCCGTCGAACATCTGGTATTTTCTGAACTCGCATTCCAAAGAACCGTTATAGAGAGGAATCTTGAGACTGGGCTTGAGCCCGATTTGGTCGAAACACTCCTCACGATAGCTCAGCACCCAGGCATCGTTGCCTTTGAACTGATGCTTCAGACGTTCGCCTATCATCTTGTAAGTACCTAAGAGGTCGGGCGTAGAGATGCGCTCGCCATAAGGCGGATTGGTGATGATAATGCTCTTCTCCTGCGGTTGGGTGAAGTTCTTGAAATCCTGCTGTTGCACCGTGATCACACTGGTAAGCCCGGCTGCTTTGACGTTCAGGTTGGCTGTGTTCACCGCTTTCATGTCCACATCATAGCCATAGATGTGATGCTTGAACTCACGTTCCTGACTCTCGTCGTTGTAGATGCTGTCGAAGAGTTCCGCATCGAAATCGGGCCATTTCTCGAAAGCATACTCCTTTCGGAAGAGTCCTGGTGCCATGTTCTTGGCGATGAGGGCTGCCTCGATGAGGATGGTGCCTGATCCGCACATGGGATCGATGAAGTCTGTGTCACCATTCCAACCCGACATCAGCACCATGCCTGCTGCCAGCACCTCGTTTAATGGGGCTTCCACGCTTTCCTGACGGTAGCCTCTGCGGTGCAGCGACTCTCCGCTGGAGTCGAGGCTCAGCGTACATTGGTCTTCTGCAATATGTATATTCAGGCGGATATCAGGATTGGCCACCGAGATATTGGGGCGCTTGCCTGTCTTTTCACGTAATTGATCCACAATGGCGTCTTTTACTTTGTATGACACAAACTTGGAGTGCCTGAATTCTTCAGAGAACACCACGGAATCGACAGCGAAGGTCTTGTCCTGTCCGAGGTATTGAGTCCAGTCTATCGTCTTGATTTCTTCATAGACATCATCCGCACTCTTAGCCTTGAAATGGCGGATTGGCTTAAGAATCCTGATAGCCGTGTGCAACTGGAAGTTTGCACGATACATCATTTCCTTATCACCTGTAAACGATACCATTCGTCTACCGATTTTCACGTCATTGGCCCCCAGCTGGGTCATCTCTTTCGCCAGTACAGGTTCCAGTCCCATAAACGTCTTGGCGATCAATTCAAAATTCTGTTCCATTATATTACGTAAATTGGGCAATTGTGGACAATTGCGAGTGCAAAGTTAATGTAAGTTGGGCGAAAAACACTCTTTTTTATTGTTAATCTAACAAAAAACCTCCTATTTTATTAAAAAATGTGGCAAAAATGCAGACATTTCAAATAAAATGTGTACTTTTGCGAAAGTTATTATCGCATCCCATGCTCAAGTTATGTCTATATGCGCATGCTGTCGCGGCCCTTCAGGTGTATCTGCTGTGGGGTCTCGGTATACTTGTGGTTGCATTTCTTGTAGCATTGATTTTCCGTCAGCGGCGTACGGGCGACAGGCTTCGGGGTGAGTTGGCTGAACTGGCAAAACTGAAGCAGGGTAATATTGAATATGAGTTTATCTTGAAGGCGATGCGACTCGCTACCTGGCACATCGATCCTTTGCAGCGTACGTTGTCTATGGATAATGATTTCCGTGATGCCCAGGATAACTATACGCCTCCTCCTGCTACTAATCTCGATGTTCTCCCGAGTATGATTGCCAAGTCGGATGCCGATCGCGTGAAGGCTGCGATGGATGATATCTGCACAGGGCGCATCAATACTTACCACCAGCAGTATCGGGTCAAGTCGGGTAGTGTTACAGGTCTTACCTATTGGGAAGACAGTATCGCCACGATTGTTGATCGCGACAGTGAAGGGCGCCCTACTAGGATTGTAGGCACCTCTCGGCGTATCGATGATCAGAAGAATATGGAGGCTGCCTTGATCTCGGCTCGTAACAAGGCGGAAGAGAGCGACCGTCTGAAGACCGCCTTCATTGCCAACATGGGTCACGAGATTCGTACACCGCTGAATGCTATTGTGGGTTTCTCCGACCTCTTGCCTGTGGTGGAGAGCGAAGAAGACCGCAACCAGATTATCAAGGAAATTCAATTTAATAACCAGAAGCTGCTCCGCATTATCAATGGTCTTGTGAGCATGTCGAAGATTGAGGCCGAAGCCAAGAATCTCGTGAAGTCTCAGACTAACTTGGTGTCTGTGCTTAAGGATATTGCAAATGTTCATGCAGCAACTGTCGATACCCAGAACGTAGCGCTGGTCACTCAGTTCCCTTATACCGAACTGATGATCAATACCGATGTGAACAAACTGAGGGAATTGGTCGATAATTTCATGTCAAATGCTGTGAAGTTCACCCTCAAGGGGCGCATCACCTTAGGTTATGATCTGCCTGATGGTGAGCATGTGCGTATCTGGGTGACGGATACGGGCTTGGGTGTGGCTGAGGCCGATCGCCAGCGTATCTTCGATCGTTTCGTCAAGGTTAATGAATATGTTCCAGGAACAGGTCTTGGTCTGTCGGTGGCAAAGTCGCATGCCGAGAGTCTTGGCGGTAAGATTGGTGTCGATTCGAAGTTGGGTGAGGGTTCTACTTTCTGGGTAGAATTACCATTAATCTGATGAGTCTTGCAACTTTTTGGCGATTGCTTACGTCAAACAGTCAGAAAATCAATTTTTAATGTTATGTAAGTATGAAGACAAAAAGTGTTTTGATGTACGCCATTTCGTCAATGGTTGTGTTGTCTCTCGTATCATGTAGGCATGAGCAGAAGGTGCTCGAGGTGTTCGACGAAGAGACTGTCACTGAGAAGCGTGTGCTGAAAGGTTTCGAGGAAGTCGAAGTGCTGGGCTCTCCCACCGTCTATTATGTTCAGGCCGATTCGTTCTCCGTCGTTGTGAAGGGACCTAAGAGTCTTGTCGAGAACATTCTGACAGAGGTCGATGGCACCACGCTGAAAGTGCGTAATCGTGGGAAAATGGGCATTTTCAATATCAGGGTCGATGATATGGATGCTTCTGTCTTTGTGACCTCTCCCGACATTGTGGGTATCCGTCTGAGTGGTTCTGGCGACTTTATCAGTGAGCGCCCTATCGATTCTGATAAGATAGATATCCTGTTGCGTGGTTCTGGTGATATTAGTATCGACAGTTTGATCTGCGACGATTGTACGACCAGTGTCGTGGGGTCGGGCGATGCCACAGTCCGTCGGCTTGAAGCCCGTCGTGTCTCTGCCTCGCTGGTAGGTTCGGGCAATGTCAGGTTGGGATTGTGGAAAGTGGATGACACCAATCTCCAAGTGACGGGTTCTGGCGATATCGATGCTTATTTCAACGAGGGCTGCCAGGCGGCCGATTGCGAACTGCGCGGCTCTGGCGATATCACGTTGAAAGGCCATGTGGCGCGTTTCACAAAGCATAAGACGGGTTCGGGGGATATCAATACAGACAAGCTGGTCGTCAGGTAGAAACAGGCTTGAAACCTCTTATAAAATAAAAAAACCAAGAGTGTCATCACGACAGTCTTGGTTTTCATTTTCTAACTAACTTATTATCAACTATTCATTACTCATTCTGAATTTGCTGGTGCAAAGGTACGCAGTTTTTTCGAGATAATCAACAGTATGACCTAAAAAAATAGACGTAAACGTTTGCGAAATCAAAAGATTTTCTTATCTTTGCAGCGTCTGTTTATATTTTATTGAAGATATGGCAATCGTTAAACGCAGAACATCCTTGAAGGATCTGGCCAAAGAGTTGGGTGTAAGTATTGCTACCGTCAGCCGTGCCTTGCGCAGTTCTCCCGAGATCGGGCAGGAGATGCAGGCGAAGGTCAAGGAACTCGCCAAGCGTCTGAACTACCGTCCGAATCCCTTTGCGCAGAGCCTCCGCAAAGAGGCGCCTCGTGTCATCGGTGTGGTGGTGCCAAACCTCGTGACTCATTATTACTCTGCCGTGCTCGATGGTATTGAGGAGGAAGCTCGTAAGGCGGGTTATTCCATCATCAGCGCCAACACCCATGAGGAGAGTGATGCTGAGGTCAGAGCCATCGACAATTTTATCAGCCTTCATGTCGAAGGCATCATCGCCTGTCTTTCCCAGAACACGACTGATTATTGCCATTTCGAGGAGATATCCGAGATGGGTATCCCCTTGGTGTTCTTTGGGCGTACCTGTCTGCCCGAGAAGTTCTCCAGCGTAACGGCTAACGGCGATATTGCGGCTCAGGAGGCCACCCAGCACCTGATCGATACAGGTAGTCGCCGTATCGCATTCATTGGCGGTCCCAATCATCTGGATATGGTGAAGCGCCGTAAACATGGCTATCTCGAAGCGTTGAAGGAGAACAGGATACCAATCGACCGCAACCTGGTGGTCTGCGACAGAATCGACTATCAGTGGGCGCTCGAGGCAACTGTGAGGTTGCTGCAGCGAGAAGACCGCCCCGATGCCATCCTGGCTTTTAATGATATCGTCACCTTCGCAGCCTTTACCGCTATCAAGCAGGTAGGCCTGCGCATTCCTGATGATGTGGCGCTTATCGGGTTTACCGATGATGCGCATGCCGAGTATGTCACACCCAAGATGTCGGCTATCGTCGATCAGTCTTTTGAAATGGGAGGTGAGGCTTGCCGCCTGCTGTTGAAGAATATCAATGGCGACCATCAGATTTATAAGAAGATTGTCCCTCAGAAACTGGTGATAAGAGAGACGTCTGCCAAAAAATAATTGCATTTAGAAACCAAACTTGATATGAAGCAACTACTAACTGTCATCATGTTACTTTGCAGCCTCGCCATCGAGGCTGGGAATACACAGATTCCTGACATGAAATTCCGCCGCCTAGATACGCGCGACGGCTTGTCTAATTCACAGATTAACTATATCTTCCAGGATTCCAAGGGGTATGTCTGGATTTGTACATCGTATGGTCTGAACCGTTACGACGGCTATCGTTTCCGTACGTTCTTCTCCGACGCCCGCGATACAACCACACTGCGTAACAACTACGTCGATTACATGTGGGAAGACATCGATGGTAATCTGTGGCTCCGTCAGGGCATGAACTATAGTGTATTCGACCCTGTGACTGAGACGGTAACGCGTAACCCCTCGTCGATCCTGGCGAAAATGGGCATCAAGGGAGGTATAGACCGTATCTATATCGACTCCAAGAAGAATTTCTGGGTGAAGACTTACGACCATGGGCTCTTCTGCTATAACCCCAAGACGAAGCAGAAAACCTTAGTTAAATACGGCTACGATCCGGAGCAGTTAGCCTCGGAGTTCTGGATCTCCTCGTTTGCCGAGAATAACGACCTTCTGATTGCCTCCTCCAGCAATGGCGGACTGATAGCCGTCGATGGCAAGCGTGGCAAGGTGGTGTGGCGCGATGACTATATCCGTGAGCATGGTGGCAGCCAGAACAATGCCTATAATCTCGTGGTCGATAACGAAGGCAACTACTGGGTCCAGGCGCCCGATGCCAACTATATCTACTGTCAGAAGGAGAAAAAGTGGTATAATTCGATCAATAGCTTCATGTCATCGAGAGGCATCACCGGGCTGCCCGAGGGCCTCATGGCGTGGGATGTGCTCATGGATCACCGCAACTGGATGTGGCTGGCCACCGACCATGAGGGACTCTTCATCGTGGATATGAACACCAAGGAGGTGCGCCAGTTCACTAACAACAAGTTCGATGAGTCGTCGCTCAGCGAGAACACCTGCAAGCACCTCATGCTCGATAAGGCCGGCAACATGTGGATAGGTGCCTATCGTAATGGCCTGAACCAGTATGTCGAGAAACTGTCGGGTATTAAGAACATCGAGGAAGTGGGCGATGTTAACACCACCGTCGAAGACAAGAACGGCATCTATTGGTTGGGTACTGATAATCGTGGTATCATCAAGTATAACGAGGCGACGGGCGAGATGCAGTTAGTCGATAAGTCGAATAGCGGCATTGCCTCCAACACGATGGTGGCTTCCTATTGCACACGCGACGGCAGCCTCTGGTTTGGAACCTATAATGGCGGACTTATCCAGATAGCGCCCAACGGCCATATCACCAATTATCTGGCCAAAGGCGAGAACGACGGGTTGCTCAATAATAACATCTGGTCTGTCACAGAGGATAAGTGGGGCGATATCTGGCTGGGAACCCTTGGTAGCGGTGTGCAGCGCATGAATCGCAAGACGGGTAAGTTCAAGACTTACAACAGCTACAACTCTACCCTTCGTGAGAATTTCATGACCACCGTGTCGTTTACGAAGAAGGGCTGGCTGCTGGCAGGCCATTCTTACTATTACTCGTTGATCAATCCTGTCAGCGGGCGCATCATGAATATCGCCATACCTGAGATACCAGGCAAGGCCTCTGCGGCTGCCACCACCGTCTGTGTGATGGAGGATAGTCGCGGACTTATCTGGCAGGGCTCGATGTCGGGCTGCTGCGTGCTCGACCAGAAGAACGGTTGGCAGACGCTGCTCGACATGAACAGCGGTCTGTATGGCTCCAGCGTCGTAGGTATTGTCGAAGACCTGCGCCATACGGTTTGGGTGGTTACTGAGCATGGCATCACTAATGTCACCCCGCAGTCGGATGGCAATGGCGGCTGGACGTTCCTCGTGCGTAGTTTCAGTTCGAAAGACGGCTTGCAGCAAGGTCCCTACAATCAGCGCTCCATTAGCCTCACACATGATGGCAAGGTGCTCGTGGGCGGTCTTGGCGGTCTCGATATCATCGATCCCAAGCAGCTCTCTGGGGCCGACAGCAAGGAGCGCCCTGTCTTCAGTGGTCTCAAGCTGTTTGGTCAGCAGGTGGCTGTCGGCAAGGCGTATGAAGGACGTGTCATCCTCGACGAGGCGCTCGACGTCTGTCGCGAACTGACGCTCCGTCATGATGAGAACCAGTTCACCATCCAGCTCGCTACGGATAAGGGTCTGATGCACAATCCCGCCCGCTTCATCTATCAGCTCGAGGGCTTTAGCGACAAGTGGATCAAGACTGAGGAGCAGGATC
>JAEEGL015275775.1_pt1 | contig 29128 bp, 20 predicted proteins | sample 9134231 | NCBI WGS metagenome assembly JAEEGL01 (sample SAMN16246548, study PRJNA631951) | gut metagenome | biome: gut microbiome; feature: rumen; material: fiber-attached | host: Bos | place: Iran: Karaj | collected 2018-10 | reverse complement strand
TGGAAAGGTGTATTCTCATTCTGAGGAACCTCCTCAACCTTACCATATAATTCTGAAGTTGAAGCCTGATATATACGGCAGGTCTCAGTGAGTCCGCAAAGACGAACTGCCTCAAGAACTCTGAGCACTCCTGTCGCATCAACATCTGCTGTAAATTCAGGTGAATCAAATGAAACCTGAACATGACTCTGAGCTGCAAGATTATAGATCTCATCCGGACGCACAAGGCTGACTACCTGCATAATACTCATAGAATCACCAAGATCACCATAATGCAGGTGGAAGTTCGGCACACCTTCAAGATGAGCGATCCTCTCTCTGTAATCCACAGATGATCTTCTGATCACTCCATGAACCTCATATCCTTTCTCCAAAAGAAGCTCTGCGAGATATGAACCGTCCTGACCTGTTACACCAGTTATCAATGCTTTCTTCATAGTATATTTTTCTTTCCTTTCACTAATTACAATTGTTATATGATAATTTACTGTGGCTCTGTTACTTTTTGAATTCAGTTTTTTGTCATTAATTTACATTATATAGCTTTTTTGATTTTGAAACAAAAATTCATTACCACTGTTGTCTGTACAGACTCGGTGGCACTCCCTCAACCTCCTTGAACACGCGTGAGAAATAATTGAGCGCACCTATTCCCACCTCATATCCTATCTCCTCAACGGATTTATCACTGAATCTCAAAAGCCGCTTAGCGTGCGTTATTCTAACTGACAACAGATAATTCGTTATGGACATGCCAAACTGTTCTTTAAAACAATGGGTAAGATAGTGCTTTGAGATGTAAAACCTTCCGCATATCTCATCCAAAGTGATCTTTTCCCTGTAATTCTTATCAAGATACTCCTTGACTTCAAGAACGCTGGATCTTTTGGAGGTCTGAATCGCATCCTCAGGATGCCATGACTCCGCCATAATAAGAGTAAGCAGTCCGCTGAGGTTTTCATTTATCTTCATATCCCTCATATAATCTGAACTTCCGGCTATCTCATACAGGGATGAAAGCACTCTTTCAAAATCTTCGGAATATTCGGGAACAAAAACCGGGCGACCGCCGCGCTCACAGTATTTATCATAGATCTGTGTCATGGATGGTCCATAGAAATGAACCCACTTAAGTGTCCAGAGATCTCCCTCCGGGTCAGCAGATGACGATAAGGGTGTAGAATGAGAATAGGATTTTCTACAGTCTACAAAGACACAGCTTCCCTTTGTCAGCTCGTAATCTTTTCCATCATATGACAGGCTACCGGAGCCGCTTACCACAATAAAAAAAAGATATGAATTAAGCCTTTCACGCGAAGACACATGAGGTCTAAGCGCATGAAGTGTACCAATCTCCTGGAGATGAAGAAGTGATGATCGTGCAAAAGACGAAGATGTATATAGAATACGGTCAGAAGAAACTACCGCAGATTTATTATCCGTAAATAATGCTTCCAATGTTCATATCCTCACAGCAATTATCTCCGGTTGTATAAACCGGGTATATTTTAAATATCAAAAAAGGTATGAAGCAAAGACGCCGCATACCTTATTTTCACTCTTTATTCCTCTTTGAAATCTTCCTTACCTACTCCGCACAGCGGGCAAACAAAATCATCCGGAAGATCATCCCATTTTGTTCCGGGTGCTATCCCGTTATCAGGATCGCCTGCTTCCTCATCATATACATATCCGCAAGTACCACATACATACTTCATAGAAAAGCTCCTTTCCAGTGAAAAAATGCAATTGTGTCAACAAAGATATTATAGCATAGGGCAGGTAGTGCAATTATTATCATTTTGTAAAATATTGTACAGAATCAATCGATAAATCCTTCAAGTCTCATCATGAAGATCGCATATTCGTCATTCTGGAATTCAAGGTCCGGGGAGTTCTCTCCGCCGCCATTGGTACTGCGTTTTATTTCCGCATAGAACTCTTCACCCTGATTCACCATATCCATTACAGAGATAGGAATACCGTTTTCTGTTGAGATAGCGCAAAAATCCGCAAGAGAGTTCGCTGAATTCTTTGTGTCAAGAAGTCTCTGTTTAAGTTCCTTATCGGCGGTAGCTTTTGTTAGTAACTCATTCAGTTTTTCAGTTATCTCCATAGTAGCCTCCTCTCAACAAAACTAACTGTTTCAATTCTTTATCAGTATTGTGTAAGGTTTTTATATATCTCCCTTACATCCATAAATGTGTAATCAGGTTTAATCTCACTTTCTGCTATATCCTGCACCTTAACCTCACCTGAAAGCACACAAATTGACGTAACACCTGCATTTAAACCCGCTGCAATGTCTGTGTATATTCTATCACCGATCATACAGGTTTCGTCCTTGGAATAACCAAACTTTTCCATGACCAGATTTATCATAGCAGGTTCCGGCTTGCCGATAAACCTCGGAAATTTGCCCGTGGCATTCTTAAGCATACCGCAAATGGAGCCGCAATCCGGAACGAATCCAAAACTAACCGGACATACGAGATCGGGATTCGTCGCAATATACACCACATCATTAAGAAGCATCTCACAAGTGTTTCTAAGCTTCTGGCTGGTCATCTCATTATCGAATCCGACAAGAACAATTTCTGCCCTGTCATCAACTTCGGTTACAACCTCTATTTCCGCTTCACGAAGTTCCTTGACAAGAGACTCCGTTCCCTGACAATATACAATCTTCCCGGGATAATTCTTATGAAGATACTCTATTGTGGCCTGGGATGAAGTGAAGAAATCATCCGCATCTGTTTTAATGTCCATCTTGGCAAGCTTGTCGATGTAATCAGTCACTGACTTTGATGAGTTGTTGGTAAGAAATACATATCTTCCGCCTACCTGCCTGATATGTGACAACAGATCAATCGTTCCATCAAAAAGCCGGTCCTCCTGATAGATAGTACCGTCCATATCGAAGAGAAACAGTTTCTTTTGCATTAGTTCCTCTGCATCAATTCCAAAATAGTCTTTCAATAATATTTCTCCCGGTTTCTCAGTGATTTCCTTCTACTTAACCTTAATGGTTATGAATTTCTCCACCCCATTATATGTTTTTACTGAAATCGTAGTTTTACCTTTTCTTTTTGCTTTTACTAGTCCTGTTTTAGAAACAGAAGCAATTTTCTTGTTGCTGCTCTTGTATTTATAGTTATACCACTCACAATTAGCTGCTTTGTTTACTGTAGGCAGAAGCTGATAGGTCTTCCCTTTCTTTAAGGTCTTTGATTTTAACAGTTTTATCTTCTTGGGTGCTTTCTTAACAGATAGTGTTATATCCCCTTTAGCTTCACCCTGGATAACAGTGATTGTGACCGATCCCTTTTTACGGCATACCGCCTGTGATGACTTTATTTTTGCAATAGCTTTGTTTGCAGAGCGGTAGCGCTTCTCCATATCCTCTCTTCCGTAGGATATGATATTTACCTTTTCGTTAACGCCACCATACATCTTGTTAACCAGGAAACCTACCGCCTGCGAATCCTCATCAACATGCAGCCATTTGTCGTTTCCGTAATCATATATGTAATTATCATGTTGATATCGCACTATGGAATCAGACACTACATCAATACCATAATTCGTATAAGCGTTGATCCTGTTACCGCTGATTTCTGATGCTTTACCCAGATATATGAGCTTAATGCCATCGTGACTTGCATTGGTTATAGTATTATTGTTTACCTCGGTGTTATCAGAATACTGTATCCAGATTGCCTTCTCGGGCAACCCTGATATTGTATTGTTTATAACTTTATCTCCATAATGAAGATAATATCCGCCCAGCCTGACACTATATGATCCCCCGACACGTATTCCCACTTTATCTCCTGAAGTACCTTCAGGATCAATACTTATATTATTACCGGAGATTACATTATTACTTGTTACCGTCATGGAATCTATCGTATTCCCACCGACTTTCCAGAAATCATCCCCCGCTATGCTGTCGCAATCCACTCCGATACTCACATTATTCATCGTATTGTTTTCTATACGACAGTTTTTCCAATTATATGCCCATATTGCACGGTTGGCTATATTATTGAATGTACAGTCATGAACATAAATGTTCTCATAGGGATATCCTACTGACCCATGATGACAGCCAAGTCCATAAAATACGTCAGAAAATGTACATCCGGAAATCTCTATATCTCTCGATGGTGAAGTATCTTTTGACTCCATGGTTATCTGAAGTGCTTCATGTGAGTTACCCGCATTCCTGGTATCACGGAAAACACATCCACTGATCAGAACGTTCTTGGCATTACTCAGAAGAAGATGATGTGAATCGTATGTATCCTTCAACACACAATCCTTAATAGTAAGACCTGTTATGCAATTGAACTGCATAATGGTGCCTTTATAATCGATATCATCCTTCTCTGTAGCGTTGGCATCCCATGTTCCACCAATAATAGTGATATTGGAGTAATTAGAATACCCCTTCTTGGAGGAGGAATTAATAGCACGCAACATCCTCATATTATACGGATCATTTTTAAATACCGTATCACTTTGCAGCTCCAGAATAGTGTTACTGTATATCATAAGCCCTGTATACTCATCCGTACAGAATCCGAAAGTTCCTGAAGGCATGATTATGTGATAAGGCTTAGATGGCGTTGCATTATTTTTTGCAAGATTCAAAGCCTCTTTCAGATATTGACACACAGGTGACTCATACCCTTCTTCATAGGGCTCTGACATCTCCGTTTTATAGTGACTCAGATCAATAATAGTCTCTTTTCCTGCATCAACTATATCAGTGGTGCCAATAAGATTTTTCACTGTGACAACAAACATATAAGGCGAAAAACTGTCAGTCTCACAGCTCACCTCCAGAGAGTCATTAAGACTATCAGATTCAATCCTTGACGCATTCAGACCATCTTCAAAATGGTATATTTCGACTGATTCATCATCAATATAATCATTGATGTCCACAGCCTTTGGTTCTTCCACAGGAACGTACAGCGCCTCTAACTCTATGGTATTAACCGCTCCTCTTTCCAGAATTTGTTCCTGGGGCATCTCTGCCGCGCTCATATCTTCGCGCTCTTCCATAAGATCGTAAGCTCTTCCACCATCGGGCTCAGTTCCATGCATATCCTGTAAATAATTCTGAAGCTTGTCCTTTGCGGCTTCAGCAGGAAGATAATTAACTCTTACGTTGCCTTCCGGCTCAATCTCCTTACCGTCAAGCCTGAATGATATGTCAAATGCAACTGCATCAATAAGTGCTCTGTATTCTCCAATTCTCTCTTTGGCAAGCTGATCAACAGCTTTTCCCGAAAGCCTGTCAAGCTTTTTGACCTTACAGATAGCATCCTCAGGGAGTACGCCTTCATCAGCATCTATCGTTATAGTATATCCATCTATGATAAATTCTTTGAAAAATGATGGATAGAGTAGCTCCTCTTCCTGATCCTCCTGCAGTTCAGCAGTAAAATCCAAGTCTGACTCCTCCAGGGTCTCTGCTTCGCCGACATCCTCAGCCTCTTCCGGAGTCTCCTCATTGTCTACAGATTCATCCAAAGTAACGTCCGGATCTTCAGATGTATCTGTATTCGTTTCATCCTGTGCAGCTTCTGATTCTGAAGAAGTCTGAGCTGCATCACCCGCATCCCCGTTTTCGGTATCAGCTACATCCTCTGTATCGCTCCCTGTCCGCGTCGCACTTTCTGTTTCAGCTGAAGTCTCCGTTTCAATACCGGGCTGTTCATTGGTATCATCCTCCAGACCAGCCTCTGATTCCATCTCTGTGGTCTTTTCTGATCCGGATTCAGGCTCAGAATTATCAGCACTGTTTTCCTCAGACTCTTGAATCTGTTCTCCTTCAGGCGCCACCTCAGATTCTGCCTGTACTTCGGATTCCGAAGCATTTGATGTATCAGTATTAGTAGTATCCGTTTCTTCTGTTGTACTGCTCTCCTCCTGCTCATCAGTATCAGCTGAAGAAGTCGCACTATCTGCTATTTCCTGTTCAATCTCAGACGCATATGTCCTGATCGGACCATTATATCCAATACACAAACTGATGCAGAGAATAATCCCCAAAACTCTCTTCTTCAATCTTAAAACCTTTCTTTAATCTCTTTGCCACATAATCTGTTACGCAATAGCTATTTTTATCCGGTACATCCTATTGATCACTGCGCATATTCAAAGAATGTATCCACTCTGTTTTTCTTATCAAACAAATGGTTATAGCAAATTTTATTATACTTATTGATCTTATCGTAATATGGAGACTTGGTATCATCTATTTCATAGAATTTGCCATCTGCGCCGACATATCCGTCAATATTGATTATTGGAACATCCTTTCTGAGATCAAGAAGAAACTTATTATAACCACTAAGCTTCATTCCGGCCGCTTCCATCATCACTGACTGAAGATAATTCACACTGACTCCATTTTCAAATTGGTAATTTTCTTCCGGGATGTCATAGTTTGCCCAGATAAGAAAATTCGTGTGATAGAGCTTCAACTTATCAATGCCCTTTAAACTACTTTTTTCAGCTCCAAGAAGTTCTTCGTAAAAATCATTGGGTAATGAGGGCTCATGATCTCCAAAAAAGCAAATTACCGTAGGCTCATCCACTTTTTCATAGTATTCTATCAGTTCCTTTAGCGCATCATCGCTTTCATTTATCAGATTAAGATAATTTTCTACGCCATCCTGCTGAAGATTATCATCAAGAATGTCTATCTCGTCCTCAAGATTTTCCCATTCTCCATCATACGGACTATGATTCTGCATCGTAACATTAAACAGATAGAATGGTTCTGTGCTAGTTTCCCGTGCCTTTTCATATTCTTCTATGATCCTTGAATAACAGGCTTTGTCATCCACATGACCACCTATCTTGTGTGCATCTTCCGAAACATATTCTCTACTAATAAACTCCGAAAAGCCCATGAGCGGATAAACATGATTTCTGTTGTAGCCATTTGCTTTATAAGGATGAAATGCCAATATTCCGCTATAATTATCCAAAACCATATTCTGAGTTAACGCAGGAAAGAAGTCCTTTATATAAAGCTGGTATGGAGTCGTCCCGGCAGGAAGAAATGCCTTTGAATCTCCGCTCAAAAACTCAAATTCAGAATTTGCTGTCTGCCCTCCAAAAACTGATACATAGCACCTTCCCTTTATCGCATTCTCAGTAAGACTGTCATAAAAAGGCATAACAGGCTTGTCTGTATGCAGCTCTCCTATATCCTGAAGATCCGCAAAGGCCTCATTCATTATTACAATTACATTGGGCCTAACAGCTTCTGTATCCTGTGATACCGAGTCTGAACTGAAGCTGTTTTGAATCTCTTTCACTGCATCCGCACTATAACCTTCGGGTTTATCAATGACCATTGTTCTTATGCTTCTTACAAATGTAAGAAGTCCACCATATTTCCTATAAGACTTGATCGGCATAAAGGTATTGATCTTTACCTTCTGATTGTTTAGAAAATTAGTTCCGGCAATTGTGTAACCCGCTCCAATCAATGCTGCTACACCAAGTCCTGCCATAAGTAACCTGAAACGCAGATTCTTTCTTTTTTTCTCCCCTGTCCTGTAAAACAGCATGAATGAAATATTTGCAAGAATAAACGCTATCATCACAAACTGTTTTATTTTAAAGGAATACTCATAGGATCCGGCAACATTAAGAGCCGTTTCGGTAGTAAAAATATCTCCTGCCAGTATAGGAATTCCCCTGAATTTTATTACATAATACCCGACTATTCCAAACATTCCGGTCATGATGCTTGTTAATAGCATTGACCACCTTAATGACAGTGTAAAGGAATATACAGACCACAAAATAAGCGCATATAGCGTATAATTAAACACTATAAATCTTCGCTTAGCTGCGAACATATCATAATTTGTATCCAGCGCATATTCCGTTAGGACATAGCACAAAATAGGATAAATCACAAGCAGTATATATCTTGGCCATTTGTCTAAAATGCCTTTTACCTTCTCAGAAACAAACGGAAAAACAAATGCGAATAATAAAAACGCTGCTGTCAGAACAATATATCTTTTCCCAATATAATCTACTATCAAACTTCCGGTAAAAGCCGTAATAGCGGCCAGTAAAAGAATGTATATAGTTTTAAAAATCTTATTTTGTGTCATTACAAATCTTCCTTCGCCTAAAACTTAACCTCACAGGAAAAACTTTTCGAATTATAGCACAAAACATCTGTGATGTTAAGAAAAAGCCCTTTTTAATGCTCTTACAGGCCATGTAAGGAGCATTCCCAGCTTGTATGCTTTGGAAGACTTTATTTTCTGCAGTTGCTTCTTTAATGCCGAAACAGATTCCTTGTTCTCTTCTTTTAGTTCTTTTATAGATGCCTTAAGCGTTTTTATCTGTACTCCTGTAGAACTCATTTCTTCTATTCTGTCAAAAAAACCGGCATAAAATCCCATAGCTATGTCTTCAGGAAGCAGCTTGACGACCTCCCACCAGTCTTTCATCCGCGCTGATTCAACGCTGTCCCATGGCTTGCATACATCAGCATAGTGAATTATTACAGGATTCTTTCTGCCGCCATTCCACTCGGATCTTGTATATGCTCTCTGAAGCATTTCACTCTTAGTATAGGCACCCTTATCATCAATGGGATATTTGGTCATTACATTGTATTTGAAAGGAAGCTTTCTAATCTTGTTATAGCAGGCAACATTTAAAATATCCTGATCCTGAGATCCAAAGTTCTTGTTAAGAAGGAAATAGAACTCTTCGGATAGATTATCCCTTCTCATATTTGCAAGATTCATTATAAGAACACCGGCATTTACATAATTGTCGAGATCCGGTATGCCAAGCTCCGTAACCTTAACCTGTACCTTACTATCAGGATAGTAATAACCTGCTGCCGGAACGCCTGCTATATACTTATCATCCACATTTATTCTGAAAAGCTCCGACAGATCGCTCTTAACCACAACATCCGAATCCAGATATATACACTTCTTAACATCCTTTAAAAGCTCAGGCAGCTTTAGTCTGTAATAAGTAGCAGCGCTTATATGCTCTATCTGAATAAATTTCTCATCTTCGGAGGCGTCCATCACATGAAAATTCAGCTTGTACTTTTGATGACGGCTACATATCCTCTCAATCTTTTCCTTGTTTTCTTCAGAAAAATCATTTGAAACCAATAGTTCAAGTCTGTAGGTTGTGGATTTCTTGGCAGTGGAAAGCAATGATTCAATAACTACCATCATGGGATTTGCATAGTTATTGTCTCCCGCAAGGACTATAGGAAGCTCGTGCTCTCCCTCAGCTATAACAGTAGGGAAAAATACTCCCTTCTTACCCTCCATTATGAGCTTTGTGATGAATATTCCTGTAAGCCATTCACTTATAAACATTCTGTTACTTACAAGATCATTTTCAACTCTTTCTGTTATGTTAAAAAACCACTCACCATATCTAAAAAATGTCTCTCTGGGGAAAATGAACATATTGCAAAAATAGCCTTTTTCTCCATTGAGATATTCATCTGCAGCATCTGCATAATCCGGATAAAGCTCTTTAAGGATGGCTACTGCTCTATCCAGATCCTCGATATTGTGGTTCGTTTTATAGTGATCATATAGAGTATGGCGAAGTAAGGGCTTTGCACATACAAAATCGCAGTTTTCGACAACATTTTTCACTATTTCGGGAGAATAGTTAATTTTCTCAAAATAGTCATCTTCGATGTCCTCTGCTTCATAGTTGCCTTTTTCCAAAGTTTCATCAAAGATAAAATGCCTTCTGTAGTGCATGAATCCGATATAGTCAGGATTACCGAGCTTATCATAATTTTTATATGCCCAGTAAACCGTACTCATTTCGTTATAAAAAGTATTTTTCTCAGATATGTTGTCTCCGGTGTTGTCACCTTCCATGTTCTCATACAGCCACTTTGTTTCTTCCGAAGCTGTATCAGAGAGAGGCTCACGGTTAGCTCTGCCTGCATGGATAGGAGTTAATATTTCATCCTTGAAAAGGTGATCTTTTTTATGGTAGCTTAATACCAACTTTACATTTGATGCCATTATTCTTCCTCCGGCAAAGTGTCTTTATCCGCTTTTAAATCATTATCAACAGCCTGATCACTTTGATTTTCATTTGACTGCTCTCTCTGTTGTTTTATACTGTCTATTTTTCTGGGCAGCCAGGTCACCTTCCGTCCAATCTTATATTCTGTAGATGCCTTCAGTTCTTTAATCTGTGCCTTTAATTCCTTCTTTTCCGCTTTAAGCTCTTTTATCTGATCATTAAGCAGCGCCATTTTTGCTTTTACTTTTTTATTAAATGCACCTGCCTGTGATGCTTCTCTCCAAAGAAGAAATTCTTCATAGGAGCCGTTTTCTATCATCTGAAGCCTGTCATATTTCTTCATCTTTTGAACATCTTCAGGTAAAACCTTTTCTACTCCTATCTTCTTAAAAGCATCATTTTTTATATAGTCATACATCTGCCTGTATATATTCAAAGCATCTTTTCCTTTTTGACAGCTCATGACATAAAGATAACTTCCAAGAGCCTTATTCACAAAACTCTTTTGTATTTCTTCATAGATACCCAGCTCATTCAGTTTTTTGTATGCAGCTTCAAATGCATCAAATACGCACATGGGAGACCTGTTAAGATCCGTGGTTGTTGATATCTTCTGATCATATCTCCAATGCACAAGCTTCTCCGGAATATAGGTTATCCTCTCCGCAAGTGCCATGGCTATCAGATTAAAATACGCATCATTTGCCTTCGGAAGACTTTGAAATCTTATATCATTATCCTTAACAAAACTTGTTCTGAACATTTTATTCCAAGGCACATTTGCTGTAACATTATAAATGGTGTCCGGAATAGTTTTCCGCGAAAAAGGAGTATTATCAGGGATATATTCAAAATCAATTTTTGTTCCCTCTTCATCCAGTTTAAGAAGTTGATTAAAATGCCATGCATCGCATAAGCAGATGTCAGCATCATCCTCCTTAGACTTGTTATATAAGAGTTCAAGCGCATTTAGTTCAAAAAAATCGTCTGCGTCCCAGAATACAACATATTCCCCCTGAGCCCTGTCCAGTCCTACATTGCGGGATACTCCTGCATTCTCATGTTCCTTGGGCACAACTGTGATCCTTGAGTCTTTTTGAGCGTATTCATTCGCTATAGCTACTGTATTGTCTGTTGAGCCGTCATCTACAACAATTATTTCAATATCCTCCAGGGTCTGATTTATTATACTTCCAAGACACTGTCCGATTACTTTTTCTGTGTTATATGAAGGCACTATTACTGATACTTTCATTCTCATCATCTCCCTTAAGCAGATTTGCCGCCTTATATTTTACACTAATTAAACATAACAAAAAACCCCGACCGGAAAAAACGAAATCGTTCTTCCCGATCGGGGCCATAAACTCATAACTTATTTTTTGATTTTAGCTTTTGAATCTCCGGAAACGAAAATTGCCTGAGCCTTTTTCTTAAGTCCCGGGAACTTATTTCCTTTAACAAGCTTAACTTCCGCATGGTTGCTTATAAAGATCGGAGTACCCTTCTTTCCAACCTTGGAAATCGTATTGCCACTAACGGATTTTACCACAGCATAGTTTGAAACATATATGCCATGATTCTTTGTTCCGCTTATTGTGTTTTTATCAATTTTCTTTCCTGTAGTCTTATAGTTCATTTTTATACCATACAGTTTTGATTTCGAGATATTGCATCCTGTTATGGTAATATTCTTACTTTCGTCAATAGCACATACTCCGCACTCACCGCCTTCTATCGTACAATTCTTAACAGTGATCTTTGAAGATTTGTTATTGATGTGAACATTGTTCTTTTTCGCATTTTTAACTGTACAGGTATCAAGTTTGATATTCTTGGAACCCTTGATATAGATTCCGTTTTCTTTACCATTATCCACTTCATTATTCATAGAGGTACATTTTTCACTAAAGACAAACTGAATACAGTTTCCTTTACTCTCAGCGATCTTATTACCTGAAACAGTAGTATTTTTTGTATACTCGAGACTTATTCCATCGGTATTCTCGCCGGAAATGATATTATTGGTGATCGTGTAACCATTAACATAATACTTACCTGCAGCAACACCATTTGTCTTTTTGGTCAGAGTAAATCCTCCGGTTCTTACTGCTACATTGGTACTCTTACTTCCGTCCTTTTGAAGAACAAAAGTATTTCCGTCAACCACATTGTCGCAGGTGTATGATGTATATTTTCCACCGCTGATTTGCTTTGCGGTCTGTCTGAAATCAACGCCGAAGCCTACTCCGTCAAAAGTATTGTTTGTAATTTGACAATCCTTCCATCCGCAGCCCTCTACAGCTGTGTCTGCAATATCCGTAAATGTACAATCTTTTACCACTATATTCTCGTAGTACTGTTTATCTTTGAAGTGGTGAGATCCCACACCTCTGTATAATCCTGTGAATTTACAGTTCTCAATAACCGCACCCTGACAAGTCAGGTAATCCTTCTTACCATAGCCGGGGAAACCTTCGCCATTAGAAGTCATATCAAAAGACACGCATTCATATCCGCTCTTTATACTTGAAGGCTTATAATTAGGCTTTTCAAATACGCAGTCACGTATAACAAGGTTCTTAACAGCCGCAACCTCTATAGCATGCTGGCTGACATTTGTGAATGTAATCTTTTCAAAAGTAAGATTTGTAACTCTGGCGAATCTGAAAATACCTGCGTCATAAGTACCTCCGTCCACAACTCCGTTACAGATCTTTATATTCTTGTAATAATCGTATCCACTGGATGTTTTATCACTATTTGGGTCAGTACCTGATCCCATAAGGTTCTTTGATGAAGAACGTGTCAGTGTTGCTCCGCCTAAATCAAGTGTCTTATTTGAGAAAACACCTATTCTTCTGTCAGGAGCTGTTATTACAGGATAATCGTCCTTGTTAATTGTTATGGTCTCTGCCTGAGATGTTAATCCGGCATTCAGTCCGGCTTTCATTGTCTCACCAAGTACCCACTTAAGAGCATAAGCTTCACCCATTGTATTGTCAGATGCTATATAATCATCATACTCTTTAACAAATTCCTTATTGAAATCAATTTCCTTTTTCGCAGCCCATTCTGCTGCTTTTTTCAGAGCTTCCTCTTTTTCAGCTGCTGTCCTTGACCTTCCAAGCGGTACAGGGTTAACAACTGCCACTGAATAAATTCCGTTCTCCAAAGGCTCAACTGTAATTCCGGAATATTTAACACTACTATCAATAGCCGTAGCTGTATTACCTGTTACTTCAAATACGCATATTGCATCCTTGGATGAAATCTCAACGCCTTCCGAATTAACAGCTGTAACACCTTTTTGCTTTGCCTTTTCTATAGCACTGCTGGCCTGAATATTTGCTTCCTTCATAAATGATCCCGTGGGAACGATCGTTACTTCAACTCCGCCGTTCTTAGGATCAACAATTTTGCCATTATAAACAAAACTGATTCTGAAGGACTCCGTGATAAAAGCGCTGCCGTTTGCATCCTCTGCGCCTTTTACAACTTCCAGTATCTCTTTTTCTTTGGTTTCGCCAACCGCTTCAACCTTGACCTTCGTTCCTGCCTTGAAGGCTCCTGCATTTGCCTTGATCTTGATCTTATATCCATCAATCTCAGTAGCATAATTGAAATCACTATTTGCATCAGTTATCTTCGCCATCCCGCCTGCGGCAAGGGTTTTGACACTTGTATTTCCAAGAGAAAATACCATCACTAAAGCAATAGCCAACGAGAAAAATCGCCTGTATTTCATGTCCATATAAACCTCCTCATAAACTATAAACTACTTTTAAATAATTATACTAAATATGAATTGGTTATCGGTCGGTACAGGCGATTTTTAATTAACTTTTAATATTATTGTTATAAAAAATTCCCATACCGCAGAGCACTAATCAAGCGCTCAGGTATGGGAAGCATTTACTATATATTTCAAGTCAGGATTTCGTAAGTATGTCTACTATTCTTTCTGCTACTTTTCCATCACATTTTGATGCTTTTACAAACTTATCCAGTGCTTTTGCAGAAGATGACTCGGCTTTCATAGAGCCATTTTCTGAAATATCTTTTTTTAAAGATTCTATAAGCTCCTTGTGTGAATCAAAGGTAATCTTGTCAAATTGAGCATCTATTTCCGGAACATTCAACGAAGCTGCCACATTTCCGTTAGTCCATCTAAAGAATGCTTTTCCTGCAATAACAGGTGCAAAGCTATATCCGTCACTGTCACTTATCACCGCATCCGAAGCAGCTATACATTTAATCAAAGCCATGTCTGTTGTAAAAACGAATCCCTGCAGATACTCAGGGTATTCAATCGGACCATAGCCATCAAGATCCTTTAAAAGCACCACGCAGCTTCTGGCAAATTCCTCGTGTAAATCCTTAAGGAACATATCCAACGTCTCGGAAGATATTTTCGCACCTGAGATAAGAAGCGAAATAATCCTTTTATCTTTAGCAAAAGAATAGTCTTTTGCAATTTTATCTTTTGCTTCTTGCGCAAATTTGTCATTGAGTAATACATCCATGGAAGGATTACCTTCATGAAGTATCTTTCCCGTTTCCTTAAGAAAATATTCTGAAAGGAACCGTTTATCCAGCGCTTCGTCCATTCCGGTAAGGAAATCATAGCTGTTTATCAAAGGAAAAGCCTTCGCTTCATCTCTGTCTATGCCTACTGACAAAGCCTTAATGCTATCTGCCTTTTTCCCTGCAGGAACCATCTCCGGACATATCTGTATAAGCTTAGTCTCCGGACGGATCTTTATCATTCTTAAAACAAAGGGATCACCTGCTGCCAAAATATACTTTGCGGTGGCAAGTATCCTTGCATTTTCCTTGAGTTTTGTCTTATCCTCAAGCGAGAACCGCAGCTTATCATGGATTTCAAAGCCACCCTTTGCTTCAAATGTCGCCTTTAAAGATGCAAATACACTCTTATCAACACCCTTATCTGTCAAAAAGACAACGCTGTTATCGCTGACAGTAGTTTTTGCAGCATTTTCATATATAGGAGTAATTACCTTTTGAACCTTTAAATGGTTTTTAAAAGAAGCCTTTTTATCAGCAAAGGATTCCTCCCAGCTTGTAAGTGTATGATAAGTACCTTCAAGAGGCTCTTCTCTTTTATATTTCTCAATAGAAGGCTCAAAAAACGCATCCATGATTCTCTTTGTAGCATGTCCGTCACAGGACTTCATGAACTTCTCTTTAAAATCATGAACCTCAGCCTTATTAAACCTCTCATCAACATGCTTGATATAATCTATTACTTCCGCATTGGTGAAGCATACAGGTCCCGGAGTCAGTTCGTCATAGTTATAATAGAACCCTCTCCAGTCAAAGTAGTTATAAAGATCATAAGCAAAGAACACCATCGGCTTTTCAAAAAGCGCATACTCAAAAATTGTAGATGAGTAATCGGCTATCATGATATCCGTAATACATATCAGTTCTTCTATAGTAAGCTGCTCTGTAAAATCAGCTGCAAAATCAGAGCACTCCATAGGAATTACCGGTCTGTTGTGAGTTATTGGATGATGTTTGAAAATAAGAACATACTCATCAGATAGTTCCTTTTTGAATTTCTTAACATCTAACATGTCAGGTGTTAGCGCCTTAGCTGAACGACCTCTGAATGTAGGTGCGTAGGAAATGACTTTCTTGCCCTTTGCCTGTGGCATTAGCTTGTAGAAATGTTCATATGCCTTATCAATAGTCTCCTGTCTGTAAAAAACATCCGTCCTTGATAATCCCAGAGACTTTATGCATTCCGGGTTATCTTTTTTATCCATAGCCTCGGCGTATGCCCACTCTATTTCCGGCGAACTAACCGTAACAATATCGTAGTCACCGTGAGAAGGAAATCTCTTGGCATCCTTATAAGAATCACCGAATATCTTATCCGCTGTACTAAGTCCAAACTTTTTAAAAGCTCCTGCAGCGTGCCAGGTATTTAAAATATGCTGTCCCTTTCTTTTCCTCAATGCACCGTGAACATCACTTCCCTCAGCATAAATCAGGTATTTTGCAGTAGCAGCATCTATAACAAAATCCCTCATTCTCTTATACTGCTCAGTCTTTGTCACAAAACTTATCCTAAAGAAGTGGCAGTGTATATTAAGGTTATAGTTTCTTACCAGTTCATTGTATATTTCCTGGAAAGAATTTGATAACGATGGCAAACGAAGTTCAAGGAAAATAACCTTGTCCTCTTGAATCGGATGAAACAGCGCGACAAAATTGAACAGAAGAGGATAATAAATCTTACGTGTTATCCATCTTACCAAAAAACCTTTCAATCGGTTGAGTTTCTTCATAATACTTTTCTGATTCCTTCCTAAAACTACATATTCCTGTAACCGGCCTTCAATACTTCCGGTCTGTTCTGTCTAAGAATCGCCAAAGCTGCTTCCACAGCAGGCTCTGTCTCTCCCTCCTTTAAAATCTTCAAGAAGCGCTCTGTCTCAGCTTTCATTTCTTCTCTCATAGAATTCGCCCTTCTTACAGCGAAAGCCTGCGCCAGCTTCTGAATATCCAGATCATTCTTGGGAAGCTGATTTGTAGAAAGGAATTCCTCATACGCATTACAGATGTACTTTACGTCATCACTAAAACATATCTGATTACCATGATCAATCCACAGAACCTTATTACAAAGTTCTCTTATCTGAGTGATAGAGTGTGAAACAAGCAATCCTGTTATTCCTTCATCAAGAATCTCTCTCATTTTTTTTGAGCTCTTCTTTTTAAAAGAACCGTCACCTACACTCAGGACCTCATCCAAAATAAGGATTTCCGGTCTTACGAGACAGGCTATTGAAAATGCAAGTCTGCTCTTCATTCCGCTAGAAAGCATATTGAAAGTGTAATCCTGGAATTTGCCGAGTTCTGCAAATTCTATGATCTCGTCATACTTCTCATCCATAAAGGCTCTGGTATAACCCAGCATAGCACCTCTAAGGTATGTGTTTTCCCTGACAGTAAGGTCTCCGTCAAATCCGCTTGAAAGCTCAAGAAGAGCAGCAATACTTCCCTTTACTTTAAGCGTACCCTCGGCAGGTCTTAAAATACCACTGACCGCCTTTAAGAGCGTACTTTTTCCGGCTCCGTTTGTTCCGATGATTCCGAGCATGTCACCCTTACTTAACTCAAAAGTAATATGCTTATCTGCCCAGAACTCATGGACATCATATGTGCCCTTTACCTTACGAAGGACAAAGTCCTTAAATCCCATTGTTTTAAAATCACCAGTTTTATATCTGATACTCACGTTGTCACATGAAATAACCGGCTTATCCATAATTTGTTACTCCTTACAGATAATAGATGAATTCCCTGTTGTACTTCTTGTAAATAAAGCCTCCGACAATAAGGAACAAAGAAGCATAAAACAGCATCAGTCCATGATATTGAAGAGACGGTATTTTCCCATCTATCACAACAGTTCTGAAATACTTGATCACCACATATACAGGGTTTAAAAGGAACAATCTCTGCACCTGTGCCGAATACTTATCAACTCTGTAGAATATTGCAGATACATAAGTAAGCAGTGTAAGGAAAATATCATAAAGATATCTTGTATCCTTAAAGAACACGCACAAAGCCGACAAAATCATTCCCACGCCTATATTGATCATGGTAATTATGATTATAGGAACAACAAGCATTATCATTCTCGGTCCAAACTGAATCCTGTCAATTAAACAGAAGAAAAAGTAAACCACCATTGTGATCATGAAGTTAACAAAGGCTGACACATTCTTGGATAACAAAAACAGATACTTGGGAAGGTTTATCTTCTCAATGATCTTTCTGTTCTTTATAAGACTTGTCATACCGTTTTTCGTAGCTTCCTTATAGAAATTCAGCACCAGTGTTCCACTAAAAAGATATGTTGTATAGTGAGGTGAATTCCTTCCGAAAAACTGGGTAAATACTATCTTCATAACAAACAGTGTCAGAAGTGGAGAAAGCACACTCCACAACATTCCCAGCGAAGTGCGCTTATACTTTTGTTTAAAGTCTCTTTTTACAAGCTCTGTAAAAAGAAACTCATATCTATAAAATTTGTTGATCCATTTTTCTATCATTTATCAATTTCCCCGAGAATATCTATAGTGCGTTTAAGCCCTTTCTCCATGGAATATTCAGCCTTCCATCCCATAGATCTGAGCTTTGATCCATCAAGGATTGCCTTTGTGGCCTTTGAGTATCCTGCTGCCTCTGTAGCATCCGGAAGCTCAAAAATAACCTTCTTACCTCTATACTCTGCAATAAGGTTAGCCATATCCTTAAGGGTTATATCCGAATCCGGATCGGCAATATTATAAGCGCCTCCGTCCTCTCCTAACAGCATGCAGTACAAAAGGCCGCTTACTGCATCAGCCACGTAACTGTATGAATAAAGCTGCGTTCCCTCGGACTTTAAAACAATATCTTCCCTGGCAACTCCCTTTTTGATGAACTGGGAGATAGCTTTGGTATCAGATGAAAGCATTGAAGGTCCGTAAGTTCTTGCAAGTCTGGGAATAACAACGCTAAGATCCCTCTGCTTCATATAAGCCTGACAAAGAGCCTCTCCTGCACGCTTACTCTCAGGATATCCCGCTCTTAATGTGTTGCAATCGATATATCCGAGATAGTCCTCTGAAAAGCGCTCCGTATCACCGCGGTTTTCTCCGTATACTTCAACAGATGAGGCAAAAACAAACCTTTTTGCCTTGACATCCGCAGCGTAATCCAGCATATTGCGAAGTCCGATCACATTGGTAAGTATTGTTCCGATAGGGTCAGTTGAATATTGAAGAGGGTGAGTATTACTTGCGAGGTGAAGTACATAATCTGCCTTTATTCCCTTAAGTTCATCGCCGGGAGCATCATTTACATCCTGTTCCACCGCAATAAAATCCGTGGCATTCTCTGTCAGTCCAAAGCGTGAAAGGATCCTTCCTTTACTCCTGCCAAGTCCGACAACTTTTATATCATCTCCCATATTGCTGCTGCGAAATCTGAGAACGTCTATCAGGAAACTACCTATAAGACCGGTAGCACCGGACATAAGCACAGTCTTACCTTTCAGATTCTCCCAGGGAAGATCAATCCCTGCGACTTTTTCTATATCTTCTATATATTTTGCATTCTGCGAAAGATTCATCATATCCTCACTATCACGATTTTTCCATTCGATTATTTAAGCCAGTTGTCCTTATCCGACTTAAGATAAGCCTTAAACATTTCAAGGTCATCCTTGGTAGTCAGCTTGATATTCTTATCGGAACCTGCCGCAAAATGAAGTGTCTCTCCCAGATCAACCATCATAGTATTTGTATAGGCACTTCCTCTGATTCCAATTTCCTTCTCAAAAGCTTCGTGATAAGCCCAATCCAGTTTGCCGAATTTGTACGCCTGAGGTGTTGATACTCTTCTAAGAGTCTCTCTGGGGATGTACTTACGTGTTGTACCCTCATCCTCTTCGTTCACAACAAATATCTGCTCATTATATGGAAGCGAAGTAACAGCATTGCCATACTTCTTGCACACTACAATGACATCCGAAAGGACCATCTCATCAACAAGGGGTCTTATTCCATCATGAATGATGACTATATCATCTTCCTTAAGCTCTCCCTCGAGGTTGAAAACACCGTTCCTGATGGATTCCTGTCCACTCTCACCACCCGGAACTATCCATTTAAGCTTGGTGATATTGAACTGCTTGGCATATGCCCATACCATATCCTGCCATCCATCTATACACACAAGTTCTATAGCATCTATCTGAGGATGCTTTTGAAAGCCCTCAAGAGTATATATAAGAACCGGCTTGTCATACACATTAATAAACTGCTTGGGAATGTCCTGCTGCATGCGGTGACCTGAACCACCTGCTATAATAAGTGCTATGTTTGCCATAATGCCTCCTTTGTTTTGATAAGAATACCAATTATTTAGACTTTTTACAACTTTAGTCTCCGAAACTCAGTTCCACAGCTGAGTGAATCTCCCTTTCGGATTCAGGCGGAATACTCATATAAGTATCCCCGTAAAGTACCTTCATATACGCTTCCGTCCCCTTAGGAATCCTGACATCAAGTCCTTCAAAGGTTCCGGCTCTTGACCTGTTCATATCCTTTCTCAGATACATCTCTCCAAAATAATGCTTTCTGCCACTTGGAATACATACATAGGTAGTTTTTTCATCCCTGCAAAGAGAATACCATTTATAGACATGCTTTGAAAGCGAATCCAATGGCACCATACTGATCAGCCTTCCTATCCTCATTTTCTTCCTGAAAGCCTCTTTGAGCGGAAGATTATTCGCAAGATATGGCTCCAATGCATCCCAGTCATCCGCAGTTTTACGACATGTGAGCATATACCCCATAAACAGACACATATATCCGTGAAGCTTCCTCTTAACTGCACTGTCATATGTATTCTCGAGAACAAAAATATCTATAAAAATACCGGTCTCCGGCATCTTAAGTTCATTAAATGCTTTATAAACAGTCCCCTTTTTCTTGATCTGAACATGTGACATTCCATAACCGCCGCCACATTCAGGTGCACAAAGAACATACCTGTCTCCTAGCTCTTTGTCAAACACCTGCTTCAGATGTTCAAAATCCTTCCTTGGCATGTTGATATCTATATCATCGTCCCAGGGAATAAATCCTTCATGTCTGATCGTACCAAGTACTGACCCTCCACTGAGGGTATAAAAAATATCGTTTCTTTCAAAAACTGCAATAAAATCCTGCAACATACCAAGTAAGGTATGCTGCAGTTCTTTAAGCTGTTCCTCATTTAATTCAAATGTCCCGGGAGCACCGCGAAAACCCGTTTTAAAAAAGTGTCTTCTGTCTGTACTTCCGCTGATCTTATTTTCTTTCATTCTATCTTTATCAAAAACTGTGTTTATATTTCTTGTGGAAAACCTTCGCTGCTATAAATGCAAGGCCCTTCTTAAACCAGTTGATACTCTCCATATGTATACAATGAAGCTCCTTGACTTTAAAGTCTTCAATATCTGTATTTCTAAGCTGATAATCCATCCACACGTTAAAAATTATCTCAGATATTCTTCCGATATATCTGCCCTGATAGTTGCTCAGCCCCTTATCAAACCTGTCCTTTTCAATTTCGGCCAGTATTTCAAAAAGCCACTCACAGTACTTATCGAGAATATCACGCCTCATGATCATCATATTAAACATGTAACCGGAAGTTCTGTTCATTACTCTGTCATATGATTCAATATACTCTGGGTGAAGCGCTTCCATCACTCTTCTGGTAGCCTGGAGCTGTTCTTCATAATGTGTATGCGCATAATGAGAGTATAAAGTTTCTATGTAATATTTTCTTTTCTCAGGAACTACAACACTGTACTCCTCAAAAAGCTTCTCAAGCTCTTTACCGCGAATAATACTCTTGAAGGGATCTCCCTCAAGTTTTTTCTTGTCCGAAGCAAAATATCTTCTGTAGTGAACAAGACCTATGTAATCGGCATCCAGATTTTTCCATGCCCAATAAAGCCCTGTTAACTCACAGTAACGGGGGTTCTTCTCTGAGATGTTATCGCCCGTATTGTCCTTTATATATGGAAGATCAGGAGCATTGGATAAATCAGCTCCCACCTGTACAGGTACATATATGGGATCCTTGGGCATTCTATATTTTTTTGTGGTCGCAACTATAATCTTAATATTCGGCATCTAATAACCACTTCAAAATAAATTTTTTGTCAACGTATAATTCTACCAATTATTCGATAAATGTACAAGTAACGCAATATTTCCTGAAATCGGGGCTAAGATTTCAAGCTTACTACTGTTTTAATCTGCCTTCCTATGATATCGCATAACGCCCCAAAATAAAACCACACCAATGATCAGAAATATCATCCCCGCAAAGGCACCGGGGGTTCTGTATATCAGCCTTAGCTCATGAGCTCCCTGATCCATCTGAAGCGCCATAAACATCGTATTGGCACGGTACAGTTTTGTCTTTTTTCCATCCACATACGCACTCCATCCGGATGCATATGGGATACTGACAAGCACAAGTTTACTCTTATCAAGCGTGATATCAGCTGTGATTCCGTCTATGGCGAAGGCTTCATTTCCATCCTCGCAGGTAATATCAGCGCTTATTCCTTCAACTCTTTTCTCACGAAGCTTTTTGAAATTATCAAGCTTCTGGCATATAACATATATATCATCTACTTTGTATGTTCCGGTATCAGTAAATTTCAGTTCAAAGCCAGTAAGACCTTGCTTTGAATAGCCGCCGTTTATTGCAAAGTCATGAATACCATTAGCCCACTTGAATGTGGGATCCGAGGTAGTAAATTTCTTCTTGCTAAAGACGGTATCTCCTATATAGGACTTGACAGAAACCTTTACATACTCAGTCTCCATGGTATTTAAAAACACATCGATATCACTCATTCCATCGCGAGGGATATCATAATACAACCCATCGAGGCATACATACGTCTCTGAATCCCCCAGACCTGCAAAATTCAGATTTATCGTACCACCTTCTCCAAAGACTTTGATCTCACCCGTCTCTTTGTTCCACTCAATGTCACCCTTGAGACTAATATCTGCATCAACCTTTGTTCCCGTGAGCTCCACGTTCCCGGTCACATTAGTCTTCAGCTTGTCATCGGTTTCAGAAATGACAGCCGCCTCCATGAGAGCCTCCTGCTTCCCGACAGGACTCAGCCCGGCATATACATCACTATCCAGAATCTCATCATAACCGTAAATAAATGGCAGCGCATCCTCGAAACAGTAAATAGTGGTCTTCTCATCATCCGACTTATAATAGACCTCTGCTCCTTCCGGCAGATTCCCGGGCTTCTCATTTACAACGTATTTAACACCTGTAAGCGCATTCAGCATCGTACGTCCATCTAGTCCCGAATAGTGGTAAACGCTTGTTATTGATCTGCCTAGTTCCCCTAAGAAACTGCTCACATATGGATTCGACAGGCTGAAGTAAAAATTAGTCGAAGGCACTCCCCACAACATAGTTATGTTGTCCTCAAAGTCCCCGCTTATCCTGTATGTCCCCACATCGCTGTCCAGGTCTCGCATGAGCTTCGCTTCGGTATTAACTGACCTTTTGACCATATCCTGCGAAAACTCTATATAGCGTGACAGATAGGCATCTCCCGAACCATCAAGTGAATAAAAGCCATGTATTGCAAAAGACAGTAAACTCAATACACCTATTGCTGCAACCGAAAAAGTTCTTCTGCTGAGCTTCTTCACATTTTCAAATGTAATAATAGCAAGCACCACTATCAGAAATGCATTTCCAATATAAACATCATTTCTGTATCTTTCCCACCTCTGAAAGAAAAGCACGCCTGTGATAGCCGCATACACCCCGGTAGCTATCCACATCTTCCTGATCATAACGGCGTCCATATCCAGCAGTCCGGCAAAAAGGTCTGTCGTCATGAAGCTCACAAGAAATACAAAAGCCCAATCCCATCTGTTACTTACATATGACATACCATTTAAGAAATATCCTGCAAAAGGAACTGCGTAGGCAACTACTGCCGCCAGAAGCCACAGCTTGTATTTCTGATATTTCTTAACATTTACAATCAGGTACAGAATAACCAGCAGCGCCATAAATGTCGTTCCGGGGAAAGTCCAATATCCCTTGGTGAACGATGTTGCGATCTGTCCCAAAAGAAATTTATAGTAATCCAGAAAATAAATCGGTATTAATTTATAATCCATAGAAGCCCTGGGATCTGAAACAATCTGAATGACCGTAGGCAACAAGAGCGGTGCCGCCAGCATCGCACTTATGATCCCATCTCTGAGCATCAATAGAAACCTTATCAGTTTATTGCCGCAGTCCCTTGTCATCACCTCAGCGATTGCGTAGATAATGACAAAGATGACTTCCATATAGAAAAAGTAAAAATTGGACACACAAGACAAGGCTGTCACTACAATAAACAGACCGTGCCTGTTATCCTTTATTATCCTGTCAATTCCGATGAGCATAAGCGGAAAATATATCATCGGAGTGGTAAAATACGGATGAATCGAAGCAGCATGTATCACATATGAACAAAATACATACATCATGGCCCCTGAAAGTATGGCCATGTCACTGTAGTCCCTCTTTTTAGAAATGCAATAAAAAGAGAACATCACACCCGCAAGGAACAGTCTGCATACAACAAGCAGCGCATAAAACCAGCTCATATAAGCATCCGTAACAAAGGCGCTGAATATCGTAAGAGGATCTCCTATAACATAATAACTAAGGGTTGTTATTATATCAGAGCCGTATCCCATCCCAAATGAATACATTGGAATGTCAAACCTATGCTCCACAAAAATATTATGAGCAATAGTCCTAAGCCACCTCGCGTAATACAAAAGAGCCTTAAAGTGCTGGTTTTCTCCGTCTCCGGACACCACAAAGCCCTTTCTATGGATGAAAAAGAGCAGGTAAGCACAGAAAAATGACAGGGCAAATGCAATAGCATACTTTACAAAATATCTTATTATCCCGGTCTTTTTGTTCTCCATAACAATTCCTATCTTACCTTGCCATCCTTATCTATCAGAATCCATCCATCCCAGTAATAATGCATAAGATCCGGATCACATGGCTGATTATTTCTCATGGTAAAGGTTCTTACCATCTCTTTATCCTTTCTCCTGTTAAGTCTGGCTCCCCAGAAAGAGAAGGTTGAATTGGCACAGATATTTCCTCTGCAATGGCTCATAAGCTGTATATCCAGAAGGGAATTCCTGCCCGTATTGTGATCGATTATTGTATATCTCCCGGCGTCGCTGTATTTCTCTCTGGCGTAATCAGGATCATTTGTAAAAATATAAAAATGCGTATCAGGGTCCTTTGAAATAAAATACTTCATGGCGCTGTCGTAATACTCATCTGTTGCAATATTCCCAAAAAGCGCAGCATTCTCAGGATCCAGATAGTCGCCTCTTCTTATGTGGACGCTCACACTAGGCGTTTGTTCCATCTCATTCATCAGCTCCACATTTCTGATATGAAGCTCCTGATCCGGATTGATAGGAAAAATGAAGAGGTCCTGAAGCTCGTCCATAATATCATCGTAGTACTTCTGACATGCAAAATAGCCTTCGATATATTTGTCCTTTAATTCAAAGACTTCCGGATGATACATCGCTGATTCTGTGAATCTTGGACTAAGCCCGGGAATCAGTTTTGCTGCAGCCTTTATGACAGGATTTCTGTCCAGAAAATAAGCTCTCTCCTCTTTTGTGCATGCTGGTATTGGAAGTCCGTTAAAATAACGAAGCTCCAGCTCACGCTTTGCGAGCACTCCCTTTTGACTCCCCTCATCAAACCACGATATATCAAGCTTTATGTTTTTGTCTGCTCCGGAGCGAAGGAGTTTTCTGTACAGCGCATATTGCTGCATCTGATTTCCCAGTCCTCCGGCTATATTTATGATGATCATTATTACAATTCCTTATCCATGGATAAAGCTGATATTTCCCACAGCCCTTTCCTTATATTCAGGCATTATGGAATCCAGCTTTTTGCGAATCTCTTCTTCTCTTTCCATCATCCACTCATATCCCTTAACAAGATCATCACTATTCTTTAATGACTGTACAGGAATAACATAATTCTCATCTGTTCCAAAAAGGTCACGTGCTATTCCTCTGGATTTCACCGAATATCCCAGTACCAGCGTCGGTATGCACTGCGAATAAGCTGCTATTGTGGCGTGTGTCCTCGCTCCCACAAAGGCTTTGCACTGACCTATGATGTACTTAAGCTCCGATGCAGTCCTGTCTTCGATCAGAGTGATTCTATATCTGTATCCACTATCTATATCCATAAACTCATCCATCAGTTCGGATAACGGTCCTCTGTCATCATTGCTATTCCATACCACATGAGGGATTAGCGCAATTCCATACTCCGTATTATCCAGGATATGTTTAATAAGACATCTGTAATTATCCATAGTCAGGCCTGCACCCGACTCATTATCTCTGGCCATAGGGCTCACATTAAGGCCTATAACACTTCTCTCAGCAAAAACAGGAGGTAAAACAGTCTTATCCACAGGAAGTACAAATGCAGGGTCGGGGCACAAAGACAATCTATCCTTATCTACCCCGCCAGCAATGAGCCCCTCGTAGGTAATAGTCTCCCTCGCTATGATCCTGTCATAGGCATTGAGATCCAGGATCAACCCCGGAACCGTCTCCGGCTCTACAGAACATCCCATAAGCACCGTCTTCATTCCATATTGTCTGAACACATTATGAGACAGTATCAGATCCTTGATCATACCAGGATAACAGTAATTATCACCACCTATTGAAACAGCGATATCCCCTTTGGTATCTCCAAGTACATCCGTTGCATCCTTGTATCGGTATCTGTAGAAGGATTCGGCATCACCTGTAACCTTCCTATACACATAGTACATAATATGAGCCAGTTTATGCCTGTCTATATGCCTGTCCTCTATCAGCTTTACATTTCCGTTCGCTGAAAGCTGCTTAAGATAATACTTCAGATCCTGTTCACTGTTATTGGTCGCAATAACCGGCGCAGCAAAATTCTCCCTGAACTCCGCAGAGTCTTCAAGGAGCTTCATAGTGCTGACCGCTATGGCCTCACATCCATGGTTGCCACTTCCGGCATGCATATAAAACAAAATCTGTTTCTTACCATTTTTATCCATACAACTATTTCTTCCACTTTCCGTATACATTCAAATAAAGCGATTTGCTCATTAAAAACATGGTAACCTTCAGCTTATACCCGGCTGAAAGTCTCTTAAATCCGGCCCCAAGCTTACCCGCACTTCTGATAAGATCCTCACAGCTGTTAAGTGCACCATTAAGCATATCCTTATCCAGACTATTCCTGGTCTCTTCATCGATCACGGCTATCTTGGATGCTACAAGCATCGCTGACATCATCTGAATTTCAGAGAGTCTGTCATAAGCACTCTGTGAAAAAATATGATCTCCGGACTTCATAGCCTTCTCTGCATACTGCCAGCACAGAAGCTGATCCAAATATCCGACTTTAAAGCTCCGCTTCATGGCTCCGTTTTCATTGATGTAATAGTTATATAAAAGAGGTGATGCCTTGGAGATCAGATCATGATCGCCTGCATGGAGCGAGAGCTCTAACAGGAAGAGCATATCTTCCCCGATAGTAATCCCTTCCCTGAATCTGATTCCGCTTTCTTTGATATACTCAGCGTCAAAAAGCTTACCCCAGACATGGGAGTCTCTGTATAATACCGCCTTCTCAATATATGAAAAGCCATCTAATACCTCACCGTCTGTAATCTGCTCCGACATTGCTACTATGGGAGTGCCACACTCCATAGCCGCCTTATATAATGTACTTAGAAAGTTCCTCTCTACGCTGTCATCGGAATCAACGAAGGTAAATAATCTTCCTTCAGCCATCTCCATTCCGATATTTCGTGCATGTGACACACCTGCATTAACCGTATGCCTTACAAGATCAGATTCACCCTTCAGGGAATCACAAAGCTCACTGCTCCCATCAGTAGAACCATCATCCACGAAAACTATCTGGCACCTTACCCCTTCATATTCTGCCTCAATATTTAAGATTGAATCTTTTACCGACTTCACACAATCCGAAAGCACACCGGCAGCCTGAAATACAGGTATTATTACGCTTATATCAATACCCTGTCCATTCATCTCTTTCCACCCCGGTTATGGTATCAAAGCCGTAAAACTCAGCCATCATCATGTTTGTCCAGTAATTATGATCTTCCGTTATATCACAGTCATACGCAGCGGTATACCTATTCTCAAACTGAGGTCTAAGCATAGGAACTGTAACATCTACCTCTCCTGTCGCCGCAAGGTTTTCAAGATATTCGAATCTTTCATTCTCTTCCCTGTATATCCTTGCAATTGAAGCACCGCAGTCAAGATAGGTGAAGAACATATATAGGCAGAGAAGATATACGGCTGATTTCCGAAGAACCTGAACCCACATGGCCCCGTCCTCAGCCTCCTGGTATGCCTGAACCACTGCCATGATAAGGAACACCCCTGACCCGAAAAGTGCACGACTCTGTGGTGTAACCGTGGCTACAAGGCTATAGGTGGTGATGAGTGAAAGTGCAGCATACAGAAGAACATAGAACAGTTCACTCCATTTCTTCCCATAAACCCTGTGGTATACGATCATAACAATAAGTACTGCAAATAATATAAAGAACTCTGTCCTGACCATAAGCGTAAGATTAAGAAATCTTGCTGCCATTCCCAAAAGGCCGCTGTGCAGTTCCTCTCTGACAGATGATCTGTAAGCATTACCGGGTGCAAGCACCATAAAAGCAAGTCCCATCGCATTCCCCAGTAATCCGGTGTAAACAAACGGTCTAAGCTTCTTACCTGACCTTTTGTGCATATAACTAAGAACTGCCACGAAGAGCAGACACCCGCCGCTGGTATTCTCATTACACCATCCCGAAAGAATACCTAAAACAAGGGCTATTACAGCCACTACTATATCATCAGACTTATGCTGTTCTCCGCCAACTGCTTCACCTTCCAGATGTGATCTGAAATAGGTCACAAAGCCCATTATTATCGTAGTCGTGAACAGATAATTGCAGGCACCTGTTTCCCAAAGTACTGTCTGTGAAAAGGATATCCCAAACACCCACAAAAGAAGGACTATCAGCACGTAAGTCCTTAAATCATATTTTTCACGTCTCTGGATATTCTTATAGATAAGCACTGTCAGCAGAGTGAACACTACTGAAGCCAGTATGTTAAAAACAATCCTTCCACCTCCGAAAAGATGAAGGTCTATGTACATGATCATGCGAAGAGTAATGTGGGCAATACTTCTCCCCGTCCAGGTCATATACTGGTTGTACTCCTGTCCAAAAAGTGCAAAGAAAGAGCCTGCCTTCTTCACCTCCCTGAGATAAGACATATCATCCATCATCATGGGTGTAAGAATTTCATAGATAAGTATGGAAACAAAG
>JAEEGL010881279.1_pt1 | contig 29128 bp, 21 predicted proteins | sample 9134231 | NCBI WGS metagenome assembly JAEEGL01 (sample SAMN16246548, study PRJNA631951) | gut metagenome | biome: gut microbiome; feature: rumen; material: fiber-attached | host: Bos | place: Iran: Karaj | collected 2018-10 | reverse complement strand
TCGCCGGACGTTGGTTTTACCTGCAAGTGGATGTCGGTGAGCACGGCATCGTTTCCCGATGGATAGTTGTCGGCCACCTTACGGATGGCGCGTTCAATTTGCTGATAAGTCTGTGGAGTGGGTTCCATGATACTATTTAATTTTACAATTTTACTATTTTACAAGCCTCTTCCGTGACAGTTCTTGAATTTCTTACCAGAGCCACAAGGACATGGGTCGTTACGGCCAGGAAGTTTCTCTGCTACGATAGGCTGCACGGGACCAAGTTGTTCGCGAGTATCACGGGCAGCGGCAGCGCGCTGTGCAGGGTCAGTGAGGTCCTGACGGCTCTCTGTATATTGCTGACGCTGACGGGGAGCCTGTTGCATGGGAACTTGTGCCATCTCCAAATCTACATCGGGCACCTGACCACGCATGAGGACACTGATGGTCTTGTTATTGATGCGATTAACCATATCGTCGAAAAGTTTCACACTCTCCAACTTAAAGATGAGCAACGGATCTTTCTGTTCGTACGATGCATTCTGTACGGAATGTTTCAGTTCGTCCAACAGACGCAGGTTCTCTTTCCAGGCCTCGTCAATGGTATGCAAGAGGATTGCCTTCTCAAAGGCTTTCACCAATGCTTGCGACTGTGTCTCATAGGCTTCCTTCATGCCTACCATAATCTGATAAACATGACGGCCATCCATCACAGGCACACGGATGTTCTCGTATTGCTGGCCCTGCGGACCTTCGTAGATGCGCTTAATAACCTTATGGGCATTGGCTGCCATCAGGTTGGTCTTCTCCTTGAAGCGGTCCATTACCTTCTGATATACCTCCTCGGCCAGTTCATCCAGCTTGCCACCTTCCAAACGGTCTTGTGGCAAGGGGAATTCCATAGCAAACACCTCAAGGAAGCGCTCACGGCAACCTACGAAGTCGTTGTTCTCCATGATATTGCAGACACGATCCCATATCATGTCGGCAATATCCATGCCGATACGCTCTCCCATCAGGGCATGACGACGCTTCTCGTAAATGACGGTGCGCTGCTTGTTCATCACATCGTCGTATTCCAACAAGCGTTTACGCACACCGAAGTGGTTTTCTTCCACTTTCTTTTGGGCACGCTCAATGCTCTTCGAAATCATGGGATGCTCAATCATCTCTCCATCCTCAAAGCCTAAGCGGTCCATAACCTTGGCTATACGTTCAGAAGCAAAGAGGCGCATCAGTTTGTCCTCCAACGATACGAAGAACACACTGCTACCCGGGTCGCCCTGACGACCAGAACGACCACGCAACTGACGGTCAACGCGACGGCTTTCATGACGTTCGGTGCCAATGATTGCCAAACCGCCTGCCTGACGGACAGCTTCACTAAGCTTAATATCGGTACCACGACCAGCCATATTAGTGGCAATGGTAACGGCTCCAAGCATGTGACCCTGCGCATCGGGGGTGGACTGACCGGCTAAAGCCACAATGTCGGCTTCCTTTTGGTGCAACTTTGCGTTCAGCACCTGATGAGGTATCTTGCGCATATCGAGCATCTTCGAGAGCATTTCACTGATTTCCACGCTCGTCGTACCCACCAGTGTGGGACGACCGCTCTCGCGCATTTTCACGATTTCCTGGATAACGGCCTTATATTTCTCACGTTGAGTCTTATAGACACGGTCATCCATATCCTTACGGGCTATCGGACGATTGGTGGGAATCTCAACCACATCCAACTTATAGATGTTCCAGAACTCACCAGCCTCGGTAATAGCAGTACCGGTCATACCTGCCAACTTGTGGTACATGCGGAAGTAGTTCTGCAGCGTGATGGTGGCAAATGTCTGCGTTGCAGCCTGCACTTGCACATGCTCCTTTGCTTCGACAGCCTGATGCAATCCATCGCTCCAACGGCGACCTTCCATAATACGGCCTGTCTGCTCGTCCACAATCTTCACCTCACCGTCTATGATGACATATTCCTCATTGAGGTTGAACATGGCGTATGCCTTCAGCAGCTGCTGGATGGTGTGCATACGTTCGCTCTTGATAGCATAGTCTGTATAGAGCTGGTCTTTCTTCTCAAGGCGCTCTTCCTCGGGAAGGCTGTCCAGTTCTGCCATCTGCATGGCCAAGTCAGGCAACACGAAGAGGTTTGCATCGTTGACTTCCTTTGCCAACCACGCATGTCCCTTATCGGTAAGATCGGCGCTGTTCTGCTTCTCATCGACCACAAAATAGAGAGGTTCCACGCACTCGGGCATACGCTTGTTGTTGTTCTCCATATAGATCTCCTCCGTGGCAAGCATACCAGACTTGATGCCAGGCTCAGAAAGGAACTTGATGAGGGCTTTGTTTTTCGGCAGTGCCTTGTGGCTACGATACAGAGCGAGGAAGCCTTGGGCTAACGTTTCTTTGTCGCCTGTTTCCTGTCCTTGGGCAATGAGTTTCTTGGCTTCAATAAGATATTGGGAAGCCAGCTGCTTCTGCACGCCCACAAGTTTCTCAACCAATGGCTGATACTCCTCGAACTGTTGATCCTCGCCTTTGGGCACAGGACCAGAGATAATCAAGGGAGTACGAGCATCGTCAATCAAGACGGAGGCCACCTCATCGACAATGGCATAGTTGTGACTGCGCTGCACAAGGTCTGCAGGGTCGGTAGCCATATTGTCACGCAGATAGTCAAAACCAAACTCATTGTTGGTACCAAAGGTAATGTCTGCCAAATAAGCCTTTCGACGTGCCTCACTGTTGGGCTGGTGCTTGTCGATGCAGTCAACTGAGAGACCATGGAACATGTAGAGCGGGCCCATCCACTCCGAGTCACGCTTGGCCAGATAGTCATTGACGGTGACTACATGTACACCATTGCCGGTCAGGGCATTCAAGAACACAGGCAGGGTGGCAACAAGAGTTTTACCTTCACCCGTTGCCATTTCTGCAATCTTACCCTGATGCAGCACGGTACCACCAAAGAGTTGCACATCGTAATGAATCATGTTCCATTCTGTTTCATTACCACCAGCAACCCAGTGATTGTGGTAGATAGCCTTGTCGCCTTCAATATCCACGAAATCATGACGGGCCGCCAACTCACGGTCGAAATCAGTAGCGGTCACTTCTATGTTTTCATTATTGGTAAAGCGTTCTGCTGTGCTCTTCACAATGGCAAACGCCACAGGACGCACCTCTTCGAGCGCCTTCTCAAACACTTCCAGTACTTCCTTCTCCAGTTTGTCTATCTGGGCGAATATGGGAGCACGGTCCTGAATCTCAGTAACCTCTATCTTAGCCTTCAACTCATCAATCTGACGGCGCAAGTCGGCTGGAGCTTGTTGTACCTGTTGTTTAATCTCCTGCGAACGAGCACGCAATTCATCATTCGAAAGAGCTTGTATCTCTGGATAAATGGCCTTCACCTGATTTACCAAAGGCTGTATGGCCTTCATGTCACGTTGGGCCTTGTTACCAAAAATGCTACTTAAAAAATCTATAAATTTCATAATATAATTTTACTATTTTACAATTTGACAATTTCACGATTTACTCCTTCCCTCGTTGAGGTTGGGAGGGGGCGTTGGCCTTAACGGATACCGGTTAAAGGCGAGGCTGAACAAGCATTCGGGGCACGGATGCGCAAGCATCGCGCCAATGTGGGGGCGATGTGATCAACCGTGACGGGAGTTTCCACAACTTCAGGCTGTATGGACAAGCCATAGAAGTATAATGGGAAGCCCATGTACGATTCGCGCTGCAGTTTGCGTTCGCCCGTCTGTTCATTGACAAGACGCCAACCAGAAGCTACTTGTATGAGGATATCACCCGAAGTCTTTGGATTATAGGCATTGCGGATACTGCGTATGCCTGGTGTCCAGGCGCCCTGCGCCAAACGTTGTGACGTATAGACATCACGCACGCCCTCCAATTGAATCAGGAAATCAGCGCTTCGCTCCAGCACCTCACCCAAGTTCAGCCCCTTGTCGGCAATATACTTCAGGTTGAGATAAATCTGGTTGCCCATACAAGCCTCAACATATTTTGCTTGTCCATACACCGCAGAGAGATACATATTCAGCAACAGCTGAGCACGTCCTATATTGAATTCTCCTGTGGGTATGCGGTAGCGGGATAAATCGTCCTCAGTCTGTTCCGTATCACTGTATCCTGTGCTTGTAAGGACAAACAGAACACGTTCGCGTCCGACCTTGTGCTCCACCATGTCGATAAGTCGTGTCAACTGGTTATCGAGGCGAACGTAAGTGTCCTGCAACTCCATGGGGCACTCGGTCACAGTCTTGTGGTCATAGTTACCGGCGTAGTAACCCACGGAAAGGAAATCTGTCACCGCATCGCCACCAAGGGCTGAATTTTGCAAACAATGATTTACAAAGTCCGTTACTTCCTCATTAGCCAAAGCGCTGGCCTTGAACTCCCGGAACTGACGTTCTCCCTTAAAGTTGTGGTGGAAAGGCGACTTTATACCACCCGACACAAAATAGTTGAACTCACCCACAAAGCCATTCGTGGGAGTCCAGTTCAATGTACCTATGCGTCGAGCTGCGTGGTAACTTTTGTTGTAGTACGACAGCCATGAGGGGATGGTATAGTATGAAGAGGAAGCCCATTCGCCTGTTTCATCATTCATCCAGAATGCGCCATCAGCAGCATGACCTGCCAACAATACGGCGGCATCACGCTCTGGGGCCACGGCATAAACCAATGCGCGTCCCTCGGTGGCAACTTTCAGTTCATCGGTGATTGTAGAGACAGCAAGGTGGGCCGGCGATGACTTTTCAAGTGTGAACTGTCCAGCGTAGTTATTATCGTCCACGCAAATTATCGGCTGCAAAGTAGTGCGATTGAGCCATCGCTGTCCGATAATACCATTTTCGTAGGGCGACGAACCACTTACCAGGCAGGCCACAGCCGACGCGCGGTCGGGGTTGTCAAATGGATATTCCGCCTGACTATATACCCTACCCTCCTTCATCAACCGCTGGAATCCGCCCTGACCGAACAGAGGAGAAAAGGCTTCGAGATAATCAGTGCGCAGTTGGTCAACAATCACGTTCACCACCAGGCGAGGCACTTCGGGTGCCTTCTGAGCTTCTGCGCCCAGACCAGCCACCATCAATGCCAATGAAGCTAATATTCTGTTTTGTGCGGTCATTCCTTTATTAATTCATAATTCACAATGCACAATGCCCTCATCCCTGACTTTTATAGTGTAGGTAGTAGCTAACAGGTCGGGCCAACAAACCCAGTGCCAATAAGGGAGTGAGTACGGGAAAACTTTGTGGAATCCAAGGCATAAACACCAAGAAAAGCACCAATGCCAAGAAATTCAAGTAGTGATAGAGACATACACGATGCTGAATTGCACGGCGCACCACCCAAGGCATGCAGAGCAACGGGAGGGGATTTAGCAGCCAGACGTGCCAGTTCGTGTCCACCGTAGGGTGAGCAGAAAAGAAGAACATCAAGCACACAAGTGCACCAGCCAAGCCTTGCAAGGTCATCACCAACATATCCACCAGCCAGAACATGTGTCCCGACCAACGTTCCAACAAGGCGATAATCACCATCACTGCCACATAAATCAATCCAACCTGCAACGGGGTGAGAGGAAGGGGTTCCTGATGAGTCTGAGGTCGGCCCTCCACCAACACACGGCGTTCGCGTAAAAGCGGATGACGGTTGTTCAAACTGTCATAGACTTGTGCTGTTTCCATATACTGCATCAGCTGTTCAGGCAAGAACTGTGCTTGTCGGTCGCTGGTCACACGATCACATGCAGCGCCCAGCAGTAGGTCATTACCAGTCTCTGCCCAATCGTAGCCTTGTGTGTAGTGATGCAAGAGTTGACGAAATGTAGGATGCTCATTGGCCTCCGTGTAAACCACCTCCCCATCTACGGCCCCTTCTATTTGGTCACGCACACGAGTCGTGCAGTTATTGGTCATGAAATTATAGCGATAGGTCTTGTTTTCCGGCAAGCAGTTTATCGCCAATGCAGCCATCAACCGATTACTCTCTTCGCGAGTCAATGCCAGTTCCTGTTCCGTAACGGACGAACCTCGCTGTTCATATTCGTCAATGAAATATTCATAGGGTATGCCCACCACCTGATAGTCGCATTCACCCAAAGTAAAATGCCAAGAGAAATGAGGTCGGCGGAAATCGAACACGCCATAGTTGAAGACAAAGTCTGTGCCTTGTGTGATATTTCGCATGCGCAATCCAGTGTGGCCATAAAGCGAGTACACCTTATTGCCAGGCGAACATGTCAGCAGAGAAGCGACAATCGAGTCTCCTTGCGCTTGAGCCGTCATGCCCAAACCCAGAAAACACAGAAGTGCCCATACCCTTATAATATCACGCACACGCATATACACGAGAAAATCGTGCAAAGATACGAATAAGTGAGTGAAATGCCAAAAATATTTGAGCATTTCCGAGCAAGAGTATCTAAAAACGCAGTTTAAAGATAGTGCAAACCGAGCGAAAAACCAAATTTTATTTGAGTTTTTCCGAGGTGAAGCCTGTCTTCAAGACTCGAAGAGCCTTAAAGATACAAATAAGTGAGCGAAATGCCAAAAATATTTGAGCGTTTCCGAGCGAAAGTATCTAAAGACATTAAAAAGCAAGACATAAAGACTGCATAGGCACAGCTATGTTTATGCAAAAACAAAGCTGTGCCCATAGCCGAACAAAAGCAAGACGAGGCGTCTTTAGCCCTTCGTATTATAGACCATTCAGAACGGGGCGAACACCCTGACCGAGGAAACGGGCATCGGGACTTACTTGACCCGAATTAAACCTATCAAAATATGCGTTTTGGGCTTCTGTTGGATTGTACTCAGATAGCGTGCGCGTCCAATAACAACCAATACTTTCATCTTCAAGCCCATTTTCGCCTTGATATCCCTGAACAGGTATAAAAATGCGGTTCCCATTGCTCCGACTCGTTATCAATCGGCCGTTAGCCCCATTCTGTTGAGTCCACTGCGTGGTAGTATAACTATTATTGAAAAGTTCTTCAAACTGTTCCTTGCTGGGTGTACACCAGCCACCTCCCCAATTCACAGACGCAGCATCATCCTCGGGTTGCAGCTCCATCAAGTTATCAACGAAGTGGTTGTAACCAACGGAACTATTGTAGTTATACTTCTTCAAACGCACTTGTTGTGAGGACGCATATGTTTGATAGTCAATATGAGCGTAAGTATACCAAAGGAAATAAGACTTGCCTCCGTTGTAACCCGAAGCCTCACCCCATGCAAAATAGTCGCCAAGGTCCTCGGGATTTTCTGCCCCCACATTACAAGTCGCCCACAATGTGCCCGATGGCAAACCCAGATCTACATATCTGTGACCTGCTACGACGCTCCTACCCAAAAGGATGTCCACCAAGGTTGTGACATCGGCAAGGGTAAGGGAACCGTCACCATTTATGTCGCCTCTTACGCCTCCTGCTTGACTACTTCCCCCTGCGTTTCCGGCAGAACTGTTAGCATTCTCCGGGCCGAAAGTCACCTTCGAGTTCACTGTCGTACCACTTTCGTCGCACACTGCATGAGCAGTATCTTTCCACATTGCACCGCTGGGAGCATACAATTCCACACCGTTGAGCGTCAAAGCCTTAAGGTCCGTCATCGACCCTGCCGTGCCTGATGTCGAAACGATACTATTTTCGATGTTCACTGTACCATACAAACCATCATCGCCACCAGTAATGCCCCAACGCCCCGAAACGAACAATGTGCAGTTCGTAATGTTCAATGTGTAGTCTCTCGTAGACGAATAGTCTGCATATAATCCACAATGGCCATTACTATTCAACACCAGCGTACCGCCACCAGCAATGGTCAGTGGCGCCATCGTGTACACAGCAGGCGCCCCATCTATCGTCACCACGTTGACTGTACCTTCGGCAAGCACTAGATTGTAGCTCGCGCTATTGTTCATGAAATCGATGCCAGAATATCCGCCACTAATACGGATAACTGCATTAGACAAAGTCAGTGTACGTGTACTTGGAGCATATGTCACCGTTCCCGATGTAACTGCCGAAAAACCACCGGCTGCAGATATGTTTGAATAATTATCACTCGTTACTGCAACCCCACCGACCTTAAGTCCATAGTCCGTAGCCTTAACACCGAGCGTCAGTCCCACTAGGGCAAAAAACAATATATAAAGTCTCTGTTTCATAGTTTATGGTTTGTTTTAAGTATTGTGCGTACAAAATTACGAATTTATTTTCTAAAGAAAAAACATTGGATATGAATTTTTGCTTTGCGTTTGCTTCGTTCGATAGTTTTCACTAACTTTGCGCACGCATAAGGCTTTTAATATGAATTTAGTAATTGACATAGGAAACACGCGGGCGAAGGCTTTTGCCTTTGAGGGCGATGATATCGTTGAGAGCATGGCCACCGACCATAAGTTGACGGGGCTTGTGGAGTTTGCCCAAAGGACGGGATGCCGGCAAGGCATATACTCCAGCGTGGCACACATCCCCGAAGATGGGTACAAGGCACTTGACTCGTTAGGATTCCCCTTGCTGCAACTGACGGGACAGACACCCGTGCCCGTCAAAATAAAGTATCACACGACAGAGACATTAGGTGCCGACCGCATTGCAGCCATCATGGGAGCACGCGCACGCCAGCCCGAAGGTGAGCTCTTAGTCATTGACTCGGGCACGTGCATCACCTACGAATTCCTCGATGGAGAAAATAACTACGTCGGCGGAAACATATCACCTGGTCTGCGGTTGCGTCTGCTGGCCATGCACGAGCACACGGCACTGTTGCCGCTCATCAGCGGTGAGGGCGAGGCACCCGAACTTGGATATGACACGGACACGGCACTACGCAGCGGTGTGGTGTGGGGTATGCGGTATGAAATAGAGGGCTATATTCGTCGCTTCCAAAAGAAATATCCTCAGATTTCAGTTTTTTTAACGGGTGGAGACGCGCAGAAATTGGATATTTCACAAGATTGTTGTATCTTTGCCGACGATTTTATCGTCCCGCGTGGACTTAATGCAGTTTTAGAATACAATGCGTAACGCATAAAACAAGATGAAGCGACTCGTTTTTATTATTTGTTATTCATTATTTATCATCTCCCCGACCTTCGCGCAGAGCAATGGTAGCAACTCGTCGTACTCCCGATTCGGATTGGGTTTGCTCAACGAACAGTCACAGGGTTTCAACCGTGCTATGGCGGGTGTTGCACAAGGCTATCAGAGCGGCAAGCAGGTGAACATGCTGAACCCTGCGTCATATTCCGCCATCGACTCCCTTTCATTTATCTTCGATGTGGGTATGGGATTGCAGATGGGTCGAATCAAGCAAGGAAACAACAGTGTGCGAGCCTTGAACACCACCTTGGAATACATCAACGCCGGACTGCGCCTGCACAAGGGATTGGGCCTATCATTCGGATTTGTCCCTTATAGCACCATAGGCTACAACTTCTCGGAAAGCACACCCGTCACCACATCTTGGACAACGGGACAGAGCATTGCCTCGAAAATCACATATTATGGCAACGGCGGTCTGCACGAGATGTATCTGGGACTGGGATGGAATCCCTTTGCAGGATTGAGCATCGGTGCCAACATCGGCTACCTGTGGGGCGACTATGACCACTCGATGGCGCAAACCTTCACAGAGGGAGGCTCCTCGAGCTCAAGTTACAACTCCCAAAACGAGGTATGGTCGGGCACACCGAAGACCTATAAGTTAGACATTGGCGTACAATACCCCATCCAACTGAATGCCCAAAACAAGCTGACATTGGGTGCCACATATGGTTTGGGGCACGACATTCGCAGCAAAATCACGTTGTTGCGCTACACGAGCAAGGGCGACAGCATTGAGAACAGCGCCACAAAAGCATTCGGAATGCCACACACCATCACTGCAGGTGCCATTTGGCATTACAAGGGAAAGTTGATGATTGGCGCCGACTACGCAATGGAGCATTGGCAAGGTTGCAAAGTGCCCATGTCGCAAGCCACAGCCGGAGCCACCAGTATCAGACTTGCCACAGACCAATACAGCAATCGTCATCGTGTGGCCATTGGAGCGGAATACATACAGAACCCCGAGGGACGAAGCAAATATGCCGAACGCATCCACTATCGCATGGGTGCATCCTACTCCACTCCCTATGTAAAGGTGAACAACCAGGACGGTCCGAAGGAAATGAGACTTACCGCTGGTGTGGCACTTCCCTTGAAGACCACCGCACGTTCACTCATCAACGTCTCTGCCGAATGGCTGCGCCGTTCGCCCAGCGTGAGCACTCAGATTACGGAAAACTACATTGTATTGCACTTAGGCGTAACCTTCAATGAACAATGGTTCACCAAGTGGAAGTTCCAGTAGAGAATGAGAGAATGAGAAAATGAGGAAATGAGAGAATAAGAGAATGAGAGAGTTTAACACAGAACATATCGAAAGAGAACCGGGAAGACTTAAATGGCTTCCCCTTTTTCTCATTTTCTCATTCTCTCATTTTCTCATCTTTTCTTGTTCCAATGACCCCGAGCATGCACCTGCCGTCATAAACGAGAACGATTCCATCCTGTTCATGCGCAGCAGGGGCATCAGCACGCTCATCAGCGACTCTGGCGTGATACGATACAAATTAGTCACCGAGGAATGGGACATTCTCACAAACACGAATCCACCCAGTTGGCGTTTCCTCAAAGGGCTGCTCATGGAGAGGTTTGACGAAGGTTTTCACATCGATCTACACGTTGAAGCCGATACCGCATACCTCCACGAGCAACACTTGTGGGAATTGCGTGGCCGTGTGGTCATTCACAATATTGAAGGAACGCTGTTCCGTACCGAAGAACTATTCTGGGACATGAACGAGCATCGAATGTGGAGCGACCAATATATGCGCATCAAGACACCCGACAAGGAGTTGGAGGGCACGACATTCCGTTCCAACGAGCAAATGACGGACTACTATGTGTCTAATTCTCGTGGCGCTTTCCCAGTCAGCGATGTGGAGAATGAAGAGGAGGAAGCTCCAAAAGACACTGCAGCTGCAGTTGCCGCCACCACCTCCAAGCGAAACGACATCCTCACTCCCGCAGGACAAAAGGCGGGCAAGGTCATGCCAACTGCACCTAACAAACAAGGACATTGGAAGTAGTTTCACCCCTCACCCATAACCCTTCACCCATAACAATGATTATCATAAGTTGCATCATAGTTCTGCTGTTTTCCGCCTTCTTCTCAGGGATGGAAATAGCATTTGTATCCTCAAGCAAACTGCGTGTGGAGATGGACAAAGCCTCGGGACAGGGTATCACGTCACGCATCTTGGGCATTTTCTACGCACATCCCAACAATTTCATATCCACCCTGCTCGTAGGCAACAACATCGCACTTGTTGTTTACGGCATACTCATGGCCCAAATCATCGACCAGTATTTGCTCGTGCCTACAGGCCTCATGACCAACGAATCGGTACGACTCATTGTAGAAACAATCATTAGCACACTCATCGTACTTGTCACAGGCGAGTTTCTCCCCAAGACCATCTTCCACCTCAACCCCAATGGTATGATGAACGCTTTTGCACTTCCCGCATGGCTCTTTTATATCATCCTCTACCCTATCAGTAAGTTTACAAGCGGACTGTCTAAAGCATTGTTGTGGATGGTGGGGGCTAAAGTGCAACCAACGCGCAACGCAGGTGCTTTCACCAAGGCCGACCTCGACGACCTCATCCAACGCAACATGGACACCGTGGGCGACGAGAGCAAAATAAACGAGGAGGTGCGCATATTCCAAAACGCGCTCGACTTTGCCGACACCAAGGTGCGCGACTGCATTGTGCCTCGCACGGAGATTGATGCCGTCAGCATTGACACACCACTTGAAACCCTCAAGAACCAATTCATAGAGAGCGGCCACTCGAAGATTGTGGTCTATCGTGAAGACATCGATGACATTGTGGGATTCGTGCATAGCAGCGAGATGTTCCGTTTGCGCGAAGGAGATGATTGGACGCGCAACATACGCACCATGCCCATTGTGCCTGAAACAATGGCCGCTCAGCGACTAATGAAGCAGTTCATGCAGAAGAAACGCTCTATGGCGATTGTCGTGGACGAGTTTGGTGGCACCTCAGGCATCGTTACCCTCGAGGACCTTATGGAAGAGGTGTTCGGAGAAATTGAAGACGAACATGACAACAACAAATACGTCGCCAAGGACTTGGGCAATGGTGAGTACCTGCTGTCTGCACGCCTTGAGATTGAGCATATCAACGAGCAGTTCGACCTCGACCTACCCGAAAGTGAAGACTACCTGACACTGGGCGGTCTCATCCTTCACCAATATCAGCGCTTCCCCAAACCCAACGAATTGGTGGAGTTTGGACATTGGGAGATAAAAATCATAGAATGTACACGCACGAAAATCGAGCTCGTACGTCTAAAAGTCCTAAAATAATGCATAATTCATAATGCATAATTCATAATTATTTTGTATCTTTGCGCCCGATTATGCCCAAAAGCAAAAGTAAACAATAAAATATAAAAACATTTATGGCAACATTACAAACAATTAGAAGCAAAGGCACGATCCTGATTCTCATTCTGGGTCTCGCCTTGTTCGCCTTCATTGCCGAGGAGTTGGTTCGCGCCCTCTCCTCTAGCCGCAATGCCAGTCATCAGGTAATCGGCGAGGTGTATGGCGAAAATGTGAACTACCAAGACTTCAACGAGCTCGTAAGCGAATACGAGAATGCGGTGAAGCTCAGCAACGGCAACCAGAACCTCACCGAGCAACAGAGCATCCAGCTCCGTGATCAGGTGTGGAACGACTACGTGAGTCAGCAGATCATTCAGCACGAGGCTAAGGCTCTAGGACTCACAGTTACTGATGCTGAGGTACAGCAAATCATCAACACGGGCAACAGCCAGTTGCTCCGTCAGACTCCGTTTGTCAATCAGCAAACGGGTCAGTTTGATGTTAATGCGCTCAACCAATTCCTCCAGAACTACAAGGAGATTCAGGGCAATCCCGAATATCCCGAACAGCAGCGCGAGGCCATTGAGCAGTATCACCAGTATTGGAAGTTCATTGAGAAGCAGATTCGCCAGGAAGCCCTGACACAGAAGTATCAGTCGCTGCTCAGCGCATGCATCGCTTCCAACCCCGTTAGTGCCAAGGCCGCATTCGAGGCACGCAACAATGAGAGCACCATTCTTCTTGCTTCCGTTCCCTACACCACCATCAAGGACACTGAAGTAGAGCCCACAGAGGCAGAAATCAAGGCCAAGTACGATGAGATGAAGAAGCAGTACCCCGACATGTTCGACATGCAGCAGGAGGCTCGTGACATCAAGTACATCGTCGTTCCCGTTACTGCCAGCAAGGAAGATGAGGAAGACCTCAACAAAGAGTTGGAAGAGTATAAGGCTGCCCTCGCTACGGGTGAGAACATTCAGAACACCATCCGCGAGAGCCGTTCTTCTATCAGCTATAACGGTCTTCCCGTAAGCCGCAAGGCTTTGCCCACCGACATACAGAACATGCTCGACAGCATCGCTCCCGGCGCCCTCGTAGGTCCCACGAAGAATGCTGGCGAAAACACGCTTAATGTCATCAAGTACATTGCCAAGGTGCAGCAGCCCGACAGCGTTGAGTATCGTGTACTCAGCGTCCCCGGTGCTGACGACAAGGCTAAGAAAACTGCCGACAGCATCTACAATGCTCTCATGGCTGGTGCTCCCATTGACACCATTGCCAAGCAGCAGAATCAGGCAGCCGAGGCACAGTGGTTGACCTCCGCACAAATTGACGGAGCCACCCTGCGCGATGACGACCGCAAGTTTGTGGAGACTCTGCTGAGCAGCCCCGTTGGTGCATACCAGAAGCTCGACATCTCTGCAGGTACCATCATCTTGAAGGTTACAGACCGTCGCAACATCATCGACAAATATGACGTTGCTGTGGTTAAGCGCGCCATCGACTTCTCTGAAGACACCCACAACCAGGTTTGGAACAAGTTCTCATCGTTCCTGGCTGCCAACGAAAAAGTGGAAGACATTGAGGCCAATGCAGCCAAGGAAGGCTACACAGTGCAGACCGCTCAGTACATTGGTTCTGGCGACCACTACATTGCCAACGTGCGTGGTACCACGGATGCACTCCGCTGGGTCTTCGACAAGGCTAAGGTTGGTCAGATCAGCGAACTCTACGAAGCTGGCAATGCCAACGACCAACTCCTCGTTGTCATGCTCACCGCCATTCACAAGAAGGGTCAGCGCGACATCAAGGACGAGAACCTTCAAGACATCCTGAAGCAGGAAATCATCCGTGAAAAGAAGGCTGACCAGTTGGTAGCTAAAATCAAGGACATGAAGTGCGTTGCCGAGGTGGCCAAAGTTGCAGGTGCCATTCAGGACACTGTCAGCCACATCACTTTCGCCAGCCCCGTATTCGTACAGAAGGTGGCTAGCCGCGAACCCATCCTCAGCGGTGCCGTAAGTCGTGCCAAGAAGGGTGACTTCGTCAACGGCGTACGCGGTGAAGGTGGCGTCTATGCATTCCAGGTACTCTCTCAGGAGAAGCTCGACGGCAAGTACGACGAGAAGCAGGAGATGTCACAGCAGCAGAGCACACTCATGCAGAGTGTTCAAGGCATGATGCAGGTGCTTGCTCGCAAGGCTAAGATTGTTGACAATCGCTACAAGTTCTATCAGTAATCCACGCTGATAGAACACAGACATAAAAGAATCGGGTGCCTCCCAACGGAGACACCCGATTCTTTTATTTATATTACTAATTTGCTTAGTTGTTCTCAGGACGCAACTGGCGAACTACGGCTGCTGTGCGCCACATCTCGCTGTCACGCAGGGCGGCGAGTTCCTTCTCCAAACCCTGACGATAGTCGGGCTTCGAGTTGCTGTCAATACTAATCTGAGCCTCGTTTCCACTCTTCACACTTGCGTAGAGCTTCTGAACAACAGGCTTGATAGCATCGTGGAAGGGACCCATCCAGTCGAGTGCACCACGCTGGGCTGTGGTGGAGCAGTTAGCGTACATCCAATCCATACCCTTCTGCGCAAAGAGAGGCATGAGGCTCTGCGTAAGTTCTTCCACAGTTTCGTTGAAAGCCTCAGAGGGGCTGTGTCCATTCTCACGCAGCACTTCGTACTGAGCCAGCAAAAGTCCCTGAATGGCACCCATCAAAGAGCCGCGCTCACCCGTGAGGTCACTGGTAGCCTCGCGCTGGAAGGTGGTCTCAAACATGTAGCCAGAACCGATGCCGATACCAAGGGCAAGCGTGCGCTCCAGGGCACGACCGGTATAGTCTTGGTAAACAGCATACGAGCTGTTCAGACCACGACCCTCGAGGAACATGGTACGCAAGCTGGTACCGCTACCCTTGGGGGCTACCATGATTACGTCGATATCCGTTGGAGGAACACAACCAGTGCGGTCGTTCCAAGTGATGGCGAAGCCATGACTGAAATACAAAGCCTTGCCAGCTGTGAGGTGGGGCTTCAGAGTGGGCCATACGCTCATGACAGCCGCATCGGAAAGCAGACACATAATGATGGTGCCACGCTTTGCAGCCTCTTCGATGCTGAACAGGGTTTCACCGGGAACCCATCCGTCGGCAACAGCCTTCTCATAGGTCTTGCCCTCACGCTGTCCGACAATGACATTCTTGAAGCCATTATCTCTGAGGTTACAAGCCTGACCAGGACCCTGTACGCCATAACCGATAACGGCGATGGTTTCGTCCTTCAGCACTTCGCGTGCCTTCTCCAGTGGAAACTCTTCACGGGTCATTACTTCTTCAATGACACCGCCAAAATTCATTTTTGCCATAGTTGTTTATATAAAGGTTTAAGTGTTTAAAAGTTTAATCGGGCTACGCCCTGTTTAAAGGTTTAAGTGTTCTCGGGCATCAGCGTTTCGTTACCTTTCATTCAAACGCTCTTCGAGATACTTGTCGAGGCGTTCCGTTGTGCTCTTGGTAACGGCGATGCGTCCCGAGCGCACAAACTGCAGGACAACACCCAACTCGTTCAGCTCTTGGAACAACGAAAGGACATCCTCCGTCATACCTTTCTTCTCCACAATGCTGTAAGTGGGATTCACTTCCACAATGTGAGCATCGTGTTTGCGTACGATGTGCGATACCATCTTATCCTCCAACATCATGGGGGTGCTGAGTTTGAGCAAGCAGGCTTCCATGATGAAGATTTCATCATCCGTGAAGTAGTGTGCCTGCAGCACGTCTATCTTCTTCTCGATTTGCTTTACCAGCATCTTCACCATCTCTTCTGTGCAGTTGCACGTGATGGTGTATTTATGCACACCAGGTGTTGACGAGGCGCACACATTCAGGCTCTCGATGTTCACCTGTCGACGTGTGAACACCGCAGTTATCTGGTTCAAGATACCCGCGAAGTTCTCACTATAGATTAACAATGTATAAAAATTCGTATTCATTTCATTCTAATTGGAGTTAAATGGGGAGTCAAACAGGGAGTAAACTCGCCTTGCTCGTGGGAGTTAAGCACTTCGTGCAGGACAATACCATCGTCCACTTTAACTACCTTCTTAACTTCCTTCTACTACTCCCATTTTAACTTCCATTTCATTCTATCTCAAGTATCATTTCGTCCACACTTGCCCCAAGGGGAATCATGGGCAACACATTGTCCTCTTCTTTCACGGCGCACTGGAGCAGGAAAGCACCAGGTGTATCAAGCATTTCCTTGATGGCCTCTCCCAGTTGACTGCGGTCGGTTACCGTTCGCGAAGGGATGCCATACGCCGAAGCGATGCCCTCATAGTCAGGGTTCACCATAGGCGTGAATGAATAACGCTTGTTGAAGAACATATATTGCCACTGGCGCACATTGCCCAAAAAGTTGTTGTTCAAGAGAATAATCTTCACGGGGGCCTTCTGCTCCATGATAGTGCCCAGCTCTTGCATGGTCATCTGCAAACCACCGTCACCAACGAACATACATACTGTACGCTCAGGAGCACCGAAGGTGGCACCAATGGCAGCAGGCAGACCGAAGCCCATTGTACCCGCACCGCCTGAGGTAACCACGCTGCGCGGTTCCGTGTATTTGAAGTAGCGACAAGCGAACATCTGGTTCTGACCCACATCGGTCACCAATATAGCCTTATGGCCAGTTGCCTCGCTCACAGCATTCACCACCTCGCCCATCAATAGTGGTCCTTCGGTGGGATGTATGGCAGGTTCTATTACACGCGCGCGTTCCTTTTCTGTATATGGGAGGAATCCTTCAATCCATGCTTTATGTTCCTGCTTCTGCAGCAATTTGGTCACGCGGGCAAGCGTCTGCTTGCAATCGCCCACCACCGCCAGGTCGGCGGTAATATTTTTGTTTATCTCGCTTGGGTCGATGTCGAAATGTATCACCTTTGCCTGTCGGGCATAGGTCTTGACATTGCCCGTCACGCGGTCATCGAAACGCATACCCACGGCGATGAGCAAGTCGCACTGTTGTGTCATCACGTTGGGAGCCAAATTGCCATGCATGCCCAACATGCCTACGTTCAGGGGATGGTTCGATGCCAATGCAGACAGACCCAGCAAGGTGCAGCCCGCAGGCATGTCGGCCTTCTCCAAGAACTCTTGCAACTCCTTGCGAGCGCCAGCCAGTTCCACACCCTGCCCCACCAACACCAAAGGCCTTTCGGCTTGGTTTATCATTTCGGCAGCCTGTTGGATGGTATCCTCTGTAGGCACGGGTACAGGGCGATAGCTCCTGATAAAGTCAACCTTAGCAGGTTCGTAATTCACCAAACCCGTCTGGGCATTCTTTGCGAAGTCCAGCACCACAGGACCTGGTCTTCCGCTCTTGGCAAGATAGAAAGCACGACTTACGGCCCATGCCACATCCTCAGCCCGACGTATCTGGTAGGCCCACTTTGTAATAGGTTGTGTGACACCAATGACATCGACCTCCTGGAATGCGTCCGTTCCCATGACACCAGCGTCCACCTGACCACAGATAACCACCAGTGGTGTACTGTCCACCATAGCATCGGCAATACCCGTCACCGTGTTCATGGCGCCAGGACCGCTCGTGGCAATGGCCACACCCACCCTGCCGCTCACGCGAGCATAGCCCTGTGCGGCATGCACAGCACCCTGTTCGTGGCGAACCAATATGTGATGGAGTTTATCGCGGTGGTCGTATAGTGCATCGTATGTCGGCATAATAGCTCCGCCTGGATATCCAAACATCACATCCACGCCTTCATACTCCAAACTGCGCATCAATGCTTCTGAACCTGTAATCCTCTCTTTCATTCCTTGCTCTTTTTACCTTTCTTATGGCCAAGAACTAAGGGGTAAGGTTGCCTTTTCCCCTTTGTCTTTTGCCTTTTTCCTTATTTTGGCTGCAAAGGTACGACATTTAATTAAGAATTAAAAATTAAAGATTAAAAATTAAAGCATTTTCGGCAAAATAGCAATAAAACTGACACCAAAGCAGCTTGCCATGTTCGAAAATGTAACATAAAGATGGCAAAGCTGCGATGATGCGAATGTCCCAATCGGCAGATAATGCGAATCGGTCTTTAGAATTCGTATCCGAGGTTTAGGAAGAAGTGCAGTTTCTTGGTGTGGTTGCTATAACCGACCGAGCCACCAAGTGGTCCTATGATGGTATTGTAGTAGTAAGCAAGTTCTCCACCAATGAGCGTGCTATGGTCGAAGATTTCCTTCACCTTGTCGGACTGTTGACCAACCGACATACGCAGCAGCACGTAATGGTTCTTGGCGATACGCTGCTGGGCCTTAAGCTGGGCGGCAATGAAGTTCTTATTGACAAAGAGCAGTGAGAGCAGAGTTATGCTTGCATAAACTATGCTGAGTCGCGAATGAGGAAGGCGAAGCCAGCGCAAGTATCTTCAACGAAGTTAAAGGGCCGCCCGTTCGGGTGGATTTGTAATCCAGCCGCAATGAGTATGAACATTTGCAATGCTTTGTCATGGGATTATAAATCCCTATACTCTCACTCCAGTCGGATTACAAATCCGCCTGAACAGGGGTTAAACCTTTAAACTTTTAAACCTTTATCCGTTTCGTTGCGAAGCACTGCGCAAGCATCAGCGGCACTCAGTAAGCGACACAACGGCACTCTGCTAAAGACTCAACAGCACTCTGCAAGCGGCGCAACGGCGCACTACTATGGCGAAAGCGATACTTACCTTTGACGACAAGACGCACGTCTTATTGAAGTAAGACGCGCATCTTATCGATGTAAGACGCGCGTCTTGTTGATGGAAGACGCGCGTCTTGTTGACGTTGGTGCACTCTGATTTGTCCAAAGGAAAGCTTCCCTCCGTTCATAGGGGCGCTTTGTTCAGGCCATAGGTAAGCACCGCTTAGGTCAGAAGAGAGCGCCGCTCAGCCCATAGGTTAGCATTGTTGAAGCGCGAGCATGGCGCAGTTAGGGAATATACGAAGTGTTGTTGGAGGAACTACAAAACACAATTGCGGCCGCAGCAGAACTATGCTACGACCGCAACAATACACTATTATCTAGCCAATCCTTAATCTTCGATTATCCTCACGTTCCCTCCGTCGTGCAGAGCACTGCACTCCCCGGCGTTGAGGAGCGGGTTGACATCTAGTCAATCCTTAATCTTCGATTATCCTCACGCCGCCCTTATCGGCGCTTGCTACGCTTTGGGCATAGGCACGAAGAGCCTTGCTGATCACACGATTGCGCTTTAGGGGTTGCTGCGGACGGGCAGCCAGTTCCTCGTCACTGAGGCGGACATTGATGCTGCGCGAGGGAATGTCGATGACAATGATGTCGCCATCCTTAATCTTGCCGATGTTGCCACCGCTGGCTGCCTCGGGCGAGATGTGACCAATGGAAAGTCCACTGGTGCCGCCGGAGAAGCGACCATCGGTGATGAGGGCGCACTCCTTGCCCATGTGCATCGACTTGATGTAAGAGGTGGGATAGAGCATTTCCTGCATACCAGGACCGCCCTTGGGGCCTTCGTGCGTAATGACAACGCAGTCGCCCTTCTTCACCTTGCCGCCAAGGATGCCCTCGCAGGCATCTTCCTGACTGTCGAACACAACGGCAGGACCTTCGAAATGCCACAGGGAGGGGTCTACGCCAGCGGTCTTGACCACGCAACCGTCTTGGGCAATGTTACCAAAGAGAACTGCCAGACCGCCATCCTTGGTATAGGCGTGCTCGATGTCGCGAATGCAACCTTCTGCACGGTCGGTATCGAGGCTTTCCCACTGTGTATCCTGCGAACCCATCTTCGTGGAGAACTTGCCGGCAGGGGCACTGCGATAGATGCGTTCTGCCTCGGGGTCGATAGTCTCACCTGTAATCGAATATTTCTTTATATCCTCGCCCAACGTGGCTCCATTGACACGCTTGCAATCGAGGTTGAGCAAGCCACCTTTAGCCAGTTCACCCATAATGCCAAGGATGCCGCCAGCACGATTCTCCTCTTGGATGCTGTACTTCTGCCAGTTGGGCGAAAGCTTGCAGAGGAAGGGCACACGACGCGAAAGGGCATCGATGTCCTGCATGGTGAACTCTACCCCACCCTCCTGAGCTACGGCCAGAAGGTGAAGCACGGTGTTGGTGGAAGCGCCCATCGCAATATCGAGGGTCATGGCATTGAGGAAGGCCTGACGAGTAGCAATGTTGCGAGGCAATACGCTTTCGTCACCGTCTTCGTAATAAGCCAAGGCATTCTTCACGATTTGCTTGGCAGCATCGCGGAAGAGGCGGATGCGGTTGACATGCGTGGCCAAGATGCTTCCATTACCAGGCAGGGACAGGCCTATGGCTTCGGTAAGTGAGTTCATGCTGTTGGCAGTGAACATGCCCGAGCAAGCGCCGCAACCAGGGCAAGCACATTGCTCCACCTCGGCCAGTTCCTCGTCGCTGACAGTGGGGTCACCACCCTTAATCATCGCCGTAATCAGGTCGGCATTCTCGCCCTTCCACTTACCGGCTTCCATGGGACCACCCGAAACAAAGACGGCTGGGATGTTGAGACGCATAGCGGCCATGAGCATTCCCGGTGTAATCTTGTCGCAGTTGGAGATGCATATCATAGCGTCTGCCTTATGGGCGTTGACCATATATTCCACAGAGTCGGCAATGATGTCGCGCGAAGGCAAGGAATAGAGCATGCCGTCGTGACCCATAGCAATGCCGTCGTCGATGGCAATGGTGTTGAACTCAGCGGCATAGCAACCGAGACTTTCTATTTCGGCCTTTACAATCTGTCCAATCTCGTGGAGATGGGTGTGGCCAGGCACAAACTGAGTAAAGCTATTGACTATGGCAATGATGGGTTTGCCGAATTGTTCACGTTTCATGCCGTTGGCGACCCACAAGGCACGGGCTCCAGCCATTCGGCGTCCTTCGGTGCATACTGCACTCCTAAGTTGATGTTTCATTATTTGAGGTTATGAGGTTGTGAGGTTGTAAGGTTATGAGGTTGTGTGTCGTGAGTTCCGAGTTAAACTTTTAAACCCTTAAACATTTAAACTTTTATCCCGTTTTCGTAGTGGAAAAGCCACGTTTCGTAGCAGCGCAGCTGCGTTTCATTTTCGTTCTATCATACAAATCGCACTTTCGCCTGACACACAACTTCGCCTGGAGAATCGGGAGTCACATTCTTGCGCACCTCTATGTCTGTTTCGTTGTCGTTTACCACTTGTTGATAGAACGACAGGCGGTCACCCAAGTAGCTTTCTGTCTTGTAAGCTATTTCGAACCGTTGCAAGCGCTGTTGTGTGAAGCGCTCTACGGGGAAGAGGTCGAGGATGTGTTCGATATACTTAATGGAATTGATATGTCCGTTGATATCGACATCGGAATAATAGGTGTCGAGGGTGCGCACGAGAGTGGCGTCGGAGAAACGGAACTTTCCGTGTCCCGCAATAGGGCAAGCTTTTTCTTCATCAGTAACGACATAGCGCAAAATATCTCCATCGTATAGAGTTAGCAAGTCGCAAGGGCGACGGGTCTCAAGGTCTATCATCGCCCAGATGCTGCGTGCATAGCCATAAGGAGTACCATCCTCGCGTAGAATGGCAAAATTTCTGTTCGTGAACAGACGGATGACACTTTCCACCCAAGTCTCGATATTGCCTTTCTCGTATTGGCGGGGAATCTCGTCCAACTCGATGGACAAACGACTGAGCACCCAAGTGTGCCGTGTTTCGTTAAGTGCGCCAATGCCCCAACCACGCCGCTGACTATGGTTGCCCGCAGCATTCAACAAGTGGTTGCCAAGAATGGGCAGAAACATACGTCCGCTCATGTCAACATGAAACGGTTCGACATAAAACGGATAGCAATCGATCTTCGAAGTGCAATTCATAACACTTTTATATCTGATATATATAAAAAACGGTTAAAACTATGCACTTTGCATAATCTTAACCGTCCGTTGTATGGTCTATTACTTATGACTAATAAGTTCAAGGAATTCCTCGCGCGTCTTAGCTTGATTGAAGGCACCCGAGAAGTCACTCGTGGTGGTTATGGAGCCTTGTTTCTCAACGCCTCGCATTTGCATGCACATGTGCTGGGCCTCAACGACGACCATAACGCCAAGCGGCTGAAGCGCCTTTTGTATAGCCTCGCGAATCTGCAAAGTCATGCGTTCCTGAACTTGCAAGCGATGGCTGTAGCAATCGACAACACGGGCAATCTTTGAAAGACCTGTGATATAGCCGTTAGGAATGTATGCCACATGCGCCTTGCCATAGAAAGGCAGGAGATGGTGCTCGCAGAGACTATAGAAGTTGATGTCCTTGACGATGACCATTTGCGAATAGTCCTCGCTGAACTTCGCTTGATTGAGTATCTCAATAGGGTCTTCATCGTAGCCTCGAGTGAGGTCGGCCATTGCCTTCGCTACACGCGTGGGCGTCTTCAATAATCCTTCACGCGTGGCATCCTCGCCTATCAGCCCCAAGATATCCCGCACACGGGACTCTATCTCACTTTGTTTATTCATACACATAAGCATTAATCTTGCAGCGCACCGTGATGGCTTCGGAGAAGCCTGGTATCTTGCGCATCTGCATCAGCAAATCGAGTGCTTCCTCGCGTGTTTGGAAGTCACCTACATGGCATATCCATCGGGGACTCACAAAGCGTGTGTAGACACTCTGCTCAGGGAAATGGGTGTGTACCAAAGCTTCCATCTGCTGGGCACGATGTTTGGCATCGCGCGAATTGCCTCCAGCATATACCTGCACGCGGAAGCCGTTCATGCGAACCTTCTTCGTGGGAGTCAGCAGGGAGTCGGGAGTCAGCATTGAAGAAATCGTGTCCGCACGTCCCGACAAAGTGACGGGACGTGAAGCGGACACAATCGTTGGACGTACTGTACCATTCACCAAAGCGTTGATTTGCGCATCGTGGCGCACCACCACAGTGCCTTTACCGGCAATGGGCTGCTGAAGGCGCTCAGTGAAGGTTTCCTGAGCATGTGCGTAATTGACAATTGATAACTGACAATTGACAATTATGCAAAGTAGAAATGCGATTCTTTTCATATCACAATCTAATTATCAATTATACATTATCAATTATATAGACACTGCTTATCGTAAAAAGGATTATTTCCAAGCGTCAATGATACCCTTGAAGTCCTCGCACTTGAGGGCGGCACCACCAATGAGGCCACCGTCAACATCGGGCTTCGAGAAGATTTCCTTTGCGTTGGAGGGCTTGCAAGAGCCACCATAAAGAATGCTTACATTCTCGGCAGCGACCTCGCCAAAGCGACCAGCGATGCAACCACGAATGAAAGAGTGCATATCCTGAGCTTGCTCTGCAGTAGCGGTCTTACCTGTACCGATGGCCCATACGGGTTCGTAGGCGAGGATGATGTTAGAGAACTGCTCTTCGGTCAGGTCAAACAAGCTGTCGGCCAACTGAGCACCAACAATCTCATTCTGCTTGCCAGCTTCGCGCTCCTCGAGCACCTCACCGATGCAGAAGATAACCTTCAGACCATTGGCAAGAGCAAGATTTACCTTCTCCTTCAGGATTTCGGGAGTCTCGTGATAGTAAGCACGACGCTCGCTATGACCCAGGATGACATACTGAGCACCAGTGCTCTTCACTTGAGCGGCACTAACCTCACCTGTGTAGGCACCCTTCTCCTTATCAGCGCAGTTCTCAGCACCAAGACCGATGACAGTGTCCTTAACAATACCAGCCACAGAAGCGAGGTGGATAAAAGGAGTGCAGATGACAACATCACAATTGGGCTTGTCGGCAGCCAAAGTGTTCTTCAACTCAGTAGCCAAGGCTACACCTTCTTGCAGGTTGAGGTTCATTTTCCAGTTTCCTGCTACAATCTTTTTTCTCATAGTTCCTATTATTTAAATATATAGTATTATTAATTATTGTCTATTGTTTATTGCCTTATGTATCTTATGTCTCTTATAGTATTTGCTTCCCACCCAGATGCGGTCGATGAGTGTCCACAACAGTAAGGGAATGATAAACCACAACAGCAGACGATAGGTTGCACGCAGTCGACTACGGCTTTGCATTTGTCCCATGTTTGTTTGTTCCAAGGGCTCAGAAAGTTCTTCTGCTTGAGGAAGGTTATTGCACGACCACTTTTGGTAAATGATACCACCATGCAGGAGCAACAATCCAGGATTGGAGCGAATCACGGTCTTCAGCGTGGTGCCATCAGTCTGGGCAAACTCATATTCCGCCCCTGTGATGTCTTTCCAATGGTCTATCACGTCTTCAGTGCTCGATGTCAATGCCAAGAATGAATACCCTTGCTGATGGCAATAGTCATAGAGTGCATTGATACGATCTGTCGCACCATCGTTGGCCAACTCTATATACGGCAAAACAAGCAAGAACTTGTACCCCGGCTGTTGCAGCCACTCGAAGGTGATATCCTCGCCTTCCAAGGTTTGAAAAGCGAAATCGGCATATTGCATCTCGCCATCCGTACTTTCCCACTCCGCTTCAATTGCCTTTGGCAAATCTGTGCCGATACGATAAGGACGAAAGTCCATCACTGGCAGATAGTGCACATTATAGATGGCAAGGAAGAGGGAGAACACCAATGCATAGAGCGACAAAAGCCACTGGTTTCGTTCTGTAATGAAACGAGTCAACAGTCGATAGTAGCGCACAACCACGATGGCCGCCAGCAATAGCACAAGGTTCTTGCCAAAGGTCTGCCAGTTGGTGAGATAGATGGCGTCGCCAAAGCAACCACAATTCATCTGCACATCTGCCCATGCAAGGTAAAGTGTCAAGGGAGTCATTACGACCATCAGCAACAAAGCGAGGCGTGTGGTTGTACGTCGGCGAATTCCAAAGAAAAGATTGAAACCGACATAAAACTCCAAGATGGCCAAGACCACTGCCATCACCAAGGGAACGAAATGAGGCACAAGTGCCGACATATCCCACAAGGCAGCATAGTCTTCTATTTTATATTGAGTGCCACGAGGGTCTATCAATTTCACGACTCCCGAGAAGAGGAATGTCGCTGAAAGCAACAGCCGGCATAGATTAACAATCAGCCAGCGGAGTTTCTTCTGCCATCGTGCTGTCATCGTCACCAAAGGTCAGTTTTATCAGCCCAAAGACCGCATAGTTCATCATGTCCATATAGTTTGCATCGATGCCTTCCGACACCAATGTCGCTCCGCTGAGCGATTCAATTTGCTTGGTTCTGAATATCTTCATCAGGATTAGGTCGGTATAGCTGCTCACACGCATTCCACGCCAAGCCTCATCATAGTCGTGATTCTTGCGCAACATGAGGTTGAGCGTTTGCGTAGCCCAACGGTCGTACGCCGCCATAGCCTGCTCAGCAGTCATGTCGTCAGCGTTCTCGGAGAATCCTAGTTCCAACTGGATAAGCCCGATAATGGCATAATTTACAATACCGATAAATTCAGGACGAATGCCTTCGTCAACCAAAGCTACACCTTTTGTTTCAATGCTTCGGATGCGATTGGCTTTGATATAGATTTGATCCGTAATCGACGAAGGCCGCATGATGCGCCAAGCTGCGCCATAGTCATGAAGTTTCTTGGCAAACAGGGCACGGCACTCTGCCATGACCGAACGAAATTGGTCTTCTGTCTTACTACAATCCATTACGAACATTTAATAATCTGGCCAGGACGCAACGTCTTAGAGCGCGATATGTTGTTCAAGCGACAAAGACGATCGACCGTGGTTCCATATTTCTTGGCAATCTTGCCCAAGGTGTCACCCTTGCGAACCTTATACACACGACCCTGTGAAGGACGGCTCTGCTGCATCCGCTGTTGCTGGAAGGCACGAGATTCCTCAGCCTTGTCGATACTTGCCTGCACCTCGGGAGTGATGCTGACATCGTGGGCAGACATCAACTGCGAACGGCCGTTATTGCGATATACATAATAGTCGCCACGGATGTCGGCAGCCTCAAAGGAGAACATCGTCTCAGGATCGATTTTAGAACCCAAGAAGCGAGTCTCGAAGTGGAGGTGAGGGCCTGTGCTGCGGCCAGTGCTACCACCCAAACCGATGGGATCGCCTGCCTTGACCAACTGACCTTCTTCAACCAGCCAGCCAGACATATGGCCATATACTGTTTCCAAACCATTATTGTGACGGATGACAACATACTTGCCATAGCCCTTGCGATAACCTTGGTCCTTTACGATACGCACTTTACCGTCAAAAGCAGAACGAATAGTGTCACCGATATACACCTTAATGTCCGTACCATAATGCATACGACGGAATTGGCGGCGATAGCCATAATGACTGTTTACCACACGACTCTCGCAAGGCATGTGGAACTTACGCAAGTCAATACGGAACTCAGCGGGCATTGCCACGTTTTCATATCCCACACTGACGTTATTCCAGTCAGGATAAAGGTCAAAACTGGGTTCCTGAATTTGTTCTACCTGTAAAAGGCGACGGAAGGCGAGACTATCTACAGCACGCATTTTCACGTCGATGGGTGCCTGACGAGCCATAAGGTCCTGAGCCTTGAGACTGGATGTCGTCAAACTGAACATCGAAAGTATAAATACAATTTTCTTCATGGTCTATTTTAAGAGCCCTTGGGGGCTGGTTAAAGGTCAAAGGTTACAAGTCAACTTCATCCACAGCGTACAACGAACCAAAGTTCAAATCACCAAATTCAAAGATTTCTTCTGGTTTGAAAAAACGTGCAAGTTCCTCCTTAGCCACGAACACGCCATCGCTGGCATGCACGATATTTTGCTGATTCGACATAGAGTAGTCACCACGAATAGTACCAATAGCTGCGTTACGACCATTTGTCACACCAGCCATCGCACGCACCACGCGTACCACCTCTACGCCCTCGAGGCACATGGCCACGACGGGAGTCTGCTGCATCGACTTTTTCAACAAAGGAAAGAAAGGTTTATCCTTAAGATGGGAATAGTGCTCCTCCAACAAAGCATCGGTCATATAGAGCATCTTCATTCCTATGATTCTGAGTCCCTTCCGCTCAAAGCGACTGATAATTTCACCCATCAGCATACGCTTTATAACAGAGGGTTTCAGTAATACTAAGGTTCTTTCCATATTATTCCAAATCTATCTGTTCGCACATTATTAAAACGTGCGAAACACGGTTTTCGTGCGCAAAGGTACAAAAAAGAGTCGAAACGGACAAATAAAACTGGGTATTTCCGTCTTTTTCAAGCAGTATGCAAAGTCGAGAATGCAAAATGGAGGGTTTTAAAGAGGAGGTAAAAGGAAGCTATTTCGCTGTGCTCACGAAATTAAATAAGGAAATTAAAAGGGGGTATTAGTTCGCTGTGCCCACGAAGGGAAAGTAGGCTCTTTATATAGTCTAATTTATTAATAATATGAAGAAAAAGGGCAAATAACTTTTAGATAACAAGATAAATATATATATTTGCCGCAAATTTATAACAAAATCCCATGTTTTCATTACAAAGGGATATCTCTTACAAGACTAACTAAACAAACTAACAATACCCATGAAAAGATTTTCCTCTTTGACTTCGGTGTTTATCGTGGCGCTGGCATTTTGCGCACAAACGGCTCAAGCCGTAGTAACCGAAGGAGAGTATTACATCGTGAATGACTTTTTCGGAAAGCTGTTGACCAACAGTTCAAACAATCCCCGCCTTGTGGCATACAATAGTGCCAACGATGCCGACTTCATCTTCGTAGCCGAAGCATCCGGCACCAGCGGCTATGTGAAACTGAAGCACAAGTCTTCGGGACTCTACCTCACCTCCAGCACCAGCAACGAGTGGAGTGTACTGCTCAGCAACAGCGGTAGTGGCGACCAGTACCTGTGGGCCGTCGACCAGCGTTTCAGCACCAGCATTGTGAACAAGCGCAAGACAGGAAACCGACTGGGATGCGACTTCAGCAGTGGTGGCACATACTATTGGAGCAGCAGTGCCGAAGTACCTGTCTATTACAATAAGGGGAACGGTGCACTCAACTGGTTCACAGTCATTCCCTCCAACGGAAGTGGCTTTGAGGCTTCGCGTAAAGTTGCCAAGACAAGCACTTTCACCAACGAGTATGGTGTAACGGAACAAGATGACTATTGTGTGTCCGAACCCGTCAGTGTTAGCGGCATCGACTATCACATCATCAGTGCAACCCCATTTGAGAACACGGGTAGTGTCAACTTAGAGGGACGCAACTCGTGGCTCATTTTCGAAGACATTGTTCCCAGCAAGGTAATCAGCAGTTACCTCAACAAAGTGACCATCAACGGTTCACCCGCCACAAGGGGCACCAATTGCCGTGTGGAAATTTGGCTTCGCGGTGCAGCCGTCATACCCATACTTGATAATGAACCTTTTGTAGCCACCACCGACGATGGCACATTCTCTTTGCCATTGGGCAACAACAGCAACCTCGGCGAGAACAGCAACAAGGCGCGTTCATTCACTCTAAAGCGCGGCTACATGGCCACCGTGGCTTCTGGCACTGGGGGCGGCGACTACAGCCGCGTCTATGTGGCAGACCACGCCGACCTGACTGTCACCTTGCCCCAGCCACTCGACCGCCGCG
>JAEEGL016458068.1_pt1 | contig 29129 bp, 26 predicted proteins | sample 9134231 | NCBI WGS metagenome assembly JAEEGL01 (sample SAMN16246548, study PRJNA631951) | gut metagenome | biome: gut microbiome; feature: rumen; material: fiber-attached | host: Bos | place: Iran: Karaj | collected 2018-10 | reverse complement strand
TCATTCGGGTAGATTTCGTTTTCGATAAAATCAATTAAAGAACCGAGTCTCACGGAAACATTATCATCACCGTTGTAATAGTTATAATAAACAAGTCGTAATATAGAATCGTCCGCCGATACATTTTCAACGCCAAAATTAGCAAATTTATCTTTCAACTCATAATACCTTAACTCAGTATTCAAAGTAGAACCATAACATAAAACATCTTTAAGTTTTTCATGTCCTTCAAGAGATCTGCAATAATTCGCGACTTTTTCTTCGTCAGTATTATTGTAAACGACGGCAATTTGATTGTTAAGATCAAAGATTTGCCCAACTGAATTTATTCTTGTAAGCGAATAGTCGAAGCCAAGTCCGCTCTTCGCAAAAAAACAGCCAAGAAAAATTAAAACAAAAATAGGAATAGCCAAAAATCTCATTTTGTATTCAAGAGAACCTAGCCAAGCTATCTTAATTCGTGGTTGTCTCTTTTTTGTTTTTTGAATAAGGCTATCACATAGTAGGAGTATTCCAGGCATACAAGTAAAGATAGATATCAGACAAAACAAAACTCCTTTTGCTAAAACTAAGCCTAAATCTTCACCAATTTTAAACTGCATAAAAACGAGTGCGAGTAGCCCAACGACAGTTGTAATTGAACTACTCGAAATTGCTTTAAACGAATCGTGTAAAGCGTTTTTCATTGCAGCTACTTTGTCGTTTGTTTTTGCGCGTTCTCTATTATAACGATTTGCGAGCATAATCGAATAGTCCATCGAAAGAGCCATCTGCAAAATTGGAAATACCGATGAGGTGATATTGGAAATTTCACCAAATATTAAATTTGTCCCTCTGTTTAATCCAACACCAATCAGGATCGTAAATAGAAAAATGAAAGGTTCAATGTAGGATCCACACATTATAACTAGGATAATCAAAGCACAAACAACGGCTAAAATTACAATCCAAATCGGTAGGAGCGGCTTATTGTAATCGGAAATTTCGCCTTGGGTTTTAATCTCGTAATCTTCGTATTTGTTAGTAATAGCTTTATAGACGTCAGACGCTTCATCGGAGTCTTTAGCTGCATTAACGGAAACTTCAAATAAAGTGTAATTTGTATCCTTGTAATCGGTTGAATCAAGATAATTTACTTCACCTACATTTTCAATTCCGGAGATATAGTCTATTACTCCATCATTTTCGCTTTTTGGTAAATTACTAAACATGACATTAAGAACACTAGAATTCTCGTCGAACTCCTTTTGCATGATAGAAAGGCCAACTTTTGTTTCAGAATCATCGGGTAAATATTTTGAAATATCATAGTTAACAGGAAGGTGAAGAGAAGCTATGAAAGCAAAAAAAGCAAGCAAAATAAAGACGCATAAGAAAAAGTATCTTTTGTTTACTATAAAATCAGTAATTTTTCTCATAGTTATATCTGCTAATCGGTATGTATAATATACAACACTCTACCTCTAATTGAAACCTTGAGCAAAATAAAAAAACCAGGACATCCTGGTAATGGCAGGGGTGGCAAGACTTGAACTCGCGTTAACCCCGTGGGACGTTCGCGAGTTCGGCATAACAAAAAACCAGGACATCCTGGTAATGGCAGGGGTGGCAAGACTTGAACTCGCGACACCTGGTTTTGGAGACCAGTGCTCTACCAGCTGAGCTACACCCCTATAAAAAATCTTTTAAAGATTTGTACCATTTTATCACATTATGTGTTAAAATGGTAGTTGATGAAAATACTAATGCTAGGATGGGAGCTACCGCCTCACAATAGTGGTGGTCTTGGCGTAGCGTGTTTAAATCTTTCAAAGGCCTTGGCTGACCAAGGTGCTGACATCGATTTTGTCGTTCCGTACGAAAGTACGCATGAAGATATCAAATTTATGCGAGTCCTTAGTGCTACCAAACTTGATCCATTATACCGATATGGCGTTGGCGCTTATGATTCAAAGTTCATAGAAGATGTGGTTTTCCCGACTATCGATAAAGAGAATCTTGTGTCAATAAGAGATGTACAGAGACACTATTGCGAATTTGTCAAAAAATATCTGATGGAATTTAAACCTGATATCGTTCACGCACATGATTGGCTGACCTACGAAGCAGGAATGTTAGCTAAGAAAAATTACGGAATTCCATTCATTGCACATGTCCACGCCACTGAGTACGATCGTTCAGGAATGAACGGCGGGAATCCAGTGGTCCATGCCATTGAGCGAGAAGGCTTAATGATGGCAGATCGAATAATTGCAGTGTCTAAAGCCACCAAAAACATAATTCATGAAAAATATGGTATTCCTCTCAAAAAGATCGATGTCGCCTATAACTCTCTTGGTGAAGATTTTATGGCAAGAGGCTATAACTATAATAAAAATAGCTATATGTATCTTGAGAATCTCAAAAAAGCTGGGTACACAATCGTATCGACCGTTGGTCGTTTCACAATTCAAAAAGGCCTATGGCACATGATGCATGCTGCAGCCAAAGCTCTCTACAAGAATCCTAAACTAATTTTCGTATTTGCAGGAGATGGAGAAGAAAAGAACGAGCTAATCAGCCTTGCTGCTGAACTTGGAATATCTAAAAATGTTATTTTCACGAGTTTTATACGAGGTAAAAAACTGAGAGACGTTTATAGTGTTTCAGATATTTTTGTCATGAGCTCCATCTCAGAACCATTTGGCTTAACAGCACTAGAAGCGGCGCACCATGGGGATGCATTGATCCTAACAAAGCAATCAGGTGTAGCAGAAGTCCTAAAGTCAATCATGTCGTACGATTTCTGGGATGAAAACAAATTGGCCGATGAGATAATAGCGATTGCAGAAAGCAATGCACTCAAAAAAGAACTTCAGGAAGGAATTAAGAAAGAATACAACAAAATATCGTGGGAAGATATTGCCAAAAAGTGTATTTCGGTCTACAATAAAATAAATAAACATAAGAGGAATATAGGATAATGAAGGCTATATCGCTTTATTTGCATATCCACCAGCCTTATCGCTATCGTCAATATTCTATTTTTGATGTCTCAAATGACCATAACTACTGGATAGATCATAATTATCACAGCAAACAAAATAATGAGCGTATTTTCAGAAAAGTTGCCGAGAAATCCTACTATCCAACACTTGAAATGATAGAAAGAAATGTCAGAAAACATCCGGAATTTAAAGTTTCCTTATCCATTACCGGTACTTGGCTTGAACAAGCACAATCTTGGGCGCCAGATCTAATTGATAAAATTCGCCATCTCGTGCAAACCGGAAATGTAGAAATTGTTGCTGAAACGTACTATCACTCTTTAGCATTTTTCTATGATCGAGAAGAATTTGAATCACAAGTCAAAATGCATCTATCCAAGATCAAAGAGCTATTCGATGTAGAGCCAACAGTTTTTCGTAACACTGAGCTTTCATATAATGATGAACTTGCTAAATGGGCAGACGAATTTGGCTTTAAGGGCATTTTAGCTGAAGGTTGGGACAAAGTATTAGGTTGGCGCAGTCCAAATCATGTTTATCAACCGGCGGGTTGCGATAATATCAAATTACTTTTGAAGAACTATCGTTTATCAGATGACGTTGCCTTTAGATTCTCTGATCGCAAATGGTCAGAATGGCCTCTCACAGTCGAGAAGTACAAAGGCTGGTTGGATATGGACGCGCTTCGAGGAAACCTAATAAATCTGTTCATGGATTTTGAGACATTTGGCGAACATCAATGGGCGGATACTGGTATTTTTGAGTTTATGGATAATTTCATTGATTCATGGCTCAAGGAATATGATAATAAATTCGTTACGGTCTCTGAGGCGTGTGACGTGATGCCTGTAGCGGATGAAATTTCTATGCCACAAACAGTTACCTGGGCAGACATGGAGCGCGATTTATCTGCATGGATGGGTAATGCTATGCAGGATGAAGCTACAAGAGCATTATATGACATGGGTAAAGAGATTATTGAAACCGGAGATAAAGAGTTAATAGATGATTTTAGGAAGCTTACCACATCTGATCATGCATATTATATGAGCACAAAATATTGGAACGATGGTGACGTACATGCATATTTCTCTGCATATGATTCACCATATGATGCTTTCATGTATTACATGAATGTTATTAGGGATTTGAGCTATCGTCTAACAATTGCTAAAAAATAAATTATTTCTTTGAAATTTTTATTGCAAAGCCACCACCAGGGGCTAACCAAATGTCAAGCATACTCTCGCTCGTAACGTCTTTTGTTTCAATTATTATGCCTAGCTGATTATCCCTGTAGTGAGCATCTAAAGCATCACGATATATTTCGGCTTGATAAGCCGTGTCTTTATCTAGAAAATCTAGGTTAATTTTTACTCTTCGACCATCCGAGTCGGTGACACCACCAATAAACCAATTAGTTGAGTCGCGTTCTTGTCTAGCAACAATATAGTAATGCCCAATTTCGCCAAGTAATGGCACAGTTTTTTCCCAACTGACCGGAACATCTCTAATAAATTTAAACGCATCCGGGTTTACCTCTTCGTAAAACCTTGGACGATCAGCCGCCATTTGTGCGCCAGAGAAAATAGTAACATAATAAGCAAGCTGCCTAGCAAGTGTAGAGGCTAATCTCTTAGTAACATTTGTAACATCAAATATGCCACTCGTATAGTCCATACCACCAGCCAAAAGCCTAGTGAATGGAAGATTACAAGCATGCGATGGGTCTAAAGCTCCACCTTCATACTCTTGTCCACGAGCACCTTCTCTAGTTAACATGTTTGGCCAAGTACGTTCTGTTCCAGTACCTTTGATGGGTTCATGGACAATAAGCATAATATGATACTTTGCGGCAAGCTCCAAAGCTTTTTGGTAATGTCTAACGCCTATTTGCGAATGATGAAATTCTTTCTGTCCATAAACAGTCATCATACTACCGGCATACCCAGACTTTATATAATGAATTCCATTTTCGGCGTAGTATTTATATGCGTCTTCCATTTGTTTTTCGTAGTTATCTACAAAACCAACTGTTTCATGATGCCCAACAAGCTCTACATTGTTTTCTTGAGCGTATTCCGAAATTTTTGGTAGATCAAAATCGGGCATTGGTTCTGTAAAATTGCTGTGAGCACCATTTTGCAGCCAATCGCCCTCCCAGCCATTATTCCAACCCTCAATCAACAGGCCATGCACACCCAGACGTTTACAAGCATCGATATATTCAAATGCATGTTCAGTAGTTGCGCCGTGTCTTTCACCAGGAGCCCAAGTCCATTCTCCGACAAACATAGCCCACCAAATCCCCATAAATTTTAGGGGTTTAACCCAAGAAAAATCTTGAGTAGGTGGATCATTCAAATTAAGGAGCATTCTATTAGTTATTAGCCCAATTGCTGATTCATGAATAAAAATTGTCCTCCACGGAGTAGAAAAAGGCAAGTCGACATAAGCCTTAGTACCATCTGATAGAGGAGTAATATCGGATTTTAGAGCGTTCCATTCGTTAAGTTTGATCGTCATACTACCATAGTCATAAAGGGCAGCTTCATGAATCGATATAAAGAACCCATTTGGTGTTTGGATAGTGAGTGGGGTATGTACGGATTTTTTAATTTCATATACAGAACATTTCTCGTAATTGTACTCATAGCGATCGGGTTGATAAGCAGGGATAGTCCACGCAGAGCTATGAGGGTCTACCCTAAACTCTGTCAGTTCATCGAGAATTGCAAGTCGTCTGAATTTAGGTTGTGGTGGAATTTCATATCTAAAAGCAACACCTTCATTAAAAACCTTGAATCTAATAGTCAGTAAACGGTGATCTTCGGTTTTTTCCGAAAGATAAAAAGCAGCCTCACGATAATTGTTTCTAATCCAATGTTCTTCGCCCCATTGAGTTTCCCATGATTTATCATATGTTTTTTCCTGAAGTCGTACTAGAGTTAAATTGTCGCCAAAAGATTTCTCGCCCATTAATTTTATGCCAAGCCTGGACTCTTTTAAGACAATTTTTCCGTCTTTTTCAATTGAATAAGTTAAGTGGCCTTGTCTTAATGCAAAAAGACAAACAGTCCTTCCGTCTGGAGAAGATATTTTGTGTTCATAATTGATGCGTTTTCGCCCGAATAGATTAAATAAACCCACAAAACCCCACTTGTATCATCATATTATCAATATACCATATTTTAAGCTTAAACACTATCTTAATATTACTCATATGGTATAATCATGATATGAGAAAAAAACTTTTTGGGTTGTTAATCTTCGCCGTAGTGGCTGTTGTTGCTTTTTTCGGTGTCCAGTTTGTCACTAAAAGCGGTATTTTTAAAGTATACGGAGTTCTGAATATTAATGAAAAAGTCCCAGAAGATATAAAATCAACACTTTCTCCAATAATCAATGAGGAAATTAGAATCGATCATGATGTGGAAATCACAGTAGGCTACAGTGTGAATTCAAACAAAGAGTTAGAATGCAGCGCAGACGAGATTAATTGTAAAGTGAATTTCCTTTATGACATTTTAATACCAGTAACAGACTTTTATAATCCTGAAAACTCTATCCAGACAAGTAATGTAGTCAGTGTAGCCGAATCGCTAGTCAACTCTTATTTTTCCAACAAAAAACCTTTAAGTAGCTCTGATAATTTTGTATCTATCTTTGATCTTAAGCCAAATCAAAAAGTTCTCGCAATAGATAGCAACTATTATTTAGATACACTAGATTCTGGTGCAATTTTCATATATATATCAATTCCAATTCAGAGCGAAAAAAATGACAAAACAGATATAAATAGCATGCTAGATGAGGATGAGAAAAAGGTAGTTGACTTAATCAAACCGGCTCTTAAAGAATTTCCTACTAAAGAGAGTGTTTTAACTTTTTCACAGACGGGCGTTACTGCTCTTTCGCGTAAAATGCTAACGAAACTCAATCAAGTTGGTGGAGATGCGTCTTATTTTGCGCAAAACATTAAAGATTTTCTAAGTAGCAAGGATCTTACTCACATAAGCAACGAATCGTCATTCACAAACTATGCTACATCATCAAATATTTGTGCCGATCCACGCATGATCGGTGCTATCACCGCAATCGGAACTGATATTGTGGAATTGACAGGTAATCATAATCTAGATTGCGGCGACGAAGCTGCAATTAGTACGATAGACCAATATGATGAGCTGGGCATGAAGACAGTAGGCGGTGGTAAAAGTGCGGAGGACGCAGCCAAGCCATTGCTTATTGACCAAAAAGGGACCGGAATTACATTTTTGGCCTACAATCAATCTACTGGTGGAGCAACTTATGATAATACGCCAGGCGCGAACCAATACGACGAAGAAGACGTCATTAATAATATAGCATCTGCCAAAGAACGTGGCGATACAGTGATCATTGATATCCAATATTACGAATGTTCAAATTACGACAATGCGTATGATGACAATTCCTGCGATTATGCCAATTCCTCTGCTGGAGATCAGGTAGGCTTTTTCAGACACTTGATAGATTTAGGTGCAGACATCGTAGTTGGTACGTCTGCACATCAGCCACAAACATTTGAATTATACGGCAACGGCGCGATATATTATGGTTTAGGTAATCTTTTCTTTGACCAAATATGGTGGCCAGGTACAACAAGAAGCTTAATATTGACGCATTATTTCTGGAAAGGGAAATTATTAAACACACGTATCACGCCTACGGTTTATGATGCAGACATGCAGGTAAAAATTATGGATGAGGAGACAGCGAAATGGTTCGTCAACCGCCTAAGCCAAGTAAGACCCTAACCTGGCTCACAGTAGTTTTCTTAGTTTGCTTAACTGTTATATCCATATTTAAGCTATTATTATCGATGAACGAAGCGGGGAATGAAGAAGAGCCAAAAATAAGCCCAAAAACACCGATGGAAGTCGAACCAGAGCCGGTTGAAGAGTCAAAACCTGAGTTCATAGATCTGCAATCCGTCGTAGATATTTGGGCTTCCTCTTTGGGAGCTAACGCTGGTGTATTCATTTATGATTTAGATAATGAAAAAAAAGCTGCAGCTTACAATCCAGACAATATTTTCTTTACAGCTTCGGTCTATAAACTATTCTTTGTTTATGAAGAATATCTTAGAATCAATCAAGGAATTGACGATCCAAATGAATATTTTGCCGATGGCAAAACACGTATTGAATGCTTAGACTTAATCATTCGTGAATCTTATAATCCATGCGCCGATCCACTTAGAAGCGAGCTAATGAGTGGCATAGAAGGCATTATAACTAAAAAATATAAGATAAAAAACACTTCAAACGGCGCCTTAAATGCATCAGCAAGGGCAGTTGCTGAAATGCTAAAAATCTATTACAAGCACGATGGGCTTTCTGATGAATTATGGAATAAGATTGCTGATTCTATGCTTAATCAACCAACGACAACATACAATTGGCGCCAAGGGTTACCGTCCGGCTTTAGTGTAGCTAAAGTTTATGACAAAGTTGGTTGGAATTATAATGAAGAAGAAGGACATTGGTCTACATATAATGATGCGGCAATAGTTGAATTTCCTGATCTGAATAGACACTACATAGTCGTCGTGCTCACTAAAAACACTTCTCACAAAAAGCTTGTTGAGCTAGGCAGACTGATAGAACAAAAAGTATTAGAGTTCAACTAATAGTTACTGAAATATTGAGACCAGTAAGTTCCGTACTCTGATTGTGGATCAAATATAAAGCCTACTGCAAGATTAGTAAAATTAGGATTTAGAATGTTTTCACGATGTTTTTCGGAAGCCATCCAAGCATCAACGACGGTTTTTGGAGAAACCGCACTATTGCCTGCGGCAAGATTCTCTCCACTCCAACTATTTTGGTCGACTAGTGGACATGCAGTATTCCACTCTGAACCATCAGGTCTTGTATGCGAATACTCTTCCATGATCTCTTTCGCACGCGTATTAGCAGCAGATTCACACGTAGTACCCCAAGAAAGAGTAGAAAGTCCCGCTTTTGATCTCTCGACGTTTACGAGATCTAGTACTTCACGTTTCCACTGTTCTACAGGAACTGCTGTTACAGTAACGGTCAAAGTATCGTATCTTGAACCATCATAAGTACCAGCAGTAATTGTTGTAGTTCCAGCTCCAGAGATAATTGGGAATCTGCAATTGTCCTTATCGTATCCCAACCAGGTCCTTGCGGAAGAATAAAATCCAGAAATGACAGACGATTCACTAGAACGCCAATACATTTTTCCAAGCCCGCTTAGGCTTCCGCTCACACAGAGGTCAACATCAGCAGATTGATAAATCGTGATGGCACTTTCGTTCCAAAGCTCACCAGATGGAACTGGATCGTTCCCAATCGCATTTTGCGCGCTAATGGTAATGTAATTAGTCGAAGAAGAATCGCTAGTACTATCACTTGAAGCGGCATCAAGGAGGGCAACAGCCTCTGCGTTGATGTCTGTAACGTCGCTTTTTTCGGAAACAACATGGAACTCAATTCCGTTATTCAGACCGATAGCACTTCCAATAAGAATGCCGACAATCAAAAGGATAATCGCATTAAGCGATAGAATGATTTTAGCCCTAGTTTGTCTTAGCATTCTTGAAGCCATCTTTACTTCCTAGAATGTGTGCTTGGTCCAATGACTAGTGCGATTAGATTTATAATCATTTCCATTTGAACTAAATTTTTTCGTTCAAATTTCATTTTTCCTATAGGTTTACCAATAAGAACTTGTCCAAAGACTTTACCGGTATTGTCTTGCAACTCAGCAACAGCGTTGATATCGATATTAGCAAAGATTCTACTTACTGGTTCGTTGAAATCTTGCCAAATACCTTTAGTAGATGGCTTCAAAGATTGTACTTGATGCAATTCGTTTTGAGAAATTGGAAGAGAAGAAGATCCATACAATTTGCCATTGATCAAGAAACCAACATACGAGAAGTGCATATGGTCAGCTAAGAAGCCGGCTAATTCTTCCTTGTTCGCATCCTTCGGTGCAAGATTATTTAGTTTTTTTACGATATAAGAAACATCAACTTGGCCAGTAGCAATGAGAGACTTCATAAATGCGCCAAGCTCATTAATTAATGGGATCATAAATAGCATAATCAGGACCATGATGAAGTTTAAAAGAAATACTTCTGGAGATGGGCTAGTGACTCTAAATAGTGTTGAGAATACAAGGAAAAATATAATCATATAAAGTACGGCAGCCGACATCATTAGGATAATATAAGAAAAAATATTCATCCAACGTGCAGATAGATTAAGGATATGATATCTTAAAATAGAGTAGTAGAAGGAGAGGATTGTTGTACCAATTGCAAGCGGACCAACCCAGATTAAACTATAGTTCGTGACAGGCAATAGAATATCGAAAATGAGGGCTAAAATGCCTGTAATAGAAAAACCAACCAAGAAAACTATGTATCCGATTCGATTTCTTTTATGGGTCGATTGGCCGATACGATAGAGCACGGTGCTCAATAAGATGAAAGTTGCCAAAACGAAAAAGATGCAGTAGAGCCAATAATACCAATCTACTACCATATGAAGCGAGTTTCCGTTAGTGAGACTGAGCTTGATATCGGTATAAAGGAAACTTGGGTCATAAAGCAGAGCGCCGATTAAAAAAAGGCCATATAAACAGAAAAGAATAGCCATCACTTTTCCGATCTTATAAGCCCAGCACATATAGAACATTAAGCCAATATCCATGATCACAGCGCCGATATATAAACCGGAAATATAAATAGGCCCAAGAGCAGTACCGTCTTCAGGCAAGCTAAGGAATAACGCGATAAAAACTGCCCAAGCAGCAGCCCCTATAGTAGTTAAAAAGAACCAAGCCGAACGTCCACGTTCGTTCTTTTGAGAGCCGACCATAATCGAGAAGCCGGCCAGCACGGTAAGTAAAGCTACCGCTATAAGTAAGATTGTTGTTAACTGCACGTAACCTCCATTTTTAGCTATTTAAATTATAGCATGAGTATTATGATCAAACAAGAAAAAATCCCCTTAGTATCTACTAAGAGGATTTTGGAGTAGGGAAAGGAAAGCCTTATCTGAAGCGAGTAATTGTAAAAGTGATAGACTGATGGTTTGAGTCAACTGAATGGGAAACCTGAACTGGTAAATTTCTGCAACGAGACTCGACCATATTGATGACTTTTTCAGTATCATCGATAAGTGTCATAGGTGGGTCCGTCTTCCAGTCAAAGACAAGCGCATCGCGAACAATATTCCATTCCTTGAGCTGTAAGTCAAAGAGAAAAGTTCCGCCAGGCTTTATTTTTGCGATAGCCAACCAGATGATATCGAGAATTTTGTCGTAGCAGTATGACATTACGCCATTCATAACAATAACGTCAAATAACTCAATATTGTCCTTCAAAGTTGAAATTAAATTTCCGGTATGGTATTCCAGCCTGATATTTTTAAGCCCATCAAGGCTTTTGAAAAGTTCGGACTTAGGAATATCTGCATCGGAATCCACCGCAACAATACGCTGTAGGTTTTTAGCTTGATATCCAACATAGCGCAGTTCGGGTAGATATCCAGCTCCGAGAAAGAGTATGTCTTTTTTGCCTTCAATAAGACTAGCTGCTCTAACGGCACGCTCTCTTAAATAAATAAACATACCCTCTCTGACGACCCACCAATAAAAAGCGTCTTCTTTTGGAATTTTACGCCATTTACCAGTTATGTCATAACCGTAACCAAAACCAACTTCCAGCGCTAAGGCCTTAGGTATTTGAAGAAGCCACGGAATGAAAAAGTCCGAATACATACCGTAGTCCAGGAAGAATTGATAGAGACCAAGATTGGTTCTAACTTTCTCCTGAATTTTGACCAAAGTCTTACTTTGTATTTCAGGGTGCAACTCGGAAATAAGCTTCGTCAAGTTGTAGAGCTCTTGTTCAGACGGGCCATCCATTTTCCCTTGCTTGTGCTGAAGCGTTAGCATCGTGTATTTGGTGCCGTGCTTTTCTTTGTCTGACGGAGGAAAACTGTTAGAATTCATATCCGCCAAAAAAGGGTCACGTATCACAAAACACACCTCCTTTTCCTTAATGTTCTAGCAAAAGCTTCCAACAGATTATACCACAGCAGAAGCGCTTTCCAAAACATAAGCATTTTCGATAAACAAAAAAAGACCCCCCAATAAGGGGGTCGTGGATGGCTTACGAGCCGTTTCTCTTAAAGAATCGGTGTCCTCCGACTTCACAAACTAATGTTTGTGATTCATGCCAGGAGGAAGTTGTTATACCAGGTGCATAAAAGAATAAAACAGGCTCCTTCGTATAACGATATCCATCGTAAAATACCGCGGCCACCGCTTTTTTTACGGACTGATTCGTGCCTTTTTGGGTTGAACCAGTGTACCCGTATGCCTTAGCGGTCGAATAGGCATCCTTGCCACATTCTTCCATAGCATTATAAAAACACTGTGCGACTAAAACCTGACCGTCATATGGTTCAGCGCCAGCCTCACCATAAACTAGGCAACAGATGTAGTAGTATTCATCATCTGTTATCTGGACGGTGCCGCCAGAAGACTTTACAACCTTTGTTGTAGGCTCCTCCGCTATTTTCGTAGTGGATTTTTCTACTTTTGTAGGTTCTTCTTCGGGATTTGTTGCTTCAACCTCAGCGTCGTTATCAGCAGAGATATGGGTTACAGTCGCTTTAGATTGTTTTCCAGCTATGGGCACTTCCGCTTGGCGCTCGCTACTCTTTTTCGTAGAAGTAACAGATCTTCTCACGGAATTTTGGGTCGCAGCTGCTTTAGCTAAAGTCACATCTACTTTCAGGTCATCATAATCATCAGTAGGTGTCTTTAGGGCTTCGGCGGTTGTCGATTCTTTAGCCGGTTCAGTAGTTGTAGTTGAAGTGGGAATGACGTCATCGTCTTCGGGTCCAGGGGCCGTAGCCGCACCGATTCCGAAGAAAATTACAAAAATAGTCATCGCAACGAGAACTGAAATGATTATCTTATACAGAATAATCAACTCCTTTTTCAAATTTCATGAGGACCAGCCATCCAAGAAGGCCCCCATATCTTTCATTATAGCACAAAAGATTAAAAAAGTCAATATTAGAACAAGAAAAACAAGAAAAAGCAAGCATAATCGATTTATTTTATCTCTGTAAATAACATTTAAAAATATGCTATAATGCTAGCATGAAAAGAGGTCAAAAAAAATCCACAAAATCAAAAGTTATTAGAGAAAAAACAGGAGTATTTCTTTATGCGGTCCTTGCTGGTATCTCTATCAGCCTTGGCGGAACAGTTTTTTTGAGATTAAAAGACGCTTTTCCGGGCGGAAACGTGGTTGGGGCACTTTTGTTCACAATCGGACTTTTCGTTATTTGTACTCGGGGATATAACCTTTTTACCGGAAAAGCCTGCTATATTCCAGAGAATAAGCCAAAATACCTGATTAATTTGGCCATTATTTGGATCGGAAACCTACTAGGATGTATGTTAATTGCGGGATTAGAAAGAATAACAGGCATTTGTGGCGAAGCCGGTATTAACCAAACAGCGGTAGCTATGGTAGATGCAAAAATGTCGGCTAGCATAATTAGCCTATTTGTTTTAGGTTTTCTCTGTAATATATTCATATTTATAGCCGTAGATGGTTTTAAAAATAATAAACATGAACTTGGCAAATACCTAGCCCTATTTCTAGGCGTCTCAATCTTTATTCTTTGTGGTACGGAACACAGCGTAGCAGATATGTATTATTGGTCAATTTCCGGCACATTATTTGCTAATTTTGGCTGTAGCATCTTAAGAATATTGATTATAAGCCTCGGTAACGTGCTTGGAGGAATTACATTCCCGCTTATTGAGAAAGCAAAAAGAAAACTGGACAAAGAATAAATTATCTTCTACCGTGGTTTTGAGGCCCAAAACTAGCACCTTGGCCACCTACGATAGTAACAATACTATTAAGGGTAATTTTTTGGCTATTATTCCCAATATTTAACGTATAAGATTGGCCCTTCTTTAATTCTGCAGTTGCAATTACAATATGTTGAAAACTCTTCGCAGCAGTATGCGAAATGATTTCATTCCCATTTTCATCAAAGAGAGCAATTAAGCTGTTAGCAGAGCTAGAACTTGCATAGACATTTATGCTGTTTATAGTAGATTTATCGCTCGTAGGTTCTGCCATGCCACTGGCGCCGACCGCAATCAGAGTTCCTCCGTTTACAATGACACCACCATTGGCGTCTAGTGCGCCATCTGCATTAGAAATCGGACCATCGACTATAACATCACCATTGTTTACGTAGATATAACCATTAGAATCCATACCGTCTCCAGTAGAATTGACATAGACCTTACCCCCATTTATAGTTAAAAGATTCTCCTCGTTAACAGAGAACGGATTTTCTCCAGGCCTGTTTTGCGAAGAATTATCATTGCCGCCAGCCACGTTAATGCCGTCGTCTCTAGTTACTAAGCTAATATCCCCACCATTTATAGTCACTCTTGCAGCCTCAATTCCTTCATAGCTCTTTTTTACATCGATAGTACCACCATCGATTACAATTTCAGCATCAGCATGAATGCCGTCATCTTTTGATGATATTTCAAGGGATCCAGCCTTAATGCCGATATAATCATTGGAGTGAATAGAATCATCACCTGAAGTAATTGTAAAAGTACCGTCATCGACCGAAATATCATTTAAAGCTTTTAAGCCTTTTTGATCAGAATTAATAACAAAATTACCGCCTTCTATTCGAATAAAACCTTTAGCAATATCTGTATCGTTAGTAGATTTAATGCCATCCCCACCAGAAGATAGATCGAAGTCGCCAGAAACAATATAAACCGAATCAACTCCACGAATACCATCGTCGACGGACGTAATCTTATATTTTCCATCAATAAATTTTAGATCATCTTTTCCGACTATTCCGTCGAGATAGTTGGCTTTAATAACTAAATTGCCAGAGCCTTGGAAAGTTAAATCATCTTTGCTATAAATAACACCAGTAACGTCGCTATCAAAACCAGCGTAGTTTTGGCTGTCAACTAGGGTATTAGTAGTATGGTCGGCAAGTTCAATTACGACATCTTTAGCATTTTCGACATGAATTGCTGGTCCGTTATGATTCGTAATAGAAACACCGTTTAGAACAAGTTTGACAACTCTGTCGTTGGCGTCGATTCTGATCAGACCATCTGTGATAGTGCCAGTTAAATTATAAGTGCCAGAAGAGGTAATTGTATAGGTTTCTTTAAGGTTAATATCGTAAGTAGGGTATAAAGACCAATCGATTTTTTGGTCTCCATTATCAACATCCAAACTACCAATAATCTCCTCAGTCGTTGAACCAGATGAACCTTCAGGTTTTTGAGAATTAAGAATGATGGAAATGATTAAAACTGCAACAAATACCACCCCTATAATAATCCAGGGCAAAAACTTTTTGATTCTCTTCATCTAAATCTCACTTTCAATATTAGGTCGAGAAAGTGAAACCTGCATATTACAGTTTTTTGTTCTAATATCATCAAGCATCTCTTTTTCTTTCACGCCGCTCTTCAAAGTCACGCTGTAGGTAAGCTTGTAGAGGCTGCCCATATCAATAGTTTTAGTCTTAATGAGAGAAGCGTTTTTGGTGTATTTTTTAAAAATGTCAGCTAAGGCTTCATCGTAGTCAAGGTCCTCAGGGATAGTAATCTTCAAAATTTGATCTTTTCGAATTGGTTCCAAAAATTTGGTTAGGCTTAAAATAAAGATTACAATAGAAACGAGTACTGTGATTATTGAGGCAAACAGTATCTGACCCATTCCCAGGGCAAGGCCGATAGCCATAGAGAAGAAAACGCTCAAAATTTCCTTTGAGTTTCCTGCGATGCTACGGAAACGGATGAGGCTAAATGCGCCGAGAATTGCAATTGATGTGCCCAAGTTGCCATTCACCATCAGCATTACAACCTGAACCAAAATTGGCAAAACCGCCAGTGTTACCAAAAAATTCTTAGTTGTCCGAGTAGTTTTCATGTGAGTAAAAGCAATAATTAGTCCAAGCAAAATGCCGACGCCGGAACAAATTAGAATTGACAAAACGTCAAGATTGCCGTTAGCTTCAAAAATACTCTTAAAATTAAACATTGTTAGCCTCCTTTATTTGTTGATAAATTCTTCCATATTTCGAAAAAGGTTGCGGAAGTATTTTAAACTCTGACAAGATCTGCACAAACCATAAAGGCATAGAGCCCAAGGTCTTAACTTCCATTATAATATTTTTTTCGTCATTTTTAAAATAATCCGTCTCAGTATTGGTAATAAACAAACCTAGGTTATCTGTGCGATAACGTAAATTTTTATCAAATGTAATTCTGAACGCATCCTTATCATGTGAATGCTCATCATGCGCAGCGGCTCCAGCATAACTCTCTCTGTTATAAGTAATAAACATCTTCGGTGTAAGAGAAAAATGGTTGATAAGATAATCGGCTTCGCGTGCAATTTGGATATTTTTAGCGCTATTAATAGACGGGGTACCATCAGGGAGTTTTTTATTTGTGATAATGGCTTCAAAACTAGTGTTATCAGATAAATATTTTTCAAAATCCTCAGTTTTAACCATAAATCGACGTTTGCCGCTAATTTTACGATCATTCTTTTTTAGTTTAGTCTTAATCTCAATAAAAACATCGGAATTAACCTGAGGCTCGTTATAAGATCTGGCACGGATTTTTTTACGGAAAGGTTCATTGTCATTAGCACGTACAATTAAATCATAATCTTTTGTGTCAAAGTATAAATTATGCATATTAGAGGTGGGATAGCGGTCTTTATGAAGCCGATCACCAGCCATTTCTAATAAGTTCTCCATCTGTTCTCTAGAGATTAAATACTTATCTTCCACCCGTCTAAAAGTTTTGCTAAGAGCCATGCCCTAATTATACCTGAAAAAAGCCTTCTCGCAACTTTCATCTCTGTTAATTTAAGATATAAATCAGAAAAATATCATTATTTATTGAATAATACTTGACTTTTTATGACGCTTGTGCTATAATAAGAAACGATTGGGTGGGCAATTGTAACTTAGGAGCTAGTTGCAAAAGGGTACTACGGATGGCGCCCTTGTCCACTTTGTCTTGTTTTGGTGCGGGGAAAACCCCTTAAACTTTTACGGCATCAAAACGTTCTTCGGAGGAAACATGAAGAAGAAAGTAATTGTTTTCGCATTCGCACTCGCAACCATCCTGTTGATTCTCTGCAGCTGCGGCCAAAACGGTTCTTCGACCGTACAAACCGAACCTGTAGGTGAAACAACAAACGTGGCAGAACCTGACCCCACTTCTGTGATTATCTCGACCTTGAAAAAGGAATATCGAGAAGGCACATGGGACGGTTCACCGAAAGAAATGAAAGACGGAAACGAATGGCAGGTCCTGAAACCTGAAGGAATCCTTGGTATCAAGGATGAATTTGGTGGTTTCGAAGGACACGGCTATCCGGCAGCGTCGGACGATGTCAAAATTGAAAAAAGCGTGATGCTCGAAAACAACTCACTTGCGTCACTAAACGAAACCTATAACGAAGTAACAATCTGGCAGGGTGGAAAAAATATCCGCCAAATCGAACTCGAACTAGATGACTATGAGCTTGATGATAGAGTAAAAATCTTTTCAGAAGGCGATTATGTTGTCATCTATGAGGGTGAGCTTTTGATCACGGCAAACTGGAAAGAAGGAACTCAGGACATTACACTAACGAACGTGAGTGATGTTCATGTGAATTCTGCCATCAGAGTTGCCACCTATGACGGGAAGAACTTCCAACTCAATGCTGTAAGCGGCGAAATGGAACTCCTACCTTCACATTGGCGTCAATTCCCGGGATCAGAAGACCTTGGCATGGTAGGTATTCCGATGAGTGTACAGGACCACCTGATACCCCGTGGGATAATTCTCTATGCAGGAGACGGATCAACCGATATTGAGTACTGGATGTATGCAAACCAAGATGCCAAAAGTTACACCCTTGTTCGCAAGGACGAAGGGAATGTGACAGAGATTATCTCGGAGGACGTTATTGAAGCGACAACTACGATCGGCAGCTGTTACTTTATGACGACCGACGGAAAGTCATTCTCGCATCACGGTAGTGAAGGCACGAGCGAGATTTTCGTTGACATTGACGTAATCGGTCTTACTCCGGCTTACAGCGAAGACGACGTAATCTGCGCAATCACTACAGCAAAGTACGCAAACATCGACGGCCAGCATGGTTGGAAGTATCTCGCAAGATAAACCCTAGCAACTACCCAAAAAAAGTCCCCAGCGAAAGCTGGGGCTTTTTCTATTATTTTTTATACAATCCGTAATGTTTACCACCATTGTAGAGCATTGTAGGGATACCCTTTACGTGAACTTTGTTCTCTACAATATCAGATACTTCCGCCAAGATCTTATCTACTTCTTCAGAATTGACGAAGCTTTTTACCTTCTCATATTTCTCCGTTTCTAGACCAAACTCTTTTAGCCAATCTTTAAGCATTCTTTCGGACTGCTCGACGCTAAGCTCGTTATTAAATACAGATTGATAATTAACTTTATTCTCATTACGCTCTGTAAATATTCTGTGCATAATCTTTACAGCCATCTCAGGCTCAACTAAAGCCGTAGCATAGAAGTAACGCGCGATAATTCCAGAGTTAGCAAATTTATAGCCATCTTCGAGCGGAATTGGATAAACCATCAAGATCGTATTATTCTCGTCAAAGAAACCAGATTCCAGCTGATTGCGATAAGAGTTCATACAGGCAGAACAGCCAGGGTCTACAATGTCGAGCGCCAGAGGATTACCTTCCTTAAATTTGCCCACAAACACCTTTGGCTCAACCGTATATTCATCTACATTCCAGCTCTTAAGCTTATCAGGAATGGCGCCAAAAATTTCACCCCACTCTTCAAACCAGTTGAGGTCTTTTTCTTCAGTAGAGCAAGCCTCAGCGCCAAGAGCGCAAGAAGAAGGGCTAGTGACGTTACAGGTGCCAAGAGTCCAGAGCGAAAGTCCAGCTTTAGCCGCTTCAACAAGTGACCAAATTGTCACAAAAACGATTAAAACTGATACTACCTCAATTGTAATAGACAGAGGTTTTACAAGTTTTGGGCGTTTTATCACCACTTTTCTCAAAATACTGTTTTTAACATCTTCTTTAAAATTAGTTTCACATTTTTGTAGTCTAACTTTTTTCCAGACGCAACCCCAAGCCTTTTTGAAGGTTTTCCAGTATCTGCGCCCAATATCGCGGCGAAAAATATTAAGAATAGCCACAAAAACGCTAATAATACAAAGAATAATAAAAGCAGCAATACAAACCATTAGATAACCTTTCTCAGCGCTTTAATAATTTTATCTACATCACTTTGGGTATTGTGAAGACCTAGCGAGATTCTAACTAGTGGTGGATATTTTTTAACATGATCTAGATAATAATGCACGCAGAAATAACCGGTTCTAGCCATAATGCCTTCATCGGCAAGTGCGGCACCAAGAAGATGTGAATCAAGCCCTTCGATATAGAAAGAAATCACTGAGCTAGGTTTTGTGTTTACAAGGTGAATTTTGGATTCTTTTGTCATAAAATCAAAGAGTTTTTTGCTATAACTTGATAGATCGGCCTTAGCCTTTTTTGGCACTTTTTCTAGCCAATCAATAGCAGCGCCAAGAGCAATAATCTCACCCCATGCCTGAAGCCCAGGCTCGAATTTAGTGTAAAACTTATCTGGATTATCAAAAGATGCCTTAAAATCGTTCTTATTAACGTCATCAACCATTCCGCCACCAATAAAAGTAGTATCAAGTTTTGACAAAAGATCCTTTCTTACTACCATCACGCCAAGCGACGGGGCGTACATTTTATGAGCAGAGAAACAAATTGCATCGGCCTGAGTTTTATATAAAACATCAACATTATGCGCTAAAGCCTGAGCGGCATCAACAATAACGATGCCATGTTCTTTATGCACGCGTTTTACCAGCTCGTTCAAATTTTCTAACCTTCTACCGTCAAAATTAGAAACACAGTTTACGACCACCAGGGCCTTTTCAAAATCCATTTCAAGTGGCAAAGAACCGTTATCATCCCTAGCGATGACTTGGCGTTCAAGATCATTCTTTTCAGCAAAAGCCATCGTAGAAAGAAAAGTAGAGTTGTGCTCGATATCGCTGGTAATAATTTTAGAAAAATATTTTGGATTAAGTTGATTTAAAATCAAATTTAATCCGTATGTAGTATTAAGAGTAAAAGAGACAAAATAATCCTTAGATTTTAGCTTTAGATATTTCAAAACCTTTCTACGAACATCTTCAACCAACTCCTCAGTTTTGACGCCCCATGGATATTTTACACGTTCACCGCAGGAGTTAAACTCGGTATAATAGCTAGTCAATGCGTCAATCACTGGCTTTGGTCTAAGCGACTGGCAAGCCATATCAGCATAAACATCTTTTGATTTAAGATAACTAAAATCCTCTCTCATACAAGAGTATTATACACTAAAAATCAGATTTTATGCCTTAAAAGTTTTGTTTATGCTAAAATTAGAAATAGTGAGGATAAAATGAAAAAGAAATCTATAGTATTTGCAGCAGCTTTGACAATTCTTGCAGCTATTTTTACGCTGTTAGTCAAAATAATAGATGTAAAACCAGTAGGGCCAAACGGTAGCGAAGTTGGGTTTTCTGGCTGGAACTTTGCTGTGTACGAGGCTCTAGGTTTCAACGAGGGCCTCTATAAAATAACTGAATACCTAGGATATCTGCTGTTTGGGTTTGTATTAGTATATGCAATTTTAGGGCTAGTTCAGCTTATCAAAAAGAAAAGCCTTAAAAAAGTAGACAGAAATATTCTTTGTTTTGGCGGATTAATGGTGATTATGCTCATCGTTTATGTTTTATTCGATAAGCTAGCCCTGAACTATCGTCCGGTAATTTTAGATGGAGAACTCGAGCCATCATATCCTTCTTCGCATACTCTATTTGCCCTATGTATTGCTGGAGGTGTAATATTGCTAAACAAAGGTGCACTTGCAAGTAATAATTTTTCAAAAATCATTAGTATTTTAGCAATGTTCTTGGCATCTTTTACGGTTGTAGGGCGCATGCTATCAGGAGTACATTGGATTACCGACATTCTTGGAGCTATTCTAATTTCTGCAGCCCTACTCTCAATCTATAATCTGTTCCTCACCCTTGTAGAAGAAACCCGAAAAAAGCATTAGAATTGACTATCCAGGCCACTTGTGGTATAATATAAGGTATAGCTCTTTAAAAATTTTTTGACTTTGGAGGTGATTTTATGGGATTTAAATATCCCATCGAGTCCACATGGTTGGACCTTTGCAAAAATACCGCAAACACAGGCCAGATCCCATCACTTATAGAATCAACACATTTCCTACGTGTTTTTCAACAAACAACTGGGAAAGCTCGCACGACTTTTCCGACAAATGTAATGAGATCTTACCTCAACTCAACCGAATACATATTAAGCCAAGTTCCTTTAAATATGTATAAGGAAGGGACACCGCAGGCTCATTATGAATTCGGCAACACTAAACTCTTGTTGAAAGCGCTTCGTACGAGACAGGCATACTCGTCGGATCTTCGATTCGCAACAAATCGAGTAGGTCTCGTAACGGAAAGAGGCATTTGCTATGCAGACGAAAAAGATAGAGGAGTGTCAAAGGAAAAGTATCAACTATTTCAACGAGATATGCAGCTAAGATGCGATGGTCTTATAACTCACACACCGAAGACCACGTTAATTAGCTACTCTGCAGACTGCGTCCTCTGCAAGTTAGAGGACACAAAAAGTGGAGCCATAGGAGTGTTCCACGCTCAGTGGCGGAATCTGCTTGGGGTAGGCCAAGTCAGGCCCACATGTGAAGATAATATTATTGACGAAATAATTTATCGTATGCGTGTTGAATTTGGCACAGAACCGAGTGATCTAGAAGTTTTAGTTTTCCCATGCATTAGCAAGAAAACATTTGAAGTGCAACGTGAAGTAGCTCGAATGTTCAGAATTGAAGAGTTAGAGGATTGTATCTCAGAAGATCATGAACTCGGAAAATACTACGTAGATCTAAAGAGAGCAACGATCAAGCTACTCATGGAGGCAGGAGTCACTCTTGGTAATATCGATTCAACGCCTTACACCACAGACTCCAATTATTTCAATTCGCATCGACTTTCGCGCCAAGCAATAGCCGGAAGCGATCTAAAGTTGCTGTCGACAGAAGAATACGAACTGCCACCAGTAGCCCCGCCAGTTGATAAGGAGGTCAATAAAATAAACGCCCAAAACCTCTTGATCGTCAAAAAACTCTAAAAATAATTCCGCCTTGCGCGGGATTAAAATTTTATAACATAACATTGACATATTATATAATATAATGTATAATAACATCGTTGATGCCCCAACAAACGAAAACTAGGAGGTAAAAATATGAGTCTTTATAGTAATCCGGGTAAAGTTGACGTTGAAAGAGCAGCGGCAGATATAATTGCAGCCGGAGGCATAAGAACGTCAGAGCAGAAGAGCGGCTATATCCACTATACCGTTTATGTAGTCAACAAAGGACACGACAGACACCTCTCTTGGGATGAATATCCTGACGGAACTATCAAAAATGTTCATTCAACAGGAGACAGCGGACCTCTCTATACGTATGGCAACTAGAATTTAATAAGGCATCAACACCCTCTACGGGCGCTTCGGCGCCTATATTTTTTATAAAAAAAGAGGGGGCAAACCCTCAAAATAATCTTGGCTAGGGCGGAAGGATTCGAACCCTCGAATGGTGGGACCAGAACCCACTGCCTTACCACTTGGCGACGCCCTAAACTTCAATAATTTTACCATAATTTGTCCAGAAACTAAAGTATTTTCTTTTTTAGAAAAATTGCTATACTTAAATAGTAACAAACATAAGGAAAATAGGGTGGAAAACCAAAAAAATAGTAAATATCATCGCCTAGAAAATATTGAAGATGTCGAAGAGTTCTATGCTGCAATTAATAGAACTCGCCTTACAAAGGCTCTCTCTCCAGAGCGCCCATACACTTATTGGACTATCGAATTATATGATCAACAGAATGGTATCAGAGGTGGTGGAGGTCTTGGCGTTCTAGCGGCCGACACACGTCGAGTTGCAGAAAAAATGAATGTTCCGCTCACCCTAATTACGCCTTTTTATCCAAGTGAGTCTCATCAAACCTACGAAAATGGGGTCAATGGATCCACGCACAAAAAAGTAAACTATGCAGACTTCGGTTTCAATTTTATAGATACAGTTAATATTCGCTGCTGCGGACAAATCTGTACTCTAGATGTAGTCGAAAAAACCATGGGCTCCACAAGAATTCTCTGTATTACGGAACCTAATTTTGGCGAATTATATTCAGGCGAGTCAGGTGGGGATCATCGTTTATACCAGGAAGTTGCTCTCGGTTTTGGTGGCTATCAAGCACTCAAAATGGTAGGAGTGAAGCCAGCAATTATGCAACTAAACGAGGTTGCTACGTTCTTTGCTGCACTGGCTAGACTAGATGAGCTATCAAGCAACGGTATGGATTTTTATGAGGCTGTCGTCTACACCAGAAAGCATACTTTATATACCAACCACACATTAGTCCAAGCTGCAGAAGCAGAGTTCGATTTTTCTCAGTTCGAACGTTTTGTTTTTCCAAATATAAAATCTCCAGCCGTCCGCAAATGGCTTGAGGATAAATTCGATAATGGGCATATAAAACTATCTACCGTCACAATAGAAATTGCTGAGCTTCGCTCAGGCGTTAGTAAGCTCCATGCCAGAGTCGCAAATTACAGAGATTTAGCTGGAAATAAAGTCAAATTTAAAGCTGTCACTAATGGGATTGACGTCTCCACTTGGACATTACCAGATATAGTTTCGTATTACAAAGAACTAGGCATTTTAGACAAGTTTTGCCTCCCAACCAAAAACTATGAAGAGGCAATCGAAAAAATTGACGCAGACAACATTCGTAAACTTAAAAACGAAGGGCGTGTTATTCTTAACCAAGTACTCAGCCATCGTCCAAATCAATACGGCAAAACTATCCAATTTGAATCTGGCGAATTAGTGTTTGATTTTAAACGTAGATTCGTAGATTATAAGAGACCATGGCTACCGTTTACCAACCCACAAAAGATTAGTGAAATACTCAAAAAATACAACGCTCACTATATCATCGCAGGCCGAGTCCATGAAGGAGATTATAGAATGTCTGATAGGCTTAAAAACTTGCTTGATACTGTCGATAAAGACGAATACCTAAAAGAACACGTTCATTATATTCCAGACTATGACGAAGAACTAGCGAAGGCATTATCTCTTGGTTCTAATGTTTCTATTAACGTCCCAATTGTTGGACTAGAAGCATGTGGAACGTCGTGGATGAAGGATATAGCGAATCTTTGCCTTCTAATTAGTACACATGATGGTGGTGTTGCAGACGCTCCAGCTGATTCGTATTTGAATGTTTCTGGCAAAAATGAAGATGAAGAAGTGGAATCAATTTACGCCCGCATGGATGAAGCGGCAAAAGCTTGGAGTAACGATTTTGACCTAGAATTTCTGGTTAAAAAAGGACTATCCGCATATCTTCCAGTCATTTCCGGTACTCGTATGCTAAAGGATTATCTAGAATACCTATTCTAATGTGATAAGATAAGAACAATGACGACCAAAACTACCAAAAAAGAAAAACTAACCAATCAAAAAACATTCCACTTTGTAGTGCTCCCAATTTGTATCATTGCTTTCTGCGTCACGTTATATAGCGCTATCGGCATTATTAAGTGGAAAATTGATTCCGAAAAAACTAATGAGGAAATAACAGATCTTCAAGAATCCGTAGAAGTAAAAGAAGACGATTCAAATGCCGAAACCACAGGTGGTGATGGTATAGATCCAAATGACCCATATTGGAAATACATTAAGATGAACCTAATTGACGTCGACTTCACAGAACTAAAAAAGACAAATCCAGACACCGTGGGTTGGCTTCAAGTCCCAAGTACTAATGTTAACTATCCGTTTGTGCAGGCTAATGACAATAGCTATTACCTCTCGCATTCATTTAGTAAAGCATATAATTCCGCAGGTTGGGTTTTCTTAGATTATCGAAATAAAAGCTCACTAAGTGATAGAAATAATATTATCTACGCTCATGGCCGGCTTGACAATACGATGTTTGGATCACTTCGAAGCACATTGCAGAAATCCTGGTATAGTAATACTGATAATCACGTGATAAAAATTTCAACCGAGTCATACAATAGTCTTTGGCAAATTTTTAGTATTTATCGTATCCGAACTACTAATGACTACATCAGAACAAGCTTTTCCTCAAACGAAGATTACACAAACTGGCTAAACATGGTAGCCGGAAGATCAAAAATTAGTTTCAGCACACCAGTCTCTTCTTCAGACCGAATCATTACACTCTCAACTTGTTATAACGATAACGAAAAGTTAGTGATACACGCTAAACTTATAAAATATGCTCAAAAATAATTTACATTTTGACAAATGGTGCTATAATAGACTTGACAGTCTGGTAACAGACTTTTTTTAATGGAAGGAAAATATGGCTAAACCAAAAATTACCCGTATCAAAGCAGGCGACCATAAAAAATCTGAAGAAACATCAGATGAGCCAGTTATCACTCGCAAAAAAGTCGTCATTAAAGACAAAAAAGCTTCCAAAAGTGCCAGAAAAGAGAATAGAAAGGCAGAAAAACTAGAAGCAAAGGCAGAAAAAACAAAGTCAAAGAAACAGAAAGAAATTAAACACCCAAAACTCCATAAGGTTCTGATGATAATTTCCGCTCCGTTTCGTTTTATTGCTAAGCCATTCGTCGCTCTCGGACGCTATATTGCTAACTCATGGCGTGAAATTCGCCAAGTAAGATGGCCAAATCGCAAGACTACCTGGAAAATGGTTTTAGCAGTGATTGTATATACAGCCATTTTCGTCGCATTCATTACTCTCATCGATGCATTATTAACGCTAATATTTAATAATTTATTAAAATAAAGGAGGGCTATGGCAGTTAACCGTTATAATGACACACGTGCATGGTACGCAATCAGCACCTACAGTGGCTACGAAGACAAGGTTGCGGATTCTATCAAACAACGTATCAATACGATTGATCTAGCAGATAAAATCTTCGATGCAATCGTGCCAAAAGAAAAACAAATCGAAATCAAAAACGGCAAACGCAAAGTTGTCGATAAAAAAATCTTCCAAGGTTATGTACTTGTAGAGATGAAATTATCTGATGAAACATGGTACATTATCCGCAACACTCCAGGCGTAACCGGTTTCGTCGGCACAGGCACTCAACCATCTCCAGTTTCCGAAAAAGAAATCGCCAAAATTAAAAAACGTATGGGCGCAGAAGATCCAAAATACTCTGTCAATTACGAAATTGGCGAAATTGTTTCCATTACAGACGGACCATTCAAAGGCTTTGATGGCGCAGTTTCTGAAATCGACCCAGCCAAAGGCAAACTTAAGGTCATGGTTTCTATGTTTGGACGTGAAACCCCAGTAGAGTTAGATGCTCTCCAGGTAAAACAGTTGCAATAAATAGTAAAGATATGGTATAATAAACGAGTTACGCGCTCGAAAGAGTAAAGGAAAAATATGGCAACAAAAAAAGTTATAGGTAATCTAAAACTTCGTATCCCTGGTGGAAAAGCAACAGCTGGTCCTCCAGTAGGTAGCACCCTTGGTCAATGGGGCCTCAATATGATGGATTTTATCAACCCATTCAATGAAAAAACCAAAGAATATATGGGCAAAAATGTTATCGTCCATATCAAAGTTTACGAAGATCGTACTTTTGATTGGGTATGTCTTGGTCAACCAGTTGATGATCTTATCCGCGAAGCTATCAAGCTAGACAAGGGTAGCGGTCGTCCAAACACCGAAAAAGTCGGTAAAATCACCCGTGCTCAACTTGAAGAAATCGCCAACAAAAAGATGGATCAACTCAATGCGGTCGATCTAGACGGCGCAGTCAAAGTTGTTGCTGGCACTGCTCGTTCAATGGGCGTCGAAGTCGTAGATTAATACATAATAAAAATAACCCCCCTCCGAGGGGTTATTTTTTTGTTGTATTTTTAGAGAAAAAGTAGTATAATATAACTATTATTAATTCATGTTGGGAGGGCATTGCCCGCTATTACCACAGAAAGGATTTAAAATGGCTGAAGACGCCAAAGATCTCAAAGACGAAAAAATCGTCGAAGCTCCAGTAGAAGAAGCAAAAGAAGAAGCTCTTGAAACTGAAGAAAAATTTGCCAAATCAGGTAAAAAATCCAAAAAACATATTGAAGAAGTTAAGGCCGAAGAAGAACGCCAAGCTAAAAAAGCTGAACGCAAAGAACAAGAAGCTGAAGCCGAGAAAAAGCCAAAAGGTGCTAAACCAGTTACTCGTCCGCTCATTGAACGCCGTGGCAAAAAGTATCAAGAGAACGCCAAAAAGGTTGAAAAAGGCAAAATCTACAAACTAGAAGAGGCCTTAAAGCTTGCGATCGAAACCAACCCAACCAAATTTGATGCTACCGTCGAAGCTCACGTTCGTCTCGGTGTTGATCCACGTCAAGCCGATCAAAACATCCGCACCACAGTTGTTTTACCAAACGGTAACGGTAAAACCGTCCGTATAGCAGTTTTCGCACCACTAGATGATGCTAAAAAAGCCAAAGCCGCTGGCGCAGATATTGCCGAAGATGAAGAATTCCTAAAACAACTCGAAAAGGGGAATATCGACTTTGATATTCTTATCTCTACCCCAGCCTACATGCCAAAACTTGGTAAATTCGCTCGTTTACTTGGCCCTAAAGGTCTCATGCCAAATCCAAAAGCTGGAACTGTTACCACTGATATTGAGAAGGCTGTCAAAGAAGCCAAAGCTGGTAAAGTTGAATACCGCGTCGACAAGCAATCCATTGTTCACATTGGCCTTGGAAAAGTCTCATTCGGCGACAAAAAACTCGTTGAAAACGCCAACGTATTCTTCGATTCTCTAAAATCCCAAAAACCAGCATCCCTAAAAGGCACCTATGTAAAATCAGTCTTTATCACGACTACCATGGGCCCATCAATCGCAGTTGAAAATCTCTACAACTAAGCGAGAAAACAAAAAGACTCCCAAACGGGAGTCTTTTTTGTATTAGCTAATCGAATTGATTTAAGTTTAATTAAGCGAGTTCTACAGTTGCACCAGCGTCTTCGAGAGCTTTCTTCATAGCTTCAGCGTCAGCTTTAGCGACTTTTTCTTTTACGGTTGCAGGAGCACCATCGACAATAGCTTTGGCTTCGCCAAGACCAAGTCCGGTAGCCTCTTTAACAGCCTTGATGACTGCAATTTTTTGAGCACCAGCGTCTTTCAAGACAACATCGTACTCAGATTTTTCTTCAGCGGCAGCGGCAGCACCGTCACCAGCGGCAGGAGCAGCAACAGCAACAGCGGCAGCAGCTGGCTCAATGCCATATTCGTCTTTAAGGACATTTTTGAGTTCATTGACTTCAAGAACAGTCAATTTGACTAGCTCTTCAGCCAATTTTTTGATATCAGTAGCCATAATAATATAGTTCCTTTATAAATTAATTAGTAGTTGTTATTAATTGGTTGCTTTTGCTTCCAAACCAGAAATGATTCCAGAAATTCCGCCAGAAAGGCCAGAAATAGAATCCGTAACTGGAGAAAGAAGTTGAGCGACAACCTGTGCAATAAGATCGTTCTTGGATGGAAGAGAGGCAAGAGCCTTGATTTCATCTTCAGAAAGATTAGCACCGGTATCACTAAAACCACCAGCGATCTGCAATGCGTCATGAGTTTTAGCAAATTCAGCCAAAACTTTTGCTGGCATTACTTCATCGCTATCAGAAATTGCATAAAGAAGCTGTCCTACCAAACCAGTAGTGTCAGTATCTTTATAAACTGCAATCTCGCCCATCGCAACACGAACCAAACGGTTTTTAACGACCTTGATTTTGACTCCTGCTTCACGAGCTTGTTTGCGAAGATCTTGAAGATC
>JAEEGL011971135.1_pt1 | contig 29129 bp, 23 predicted proteins | sample 9134231 | NCBI WGS metagenome assembly JAEEGL01 (sample SAMN16246548, study PRJNA631951) | gut metagenome | biome: gut microbiome; feature: rumen; material: fiber-attached | host: Bos | place: Iran: Karaj | collected 2018-10 | reverse complement strand
GGCTGAAAAGACATTCGGCCCAATGGTGGCACAGGACATAGCCGAACTGATGGCAGGCTACTATCAGCTACAGGCTGGTGGTAAGGATGCCCACGTCTGGTTTGTCAACTATACGGAGTCACAGATAGCACAGCGTATCGAGACCTTCCGCCATTTGTCTGAACAGGCAGAGGAATTGGCTAAGCGGATTCCATCAGGCTTGAGAGACGCCTATTTCGAACTGGTGGAATACCCTATCCGTGGTGCAGCCATGATCAATGAATACCAGCTGTTGGCGCGTCGCAGTATGGTTCGCGCCACTGCCGGTGACAGTCTCGGAGCTATGTCCGATGCCAATAGAGTACGGCAGATGTTCGGAGAATTGAATGACTGGACGCATCATTATAATAATGAAATTCAACAAGCCAAGTGGCGCGAGTTCTTCAACTGGCAGCCTTATCATTGGTTCCGTTCTGAGAAGATAGATCCTCCATTTGCTACCAAGGAGATACTGGATGCAGTCAAGCTGATGCCCAAATCGCGATTCCTGTCTGTGGCCGATGCCACGAGTTGTGAAGGTGTCATTATCGAGAGCGAAATAGAAGCAGAGGTGCCTCTCTGGATGGAAGCCCTCACGCCCATTCGCAATTTCTCCAAGGCTCCAGCGGATAATGTGTTCTGTCGCGTCACGACAGAAGACAAAACGTTCGATGCCTCTGCCACACCTATTAATAACGTCTGGCATGCGCCTTATGTCGGTCCCATGTGGAGTCGGGTAGGGGCACTCCATCTGAAGAAAGGCCGTAACGTGCTCCATTTGTCTGAAATCAAATCAGATGCACGCATCGACCGCATCTTCATCGGTCTGTATCCGCCATTTGCTTCAGAACCCCGTCTGAGAATACCAGCCTATGACTATCGCCAGAAACGCGATAGCCGGGAGGGCAGCATCACACAGGTACCACAGCTGGGTTATACTGACGGCATTCTTCTGCAGCCATTCAATACCCCGTCATACGAAATGAGCAATCTTGACGATGCCCCCTTCGTAGAGTATGATATCGATCTGCAGGAAGGGGATAGTATCATCGAGGTTCGAACATTACCAACCTTGCATATATATAGTGGGCGGGATGCACGCTTTGCCATGCAACTGGGAGACGCCGAGCCGCAAGTTTTCTCCATTCATGCCGACGATTTTACAGCCGAATGGCGATGGAACGTCCTGCGGGGGTATGCCTCCCGCCAGATTCCAGTCTCGCAGACAGGTCATCAACGCCTGCGTCTGTATCTGCTCGACCCAGGCATTGTATTACAAGACATTTTAATCTATCGTTAAATCGGTCCAAATCATGGGGACAGGTCCAGCGGGTTAACTCACCGGACCTGTCCCTTTGAGTCGCTGGATACCGTTGATCATCGAGGCCGGACCGCCGGCAATAGCGTCGGTAATGTCGTTCTTACCGAGCTTCTGCCCGTCGACAGAGGGCGAGAAGGTGCCCAGGCCGTCGAGCTTCACAGGCTGACCCTGAGAGACGAGCTCCTTCATACAGTCGACCATCTGCTTGATCACGAGCTCACACATCTGCTCGGAAGCAATCTTGCCGTGCTCGGTCATGTGACGGCAGAAACCCTTCAGGTTGATAGGTTCCTTACGTTCGATCTCGGCGAAGTACTTGCCGAAGGCGGTCGAATCGTCGTAGGTGTTCTGGCGAAGATTAATCACCATGGGAATGTTTGAACGTGCCATAATTTTGAAAATTTAGAATTTAGAATTAAGAATTTAGAGAGCGAGTCAGAGGGGTGAAGACTGCGGAGAAAGGTGGCAGGTTTCTCGGAGAAAGGATTAACCTTTCCGGCAGAAAGGCCTAACCTTTCTTGGGCCCAACCGCATGGTCACTCTTGACGGTGCTTTTTGTAAGCAAAGGCAAAGGTACGACTTTTCAAAGGCACGTTGACCACTTTTGGCGGGCATTGGCGACCATCATGTGAATTTGATGTGCCTGATACGTTCTATGTCCTCTGGCAGGAACATTTAAGTTTTACATGTTAAGGACCGGAAAAGAGGAAGTCAACGAGATCGATCTTCGCCGCCTTCTGCTGCGGGGTGGCCTGACGCTCGAGCAGAGGACTGTCGAAAGTTCCAGACTGAAGCTCACCCCTCTACTTATGGCCCCCCCATAGAGGGGGGGCTAAAGTATAGAGGGGACGGAGCCCTTAGTCTGGCGCCGCAGCCTCTCAATCAATGGCATCTCCTGAAAGATGCGTGAAGTTTGTTTTGACATAATTACTTGGTTTCTTGTTTTTACTTTCTTACCTTTACAGGTGTCGCGACGGTGCGAAGTTACAACGATCGCCAGAATCATGCAAGAGTTTACAAACATTCATGTCACAACAATTGTGGCGGTGTCATCAGCCTGAAACGCCCTGTATATCGGACTTTCGGCTGACGACGGGTCACAAATAAAATAATGTCACAACATTTTCCGCATACGGTAAAGAGCCTGCCGAATGGACTCAGGACTGCCGAGGTTGGAGTGGGCAGAGAGGTATCGGCATAGCTCCGAGGCGGTGACTTTGAAAACGGGAGGGTCGTGCCATAGCATGTGAGCAGCGGCATGAGTCGCCTGCGACAGCTTGTCGGGATAAAAAAGGAATTGTGTTGTCTTGGTTGGATCGATTGTCTCAGCCGTTAGTGTTTTCCATTTGTCAAACTGTTTCTTGAAATAATCCAACTGGTGCAGATTGACGATACGGATCATTGGCGTATCTGCGTCCCAAAGGCATCGTCGTCGTTTCTTGTGCTTCTCGAGTATCTCTCGTTTAAGGGCCTTCAATTGTTTAACCTCGTTTTGACGCTCTCTGATCTGGAGGTCGATCGCTGCGACCTCCTGCAGCCAGGCTCCTTGAGTCCGGCTGCGGTGTTTGTTATCTTTTTTCATTTTGCTATGCTTGTGGCTTTATGCCGCCACCCGTAGGATGGTCGGCCAAACCTCAGCAAAGCATGCCGGGCCGGTCAGCAGGTCATAGATGTTTATTCATCGGTATCAGTTAAGGGCGATGGATGATTAACCAAATTAGTTTACACACTCAAATATTAGCAACAAAGTTGCTAAAAGCGCACAAAGGTACTAATTATCTTGCAATAATAATCCTTTTACGACAACTTTTTTACTTCTCACCCCCCATTTTCGCCTCCCAAAGCACTTTTTCGCCCTATTATTTGCAAGTTTTTCTTTCATTATTTGCATATATCCCAAATTATATGTACCTTTGCATTCGATCACTGGCGCATACCTCAGAGGAGGGCCAGTGTGACATTGAGGGTTAAACAATAGCATCAGCTATTTATTCAGAGAATCTTGAAACCTAGGAAATTTCAATGATGAAATGCTTTGGATAAAGTCAGCCGATGCCTACGCGATAGCGTGGGCATGACTTATATCTTAGCATTTCAGGTTTTCCTAGGACCTCAAGATTCAAGAGAAGAGTCAAGTCTGCGCTTCTTTTGTGTCCTGAGGTCTCTTGGAATTTACCTGTAAACAAGCCTGAAGATATAGTCTGCATGCTGCAAGATGTTATTAGTATGAGTAGCATTCAAGACATACGCGCACTGGAAATGCGCATCACGGATATAGTGGATGACTATATCCAGCAACGCTATAACGAGGACGATGTTCTCGCTATAGGTCGTCGTTGTGGCAAGATCACATTGAAAGCTGACGCACGCGAACAGGTCAAAGTGGGCAAGACCACAGAGATCTATCTCCTAAAAGATTTAGTACGCCCAGGCGATGACGGCAATTCTGAAGCCGATAACGACAAGATCTCCGACATTGCCAACAGCTGGGTTTTCTTGGACTAACCAACAATTAAAAGAATGATTAAAACAGAGAATACGACATAGAAATAATTGCGTCTTGAACATCCTTGATTAGGCTGCTGGAGCAGAATTAGCACTTCAAAGAACACATCAGTCAGACAAGGCAACGGATGTCTCGCTCTTCAACAATTTGGGGGCGTGGACAGTACGATTGTTGTCTGGTGTAGGCCGTGCTAAGCCTTGCTCCTCCCAATCTCTTCCGCGCCCTCTTTTCAACAACGAAAAGGGGGCTTTTTCATGAGCCTGAAACAAGTATATGACAAAACATATTATAAAAGTAGTTGAATTATTCGCTGGTGTAGGAGGATTCCGCATTGGCCTTGAAGGTGCGTCGGATTCCTATAAAACCATATGGAGCAATCAGTGGGAACCGTCAACACGGCGTCAGGATGCATCTTTAATCTATACGTCACGTTTTGGCACAAATGGTCATAGCAATAAAGATATAAACTTAGTACGTACATCAGAAATACCTGATCATGATTTGTTGGTTGGAGGGTTTCCCTGTCAGGATTATTCTGTCGCCGCCTCTCTCAGCCGCTCAGGAGGTATCGAAGGTAAAAAGGGTGTGCTTTGGTGGCAGATTTATCGTATTTTAAATGAAAAACGCGATAAGCGTCCAAGATATATTTTCTTTGAAAATGTTGATCGCCTACTGAATTCTCCAGCAACACAAAGAGGACGTGATTTTGCAATAATCCTTGCCTCCTTGGCAGATTTAGGTTACGTAGTCGAATGGCGCATTATAAATGCTGCTGACTACGGTATGCCACAGCGCAGACGCAGAACATATATTGTTGGTTATCTAAAGGATTCCGTTGTTGCTCAGAAGATAAAGCGGATGGAAGACTGGGTTGAGTTTGACGGTGTGATGGCAAAAGCTTTTGAGTTCAGGCCAAAGGCTGGAACGGTGTCCATTTTTGACATAGAAGGATCCGTTCAAGAGGTTTCTGCAGGATTCAATAAAGGCGAAAATGACAGTCCATTTGGCAATGCCGGAATGATGATGGAGCGCCATGTGTATTCTATTGATGCCGACCCTGTATATGACGGACCGCATCAGACATTAGGCGGCAATCTTGTTGATGAAAATTTGGTCCCAGAAGATTTCTTTATCTCTGAAGAAGAACTACCTAAATGGGAATATGAGAAGGGAGCGAAGAAAATAGAAAGAGTTTCTAAGGGTGGCTACAAATATATGTTCTCTGAGGGTGGTATGGTTTTCCCTGACAACCTCGACCAACCATCAAGAACTATTATCACAGGCGAAGGTGGTTCTGCAGCCTCACGTTTCAAACACGTCGTCAAAACAAAGTCTGGTCGTTATCGTCGTCTGCTGCCAATCGAATTGGAACGTATGAATATGTTCCCAGATAACCATACCCTGCACCCTGAGGTATCTGATGGCAGACGTGCTTTCCTGATGGGAAACGCGTTGGTGTGTGGTGTCGTGGAACAGATAGGCAAAAGCTTGTATCAGTTCATTTACGACAATGCGCCGGTATCTACAAGGCCCATATTCAAAAATCGTGATACGAAGCCGATGCTTGACCTGGGCTTGTTTGCTGACGAGGAAAAACCTTTGGTGGTAAATCGTCCTAAGAAACAATACACACTTGACCCTGCAAAGCATCTGCTAATTGGTATTGTAAAGACAGACAACGAAGAGTATTTCCTGAAAGAAGAGCCTACTAAGATATATTATACAGGAAAGACAAAAACATTCCCATCGACAGTCGCCATCAACAAACTCTACTACTTCATGCCCTATATAAAGGGGAAAGGGGTGCGAGATTTGTACCTAATTCGCATTGTACGCATTGGATGCAAGGCAGAAGTTAATCCTAAATCGAGTGACGAAGAGCCTCGCTTGGTGTTTGAACTGGAATATTTAGAAAGCTTACCAGAATATGAAATACTATCTTTGACGAGGTATTGGTATAAAGACACCTTGTTGGGAAGAGTTTTCAAAGAGAATCATAATACATGATATGATAATCATGATTATTAATTTAATGCTAAAACAAAAGTCTAAAACATAGAAATATTATGGGAAAAAGAGTTGTTAAGAATTATCCCTCTCCAAGATTGATGGAGACAATAGGTGCAACTAACCAAACGCCGCAAGAAGCAATTGGAGAACTTGTTGCAAACTGTTTTGATGCCAGAAACAAAGAGGAGAAACTAGAAATCTCAATTGACTTAAGAGACAACCGAATCATTGTTCTGGATAATGGAAAGGGAATGACTTCTGAGATACTGGAGAAAGCGGTTTGTATAGCTGAAGATATGTCTCTGCATATTGAGAGAGGAGATGGCGCAAAAGGACATTTTGGAATGGGATTCAAGACCTCTTGCTCTACTTTAGGTTATTACTACGAAATCTACACTAGACCTGTTGGTGATAACATAGAGTACCATACTGCATTTGATATCAAGGAATATAGCACTCGTCCTTCTGGCTCTAATGCTTGGGATGTTATCATTGACGATAGCAAGCCTTCGAAATCTTCTCCACTAAAAAACTCGCCTCATGGTACAGCCTTTGTTATCAGCAAGTTGAAAATAAAGGACTTCCCTGTTAGTGCTGTCCTTGAATATATTGGCAATGCTTTCAAAGGTCATATTGAGCAAGGTGACATTCTCAAAGTTATTGATGAAACAGATAGCTATCTGGCAAAGCCTAAGACATACTCCTTTTTAAAGGGTACCAAGGTGAAGATTGACGAGACGTTTGGACCTAAAGGCAAGTATCACATTACTGGATGGGTTGCTATTGATTCTCAAACGCATAATGATGGTTTTTATGGCTTCAATATATATCGCAAGGGACAACTTGTCCTCACCCACGATAAGACTTGGTTTAGGGCACACTTGATGACTAGCAGGATCATTGGAGAGGTTAATATGGATTTCCTAGATGCAACTTTTTATAAGCAAGGCGTTCAGCATTCAGAGGATTGGGAATATGTAGCTATTCATATGAAGGAATTCCTCAAGGGTGTCGTTGCTGCTTCTTATGAACTTAGCAGAAAGGGCAATATTAACAAACCGGCTGAGCGTAAAGCTATCATATCACAGTTAGACAAGGACTACAAAATTGAGAACGAAGGAGAAGAATCATTTATAGGTTGTGCTGACGATGGCCCCAACGAAGAAACTAAGCCAAGCACCAGTATTAACAATACAGTAAAAAGCATCGTTACTGAAAAATCACTAGTGCTAGAAGACGGTAGTGAAATTCAGATAACATTTGTAGAGAAGGAGGAAGATGGTCACGATGTGGGACCATATGATTATATTTTCGACATTATGCAGGAACCACAAGAATTACAAGTTCTTGTATATAAGAATCATCCTCTTTGGAGAAAAAAGATAGATGGAGAAGTTCGGAAGATAATTGCTACTTCAGATGCTATATATCGCGCTCTTGTGGTCGATTTGGACTTCGATTCTAGAAAGGCGTTGAAGATTAGAAATGAATGGGTATCACAGCGTACAGAATCAATGAAATAGCTATGGAAAAGATAGATGCCTTAGAATTAATCAAAGAGGCTTGGGTTTCTGCAAAACTTAGCCTTGAAGAAAAGATAATAAAAATCTCTGACGCGTTCTATTCGGTTGGACTTGATATAGCGACGACTGCGAACTATATAAAAGCTACACCTGCCGAGTTTGATGCTTTCTTGTCGTTAAGCAATCTCGATGATTACTTAATCAGGATGATTTCAGAAGCAAATCCTCCAAAGACTACGTGGCCATTGCTTGCGTGTGGTAGTGATGAAGAGATAAGGAAAGCCCTGTTGGCATTATCAGCCTCTTCTAGTTTGAAAAATGAGTCTGTTAGCGAGTTCATTTATCAGCAGATGATAGAAGTGGCTGGGGAAACACCAGAGCAACTAGTCTCGCAATTTACGGGAGGCGAATTATATTATTTAGCGAATAAGGCCAAGAACTTCAACTCTATCAATCAAAAGAAACTTGATTTCCTAAACAGTTTGGCGGGACAGAAAAAAAGAGGAAAAGTATTAAGCGAAAAACAACTTGCCGCATTAATTGATCTCCTAAGTTACTTGGCTGATAATAATGTCATTCAGCGTGATAGTATTGACGGTGACAAAGAGTTGTGTAACAAGGTGTTGGATGCAATAGGAAGATAATTATGGGGCTCAGAGATATTGACATCAAGTTTAGCTATGCGGGCAAGGGCGGTAATATCCTAAAGAGCTTTCTTTTGCCCTCAATAGAAGCGTGTGTACGTTATGATAGGGTCACAAGCTTTTATACTGTCGAATCACTACTAGCTATTTCTCAGGGAATTGATTCCCTTTATCGTAAACAAGGGAAGATGAGACTAATTATTGGCATCCATAGTTTCCCTGGAGAGTTTATTGATGCGGTAACGAGGAAGAAACACCTTGAAGACCAAATATCTGAGATAAGAAAGAAACTAAAGCTAGGAATAGAGTCCATCCAAGATAGTTTAGAGAGACAAAGGCTTGCTACTGTCGCATGGATGATTGAAGATAACCTTCTAGAAATAAAGACCGCTGATGTCATTGGAGAGGGGATTTTTCATCCCAAGACACTATTATTAGCAGACGAAGATGGCAATAAGATTGTAGCAATAGGCAGTCCTAATGAAACGAGCTTTGGATTAGGTGGAAACTTTGAACAAGTCATGGTTGCTAAATCATGGGAACAACCTGATGCTGTAGCTGTTCAAGAGGGCTTCTTTGATTCTTTGTGGAATAATACGTTGGAAGACGCCATCACCCTTGATGTCACAGAAGATACAGCTGATATCATCAAGCAAGGATTGGGACCCTCCTATGTTTCCAAATCTAACCCTATTAAAGGGGAAAATTTGATTGAGGTATCCTCTTCCATGTTATCCAACTTCTTTGTTTCTGGTGATATTCCTGCACTATATGTTCATCAGGAGCGTGCCGTTATTGATGCTCTTTCCAGATGGCCTGTCAGAGTACTGTTTTCTGACGAAGTCGGTTTGGGAAAGACATTTGAAGTTGCGGCTACAATGTCTTTCATGGTAAAATACTGTGGCATAAAAAGAGTCCTGATATTGACGCCAAAGTCAGTCTTAAAACAATGGCAGGACGAGTTGAAAGATCATTTCAAGTTGAACGTATGGCGATTTGATTCTGGTAGCAAGTCGTATATTGATTCGCTGGGTAATACAAAATATATAGGTTCTTCTAATCCTATTGGAAAAGGTTCTCCTGATATTATCCTAATGTCAGCACAATATGCAAGAGGATCTGGAGCTAACGGAAACATTTTCTCTAGAACTGGAGCTTGCCTCCCAGAACTACTTATCCTTGATGAGGCCCACTCTGCTAGAGTAAGCAAGGATATTTCAGGTAGCAGTAAGAAAACACAAGTCTATTCGATGTTGGAGAGTGTGTCCAGCAAGATTGCTCATATTATTTTGGCGACGGCAACACCAATGCAAAAAGAACCAGGAGAATATCATTCATTGCTAAAACTTCTAGGTTTGCCCAAGGCTTGGCAGAAGAATTTAGTCTATATGAAGTCTTTAGATTTAATTGGTAGTTCTGAAACCCCAGGTCTTTCTGACTTGAACATGGCTGCAGCGATGTTGAATATGACAATGGATGATTTGAATCCATCTATTGACAGATTAAACGACGTCCAAAAACTAATTTTATCCCAACTAATTGGGCTTGAAGGTAAGGATTCTACAGTTATCGGAGATTTCGTTCGAAACAATTGGGCTACTATTCGTCAATTATTAGTTCTTCTACATCCAGCACATCTGCTGACTGTAAGAAATACAAGGCGATCTCTTACAGAGATAGGATATAAGTTCCCTAACCGAAAACTTATTCCAGTCTCGATACCTGATTCTATGGAAGTCGAGATGTTCTACAACAAAGTAAACAACTATCTTTCTGATAGATGTTTCTCTATTGAAGAAATCCTGTTTCCTGATAGAAAGATATCCATTGGCTTCGTGCGTGTTAGTTACCAACAAAGAGTTGCCTCTTCCCTATATTCATGCAAGAAAAGCTTGGAGAGACGCTTGGAGAAAATAAATAGTATCAAAGCTAATTTGAAACGCTATCTTGGAAACACTGGTTCTGCTCTGTACAATCCGACCGGTTTTGATGACCTTGAGCTTGATGATTTGCTGGATGAAGGTTATGATGATACTTTTGACGTGAATCTTTCTAAGGTTGATTTATCTGCATTAAATCAAGCTATTGCCTTAGAATCTACATCCATAAGTCCTCTGATAAAAAGGGCTAATTCGTTATTGGATTGCCGTAAGGATCTTAAAATTAAAGAATCTATCTTGCTCGCAAAGAAATGTTTAGAAGAGAAAGATAAGGTTCTCGTATTCTCTAGGTATACTGATACAATTGACGCTCTTCTTGACGAATTTCATTCTCTCGGGCTGAATAAGTACTATAAATATGGTGTCTATACTGGTGCTAAATCGTGCATCGTTTCTGGTGGAAAAGAAATGCCTTGTGACAAGAATGATTTAAAACGTGGGCTCTTTTCTGGAGAGATTAAAATCGTTTTCTGTTCTGATGCCGCATCTGAGGGCCTCAATCTACAGGCAGCAAGAATATTAATAAATGTAGATGTCCCTTGGACACCAGCAAGACTTGAACAGCGAGTTGGACGTATCGCACGATTGGGACAAGTTGCTGATGAAGTTGTAATATACAATGTGTGGTATCCAAATAGTATTGAAGCCCGCATGTATCATAGGATTCAAAAGCGTCATGAAAGTAGTAGTATCGCCATCGGAGAATTCCCAGATGTCGTGGCTAAAAAGATTAGAGTGGCAGTTATGAATGGCTCAGATGATGACAAAACGTGGTTGAAGGAGTTACTAGAAATACGTAATTCCAAACAGATAGCCGCCCTTGAGGAACTTTGGAGTCAATCTGGTAATGGTTCTGAGAGTGAGTTGATGAGGGAACGACTTTTGGCAATCTGTTCTAAATACTGCAAACTCGTTGATACAGAATATGATGGGATTATCAAAATCTTCGAGACTTCAGATGGGACAATATATAGGCTGACTTCTAAAAGCGGAATGGCTGAAAGTGTTTCGTTGAAATCAGACATTTGGAATCACTTCACGTTTTATGACAGTTCCTTAACTGTAGTCAAAGATTCTGACCAACGTCCTGCCTATTTTTCTATTAATCAGAATGGTAAGAATGGCGTGTTGAAACATTCAAGTCTCCCCAAAGTCATTTTAAAAGAGGCACTTAATGGAGACGATGTCTTAACGAGTTATCCACCAATGTTGCCGGATAATAAGATGTTGAATCTGTCATATGCAATAGAATGTGAGTTAAAACCAGCTCCAATATACTGGGTTAAATAATACAAGTTATGAAAACAAGATTATTAGCAAGTCCATGGGTAAAGACCTGGCAAACTGTTGAAACTGCTGAGGCAATAAAACTCCTTCAAGATGATGTATGGAAAGAGGCATCTGTATCATTCGCTGCTGAACGTGAAGCTAAAATGAAATCTGGCCAAACTGCTCCTAAAGGTATGCAACGGTATCTAAATGATGTAATAGCCAAGCGTTTTACTTCAAATGGATGGACAGGAGAAGCTGGCTATTTCTTTAAAGGTAAGACCTGGATTAGGATTACATTCAGACACCAAATGAGTTTAGGGTCAGACATCCTAGATGCGATAAAAGTATGCAAGAAAGAGGGGATGCAACAGGCCGTTATCCTAGCGACAAACAGAAAGACATTAAATCTAATATCGCCTAACGATGCTGCTGCATTAGTGTCTTTTGAGAAGCTTGAAAGAGAAATACAAAGTCTCAATGGTGCTCTTGATATTCCATTATTGTACGGAGAACTTACGCCTATCTCCAGCGCTTCAAATGATATAAATGATGAACTCAAGAAGGCTAGGCCAAGAGACGTTTCTGTTCCTCAAAAACAGTAAAGATTCAAATCGTATCCCATCTAATAAGAATAGTTTATGGCAACAAAAAATATCATAAAACTACTCGAAAAGGGCAACGTAGCCAAGGATTTGAAAGTGGCATATTCATTTATGCTTCTTTCACGTGGCTATTCTGCTGACGATATTAAAGCCCTTGATGATTATGATTTCTTGATAAGAAAAAAGGATTCCAAGACAACTGGCGAAATCATTCAAATGGATGTAGCTACACCAAGAAATAGAAAGCAAAGAAGCTTGCCAAAGAATCCTGTTTGCCTAACATCAACGAGTGAGGCATATAATAATAGAGACCATACTATATACTCTCTTAATGGCGACGCTCCTGTTACTAAAGGCAGGCTGGTTTGGTCAATAATCAAACTTTATCAAGAGCAACACAACCCAACTTTTGAAGAAGTAAGTCAACTGTTTAATCGAGAAATTAATCTTTTGGGGAAAACCGTTATCAATGAATTATCACTTGATGCTCTCAGGCCAGACCGACAGAAAAGGTTTTATTACCATGAATCCGACTTACTCGTAAGTAAGGATGGTGTTCGATATGCTGTTTCGAACCAATGGTCTATAAACAAAATGAATACAATCATTTCTTTTGCCCAAGCAAATGGTTGGAAGGTTGAAGTGAAAAATCCCACATAATAATGTGAAAGTTACAGCGAATGGACAAACTCTCTGCAGAACAGCGGCACAAGAATATGGCGGCTATCGGATCGAAGAATACGAAGCCGGAATGGATCGTGCGGCGGGGGCTGTGGAGTAGGGGATTTCGTTATAGGCTCAATTCTCCGAAGTTGCCTGGGCATCCGGATCTGGTATTGAGGAAATACAGGACGTGCATCTTTGTGAATGGGTGCTTTTGGCACGGGCACGGTGTGGCGATGCCATATTGTAACAGGGGGACGGTTCTTCTGTTATAACGAAAGAACCGTCCCCTTTATGTTGGCCCTAAGAGATTCTATTTGGTGCCGCCGCCGAGGGCGATGTAGAGGGCGATGACTGCCTTGGCTCCGTCGTACATGTTCGTGGCCTCATTGAGCTGTGCGGTGAGCAGGCTCTCCTGGGCTGTGAGCACCTCGAGGTAGTTGGCCTTACCGTTGTTCATCAGCTCGTGGGTGCCGGTGTAGGCATCGTAGAGCACCTTCACCTGACGATGGAAGTAGCCGTGCTTCTCGCGGGCGGCCATACAGTCGGCCATAGCCTCGTTCACCTGGTTGCCGGCGTCGATGACGGTCTGCACATAATTCTTCTTCGTATCCTCCTCGCTCAACTTTGAAATCTTATAGTTAGCGTTGATCTGACCACGGGCGAAGATGGGCTGCGTGAGCTGTCCGATGGCGTTCCAGAGGATCTTGCCGGGATTGAGGATGGCACCGCCACCACTATTGGTCCAGCCAGCCGTTCCTGTGAGGTTGATGCTGGGGAAGAAGGCGGCACGAGCGGCCTGCACGTTGTAGAAGGCTTCCTCCATGGCGAAATTGGCCATACGAACGTCAGGACGACGCTCGAGCATCTTGGCGGGTACGCCGAGTTTCAGGAAACTGGTGTCGAACATGCGCTGGCCAGTCTCGTTCTCCGACTCGGGGTGGTGTAGGACAGAGGCACCCCAGGCGCTGCGCTCGATGTGCTGCGGCGTGATGGCCAGCAGACTGCAGATGGCGTTCTCGATGGAGCGGATGCTACGACGGACGTCGACGATCTGCGTCTTCACATTCAGGTACGATGACTCCAACTGGTTGACGGCGGTGCTGTAGGCCTGACCGTTCTCCCACAGGGACTTCTCTGTCTCCAGCGAGGCACCCCAGAGACTGTCGGTCTGAGTCAAGATCTCCAACTGACGGTCGAGGAGCTTCAGCTGGAAATACAGCTGGGCCGTGGTGGAGACGAGGTTTGCACGGGTTGTCTCCTCATTCATCTGGGCCTGCAGGAGCAGGGCCTTGGCGGCACGCTTCTTGTTGGTGATGCTGCCAAACACATCGACATCCCACGACAGCTGCAAAGGCAGGTTGTAGGTCTGCGAGTTCATGTGGTCGTAGCTCGTGAGTGAACCCTGCGGCGCGAAGTAGAGCGACGGCAGATAAGCCAGCTTGGAGGCCTTCAGCGAGGCCTGGCTCTTCTCTACGGCGATGCGGGCACTGTTCATATCGGTATTGTTTGCCAACACCTGCTCGATGAGCTGCTGCAGCGCGGGATCGGGGAAGAATTCCCGCCACGACATCTCTGCCAGCGAACCATCCTCATCGGAGGTATTCACATCAACGGTGCCAAAGACTTCGGCGGGGGCTTCCGTGGTCTGTTCGTACTTATTATATAATCCGCAACCGGATAGCGTCAGCAGCAGAGCTGCTGCCACAATGTAAAAATTAAACAATTTAAGAATTAAAACATTATTCCGTTTCATATCATTTTTGCATTTTATCATTTTTAAATTTTTACATTGTCACTTGTGACCGATTGCCCCTGGAATCGTTCGTGCAGATTCTGGAACACGATGAAGAAGGCGGGAACGACAAACAGCAGCGCAATGGTACCGATGCTCATACCGCCGATGACGCCGAGGGCAAGGGCACGGTTACCGTTGGCACCGGCACCTCCCTCGATGACGAGCGGAACCATACCGATGATCATCGTGGCCACCGTCATCAGAATCGGGCGGAGACGCTCCTTAGAGGCCTCGAAGGCTGCATCGACGATGCTCATGCCCTGGGCACGGCGCTCAGAGGCAAACTCCGTAATCAGGATCGCCGTCTTGGCGAGAAGTCCGATCAGCATAATCACACCCGTCTGCAGGTAGATGTTGTTGTCCATGCCGGGTATCTGATTGACATAGCCAAGGTAAGCAAACACGAAGGCTCCCATCAGTCCGAAGGGCACACTCAGCAGCACGGCCCACGGGGTGAACCATGAGTTGTAAAGCGATGCCAGGATGAGGTAGATCAGGATGGCACAGATGAGGTAGATGATCGTGGTGGTGTTAGAACCGGCAGCTTCCTCAAGTTCGCGCGACATACCGCTGTACTCGAAAGTGGCGGTGTTGGGCATCTCCTGTTTGAACACCTCGGCGATGACCTTGTGGGCATCACCCTCGCTGTAGCCGCTGGCAGGCGACACAATACACGTGATGCTCTGGAACAGGTTGAAGTGTTCGATGCTCGACGGGCCGACAATCTCCTTCAGCGTCACAAACTGCGAGATAGGCGACATCTTGCCTCCCTGTAGCTTCACGAAGATATTGTTGAGTGACGAAGGATCGAGGCGGTACTCGGGGGCAGCAGCCAGCATCAGACGGTAGACCTTACCGAACTGGTTGAAGTTGCCTACATAAGCACCTCCGCAATAGGCACCCAGCGTGCTCAGCACGGCACTGGGCGACACACCAGAACGGTCGCACTGGGCGGCATCTACCTCGACCTGGAACTTCGGGTAACGCTCGGAATAGGATGACATGGCTGAACCGATCTCCGGGCGTTCTGCCAGCTTAGCCAGGAACTTGTCGGTCTGCTGTGCAAACTCCGACAGATTGCCACCAGTAGGGTCCTGTACGATCAGGCTGACGTCGTTACTTGTACCGTAGCCCGGCACCTGAGGCATCTGGAAGGGCAGCACCTGCGCGTTCTTGATGCTCTGGCAGTCGAGATAGAATCGATAGATCACAAGGTCTATCAAGTGGTTTATGCCTGGACGGTCGTCCCAGTTCTTCAGACGTACAACGAGGGTAGCCATGTTCGAGCCGGCACCCGATATCAGACCATAGCCGCATGCCGCAGCATAACTTTCCAATTCAGGAATCTTCTCCAGTTTCTCCTCCACCTGTTTCACCAGCTCAAACGTCTGCTGCAGGGTATAGCCCTCAGGAGCGCGAACCTCTGCCATGAAGCAGCCCTGGTCCTCCTGTGGTACAAGTCCTGAAGGCAGGTTCTTCATGAAGAACACCAGCAGCACGGCGGCAGCTACCAGCAGACCCCATGCCAGAACGGGGCGCTTGATGAACTTATGCACAGCCTTCGAATATTTGGCGGCGATGGCATTATAGCTCGCATTGTAGGCCTTCTTGGTGTAGTAGGATATCGATTTCTTCTCTTCGCCTTTCTTCTCCGACATCTTCAGCATGATGGCGCAGAGGGCAGGGCAGAGTGTCATAGCCGATACGCACGACAGACCGACGGACGAGGCGATGGTGATACCGAACTGTGTGAAGAACGTACCAGACGTACCCGACATAAAGGTCACGGGGATGAACACCGCCATAAATACTAAGGTACACGAGATAACGGCTACCGACACCTCGCTCATGGCTTGGCGCGTGGCTTCGCGGGCATCTGATATGCCACCCTCCATCTTCGCCATCACAGCCTCGACCACCACAATGGCATCATCCACCACCGTACCGATGGCGAGCACGAGTGCAAACAGCGTCAGGATGTTCAGCGAGAAGCCTGCCAACATGACGATGGCAAAGGTTCCCAAGAGCGATACAATGATCGAGATCGACGGGATAATCGTTGCCTTGAAATTCTGCAGGAAGAAGAACACCACCAGCACCACCAGGATGATGGCGATGATCAGTGTCTCCACCACGTTGTGGATGGCGGCGAAGAGGAAGTCGTCGGAGGTCATCATCGTGACAAACTCCAGACCGGCAGGCATCGACGGCTGCATCTCTTCACAGATCTTCGTGATACGGGCGTTCACCTCGGTGGCGTTGGCACCAGGAGCCTGGAAGATCATCATCATCGCACCGGGCTTGCCGTTGATGTTCGACATGAAGCTGTAGCTCTCGGCACCTATCTCCACCGTGGCCACATCGCCCAGTCTGAGCAGGTGTCCGCCGTCGGTGGTGCGCAGCACGATGTCGTTGAACTCCTCGACGGACTTCAGCGTACCCTTGTACTCCATCGAGTACTGGTATTTGTTCTCTGAGTTCTCACCTAAAGAACCTGTGGCAGACACGAAGCTCTGGCCGCTGATGGCATAGATGATATCGTTAGGCTCCAAGCCGTACTGAGCCATCACATCGGGCTTCATCCAGACGCGCAGGGAGTATTTGTTACCAAGGGAAAGCACTTCTCCCACACCTGTGATACGCTGAAAACGCGGTTTGATGTTGATGTCGACGTAGTTAGAGATGAAGTCGTTGTTGTACTTGCCATCCGAACTTCTTACGGCAAGGACGCGCAGAATACTGTTCTGTTTCTTCGACACCGATACACCTACCTTCGTCACGTCGGAGGGCAGCGACGAGGTTGCCTTCGACACGCGGTTCTGAACGTTCACCGTCGCCATGTCGGGGTCGGTTCCTTGTTTAAAGTATACCGATATTTCCACGTCACCCGTCGACGAGGCCTTAGAGGTCATATAGATCATGTTCTCCACGCCGTTGATGCTCTCCTCCAAGGGCTGGATAACCGACTCCATAACCGTTTTGGGGTCGGCACCTGTGTATGAGGTGGAGACACTCACCGTAGGCGGTGCAATGTCGGGATATTGCTCGACGGACAGTGTGCTCATCGAGATGTAGCCCACCATCGCAATGACGATACTGATGGCACACGCCATCACGTATTTATTGATGAAGATATTATTTTTCATAGTTCACTTTTCTAATTTTCACTCTTCACTTCGGGAAAGAGGACACGCTGTCCTTCTGTCAGGTTATTGGCTCCCACGGTCACGATCCTGTCACCGACGTTCAGTCCGCTGGTAACAGCGAAGTCATTACCGTTGCCGATGTCTGCCGTCTTCACTTCCACTGCGGTTACCGTGCTGTCGGCCTGCACCTTATACACCTGCTGCTTGTCGAGAAGCTTCACCACAGCCACCTGCGGAATCACCATCACGTCCTTCTCGTCGAAATTGATGACCACCGTACCCTGGATACCCGAGAAGAGCTGTCCTTCTGGATTGGGGAACGTAGCCTTGACGGCGATGGTACCTGTTGTGGCATCAACCACACCCGTCAAACTCGAGATGCGACCTTTGTGCTTGTACTCCGTACCGTTCTTCATGACAAATACCACATCGGGGAAATGTTTCAGGGCTTCATCGATATTGATGTCGAAACCCTCAGCCACAGCATGTTCGATGACAGACTCCGTCACCGAGAACTCGGCGTTCATATTCGTGTTACCACTCAAGATGGTGAGCTGTGTAGCTGGCGACACCTGGTCTCCAGCGCGTACGGGAATCTCGCCGATGACACCCTCCACAGGGGCGGTGATGGTACAGTAACCAAGGTTCACCTTATAGCGGTTCACGGAGGCACGCGACTGAGCCACTGCGGCCTGGGCCTGCTTGTAGGCGTTCTCGGCGTTGTCGAGCATATAACGGCTGACGATCTTCTTCTCAAACAGGTTCTTGTTCGACTCATACTCCAGTTTGGCGCTGCTCTCTGCGGCAATGGCTGCCTGCAGATTGGCCTGGGCTGCCTCGAGCTCTAAGCGGGCATTACGCTGGTCGATGACGAAGAGCACCTGACCCTTCTTCACCTGCTGACCTTCGGTAACGGCAATCTTCGTCAGCTGTCCGGACACCTGAGGCGTGATGGTCACGTCGGTCTGTCCTTTGAGTTTTGCACTGAACTTCACGGGAACCGTGATGTCCTTTTTCTCTACCGTAAGCGTTTCAAACGAAGTGGGTTCTTCTTTGGGAACATTTATTCCGCAAGATGTCAGACCCAGGGCCAGCAACGTCATGGCTGCTGTCCATGTAGTAAAATTCTTTTTTTTCATATTTGTTAGTTGTTAGTCTATTTATAATTTGGTTACAAAGATATAATATAAACCGTTAAAAGCAAAAATAAAAACGAATAAAAGTACAAAATTTAACTTTTATTCGTTTTCTTGATGAGCCAGACTCTGTATTAACTACGTTTTTCTTTTAAAATGCCGTGTCGGTAGGCATAAAGGAGTTTCTTGAGATCGGCGACTTGGGTACGCAGCTCTTCACCCTTGTCGGTATCGGCTACACGCATGCGCTGGGCGGACATTTCGACGATCTGGGTGCTGGACTTGATGTCGGTCTCACGGACGATGGCATCACGGGCGGATGTAAAGGGCTCGTGCTGTACGAGCTGGAATCCGCGAGAGTGGTAGACGAGGGTGTAGCCGGCGATGCCTGTCTCATTGTGGTAGGCCTCAGAGAAGCCGCCGTCGATGACCATCAGTCGTCCTCCGGCCTTGATGGGATTCTCGCCCTTGGAGGCGTGTACGGGTACGTGACCGTTGATAATGTGACGATTGTCTCCCTTGACCTCAAAGGCATCGAGGATACGGTCGCAGATCTCGGCAGAGTCACGCAGTTTGAAGTAGTTGCCTTTCTCTTCCTTGTAGGTCTCTTTGTCTTTGAGGAAGTAGCGCTCGAAGGTAGCCATTTTCGACTTGTCGAAGAGTGGGGAGTCCTTGCCGCACCAGAGGTAGAGGAAATAGTCGCGGGCATAGTCGCGCGGGAACACCTGCTGGTCTTTATCGACGCCCGACTCGAAGGCGGCACGGATCATCATGCCGATATTGTGCATCAGATCCTTGCCGGTGTAACGATAGCCAGGGAAGATCTCCACTTCCTTCAGCGAACCGTCGTCGCAGAGAGGGATGGAGGCATGGAACAGCAGGTTGCTGTTGGTAACGGTATACATGCACCCGTGGGAGAGCAGCGTGCGGATATGTTTATGCAGTTTCTCGGAGATACGGAAGGAGTGATGGAGCTTATGCATCAGGTCTTCCTCTTCTGCCGTGAGTTGATCGGGCGATGCAGGATCGATGGTGGGGAAGTGGCACGATTTCATCTCGTATTCCTTACCGTCGAGACGACAGACGCCCCGCTGGTAGTCTACCATCTCGAAGAGACAACGGTCTTCCATCTGCCACTCGGGGTGACGGTGGAAGATGGCGGCCTCTTCCTTGAACTGGATGACGGCGATGGCCTTGTGCATGCGGGCTGTGAGCTGACGCGTCTTCTCGTCCATCTGCTGGTCGTCGCCGAGCGTCTTGGGCAGGAACTCTTCACAGGGGTCGTCGCCATAGGTCTCAAGGGCGAAGGTGGCCAGGGGCACGAGGTTGATGCCGTATTCCTCGATGGTGGTGAGATTGGCGTAGCGCAGACAAAGACGGAGCACATTACAGATACAGGCATTGTTGCCGGCAGAGGCGCCCATCCACAGGATATCGTGATTGCCCCACTGGATATCCCACGAGTGGTACTGTCGCAGGGTGTCCATAATCTTATGGGCGCCAGGACCGCGGTCGTAGATATCGCCGAGGATATGCAGCTGGTCGATGGCCAGTCGTTGGATCACGTTGCAGATGGCCGTGATGAAATCATCAGCGCGACCTGTAGAGATGATCGTGTCGACGATGACGCTGACATAGGCGGCTTTGTCGCTGTCGCCGAGACTCTCGTGGAGCAACTCCTCGATGATATAGGAGAAATCGGGCGGGAGCGACTTACGCACCTTCGAACGGGTATATTTCGACGAGACATCGCGACAAACCTTCACCAACTGGTGGATGGTGATGCGATACCAGTCTTCGAGGTCGGTCTCACGGGCTTTGATGAGTTCCAGTTTCTGCTCGGGATAGTAGATGAGCGTGCAGAGCTCTTTCTTCTCCGACTCGCGGATATCATTGCCGAAGAGTTCGTTGACCTTTCGCTTGATGTTGCCTGAAGCGTTCTTCAGCACATGCTGGAAGGCTTCACTCTCACCGTGGATGTCGGCAAGGAAGTGTTCCGTACCTTTAGGCAGGTTCATGATGGCCTCCAGGTTGATGATCTCTGTTGAGGCCTCGGCGATGTTAGGGAACGACTGCGAGAGCAGTTGCAGATAATGCATGTCTGTGTTCATCTTTTTATGATTTGCGGATTTATTCAATACTCAAATGGCTTTCCAGTTGACGGCGTATCTGTCGTGTCTGACGGTTGTCGGCTGGCGACAAGGGCATATAGCCTTCGTCGAGGGCTGTCTGTTCGTCGAGTACCTGCATCAACGACTGTGCGAAGGCCGTGAGTTTCTTCTCTTCGAGTTGCTCTGCCAACTGGTCGTCGTCGACGGTGTCACGATAGAGTTCTCGCGTCAGTTCGATGAGATGCAGCAACAGCGGCTGTTGACGGATCTGATGGATGATGCGCACAAGATAGTCGGTCTCCTTTCCCTTGTATTCGCCCACCTTCTCACGGATGGGTTTGGGCTCTTCATAATGGTCGGGGAAGTAGGCCGCGATGCGTGAAGTATCGATGGCGGGAACGGAGAGTCCGAGGATGCTGATGCCGTAGTCTACGTAGTTACGGATATGCTCGTGCTCGGCATAGAGCAGCAGATGGCGCCAGTTGACATCCTCAGAGGGCAGCACGACGGTCCAGCGACGGTCACCCATGATGCCTACTTTGATGATGGCCCGCAACATACGCACGGTCGCATCGTCCATGAGTTCGAGGGTGTTGGAGTCCATCACCTTCTGATACACGGCGAAGGTGGCGGTACACATCTCCTGAGGGGTGATGGTGTTGGTGGTGACGGCGTTATGGATCTCCTCTGTGCGACGGTTCCATCCTAACTGTTGGAAATTGGTGAGTTCCAGTCGTCCTAAGAGGATCACGGCATAGGCACGACGGATCAGCTGCTTCTGCCAATAAACGGCTGGTGCACTGTGGCTGGTGTCTTGTGCCCAAGGTTCCATTTGTCCGTGCAAGGTGAGTACAAGACGTGCACCGTGATTGACGCCCGACAGGATGGCCCGGATGGCGGATACCGACGGACAGCCATGACAGTGGATAATGTCGGGATCCTGTTCCTTCACCGCTTTGCGGATGGCACTCACGCTGTCGGCCATGCTTGTCGTCGCACTTTGTCGCAAACCGTCTGCCAACAAGTTGACGTGTCGGCTGATGAGCGATTCGGATTTTGGATAGACAAACAGGACTTTCATGAATGCGCGGATGATAAGCTATGTGGTGACGAGCACGGTGGTGGAGGAACGTCGTATGAGGTTATCCCACAGGATGCTCAGACGCATACCGAAGAGATTCCAGACAGATATTTTCTGCTCGAAAAGTTTTAACAGTTCGACGGCACAGTCTTTCCGCAGTATAATGAAATCGTAACGTCCCCATGCGTAATTACCATACTGACGTTCGCGCACCTTCTTCAATTTGCGTTCTATGCGACGGATATGGTTCTCTGCCTCGGCGACCGTACTGAACGGTTGCAGACGGATATGCTTCTTCGACACATAACCCAGCGTCAGGGCAGCATCCGTTTCAAGCACTTCTGCAATGGCCTTGAAGACGTCGGTGTCAGCAGGAGCGGCATTTGGTTTCGTGATGATAACATACTCATAATGAGATGCTTTAAAGCCTATATTTAAAGCTAACTTTCGACGGAATGTCTGAGCGCTGGGCTTAGGTAGGAAGGTGGAGTAGAGACACTCGTATTCGTTTTTCAGCAATTTCAGCACATCGGGCGTATCGTCCGTCGACGACTCATCGACGATAATAACCTCATAGCCCGGCTCGTACTCCTGCTTGAGGAAGGCTGGAAGTTTTTCCTCCAGCTCGTGAGCCTGGTCGTAGACCGTCATGATGACTGAAAAGGGATGCTGTTTCGTATTCATATTCTTTTATATTTCATCGCTCATATAACCTTTCGGCAAACGACGCAGGTTGTATTGTGAAGCCATGATTTCACCATAGGCACCGGCCGAGCGGATTGCGAGCAGATCGCCACGCTTGGTGCGGTTGAGATCGATCTGTTTGGCAAATACGTCCGTCGACTCACAGATGGGTCCTACCACATCGTAGGCCTCCGTGGGCTCCTCGCTGGTGATGTTCTCAATCTTGTGATAGGCCTGATAGAGGGCAGGACGGATGAGGTCTGTGAAGCCGGCATCGACGATGGCGAACTTCTTCACGGCACCTTCCTTAATATATAATGTACGCGTGATGAGTGTTCCACACTGGGCCACGACGGCACGACCAAGTTCGAAATGGAGTGTCTGACCAGGACGCAGCTTCAGCTTCTTGGCATAGGTGTCGAAGTAAGCCTTGAAGTCGGGAATGGGCACACGGTTGGGGTGGGTATAGTCGATACCCAGACCACCGCCTACGTTGATATGCTCCACACGGATACGATGACGGTCAAGCTGGTCCTGCAGTTCGTTGACGCGGTTACAGAGGGCTTCGAAGTCGCCCATATCGAGAATCTGCGAACCGATATGAAAGTGCAGACCAACGAACTTCACGTTCGTCAGCTTGTCGGCCTCGGCGATGACGCTCTCCATATCCCTCATGGCGATGCCGAACTTGTTCTCTGCCAGTCCGGTGGTGATGTTCGCATGGGTATGGGCGCCCACGTTGGGATTCAGACGGAAGGCCACACGTGCCACCTTACCTCTCTGACCCGCCAACTCATTGATAACCTCCAGCTCAGGGATGCTCTCCACGTTGAAGCAGAAGATATCATTGTCGAGGCCGAGGTTGATCTCCCAGTCTGCCTTGCCTACACCGGCATAGACGATCTTGTTCGATGGGAACCCCGCCTTGACAGACGCCTCAATCTCACCACCACTGACACAGTCGGCACCCAGACCAGCCTGACGGATGATGCGCAGGATGCTGGGGTTGGCGTTGGCCTTCACGGCATAGTGCACCACGAAACCTTCGTGCTTCTGTGCCTCGGCGTTGATGCTGCGCAAGGTCTCGCGCAACAGCTCCGTATCGTAGTAGTAGAAGGGTGTCTCGATCTGCTGCAGCTTGTCTATAGGGAATATTCCTTTAGCCATTTTACCTTTTTACTTTTTTACCTTTTTACTTTTTGTAAAAGATGGTGTTACTCAGGTTCTGCAGGGCGCGCTTCTTGTCCTCCTCACGGATGAGGAAGGAGATGTTATAGTTCGAGCCACCGTAGCTGACCATACGAACGGGGATATCCTTCAGTGCGTCGAGGGCGAGGGTCTCGAAACCGATATTCGACCAGTCGAGGTCGCCTACCACGCAGACGATACACATGTTTGTGTCGACGGTCACCGTACCGTATTTCTTCAGCTCGTCGACGATCTCTCCCAGGTGGGCGGAGTTATCGATACTCATCGACACACCGACCTCTGAGGTACAGATCATGTCGATGCTCGTCTGGTAGCTCTCGAAGATCTCGAACACCTTACGCAGGAAACCCGTAGCCAAGAGCATACGGCTCGACTTGATCTTGATGGCGGTGATATTATCTTTGGCGGCGATGGCCTTGATCTTACCGTATTCGGTCTTGTTAGAGATGGTCGTACCCTCTGCATCGGGATCCATCGTGTTCAGCAGACGCACGGGGATGCCGGCATACTTCGCTGGCTGGATGCAGGTGGGGTGGAGGATCTTCGCTCCGAAATAAGCCAACTCGGCAGCCTCCTCGAAGTGCAGCTGGTGCACGGGGTCGGTCTTATCCACCACACGCGGGTCGTTGTTGTGCATGCCGTCGATGTCGGTCCAGATCTGGATCTCCTCAGCGCTGATGGCCTCGCCGATGAGTGAGGCGGTATAGTCGGAACCGCCACGCTGCAGGTTGTCAACCTCGCCGTAGGCATTGCGGCAGATGAATCCCTGGGTGAGATACACCTGTGCTCCCTCGTTCTCTGCGAGGATGGGCTTCAGCTTCTCACGGATATACATGGGATCGGGCTCTGCATTCTTGTCGGTACGCATAAAGTCGAGGGCATTGAGCAACACGGCGTTGATGCCCTGCTCCTTCATGTAGTTCACCACCATGTTCGTCGAGATAATCTCGCCCTGAGCCACGATGCTCTTCTCCTCGAAGCTGGTGAACAGCTCCTTGGTGAACGAACGGAGGAAGTCGAACTCTCCACGCAGGAACTCGCGCGTGGCGGCCTTCGTCTCTTCTTTCGTGTAAAGCTCGTCGACATGCTTGGCGTACTTCTGTTCCAGACGGTTGATCACCTCGTTGGCGCCGTCGGGGTTCTTTTTGTACAGGTAGTCTGAGATCTCCACCAGTGAGTTGGTGGTGCCCGACATAGCGGAGAGGACCACGAATACGGGTTCGCCTGACTTCGTGACCAGCTTGGTCACCTCTTTCATTCTCTGGGGTGTGCCGACGGACGTACCGCCGAATTTCATCACTTTCATAAGCTTGCGTTTTATTTTTTTACTTTTTTACTTTCTTACTTTCTTACCTTTTTACCTTCTTACCTTTATCATATTTCCATTCTCTCGGAATAACGGACGGTAATCTCGTCCGTATCCGGTGTGTCGTCGACCATCACGAGATGGTGGAAGTCGGTCGTGATCTCCTCCATCCGTTCGTCCTGACAACGGTAGATGATGCTGGGGTTCTCTTTGATCATCGGTAGGTTGTGTGTCGACATGACGACGGCCGTACCCTTGGCAGCAATGTCGAAGAGCAGTTTGATGATTGTGTCCGACGTCTCGGGATCGAGGTTGCCTGTAGGCTCATCGGCGAGAATCAGCTTCGGACGATTGAGGATAGCCCGTGCGATGGCCACACGCTGCTGCTCACCACCTGAGAGCTCGAAGGGCATACGGTCGCCCTTGTCGGCCATATCCACAGCCTCCAGCACCTCTGCGATACGCTCGTTGATGCCGTCGTTCTTCTTCCAGCCCGTGGCTTTCAACACGAACTCGAGGTTCTTGTACACCGTACGGTCGGCCAACAGCTGGAAGTCCTGAAACACCACACCCATCTCCCTTCTGAGGGCAGGGATCTCCTTCTGACGGATGGTCAGCAGATCGTGACCCAACACCATTGCCTCGTCGGCCTCGTCCATCTCCAACTCACAGTAGAGCGTACGCATCAGCGTGGTCTTACCGGAACCCACGCGGCCGATAAGGTAGATGAACTGTCCTTCGTTCACTTGGAAGTTCACGTTCTTCAGCACACAGATGCCGTGTCGCTGGTAGATGTTTGCGTTCTTATAACTGATCAGCATCCTCTCTAAATTCTAATATCTAAATTCTAAATTACTTCATGGTTCCTGCGGCTTTGGCCTCACGACGCTGCTTGTCCCACTCGGGATCATGCCTGCGATGCAACTCCTCCACGAGATCCTCGATGCGCAGACCTTTAGCCGTCAGCAACACAATCAGATGGTAGAGCATATCGGAGGCTTCGTAGGTCAGTTGTTCCTTCGTACCGGTGCAGGCCTCGATGACGGCTTCAAGAGCCTCCTCACCAACCTTCTGGGCGATACGCTTCACGCCGTCCTTGAACAGTTTTGTGGTATAGCTGCCCTCGGGCATCTCCTCATGACGCTTGTCGATGAAGTCTTGCAGCTCGCTCAGGAACGATAAAGAGTCATCTCTTTCCACTTTCCTCTTTCCACTTTCCTCTGAATTGCTTTCTCCCCAACAAGTATCGGTACCCGTATGACAAGTAGGTCCGTGGGGGTGTACTCTCACCAACAGCGTGTCGTTGTCACAGTCTACCTTGATGCTTACCAGGTCGAGGAAGTTCCCACTGGTCTCGCCCTTCGTCCACAGACAGTTGCGCGAACGACTCCAGAAGGTGACCTTCTTCGTGTCGAGGGTCTTCTGGTAGGCCTCCTGATTCATATAGCCGAGCATCAGCACGTTCTTCGTCTCAGCATCCTGTATGATGGCAGGCACCAACCCGCCGCATTTCTCAAAGTCTATCTTCATTCTCAAATTTTTAAATTCTTACATTAATGCCTTCGTCTCTTAAATAGCGTTTCAACTCGGGGATGGGTATCTCACCGAAGTGGAAAACACTGGCGGCGAGGGCAGCATCGGCGTGACCTTCTATGAAGGCATCGCGGAAGTGCTCCTTACAACCGGCTCCACCACTGGCGATGATGGGGATGGAGAGCGTGTCGGACAGTTTGCGCAGCGCCTCGTTGGCATAACCCTCCTTCACACCGTCGTGGTTCATCGAGGTGAAGAGTATCTCACCGGCACCACGATCCTGCGCCTCACGGGCCCACTCAAAGAGTCCACGTTCCGTACGCTCACGACCACCTTTCAGGTAACAGTGCCAGCCGTCTTCGTCGAGACGGGCGTCGATGGCACAGACACACACCTGCGAGCCAAACCGCGCAGTGATCTCATTGATAAGCTCCGGTCTGCGGATGGCGGCTGAGTTCACGCTCACCTTGTCGGCACCGGCATAGAGCAGTCGCTCCACATCGGCCAACTCGTTGATGCCGCCGCCCACGGTGAAGGGGATATTGATTTCCTGTGCCACACGGGTGACCATCTCGGTGAAGGTCTTACGTCCCTCGAACGAGGCGGTGATATCCAGGAAGCAAAGTTCGTCGGCACCTTGCTCACTATAGGCCTTGCCCAGTGCCACAGGATCGCCCGCCGACCGTAGGTTCACGAAGTTCGTTCCCTTCACGGTCTCTCCGTCCTTCACATCCAGACAGGGTATGATTCGTTTTGCTAAACCCATTATCTCTCTAAATTCTCAATTCTAAAATCTTAATTTGCTTAGGTCAATCCGGCCTTCGTAGATGGCTTTGCCAAAGACGACGGCGGGGATGCCAGCCGCGTCGAGGGCATCTATATCTTCTTTCGACGACACACCGCCCGAGGCGATGAGGTGCAGCTGCGGATAGGCCGCCATGATCTCCTGATACAACTCGATGGCGGGACCGGCGAGGGTACCGTCTTTCGAGATCTCCGTACAGAGCACGTTCTTCACACCGGCGTCGATATATTTCTTCAGAAAGGGCAACAGGTCTTCGCCTGAGTCCTCCTTCCAGCCGTTGATGCTGATCTTTCCGTGGCGCACGTCGGCACCCAGAATCATCCTCTCTGCACCGTATTTCTCCAGCCAACCCATAAAGAGCTCGGGCTTGGTGACGGCGATAGAGCCAACCGTTACCATCGAGGCACCAGAGGCAAAAGCCTTCTCCAGATCTTCGTCGGTCTTGATGCCACCGCCGAAATCGACAATGAGTTGAGTGTCCGTCGTGATACGACGGAGTACTCGACCGTTCACGATGTGCTTCGACTTCGCACCGTCGAGGTCTACCACGTGCAGACGCTTGAACCCTAAGCGCTCAAACTCCAGGGCCATGTCAAGCGGGTCGCCATAGACGGTCTTCTGGTCATAGTCGCCCTTGGTCAGTCTCACGCACTGGCCGTTGATGATATCGATGGCAGGAATCAGTTCTATATTCATCTCTAAGTTCTCAATTCTAAAATCTTAATTGGAGAAAATTCTCGAGAATCTTCTCGCCTACCTTGCCACTCTTCTCTGGGTGGAACTGACAGGTGTAGAAGTTGTCCTTATGCATCGAGGCAGAGTAGGGCAGGATATAGTCCGCCACAGCGATCGTCTCCTCACACACCGGCACATAATACGAATGAACGAAGTAGACGTAGGGATTATCGCCCAATCCCTCCATGATGGGATTTACTCTCAAATCTAAATTCTCAATTCTTAAATCTAACTTGTTCCATCCCATACACGGCACCTTGTCCTCGTGGCGCTCAGGTCGGAACCGCTTCACCTCCGCATTGAAGATACCGATGCAGTCGACATCACCCTCCTCGGAGTGCTTGCAGAGCAGCTGTTGTCCCACGCAGATACCGAACACGGGCTGCTTCAGATCGCGGATCACCTCGTCGAGCCTTCTGGCCTTCAGGTATTCCATTGCCTCGGCAGCGTGTCCCTGACCGGGGAACAGTACGCGATCAGCCTTCTTCAGCAGTTCGGCATCGTCCGTCAGCATGGGCTCGATACCCATCCTTCGGAGTGCATTCACCACTGAATAGATATTCCCCGCGTTATATTTTACGATTGCTACGTTCATGAGAAGATGATCGTTTTGTTCTTGTAAGTCAGGATCTTCCGCTGGATGTGTTTCGAGACGGCGTGCGAGAGCACGATTTTCTCCAGATCCTTGCCCTTCAGCACCAGACTCTCCGGCGTGTCTTTATGCGTGATACGCGTCACGTCTTGTTCGATGATCGGTCCTGCGTCGAGCTCGGCTGTCACATAGTGACTCGTAGCCCCGATGATCTTCACACCGCGCTCGTAAGCCTGATGATACGGCTTCGCACCGATGAACGCCGGCAGGAACGAGTGGTGGATATTGATGATATGGTGCGGGTACTCTGCAATCATTTCGTCAGAGATAATCTGCATGTAACGGGCCAGCACGATGAATGAGATATCCTCTTTCTTCAACAGCTCCATCTCTGCAGCCTCTACCTCCGCCTTGTTAGAGTGGTCTTTCTTGATGCTCCATACATAATAAGGTATACCAAACTGGTCGGCCACATAGCGCAGATCCTCGTGATT
>JAEEGL012710925.1_pt1 | contig 29131 bp, 31 predicted proteins | sample 9134231 | NCBI WGS metagenome assembly JAEEGL01 (sample SAMN16246548, study PRJNA631951) | gut metagenome | biome: gut microbiome; feature: rumen; material: fiber-attached | host: Bos | place: Iran: Karaj | collected 2018-10 | reverse complement strand
GATGAAAAAGTTCAGATCGGCCTTAACGGTCAACTTCATCGCACACTCTTGGTCTGTGGCAGGCAACAACTGAATCCACATGTTTGCCAGAATGGGAGCACCTTCCAATGCAAACTTAATGGTTTTGTTCTCCTCTCGCTCAATAATACGTAACGTAATATTACCCACAGGAGAGGAGCCCGAAACACTGTCGCTATCGAACTGCAGTCCGCGCAGTTTCTCCAGAATACTGTCCAGTTGCTCAGGCGTAGCTTTATCACCAGCCTGCTCCAGCATCTTTTCGCGAATCATGGGATTATCCAGATTCTGCTGAATGACAGCCAGATTGTTCAGGTCGGACAACCGACCATAAACTCGCTCCACGGGAGCCAGAATCTTCTTAACGTCGCTCTTATACTCTGCCATAACCCAGTCTCTAAACTTTAAACTCTAAACTGATCTTTATCCGTTCCAGTGAGCAGGATCCTTACGCCACTCGTGCAGAACCTCAACCTCATCCTCAGTGATGTAGCCTGTCTTAACAGCCTGAGCCACAACGGCCTCGTAGTTGGTAAGTGTGATGAGTTTTACCTTGGCATCGGCAAACGCCTTCTCTGCAACGGGGAACCCATAAGTATAGCTGGCTACCATTCCAACTACTTCGCAGCCATTGTTGCGGATAGCCTCTACAGCCTTCAGGCTGCTACCGCCTGTACTGATGAGGTCCTCAACTACAACTACCTTCATGCCGGGTTTCAGCTCACCCTCAATCAAGTTCTCCAGTCCGTGATCCTTTGGTTTGCTACGAACATATACAAAGGGCAGATTCAATGCATCGGCTACCAAAGCACCCTGGGCAATAGCACCTGTAGCAACGCCGGCAATGGCGTCAACATCCTGAAAGTTCTCGAGGATGGTACGTGTCAGCTCAATCTTAACGAAAGAACGTAGGTCGGTATAAGAAAGAGTCTTGCGGTTGTCGCAATAGAAAGGACTCTTCCAACCGCTAGCCCATGTAAAAGGAGCGCTGGGCTGCAACTTTATAGCTTTAACTTTCAGCAGTTTCTCTGCAAAAATAGATTCCAATGTATCCATGTTTTGTTCCTGTTTTATATAATGTTTCTTTTCGGGGGGACAAAGTTACGACTAAGTGAGAGATAAACAAAATAAATAGCCAAATTTATTTTTTTATCCGAATCAAACAAGGTCGTCTGCTATGTCTAAAATGAGATGAGTTTCAAAGCCGCGAGATAAGGCGTGGCGGACAAGTTTGCCTTTGCGGATGTAGGGGTCGGTATCCTTTAGTTGCCTGTTCTTCTGCTCCAGAACGTGCTTTAGGACTTCCTGGTATTCTTCTTCAGGGATAGCCTCTAAACCTTCATCTATGTCAGAGTTGTTCATCTCTAACATACGAAGCATCTGGCTTATCTTGATGCGCCCCCAATGGTTATAGCGAAACTTATCTAAGCAATAGGCACGGCAGAAACGCATATTGTCAATATATTTCTCATCTATCAGGAAATCAATTGCTTTTTCTGCCTGAGCTGGGGAAAGACCCCAGAGGAGCAGTTTCTTGTGTATTTCTGAGCTGCAATGTTCGCTTCCGCTGCAAAGAGAAGCGGCACGAGAAAGAGCTTGTTCGTATGTTAGTGGTTTCATTCTTTCTGGGCTGAAATGAATCTTGACTTGTCAAAACAATCGAGATGAACTTCTACCTGATTATATCCCATCTTTTCCAGCAACGAAGTGGTCTCGGTTGGATATGCTTGATTAATCTCGAAGTACAAACGACCCTTGGGCTTCAGGTGCTCGAGCGCATATTGTGCAATAGCACGATAGAAGAGAAGTGGGTCGGTGTCTGGAACAAAAAGGGCTACGTGGGGTTCGTAATCCAACACATTACTCTCCATTTGTGCAGCCTCTTTCTGACAGATATATGGTGGGTTGCTGACAATAACATCCCATTGCTGCTGTGTGGGTGAGGGATGTAAAATATCTTCCTGACGGAAATCTACATTGGTTTGCAACCTTTTTGCATTCTCTTGGGCAATTCGCAGCGCATCAGCAGAAATGTCAAATGCCGTTACCTGATACCCCAATAAGGCCAAGGAAATGGCGATGCATCCGCTCCCCGTTCCAATATCTAAGACAGAGCTGGGGGTGGGAGATTGCTGACTGATGAGACCGACAAGTCCTTCTGTTTCGGGCCTGGGAATCAAAACACCTGGCTCGACGTGAAAAGTGTGTCCGCAGAAGTTGGCTTGCCCCAAAATATACTGTACAGGTTCTTTTCTGAGCAGTCTCTCGATAATATTTTGCAGCAAAGCCTGTTTATCTAAAGATAATTCATTATCTTTGCCCGTCAAAACCTGTGTGGGAGTCAAGCCAAAGGCAACTTCCATGACCAGCATGTAAAGGGCGCGTGCTTCACGTTGCGGATAGGCGGATAAAAGTCTCTGCATGTGATTCATGCTGCAAAAGTATAAAAAGTTTACAGTTTACAGTTTACAGTTTACAGTTTTTTTTGGATTGTGGATTATGAATTATGAATTAAAATACATGTGGCGCTGTATCCAACTGGCCAAATGTGGGACGGTGGGTGCCCCTCCCAACCCGATGGTGGGCGCTGTGATTGTATACAAAGATAAAATTATTGGCGAGGGCTACCATAGAAGGTGCGGAGGACCACATGCTGAGGTGAACGCCATCCGAAGTGTACGCAATGAGTCGTTGTTAAAGGAAAGTACCATCTATGTAAGTTTGGAACCTTGTTCTCATTACGGCAAGACACCGCCTTGTGCCGACTTGATAATAGAGAAGAAAATACCTCGAGTGGTGGTTGGCTGTATGGATCCTTTTGCCAAGGTGAATGGTCAGGGAATTAGGAAGTTGCGTGATGCTGGAATAGAAGTGGTGGTGGGTGTTCTGGAGAAAGAATGCCTGGAACTGAACAAACGTTTTATCACCTTTCACCAGCAGCATCGTCCCTTTGTAACCCTGAAATGGGCGCAGAGTGAAGATGGGTTCATGGATGCAGAGAGACAGCAGAACGAGGAACCTGTGAAGTTCTCGTCGCATTTTACTCAAACGCTTGTTCATCGGATGCGAGCTATGAATCAAGCTATTATGGTGGGCACTAAAACCGTTTTGATGGACAATCCTACGTTGACGACCCGTCTGTGGGAAGGTCCCGATCCGCTACGAGTAACCATTGACCGCAATGGGGTATTGCCCGATTTTATTCATTTGAAGGACGGTAAGGTGCCGACGGTTATCTATAATACAGGCGATTTGAGACAGATACTTGCTGATCTGTACAAACGAGGTGTTCAGTCGCTGATGGTAGAGGGCGGTGCTCAGTTGCTGCAGCATTTCATGGATGAGGGACTGTGGGATGAGGCTCGTGTAGAGGTTGCTCCCTTCTGTCTTGGTAGCGGCGTTTCTGCTCCTAATGTAAGGGACGGTAATCTGAAAGGAATGCTGTGCGTAGATGCAAGAAAAATTCTTAACTATAGTCGTGAAATGTAAAAAATCAGGCAAAAAGTGCTCTGATAGGTCGGATAAACCCTAATTTTACTTAATTCCAAGGTGGAATGTGATGTAATGTCAAATAATAACTATATCTTTGCACCTTGGTTAATATATACCATATAATGTGCGCACATAAGAGAATGAAAAAATATTGGATGTTGCTACTTGCAGCGATACCTTTCTTGGTAGGTTCGTGTATATCCGACAATGAGATTGTGTCGGATGATTATTGCTATATTATGGACGTGTCTCTAGGGCAGATGAAACGTGAGTCCCATATGCAGGATTCCCTAGGGAAAGATACCACCATTATAACTTCTTATACGGCGGGTAACAATTACCCTATCACGATAGATCAGCGTACGCTTACCATAGAGAACAAGGATTCTCTGTTGTATGGTACTCTTTTACAGGCGGTGCTGGTAGATATTTCTTTCAATGGCTCGGCGCTGTACTATCGCGAAAAGGATGGAGCTGACAGTACATGGTTTTCTTATGGGGCATCAGACAGTTTGGATTTGCGTAAGCCGTTGGAGTTGTTGTTGATGGCTAACGATGGTATGAGCAGTAGAGTTTATACCCTAAAACTGAATGTACACAAGCAAGAGGGTGACTCACTCTATTGGAAGAAAGTGGGCGATGCTGATCCGCAATTACAAAACATGAGTCAGCAGCGAGGCTTGATTGTTGAAGGAAAACTGGCTGTGCTCGGTGGAAACAATGAAGCGGTGACTCTTATGGAGCGTACAGCAGAAGGAACTTGGCAGAGCTTGCTGACTAATTTGCCTGTTGAAACTGATGTGCAGACTCTTGCTAAGCAAGGGGATAGTTTCTTTGTAAGTACAACGGATGGATATATCTATACATCTGTCGATGGAAAAGACTGGCAAAAACTGAATATTCCTCAACATCCTGGAATTGTATTAGCTGGTGCTACTCCAGACTTTATATATACCTTGATGGATGGAGAACTGTACGGATGTAGACAAAGTGAGCAAGGGGAATGGGTCTTCCTGCCTGAAAGTCTGGATGAAAGTTCAACCTATTTACCCGCAAGTGGCGTAAGAACATTAGTGATGAAACAGGATAATGGTAATCATCGTTTGATTCTGTTGGGAAATCGGACAAATGATACCGATAAGACATCTGTTGTCTGGAACAAAATGTGGAACGACGAAATTGCAGAGAGCGGGGCTGTCTGGATGTACTTGAACCAAACTTCAGACAATATGTCAACGTTACCTCAGTTAGATAACCTAAACCTAATACAGTATGACGGAAAATGTCTGGCCTTTGGTGGCGCATCTGTAGTAGGAAAGGGTACAAATAAAGCAATGGATGCCCTTTACGTAAGCCAGGATTATGGCATTACATGGCGTAAGGATTCAGAATGGCATCTGCCAAAAGAACTGAAAGGCACCAACGGCTCTATCGTAAGTGCTGTTGGTGATGACAATGTGATTTGGATAATTGCCAATGGTGAAGTATGGCGAGGAAAATTGAACAGACTGGACTTCGAGCGTTAATAGCGTCAATACTCCTGCTGTATTTCTTTTCCAGCCAACTTAAAGCGGAGGAATTGGAATACAAAATGGATTTGGGAGCTGCCATAGGAACGAGTTTCTATATGGGAGACGGAAACAGTACTCCATATGCTCACATGGGTTTTATGGGTGGTGTCACTCTTAGACGTATTCTGAATCCAAGAATGGCCGTTAAGATGAATATGGCAATGGGACACTTAAGCGGAAGTGTTGATGGTTTTGTACCAGTTGATCCATTAAGCGGCACTTTGGATGGCGGCAAGCCTACGAAGGTGGATTTCTCGCGGAATGTGTTAGATATTGGAGCCCAGTTTGAATTGAATTTCTGGGGCTTTGGTATGGGCGGAGGATATAAGGATCTGAAGAGAATTACCCCATATGCGTTAGCTGGTATTGGTATGACTGTAGGAATGGGAGGTGGAGCCAGCGCATGCGGTGCCCTTTGTTTACCTGTGGGAGTAGGCGTAAAGTATAAGCTAAAGCCACGTCTGAACCTCGGATTTGAATGGACTATGCGCTTTACTACAAGTGACAGGTTGGATGCTACTCCTGAGGGAACAACCCAATTGGCGCATCCTTATGGCATAAAAAGTAAGGGACTGAAGAATAAGGACTGTTATAACTTTACGATGGTGTATCTGACGTATGAGTTTATGCCTAAGTTGAGAAAGTGCAATAATTGAGACCGGAACGCTTAAGAGTTAGCGGTTATCGAAAAAATATAAGATCGATGGATAATAAGATAGAACTTGACATGAACAATATTCCAGAGTCTATTGCCATAATAATGGATGGGAATGGACGATGGGCAAAAGAGAAAGGATTGCCTCGCTCGGCAGGACATGTTGAGGGAGTAGAGACTGTTAGGCGCATCACCTCTGAATGTGCGCGCTTGGGTGTGAAATACTTGACAATGTACACATTCTCTACAGAAAACTGGAGCAGACCAGAGCCTGAGGTGGAGGCGCTGATGAACCTTATAGCTACCAAGTTGGAAGACGAGATTTTTATGAAAAATAATGTCCGTTTCCGTGTGATAGGCGATATTTCACGTCTGCCTCAGCATGTAAGGACACGTCTGGAAGAGTGTATGGAACACACGGCTAAAAATACTGGAATGATCGTCATCACAGCTCTTAACTATAGCAGTAGGTGGGAGTTGACCAAGGCCATGCAGCAGGTGGCAAAGGATGCGGCTGCGGGTAAGGTTAAGCCTGAGGATATAGACGAGAAATATGTGTCGGAGCATCTTGAGACAAAATTTATGTCAGATCCCGATCTACTGATACGTACAGGTGGTGAACTCCGAATCAGTAACTATCTGCTTTGGCAGTGTGCCTATAGCGAGTTTTATTTCTGTGACACATATTGGCCAGATTTTAAGGAAAAGGATATGCACAAAGCTATTGCTGAATATCAAAGTCGTCAGCGTAGGTTTGGCAAGACGGGAGATCAGGTCGAAGAGGAACATAGACTTTAGAGTTTAGCCAGTTATAAATTTTGAATAGATAAAGGGTTGTGAAAAGAATATACATTGTTATATTATTACTAACGGCACTGCTACCAGACGTGTTTGGCCAGGTAGGACAGCGTGAGGTAGCGCCGACAATAGATTATAGCCGTACACCGCGCACCTATTACATTGGTAATATTGTTGTAGATGGTATAAAGAATTATGATGATTATTTGTTAATCGGCTTGAGTGGCCTGACGGTCGGTCAGCCGATTACGATACCAGGCGAGGAGATTACCAAAGCTGTCAAGCGTTATTGGCGAAATGGCTTGTTCAGTAATGTTGCCATTAGTGTGGATAGTTTGGTTAATGACTCAGCGTATTTGCACATTCAGTTGGCGCAAAGACCTAGAATTTCCCAAATTAATTACAATGGAGTAAGAAAAAACGAACGTGACGATTTGCAGGAGAAACTGGGATTGGTAAAGGATAACCAGTTGACACCTAATATGTTGGATCGCGCAAAACTCTTGTGCAAGAGATATTTTGATGAAAAGGGATTCAAAAATGCTGAGGTGAATATCTTGCAACGTGATGACGCTAGCCAACCGGATAGGATTATTCTGGATATCAATGTAGAAAAAAAGGATAAGGTAAAGATTAATAGAATTACCATCTCAGGAAACCAGCATCTGACGACTAATAAGATTAAAGGTAACCTGATAAAGTCCGGTGTGCTAAAGAAGATACATGATAAGCATTCTTTGTCGGGACTATTCCATAGTAAGAAATTTACGGATGCCAAATATAAAGAGGCTAAAGAGAATCTGATGGCAAAATATGCCGAGTTAGGTTATATGGATGCTATTCTTGTCTCAGATAGTGTGGTTCCCAATGGCAATAATGTTGATGTATATTTGACGGTTGAAGAGGGACAGAAGTATTATATCCGTAATATAGAATGGGTGGGTAATACGCTTTATCCTACAGACGGCCAGTATGGATTGAGTAGCATATTACGCATGAAAAAGGGCGATGTGTATAATCAGAAATATATGAACGACAGACTTACCGCTGATGATGATGCTGTAGGTAATCTATATTATAATAACGGATATGTATTCTACCGTTTGGATCCTGTGGTCGTAAATGTAGTGGAAGATTCCGTTGATTTGGAGATGCGTATCACAGAGGGTCCCCAGGCGCACATCAGCCATGTGAGAATATCCGGAAATGACCGCGTATATGAAAATGTAATTCGAAGGGAACTAAAGAATAAACCAGGTGACCTATTCTCTAAGGATGCGCTGATGCGTTCGTATAGAGAGATTGCTGCGTTAAATCTTTTTGATTCAGAAAGCATGAACCCTGACGTTCAGCCCGACCAGACAAATGGAACGGTGGATATTAACTGGGGGCTGACACCAAAGAGCAACGACCAGGTAGAATTCTCTCTGGGTTATGGACAGACTGGTGTCGTTGGAAGAATTGGTTTGAAGTTCGGTAATTTCTGCATGGCCAATTTGTTCAAGAAAAATGGTATCAGACGTGGCGTTTTGCCTCAGGGTAACGGAGAATCATTCAGCATCAACGGCTCAACGAACGGTAGATACTATCAACAGTATAGTATAAGTTACATGAACCCATGGTTTGGAGGTAAGCGTCCGAACAGGTTCATGCTGGCTGCATCGTTCAGTAAATATACTGATATTAGTGACAACTATTATAATTCAGCATATTACAATAACTACTACCTCAATAGTTATATGCCTGGCTATGGTGCGGGATATGGTTATAATTATTATGAGAACTATTATGACCCGGACAAACGGTTTATGACCTTTGGTCTTACTGTGGGATGGGGTAAGCGTTTGCGTTGGCCAGACGATTACTTTAACCTTGATGTAGATCTCAATTATACCCGTTATATGATGAAGGATTGGCAGTACTTCCTTATTAATAATGGTAATTGCAACAATATTAGTTTGGGTATTTCGCTGAGCAGAAACAGTACAGACAATCCTATTTTCCCACGTAGAGGTTCAGAATTCCTCTTGAGCGTGTCATTGACACCACCTTATAGCCTATTTGACAAGAAGGATTATTCAAGTCTCGGGAGAGACGTTGACGGAACTCTATTGTCGGCGGATGATCCTAAATATCAGCAGGATATGCAGGAGATGCACCGATGGGTAGAGTACCATAAGTGGAAATTTAAGAATCGTACTTTTACGGCTCTCTCCAACGGCAACAAATGTTTTGTGTTATCGACTCGTGTTGAAATGGGTATTCTCGGACATTATAACAAAAACAAACGCTCTCCGTTTGAGACCTTCTATGTGGGTGGTGATGGTATGAGTGGATATAGCTCAACTTATGCCACAGAGACAATAGGTCTGCGTGGTTATGACAATGGTTCTCTGACGCCAGGTAACTATAATGCGTATGCCTACGATCGTTTTACACTGGAGTTGCGCTATCCATTTATGCTCGGAGCAAGTACAAATATATATGGTCTTGCCTTCCTTGAGGGCGGTAATGCCTGGAACGAGATAAAGGAGTTTAACCCCTTTGACATGAAGAAATCCGCTGGTCTTGGCGTCCGCATATTCCTTCCTATGGTTGGTATGTTAGGTATTGACTGGGCATATGGATTTGATTCAGTCTTTGGTAGTAGAACGTACAGTGGAAGCCACTTCCACTTTGTTTTGGGACAAGAGTTTTAATAATAACATGTCATGAGTTTATGCATATGAAAAAGATCTTTTTGTTTATAATGCTTGTTGCCAGTGCCAATGCAATGGCACAGAAGTTTGCCTTGATAGATATGGAGTACATCCTGAAAAATGTTCCTGCTTACGAACGTGCCAATGAGCAATTGAATCAGGTAAGTAAAAAATGGCAGGCAGAGGTGGATGCTCTGACACAAGAGGCGCAGACCTTGTATAAAAACTATCAGTCCGAAGCTGTTTTCCTGAGTACAGAACAGAAAACGCAGCGTGAGGAAGCTATTGTAGCAAAGGAAAAAGAGGCTGCAGAGTTAAAGAGAAAATATTTTGGTCCTGAGGGCGAACTCTATAAGAAGCGTGAAAGTTTGATGACCCCTATACAGGACGAGATTTATAATGCCGTGAAGGATATCTCTGATCTAAAGGGTTATAGTTTAATCCTTGATCGTGCCAGCGATGCGGGTATCATCTATGCCAACCCCAAGATAGATATCTCAAACGAGGTGTTATCTAAGTTGGGTTATAATTAAACGATAACAATAACAAAAACAAATAATAAAAAAAAGTATGAAAAGATTAATGATTGCTATCATGATGATAGCTCCCCTAAGTTTGAGTGCACAAAAGTTTGCTCATTTCAACAGTGCTGAAATTATTCCTAACATGAAGGAGTATGTTACTGCTACAGAAGAAATCCAGGCTATGGCAAAGCAGTATGATGATGACATGAAGTTGATGCAAGACGAACTTCAGAAAAAGGGTGATGAGTACCAGAAAGAGCAGGCAAACCTGTTGGAGAACGTACGTCAGCGCCGTGAGCAGGAGTTGCAGGATTTGTACCAGCGTTTGCAGCAGTCTTACCAGGACAACCAGCAGGCTTTAGAGAAGGCTCGTCAGGAAAAGATGGGTGCCATCAATGAGAAGGTAATGGCTGCCGTAAAGAAGATTGGTGAAGCAGGCGGTTATGTCTATGTAGTAGATCTCAGTACAGGTGCCATTCCATTTGTTAATTCACAATTGAGTACTGACGTTTCTGATTTGATTAAGAAGGAGGTTGGTATTCAGTAATAAGACTTGAATATGAAACGCCTATTTTTATTTCTTTTCGTTTTAGTCCCTGTAATCGCTTCTGCTCAAATTCAGTTCGGGTATTTAAGCTATCAGCAGGTATTAAAAGAGATGCCTGAATATACTCAGGCTATGCAGGAGTTGCAAACATTAAAGCAGAAGTATGAAGAGGAGGCTGTAAGGGGAGAAACCGAGTTCCAAAGGAAGTTCGTGGATTTTTTACAGGGACAAAAGGACTTTCCCCAGACTATCATGCAAAAGCGACAGGCTGAACTTCAGACATTAATGGACAACGGCGTAGCTTTCCGTGTACAGGTACAGAACTTATTGGCTCAGGCCGAGAAGGATTTGGTTGCTGAGGTGCAGAAGAAGTTGAATAGGGTTCTTCTTGAGGTTGGCGTAGAATATGGGTATGGCTTTATCTTGAATACAGATGATAATGCATGTCCGTACATTAATCCCGTTGTGGGCGTTGATGTAACTGAGCTTGTACGTCGGAAATTAAATGTGAATGCGTCATCCCCAAATGATCAAAACGAATAAGTTTCCACAAGTTCCTGGCCCGATAGGAATCTTTGATTCGGGTTATGGAGGTTTAACCATACTGCGGCAGATACGTTCTTTAATGCCGCAGTATGATTATCTGTACTTGGGAGACAATGCACGTGCGCCATATGGTACACGTTCTTTTGATATTGTTTATGAATTTACCCTGCAAGCGGTTCGTTATCTTTTTGAGCAAGGGTGCCATCTGGTAATTTTGGGATGTAATACCGCTTCAGCCAAAGCGCTTCGCAGTATTCAGCAGAACGATCTCCCACAGATGGATTCGCAGCGTCGTGTGCTGGGCGTGATACGTCCTACGGTAGAGGTGGTGGGGAGTATCTCACAGAGTCGTCATGTGGGTATCATGGCTACGTCAGGTACGGTACGTAGTACCACTTATGAATTGGAAATTGCCAAGCTGCATCCTGATATCAAGGTTACAGGTGAGGCATGTCCTATGTGGGTGCCCTTGGTGGAAAATGATGAATATGATAATCCTGGTGCAGACTATTTTGTAAAAAAGAATATAGATAGTCTGTTCAGACGCGACCCAGAGATTGACAGTGTGATTCTCGGTTGTACGCATTATCCCCTTTTGCTAAATAAGATTCGGCAATACATGCCTGCCGGCGTACATGTCATAGAGCAGGGACGTTATGTAGCAGAAAGCTTGCAAGACTATTTGCAACGTCATCCTGAGATGGCTGCGCGCATAACGACAGGTGGTAATGCTACCTTCCTGACAACGGAGCGAGCTGAGGAATTTCAGCAAAAGGCAGCAACATTCATGGGTGAACCACTTACCGCAGAAAGGGTATATCTTGGCTAAACAGAAACAAGCAGAACTGATGACGAGAGAGAGAATAAAGGAAATACTGTCCCACAAGGAGACGCAGAAGTTTATCCGTTTCTGCATTGTTGGTGGAATATGCTTTTTGATAGATGCGGCTGTCTTCTATTCTGTCCGTCCTGTAGCACCTGAAATCTCGGGATTCTTGAAGTCTTATCTTGGTTTTTCAATTGCTTATTGGAGAATCCCAGTCATATCAGGATATATCATTTCGCTTTGTTTTAATTATCTGCTGACCGTATATTGGACCTTCAATACGAGGTCTTCTATGCGAAATCTTTTAGGGGTTGTAGGTGCTCACCTGTTCAACCTTTTTGTCGTACGAATGATACTTATGTGGCTGTTTGTGAAAGGGCTTGGGATGAGTGATACCATTGCCTATATTCCTATGGCCTTTATCAGCGCGATTACAAACTTTTTTGTAATCCGTGCTGTAGTGAAGCATTCAAAAAAGAATTCCTGATTTTTTTATTCTCTTTCGTAGATTAACATGCGCTGGTTTGTTGTAACCGGCTCCATGATGTATTGCAGTAATACACGGGGATAGGTGAGGTTCCAAAGAAACTTGTGCGGTGTGGTAATTAAGCGATAACGGAATAATTCTTCCTTGTCGTATATGCAGTGATAGTTGCTGGGTATTGGCGCATCATAGTATTCGTGACAGGTTATAATAGCGCCTATTTCACGAACCAGATAACGTACTTTACCAGAAGCTACCCAGTCTGCCTGTTCTTTGCGTATGTCTGGGTCAAGAATACTTGACATAAAGAAATTCTTGTTTGGGGGGAGATGGTGTGTGTGCTGATAAATGCCAGTGTCATAGGAACTGAATGTTAGAACTTCGCTGTCTTCGCTTTGGTTGGCGTTGATAATCTCTGCCATTTCCAGCACACGGTGTGGGAAGGTTCCGTTCAGGAGGGTAACCAGATTCCAGTTGGTCGCGGCAGCGACAAAGGCTATCATCCCCATGATTATGTAGGTGCGCATCGTAGGAATGTGGTTTCTGAAGAAATATACAAGGAGCGGTGCAAAGATATACATGAGTAAGACATAGTAGAACTGCACGGTCATTGTTGCAAACGAAAACAAGAGTATTCCGTATGTTCCGAGCGCCAGCAGTTTAACCTCCCAGCGGGCACGGGCAAAATAGAGTGGCAATACCAATAAAGCCCAGATGGTCAGTTTCATGAGTGGGAACCACCAGAAGTCTGGTTCTCCATTTGTCGCTGTACCATGGTACTGGAAGATGTTGACCATGAAATATGATTCTATGAGAGCATTTACCGTTCCATGTGCAACGAAGTAGGCAAGGACTGCAATTGTTGGTATTGCTACGCCAGCTATCACCCATAGCAGGGTTTGTCTTAATTCTTTTAATTGGTGTCGTCGCCATGCTATAAAGATAAGTGCTGCAGTTCCGCCGAAATAGAAGAACAGGATGTTGAACTTTGTCCAAAAGATAAGTCCCAGTCCTACACCCATAAAAAGGGCTTGCCACCATGAGGGAACACGATGGTCTCTGGCAAATCGCATCATATGGTAAAAGCAGTGGGCCAAGATAGGTAGTGAGAATTCCTCAACGCTATCACCATAATAGAAGAGGTCTGATGATGTTGTCACCCATCCTAAAAGACACGTTAGAGGAAACGTAATCTTTGATGAAGTGAAAAGGCGCATTGTGCGCAACGAATACCACATAAAGCAGAAACAGCATACTATCTCAATCAGATAGATTCCAACAAAACTGTTGCGTGACAGTATGGCAGCCATTTCATGCATAAGGTAAAGCACTGGTCCTTTGTGGTCAAAGATATCCACATAGAGTTCTCTTCCACTGAGCATGGCATTGCCTATGGTCATATATACATTGGCATCATCCCATGGGTTAAGTGGGTAGATGAAAGAACATGTACTGAATAAAGTGGTGATAAGTACAGCTAAGATGAATAGTAAAAGGGGCTCCCGGAGGTCCGTTTGCTTCATAAAAACATTAATATTTGTATTCGTCGGCAAAAGTACACTATTATTCTGATTCTTCCATTACTTCTGTTAAAAAAAACAACAAGTGTGGAAGTTTTTGGGTTCCCTTTTGTCATTCTCGGAAAAAGAAGATACCTTTGTCGGTGAGAATACGAAAGCTTGTGGTATAAGCCCTATAATATTGCAAAGAAACAAACATGAGATTCTTGTACCTTCTTCTTTTAATATTTTTCCTTTTTTCTTGTACCTCCGGGGAGAGAAGGACAAGGATTGTTGCATCAAAGGGCTTGCCGAGTGAGCTTCTTATGGTGGTAGATGATGAGGTATGGAGAAGCGATGTAGCTGATACGCTTAAAGAAATAACCCAAGGTTCTGTGCCAGGTCTGATGCAAGACGAGCCCTTCTTTAAGACGGTTAGGATTTCTTCGCGTCATTATGTCCAGACATACACTACGTTTCATAGCAAACTTTTTGTTCATATACAGCCGGAATTGGAGTGTGCTATGATAGGAGTCTCAAGAGATGTTGTTGCCCGTCCACAAATAGAAGTGACGGTGGCAGCCCCTAATTTGGAATCACTTCGCAGGTTCCTTTCAGCAAAGGGTATGTATGTTCGTGGACTGATAGACGATGCACAAATAGAAATGCGGGCGGAAGACATTTGTAAACATTATAACAGAGATCTCTCACAGAAGTTTTCCTCTGCCTTGGGCTATGGCCTGAAGGTTCCCAGACAGATGCGGGCCAGTAAGGTGGGGAAGAATTTTGTGTGGGTAGGCACGAATCTCAACGAGAAGGATCTTAATGTCGTGATGTACACATTGCCATGGGATGGCAAAGATTACTCCAACGAGGATTCTTTTGTTGCATGCCGTGATTCCGTGATGCGCATAAACATCCCAGGAAGCCGACAGGATCAGTGGATGCAGACGACGAAGGTTGACGGGTCTCCTGTGCTATTTCCCAAAATGCGTGATTTGGATGGCCAAAAGGTTTATGAGGTTCGTGGATTATGGGAGATGAGAAATGGTGCTCTTGGAGGACCGTTTGTATCATTGACAAGAGTTGATTCAGTGAACAATAAGGTTATTGTCGCTGAGGGATTTGTATATTCGCCGTCAACCGATAAACGCGACTTGTTACGTACGGTCGAGGCCTCTTTAAGAACATTCAGTAAAACCAAAAAACAAAAATGAGATTAATATATATTACCCTTTTTTATCTGATAAGCGCTGTACTTTTGCATGCCCAACCCCGTTTCGTTCCTGATATGGAAATAAAGAAATTGGGCGAAGTGGAATTCCAACAGCCAAAGAAAATAGTGTTCGGATTCGCGAACAAAGGCGATCAACCGCTTAAGATTACTTCCGTTAAGGCTTCGTGTGGTTGTCTGAACGTTTCTTTCCCCGAGGACTCTATTTTGGCAGGCGAAAGAGGTGAGATAACTGTAGTGTATGATGCCAATATATTAGGTACTTTCCAAAAAGAGGTAGAGGTTTATACTAATGCCACAGAAGACCCTGTCTATTTGGGATTACAAGGAGTTGTAGTTGTGGATGTCAAGGAGCTTGGCGAGGATTGTCCTATCGATTTGGGAAATGTTCAGATACAAACCAACTACTTGGAGTTTGACGATGTTCATAAGGGTGAGCATCCTTTTGTTGAGTTTGCTTTGGTCAATAAAGACCATACAGCTTTCCGCCCGGAACTTATGCATCTTCCTACATATCTTTCTGCGCAGTATATTCCTGAGAATGTTCCACCCAGTAAGAAAGGTATAATCAGGCTGACTCTGGATAGCGACAAGTTGTTGCAGATGGGCCTGAACAGGACATCAGTATATCTTTCACGTTACATGGGTGATAAGATTAGCGAGGCCAATGAAATACAGATTTCTGCCATTCTGCTTCCCGACTTCTCCAAAATGACTGTCGAGGAAAAAGAGAATGCACCTGTCTTGGAACTTTCGGAATCTTCTTTGGAATTCGATCTTTTAACAAAAAAATCAAAGCCCACCCATACGATTCTTGTCTATAATAGAGGAAAGAGTAATTTGCTTTTTGAACAGGTTCAGGTCTTTAACAAAGCGATTTCTGTAAGTTTGGCCAACAGAGTGTTGAAGCCAGGTGCATGTACGAAACTGAAGGTCAGTGTAACTCCCAAGTATCTTAAACGCGAGAAGGGACGTCCAAGGGTTCTTCTTATTACCAACGACCCTATACAGCCCAAGACCGTAATCAACATAGATGTAAAACAATAAAAAACTGCAGATATGGAGCATCCCGAGAATAGTGCAGAGTTTGAAGGCCTAATGGTAAATAGTGGAGTAGGTCCCGTTTCTATAGTCAATCCTTATCTGAAACGCGGTCGTTATTCACGTCATAAGCTTACTGCAGGAGATTATGTGGAAGGAATCTTGAAAGGCAACGTTTCTGTATTGGGCCAAGCTGTAACATTGGTTGAAAGCACGAATCCTGATCATCAGACTATTGCGCAGGAGGTGATAGAGAAATGCTTGCCCTATTCGGGGAAAAGCGTCAGAGTCGGTATTAGCGGTGTTCCCGGTGCAGGAAAAAGTACCAGCATTGATGAGTTTGGAATACATGTCCTTAAGGAGTATGGCGGCAGGCTGGCAGTATTAGCTATTGACCCTAGTAGCGAACGCTCCAAAGGTAGTATTCTTGGCGATAAGACCAGGATGGAGAAGCTTTCTGTCCATCCAGACTCCTTTATTCGCCCCAGTCCCTCGGCTGGTAGCTTAGGCGGTGTAGCTCGGAAAACACGAGAAACAATCATTCTCTGTGAAGCCGCAGGTTTTGACAAAATCTTTGTAGAGACAGTTGGAGTTGGTCAGAGTGAGACGGCCTGCCATTCCATGGTGGATTTCTTCCTACTCATTCAGTTGGCAGGAACCGGTGATGAGTTGCAAGGTATCAAACGCGGTATTATGGAGATGGCCGATGGCATTGTTATAAACAAATGTGACGGGAGTAATGTCGAGAAGAGCCAGTTGGCTGCGACACATTTCAGAAATGCTTTGCAGTTGTTCCCGATGCCAGAAAGCGGTTGGCAGCCCAAAGTTCTTACCTATAGTGGATTCTATGGGTTGGGAATCAAGGAGATATGGGACATGATATACGAGTACATCGACTTTGTAAAGAAAAACGGCTATTTTGAGTTCCGCCGCGCTGAACAGTCTAAGTATTGGATGTACGAAAGTATAAATGAGCAACTTCGGAATAATTTCTATCAGAATCCTACCATAGCGGATCTCTTACAAGCGGCAGAGAAAAGTGTGCTGGAGGGGCAACGTTCATCATTTGTTGCAGCCAAGCAACTCCTCGATTCTTATTTTGCACTCCTCCATTAACCATTTGGGTGTGCTTGTTGCTCCACATATACCTATGGAGTTGCAGTTTTGCAGCCATCGCAAGTCAATCTCGTCGGCTGTGTCTATCATATAGGATTTCGGGTTGGCATTTTTACATTCCTTGAACAAGACCCTTCCGTTACTGCTTTTCTTCCCGCAAACGAAGAGAACAACATCATGCCTGTGGGCAAATTCCCTGATGTTGGGCATCCTGTTTGCGACCTGTCGGCATATAGTGTCGTAGAATGTAAATGTTGCTTCAGGGCTGATGTTCTCTTTAATGCGTTCTACTATTTGTCTGAACTCATCAAGGGGTTTGGTCGTTTGCGAGTAAAGACATATATCCTTTTCGTAATCTAATTTGGAGAGGTCGCTGATGGATTCGATAACGATGGCCGTTCCTTCCGTTTGTCCCACCAAACCCAATACTTCAGCATGACCGTTTTTCCCGAAGATTACGATTTGTTTTTTATGCTCAAGGTCGGCATCATACTCTTTCTTGATGCGTTCCTGTAAATGAAGAACCACCGGGCATGTGGCATCAATAACCTCTATTTCGTTCTTTTGGGCAAGGAGATATGTTGATGGTGGCTCTCCATGAGCTCTCAACAAAACTTTAGAGTTGGTTATTCCTTTCAGTTCTTTGTGATTGATGGTGGTGAGACCTAAGCGTTGCAGCCGGTCACATTCTTTTCCGTTATGAACGATATCGCCAAGACAGAACAGATGACCGTCTTTGTTCAGTTCTTCCTCGGCTTTTCCTATGGCACGAGTTACACCGAAGCAGAAGCCTGACCCCTGATCAATCTCAATGTTCATCCTTTTGCTACACGTTGGAATTGAGCCAACAACCATGCCTTTTGCTCTGGGATAGTCATGTGGCTGTTGTCCAGTACAATGGCATCGTCGGCTTTTCTGAGTGGACTGACGGCACGTGTGCTGTCTATCCTGTCGCGTTCACGAATGTTGGCAAGAATCTCCTCCATATTACATTTCTCGCCTTTGGCTATCAACTCGTCGTATCTTCTCTGAGCACGGATCTCGTCACTGGCAGTGACAAAAATCTTAAGTTCAGCATTGGGGAATACTACTGTGCCAATATCTCTTCCGTCCATGATGACACCTTTCGCTTCTCCCATTAGCCTTTGCAGATCTACCATTGCTTCTCTGACAAAACCAAGTGCAGCTACGTAGCTTACTTTACTTGACACCTCCAAAGTGCGTATCTTATTTTCCACGCATACACCATTCAGATATGTATCTGGCTTGCCTGTATTGGGATTAAGCTGAAAGGTGATGGATATGTCGTTCATATGTTTCTGTAACTTTTCTGTGTCTATCGTTTCATCCTTAATGAATCCGTTTTGGATACAGAAGAGTGTTACGGCTCTGTACATGGCTCCAGTGTCTATGTAAACATATCCGATCTCTCGGGCTAAATCCTTGGCCATTGTGCTTTTACCGCACGAAGAGTGGCCGTCAATGGCAATCGTTATCTTGTTCATATGTAATAATGGGGATTATTCTTTTGTTGCTTTTTGAAAACTATATGCAAGGTTTAATGAGATGGTTGGAGCTCCAATATGGTATTTTGCATAGGCAATTCCCACTTTCAGTTTCTTTAGGTTGGCTCCTGCTCCGAAGGAAAGACCTGCGGCATGTGAACTTCCTGCCGCTTTCATTTCGAAGGCACGTCGGAAGTTAAAGCCGGCACACACATAAACGATAGGAATAGGGTAGGCATCTACACCAATCTCAAAATGATTGGTAAAGATTCTTCCTCCGCTAACTTTCCCGTCTGCTGAGAAATAATCGCTTTGGCTCCAATGAGTGAGGTCAACCATCGTCACGGAGATGTCAACAGGTGCATGGCCTAAACTTTTTGTGAAGCCGATTCGCATATCAAAGGGAAGACGCTCTCCGACATCGCCAAATCTTTTCACTTGCCCTCCTATGTTACGGGCAACTGCGGAGATGGAGACATTCTTCTCCTCCCAATAATAATTCAAGCCCAAATCTACGGCTAAGGCGCATGATGAGAATTCTCCGTAATGTGAATATATGATTTTTCCTGTAACTCCACCAGATAATCTGTCTGTAAGCATATAGCTATATTGGCCGCCAAAGCAAAAATCCAGAGGTTTCATTTCCCCCGTGATTTCTCCTGCCAAATCCGTCTCCTTCATAGAGCCATATCCTACAAATTGCGTATATACGCCCCATGTGCCTCTGCTGCCAAGTGTTTGGGCGTAGGAAGCACCACCGGCTTTACAGCCTTGCATGTATGACATGAAGTTGACACCAATGCTCTTGTCGCTGACGTTTGAAAGCAATGCCGGATTTGCTGCGGCAGTTTGGATTTCATCCTGTACCAATGATATGTTTTTCCCTCCTAAACCTATTACGTGAGATGAATTGGGCAGATTCAGAAAGTTGAATATGCTGGTGCTTTCCTGGCAGTACGAATTCGCCTGCACAAATAAAAATGCACAAATAAGTGGAAGGAAGCGCTTCTTTGTCATTGTCTATAATAATTTGCGCTCAAAGTTAGTGCATTTTCTGTCAATATGGTCTATTATTCGCACAAAAATTAAATTGAATTCAAAAAAAACGACATGATAGGCGCGGTGAATAAAAAAAATGTGCTAAATTTGCCCCAAATAGATGCCTTTTGCGAATAAAAATAAGAAAAATAAATATTATGGATGCTAACAAAACTGTAAACGAAGAGCTGCAAGGACAGAAATCCACCAATATGCTGATTGGTTATGTGCTGTCATTGGCTCTTATGTTCGTCGCCTTTGAGTACACACAACGTGAGGTAAAGGTTGTTGACGATAGCAAAATTTATGATTACAACATGGAGGAGGATATGATTCCTGTAACACATCAAGAGGAAATGATGGCACCTCCCCCAGCTGCTGCTCCTACTGTAATGGAGGTTATCAATGAGGTTGAGGATGATACCGAGTTGCCAGAGGAAGAGATTCAGACCGCTGAGGAGGTTAATCAGGCTATCACTACTGTTGTAGGTACCGGTGCTCCCGCTCCTGCTGTTTCCGGTCCTGTAGGTCCTGTCGTGGAAGCTGCAGACGATGAACGTGTATGGGATATTGTAGAAGAGAATGCCCAGTTCCCTGGTGGTGAAGAGGCTTGCTTCAAATGGTTGAGCGAACATATTAAGTATCCTCAGATTTGTATCGAACAAGGTGTTCAGGGACGTGTAACAGTTGCGTTTGTCGTAAATCGCGACGGAACTATTGTTGACGTAGAGGTTGTTCAGTCCAAGGATTCAAATCTGTCTAAGGAGGCTATCCGCGTGGTTAAGCAGATGCCTAAATGGAAGCCTGCTAAGCAGGGAAACAAGACGGTACGTTCTCGTTTCAGACTTCCTGTTAATTTCCGTTTGAACTAAAATAAACTTTACATAGACGCAGGGCTGCTCTCCGTTGGTGGGCAGCCTTGTTTTTCCTTGAACCCCGTAACGTTATAAATAATGTATAGTAGTGTTGAGCTTGCGCAGCTTGTAAATGATGCCATCAATTCTTTGGCCTACGACAGGAAACCAGAAGCTTTGTATGACCCTATAAAGTATGTCCTGTCTTTGGGCGGAAAGAGGTTGCGCCCTGTGCTGATGCTGATGGCGTATAACATGTATAAGGATGACGTTGATAGTATTCTTATGCCTGCCATCGCTATCGAAACATACCATAACTTTACCCTTCTCCATGATGATCTTATGGACCATGCTGATGTCCGCAGAGGTAAACCTTGCGTGCATAAAAAATGGAATGAAAATGCGGCTATTCTGAGTGGAGACAATATGCTTGTCTTAGCTTTTTTCCGTATGATTCAGTGCGAGGAGAAACATATGCCAGCTGTTTTGCGCCTGTTTTCAGAAACAGCTTTGGAAATTGATGAAGGTCAGCAGTATGATATTGATTTTGAGAACCGTTCGGATGTTACTGAGGCTGAATACATAGAGATGATACGCCTAAAGACCTCTGTTCTTTTGGCTTGCGCGCTAAAAATCGGTGCTATCTTAGGTGATGCCTCGAAACAGGATGCCGATGCATTGTACGAATTCGGGGAAAAGTTAGGTCTTGCCTTCCAGCTACAGGACGATTATCTGGATGTGTACGGGGACTTTAAGACCTTTGGAAAACAGATTGGTGGCGACATCATGTGCAATAAGAAAACATATATGCTTATCAATGCACAACTGTTAGCAAACCAAGATCAGGCTCAGGAACTTGACAAATGGTTGAATATGGAGAACCCCAACCGGGAGGAAAAGGTGGCAGCTGTCACTCGTCTTTATGATGAGATTGGCGTTCCTCAGCTAGTACGTGACAAAATCAATCGGTATTATCAGGAGGCTGCTCAAGCTCTCTCCCGTCTATCTTTGCCTCAGGAACGTACTGCCGTACTCTGGAATTATGCTCAGTCTATGCTTAATCGCAAGTCATGATTGATACGCATAGCCATATATACGGCCCTGAATACGATGAGGATAGGGAACTTGTTGTGCAAAGGGCAAAGCAGGCTGGCGTTGAACGCATCTTGCTGCCCAATATCAATGAGGCTTCCATAGAGCCAATGCTCTCCCTCTGCCATTCATATCCCGGCTATTGTTTCCCTATGATGGGGCTGCATCCCGAAGATGTTGCGGATGATTATTCTCAGGTACTTGACAGGATGGAGAAACTGCTTGAGGTGCCTACTCATCCGTATGTAGCGGTTGGGGAAGTTGGATTGGATTTTTATTGGGATGCGAGTAAGGCAGCCCTGCAAATCGATGCTTTTTCCCGCCAGATAGAATGGGCCGTAAAATATAAGCTTCCGTTGATGATTCATTCCCGTGCAGCACATTCCGAGTTGGTAAAGATTATTCGTCAATATGCCTCTGATGGCTTAACGGGTGTTTTCCATTGTTTTGGCGGGACTGTTGAGGAAGCTCGCGAGTTACTTTCTTTCCCTGGCTTTGTGTTGGGTATCGGAGGCGTTTCTACATTCAAGAAGTCCCCATTGCCCGAGGTCCTGCAAGTTGTTCCTTTAGAGCGGATTGTGTTAGAAACGGACTCGCCGTATCTTGCGCCAGTTCCGTATCGTGGGAAGCGGAACGAACCGGCTTACGTGAAGGAGATTATGGCCAAAATCGCAGTGATATATAATGTTTCGCTCGAGGAGGTGGAAAACGTCACCAATGCCAATGTAAAACGTGTTTTTCACATGTAAAATAGTATTCATTTGTGCAAATATTTGCAAAAAAACGCTTTACCCGAAAGTTTTTTGCGATATCATGTGGTAATGTTCAAAAAAAAAGATATTTTTGTAACCGAAAACGTATATAGTGACGCATAAAATGTGCGTTTCTGCCTAAGGAGAGATGCTCGAGTGGCTGAAGAGGCACGCCTGGAAAGCGTGTATACGTCAAAAGCGTATCCGGGGTTCGAATCCCCGTCTCTCCGCAGGAGAAAAACGGGGTTCAAAGCCTATGAGGCAGAAAGCCTTTTGCGAATCCCCGTCTCTCCGCTTTAACATGGAATAGATACATTGAGTGAAAATAATAAAATAATTAGTAATAACATTAATCAATTTAAAAGAACACAAAATGAAAAAGTTATTTGCAATTGTTGCGTTTGTAGCAGCATGTACTTTTGGAGCAACGTCATCTGTAATGGCACAGGAAGAGGTGGCTGAGGCTACAGAGCAGGTAGATACTGCAGCTGTTGATACCGCTGCTGTTGACACTGCTGCTGCTGAAGAAGAGGTAGAAGCTGCTCCCGTTGTGGAAGAAGAGAGTGAAGGTATCTTTAAGACTTTGAAGACAAAGTATATCGAGGGTGGTGCTGGCTTTATGTCATTGGTTGCTATCGCCTTGGTATTGGGTCTTGCTTTCTGTATCGAGCGTGTTATTTATCTGTCTCTTGCTCAGATCAATACTCGTAAGTTTACAAAGGATTTGGCTGGTAAGGTTGCTGCTGGCGATTTGGCTGGTGCAATCGACTTCTGCAAGGGCACACGTGGTCCTGTAGCTCAGGTAAGCCGCAAGGCTATGGAGTGTCTGGCAAGTGCAGACCGTAACGATATCGGTACTATCGAGAGTACTATCAACATGGAGGCTGAGGTTCAGGGCTCTTACCTCGAGCAGAACTGCTCTTGGATTACCCTCTTCATTGCCATGGCTCCTTCTCTCGGATTCTTGGGTACTGTAATCGGTATGGTTATGGCATTCGATGATATCCAGCGTGCTGGTGATATCAGTCCTACTGTTGTTGCCGGTGGTATGAAGGTGGCTTTGATTACCACTATCTTCGGTATTATCGTTGCTTTGATTCTGCAGGTATTCTACAACTATATTCTGGCTAAGGTTGAGTCTCTGACCAGTAATATGGAAGAGGCAGCACAGGAGTTGCTGACTATGTGTGTACAGTCTGATAAGTGTAAGAAGTAATAACCCCCGATTTTAGAGACAGAATTATGAAGATAGAGAAAATTTCCCAGATGGCTTTGTACATCTGCATTGGAATTATCTTGGTATCCTTCGCATTGTTCTTGACGATCGGCTACGATAATCCTGTAGGTGACAACAATGAGCCAATACTTACAGATATCATCATGTGGTTGATGTATCTGATGGTTATAACAACAGCAGGACTTACCATATGGTCTGGTTTCAAAGGCATTGCAAGTAGTAAGGGTACAGACCCCGCTGCTTCAACAGGTGTTCCTGGTGGTAAAGTTTCCCTCATTACTTGGGGCTTGTTCGTTGTTTCTTTGGTAATTGGTCTTGTATTGGGCTTAGGTGAGTCTGACTTCAAGGCTGCCGATGGCACTGTAACAACAGCTGGTTGGGTTACTGTAGTAGATGCATTCTGTGTATCTATCGGTATCCTCATTGTAGCTGCTGCTGTAGCTGTAGCTGTAAGCATGGCAGGCATTCTTACCAAAAGCGCAATTAAGAAGTAACATCCTTAAATAAGAAAGATATGGCAAAAAAGAAAAAGAAAATGCCTGGCCTGAACACCAGTTCTACGGCGGATATTTCTTTCATGTTGCTTATCTTCTTCTTGGTGACTACGTCTATGGATACGGATATGGGTTTGGCACGTCGCCTTCCCCAACCACCTGATGAGAACCAAGAGGAGGCTCAGGTTGACATCAAGTCAAGAAACATCATGTATGTTCGCTTGAATTCTGAAGGTCAGCTGTGGATGAAGGATGAAACCTTTAGCGATTATGTTGACATAAGCATTTTGCGTCAGCGTGTTAAGGACTTCGTCAGGAATGAGCAGAACTTCAGCAAGTGGCCTGAGAAGCATGTCAAGAATATTGATTTGCTGGGACGTTGTTTCGTAACAGATAAGCATGTTATCTCTGTACAGACAGCCCGAGATACACCATACAATGCGTATTTCCAGGTCCAGAATGAGTTAGTGGCAGCTTATAATGAGTTGCGTAATGAGTTATCAAAGGAAAAGTTCGGACGTACCTGGGATAATTTGACCACGGAGGAGAAAGATGCCGTTCGTCAGTATTATCCTCAGAATATTTCCGAGGCTGAACCCAAAAAATATCCAGGAGAAAAATAATGGCAGGATTTAAGAGAAAAGAAGGTCGTGAAATGGTTGAGATGAATACTTCATCTCTGCCCGACTTGATTTTTACCATCTTGTTCTTCTTTATGATGGTAACAACTATGCGTGAAGTTACGCTGAAGGTTAAGTTTGTTGTTCCTCAGGGTACTGAATTGGAGAAGCTGGAGAAGAAGTCCGCTGTTTCATTCATTTACGTTGGTCCTCCAACAGATCAGCTCCGTGCTCAGATGGGTAGTGGTACACGTATCCAGCTGAATGACCGATATGCAGAACCCAAGGAAGTCATGGATTTCGTTGCTGCAGAACGTCAGGGCATGGTAAATGAGGGAGATCAGGTTATTTCCATTAAGGCAGATCAGCACACCCAGATGGGTTATATCACCGATATCAAGGAAGTGCTGCGTAAGTCTTGGGCATTGCGCCTGAATTATTCTGCTTCACGTCGTAACTGATAAAAGACAGATATTCTATAAAAAAAGGGTGACTTGTTTTTTCAAGTCACCTTTTTTTTATACTTTTGTGTCCATAATAAAAACAGCTCTTTTATGATTAGTATTATAGCAGCCGTGGCACAAAATCTGGCTATCGGATATGAGAATAAGCTTCTCTATTGGTTGCCTAATGATTTGAAGCGATTTAAGGCACTTACTACGGGTCACACCATTATTATGGGGCGTAAGACCTTTGAGTCGTTGCCTAAGGGCGCTCTGCCCAACCGCCGTAATGTGGTGCTTACACGCTCCCAGATAACCTTTCCCGGTGCAGAGGTTTTTCCTTCTTTACAGGCGGCTTTGGCTTCTTGTACTTCAGAGGAGGACGTATATATCATTGGTGGAGCCAGTGTCTATAAGGAAGCTCTGTCTATAGCAGACCGTCTTTGTCTGACAGAGATTCAGGATACCCCAGAGCAGGCAGATGCCTTCTTCCCCCAGTTCTCCAAGGAAGAATGGAAGGAAGCCTTCAGGGAAGAGCATGAGCCAGACGAGAAACATGCCCAGTCCTACAGCTTTGTGGATTATGTAAAAAAGTAAACGGCCTCACCCCTAACCCCTCTCCCGTGGGCGAGGGGAACTTATTCATGGGCGAGGGGAGAAGTGAAGAATAAATTACCAACGGTAAACGGTAAAAATAAATGAAACAATACTTAGACCTACTACAGCGCATTCTGGACGAAGGAAATAAGAAAGAAGATCGTACCGGAACTGGTACTATCAGTATCTTTGGTCATCAGATGCGTTTCAACCTCGAAGAAGGGTTTCCCCTTCTCACTACCAAGAAGGTGCACCTTAAGAGTATCATCTACGAACTCCTTTGGTTCCTACAGGGTAATACCAATGCCCATTGGTTGCAGGAGCGTGGTGTACGTATCTGGAACGAGTGGGCGGACCCAGAGACGGGTGACCTCGGACATATCTACGGCTATCAGTGGCGTTCATGGCCCGATTATGACGGAGGCTTCATCGACCAGATTCAGCAGGCTGTAGATACTATCAAGAACGACCCCAACTGCCGTCGTATTATTGTCAGTGCCTGGAATGTGGCTGATATCAAGAACATGAACCTTCCTCCCTGCCATGCTTTCTTCCAGTTCTATGTGGCAGATGGCAAGCTCAGCCTGCAGCTCTATCAGCGCAGTGCCGACTGCTTCCTGGGTGTTCCCTTCAACATAGCCTCATACGCCTTGCTGTGTATGATGATGGCTCAGGTATGTGGACTTAAACCAGGGGAGTTCATCCATACTACGGGCGATACGCATATCTATCTCAACCACTTGGATCAGGTGCATCTGCAGTTGAGTCGTGAGCCTCGTAAGTTGCCCAAGATGATTATTAATCCCGAGGTAAAGAACATCTTCGACTTCAAGTACGAAGATTTCCAGCTCGAAGGTTACGACCCATGGCCAGCCATCAAGGGCGTGGTAAGTGTTTAAGTGCAAATGCAGTTGCCGGAGGATTTTGTACGTTTGATGCAAGAGCAGTATGGAGATGATACTGCCCATGCTTTGTGCCAAGCCCTCACGGAAACGGAGCCCGAGGTCTCCATTCGTCTGAATCCCCGCAAGGGTCAGCCCCTTATAATAGATAATGTAAATACGGAGCCCGTTCCTTGGTGTCCCGATGCTTATTATCTACAGGAGCGTCCCGCTTTTACCTTCGATCCCCTTCTGCATGCCGGTGCCTACTACGTACAGGAAGCCTCCTCCATGTACATTGCCGAGCTGCTAAAAAAGTTCAATGTTCAATGTTCAATGTTCAATGGTGCTATAGCTGCTCTCGACCTCTGCGCCGCCCCTGGTGGCAAGAGCACGTTACTGGCTGGCCTGTTGCCCGAAGGCTCCGTGCTCATTAGCAACGAGCCAATGCCCAAGCGTGCACAGGTTCTCTCGGAGAACATGCAGAAGTGGACACGTATGGCAGAGGGTGAGTATCCTGTCCGTTGTATTGTTACGCAGAACTATCCGGCTGATTTTGCAGCCTTTACAGATACCTTTGATTTGCTGGTGACCGATGTCCCTTGTTCAGGCGAGGGAATGTTCCGTAAGGATGAAGTTGCTGTAAAGGATTGGAGCCTTGAGAATGTCGATCTCTGCTGGCATCGTCAGCGCGAAATCTTGCAGGACATCTGGCACACGCTTAAGCCAGGCGGTTTGCTCATTTACAGCACCTGCACCTTCAATCATTTCGAGGATGAGGACAACGCCCGATGGATTTGCGATACCCTTGGAGCAGAACTCTTAGAAGAGCGTCACTTCCTTCCTGGCCGCGATAGGGGAGAAGGCTTCTACTGCGCCGCCTTAAGGAAGGACGGCACAAATCATAATTCAAAGTCAGAGAACAACTCTCAACTTTCAAGGCTGCGATTAAGCGAGAGCAATGTCCAAGCTCGCTTGAGTATTGCCGAGCGTGAGCAGGCTCGAGGCGTAGCCTCAACTCTCAACGTAATGCCTCCGGCATTCGTTGTAGAGCCCGATATGCCTCGTGTAGAGCTCAATTACAGCGAAGCCTTGCAGTATCTCCGTCGCGAAGCCATTCGCGTTCCTGCGCCTCGCGGAATGGTTCTCCTATGCTATAAGGGTTATGTCTTGGGCCCAGGCAAATGCGTAGGCAATCGCATCAACAATCTTTACCCCGAACAGTGGCGCATCCGCACCACGTACACTACTCCCTTTACGCTAAGTGATTAAAGGGGGGAGAGAATCAGCTTAGAAAATCACAAACAAGCTGGAAAATATAGCCTTGTCACCTTTGCTTCATTCAGATATTCTCCATAAGTCATTCAGACTATCTCCACGGCTCATTGAGACTATCTCTTAGGGGGTATAGAGACTATCTCAATGAGTTGTTCCCCCTATCGGAACAACTTGTTTAGATATAGGGAACGAAACAAAGGTTATTTTAGGCGAATTTAGAGGCGGAATAATCAACTTGAAAAATAAATTATTTAACTTGATTCTCACCCAAAATCAAGTTGATTTTTGCTCAAAAACAAGCTAAAAGAATTCAGCCTTCATACTCTAATCATCTAATTCCTCATCCCAATATGCTTGTTCATCCTCTTCTCTCCAGACATTACCTCCCCTCTTCCCAGCATTATTCAATGCGCGTGCAAAAAGGAACATCAGATTACGGCTATTATTATCCATATGGACGGTTCTCGTTACCAATATCTTATCCGTCTATTTATTTCTTTAATTAAATAAAATGGCATATTAAATCAGTTCCTTAAAATATCCAAAATCATCATCAACTAATATCCTTCGGTCGAGACCAACATTTCTTTTCTCGCACGATGTCTCAGATACCATAGCACAGGAGAAGCAGGCTGCATAATTCAACTGATCCTCGTTTTCCCAACAGATTGGGTCTGAGGCACAGTTCAATGCTCTTTGCATTGCTTTGCGAATGATATTCTCTATCAATTCGGGCTGTCCTTGCCAAACCAGACCTCCCATACTTCCCTCTGCGCCATCTGTCGTATATATCAGTACTCCGCACATCCTGTCAGAGAAATATAGTCGTTCACTCATACTGGCAGTTGGATAACCACAAGAAAACTCCAGTTCCTTCATCAGAATATGCGAGAATGTGTGAAGTACTAAGAATCGTGCTATTCCTCCAAGCTTCATCTCGCGATAGATGCTCTCAAAAGTGTCATCATGATCACTCATTGCCTTATAATGCTCTTTGAACAAATCTTCGTGGCTGCTCATCCATGCTGACATAGTTTTCTCATTGAAACTAAAGAAGAGACCCTCACCAAAACTCTGAACCGCTGGCATCGTCAATACATCTTCTGGTGCTTCGCTGAATATCTTCATTCGATTGGGGTAATCAATTGTGCCATCGTCCTTCAATTCTGGCTGTGGCATACTGACACGCGAGAAATTGATCTGAGTATTACTTACGCCAAGCGTACTTACTTGTTGTATCTTGTGGAAGTAATGACGAAGAGGTTCTGGTAACTCAATATCATTGAATAT